>OJDV01000021.1_pt1 | contig 167194 bp, 166 predicted proteins | sample 1592911 | NCBI WGS metagenome assembly OJDV01 (sample SAMN05416860, study PRJEB24817) | seawater metagenome | isolation source: Sea water | place: Canada:Atlantic | collected 2013-11
ACGAGATTTCTGCCTGTCTCGTGGGCTCGGAGATGTGTATAAGAGACAGGTAACGCAGGGCGGCGAGGGTGTCTGCCGTCTCACCCGACTGGCTCACAAACAAGGCGACGGAGCGTGCGGGGATCGGAGGCTCGCGGTAGCGGAATTCGGAGGCCACGTCGATCTCGACGGGGATGCGCGCAATCTGCTCGAACCAGTATTTTGCCGTCAGGCATGCGAGGTAAGCGGTGCCGCAAGCCACCATAGTGATGCGGTCCACGCCAGCGAAGTCGATCTGCGGGTCAGGCAGGCGGATCTCGCCTGACTTGCTCAGGTAGTGCCCGAGTGCTTCGGCAATCACGGTGGGCTGCTCGGCGATTTCCTTGGCCATGAAATGTTTGTGGCCGCCCTTGTCGATGCGGGTGGCGTTGATCTCGATCTTGCGGATTTCGCGGTCCACGGGGGTGCCGCCTGCGTCGAATACCTGCGCCCCTGCGCGGTTGAGAATGGCGTAATCACCCTCCTCGAGATAGCTCATGCGGTCTGTCATGGGCGACAGCGCGATGGCATCGGAGCCCACAAACATCTCCCCTTCGCCATAACCGATCGCCAGCGGCGAGCCTTTGCGCGCTGCGATCATCAGATCATCCTCCCCGTCAAAGAGGAAAGCCAATGCGAAAGCGCCGTGCAGTCTGCCCAGTGTCTTGATCGCCGCGTCCTGCGCGGCCAACCCTTCTGACATGTAGTGCTGGGTCAACATCGCCACGGTTTCGGTGTCTGTATCGGTGGCAGGATGCAGGCCGTGCTCGGCCAGCTCTGCGCGCAGCTCGCGGAAATTCTCGATGATGCCGTTGTGCACCACGGCCACAGGGCCTGATTTATGCGGGTGGGCATTGTTTGCATTCGGCTCGCCATGTGTGGCCCAGCGGGTGTGTCCGATGCCCGATTTGCCCGCCAGCGGCTCATGCACCAGCAAATCACCGAGGTTGACCAGCTTGCCCACAGCGCGTCGGCGGTCCAACCGCCCTGCGTTGACGGTGGCAATGCCTGCGCTGTCATAGCCGCGGTATTCGAGGCGTTTGAGCGCCTCGACCAGAATGGGGGCGACTTCGTGATTACCCAATACGCCTACAATTCCGCACATTTCAGCTACTCCGCTGTTGTCTGGCCTTTTGGGCCTTTAGCTTATCCATGAGTTTTCGCGCCATGCCTGGTTTCTCGACCTGTGGCGCGCGCGCCAATGCCAGCGCGTCGGGTTCTACGTCCGATGTGATAACCGAGCCTGAGCCCGTCATTGCCCCGTCGCCCACGCTCACAGGGGCCACCAGCATGGTGTTGGAACCGATGAAGCTGTGCGCGCCAATATGGGTGTGGTGTTTCATCACGCCGTCATAGTTGCAGGTGATGGTGCCCGCGCCGATGTTTGCATGCGCGCCGACAAAGGCGTCGCCGACATAGCTCAGGTGATTGACCTTGGCCCCCTCCGATACGGTGGCATTCTTGATCTCGACGAAATTGCCGACGCGGGTGTTTTCGGCCAGTTCGGCACCGGGGCGCAAGCGGGCGTAGGGGCCGATGACGGCGCCGCGTGACACATGGCAGCCCTCAAGATGGGAGAAAGCGCGGATATGGGCGCCGCTTTCCACGGTAACGCCTGCGCCAAAAAAGACGTTCGGCTCAACCAAGGTGTCGCGGCCAATGACGGTATCACGCGCAAGGAAAACAGTATCGGGGGCTTGCAGCGTCACGCCATCCTCCATCAGCGTAGCGCGGGCGCGGGATTGGAACGCGGCTTCAGCTTCGGCCAATTGGGCGCGGGAATTAACGCCGAGCGTTTCGGCCTCATCACAGGTAACGGCGGTCGCGCTCAGGCCTCGCGCGCGGGCCAGCCCGATGATATCGGTGAGGTAGTATTCGCCCGATGCATTATCGTTGCCCACAGCGTCGATCAGATCGAACAGGAGGGCCGCATTACAGGCGATGACACCGCTGTTGCACAGTGTAATTGCGCGCTCTGCCTCGGAGGCGTCCTTGAATTCGACGATGCGCTCCAGCGATGTGCCCTCCATCACGAGGCGGCCATAGCGGCCTGCATCAGCGGCTTCGAAGCCCAGCACCACAACATCGGTGCTTTGCGCGGCTTGCATCATGTTGGCCAGCGTTTCGGGAGAGACGAAGGGCGTGTCACCGTAGAGCACGATGGCGGTACCTTCGAAATCCTTGAGCGCATCACGCGCCTGCGCCACCGCATGACCTGTGCCGAGCTGTTCGGCTTGGACCACTACAGTGGCCTCTTCGTCATAGGCAATCGCGGCTTTTGTCACTTCCTCAGCCCCGTGGCCTGCGACGACGACTGTATGTATAGGCTCCAGCGTGGCACCAGCGGCCATGGCGTGGATCAGCATAGGGTCACCCGCGATAGGGTGTAGCACTTTGGGCAAGTCGGAGTTCATCCGCGTGCCTTTGCCAGCGGCGAGGATGATCAGGCTGGTGTTCATGGGTTGTCCGTTCTGCTCGTTCTGTATTTTCTCCTGTTTAACCGATGGGGGCGTCCGCGCAAGGTTGCTGTGCATCACTTAGGGTTGCGGCTTGCAACATGATATGGTGCAGATAGGCGGAACAAAGCGTAAAGGGCGGGGCAGCGATGAAAACGGTGGTATTTGATCTGGACGGCACATTGGCTGACACCAGCGGGGATTTGATCTCGGCAGCCAACGCGTGTTTTCGCGACATGGGTGCGGGCGACATGCTTGATCCAGCTACGGACGCGGCCACCGCTCTGCGCGGCGGGCGTGCGATGCTGAAGCTGGGGATGGAGCGCTGGGGCAAGCCGGCCGATGATCCGCTGATTGACGAATATTATGACGCGCTGCTCTATCACTATGAGCGCGATATCGACACGCATACGGTGCTCTATGATGGCGCGATGGAGGCTGTGGCGGAGCTGAAAACACGCGGCTATATCGTCGCCATCTGCACCAATAAGCCGGAGGGCCTGGCCCATCAGTTGCTTACGCGTCTGGGCATTCTTGGAGAGTTTGCGGCGATGTTGGGGGCTGACAGCCTGCCTGTGCGAAAGCCCGATCCCGAGCACCTATTCGAGACCGTGCGGCGTGCGGGAGGGGATCCTGCGCAATCGCTGCTGGTGGGCGATACGGTGACGGACCGCGACACCAGTAAGGCGGCGGAGCGCCCCTCGATTTTGGTGACCTTCGGACCTGCGGGGGAGGATATGAGCGCGCTGGCGCCTGAGGCGTTGTTGGAGCGGTACAGTGATCTGCCCGATCTGGTGGAGACGTTGTTAGGAAGGGTATAAGCCATGAGCGAGGTTTTTCAGGGAAGCTTCACCCAGCAAGAACCGATCCCCGAGGCAGGAATTGCAGCGGCAGTTGAGGTCATGCGCAGCGGGCGCTTGCACCGCTATAACACGGCCGGTGACGAGGTGGCGCAGACGGTGCTGCTGGAGCAGGAGTTCGCCGCCAGTGTGGGGGCGAAATACTGCCTCGCGGTAGCCTCGGGCGGCTATGCGATGGCTACGGCGTTGCGGGCTGTGGGTGTGAAGGCGGGGGACCGTGTGCTGACCAACGCCTTCACGCTGGCACCTGTGCCAGGGGCGATTGCGGCCGTGGGGGCTGTGCCTGTCTTTGTCGGCGTGACACGCGATCTGGTGTTGGACCTTGATGATCTGGTGGCCAAGGCGGACGGTGCCGATGTGCTTCTGCTTAGTCACATGCGCGGACATCTGTGCGACATGGAGCGCCTGATGGAGATCTGTAACGCGGCGCGCATCACGGTGATCGAGGATTGCGCCCACACAATGGGGGCCGCGTGGAAGGACAAGCCCTCGGGTACATGGGGCAAGGTCGGCTGCTATTCGTGCCAGACCTACAAGCACATCAATTCCGGCGAGGGCGGCCTGTTTGTCACCGATGACGCAGAGGTTGCCGCCCGTGCGATTATGTATTCGGGCAGCTATATGTTGTTCGAGACACATAAGGCGGGACCACCCCCAGAGACATTCGAGACGATCCGGTATCATACGCCCAATATCTCGGGACGGATGGACAACCTGCGCGCCGCGATCCTGCGTCCCCAGTTGGCTGATCTTGGCACGCAATGTGCGCGCTGGAACGAACGCTACTTTGCGCTGGAGGAGGGCCTGCGTGATATCGCGGGGCTCACGGTGATCGAGCGGGCAAAGGAGGAGACGATCGTCGGATCATCCATTCAGTTCCTGTTGGACGGGTGGGAAGACGTGGCGGTTCAGGACCTGCTGGCGCGGTGCAAAGCGCGGGGTGTTGAGCTTAAGTGGTTCGGCAACGCTGATCCCGTAGGCTTCACCAGCCGTTATGACAGTTGGCGTTATGTGGATGCAGCCCCGATGCCCGAAAGTGATGCGGTGCTGGCAGGGATCATCGACATGCGGGTGCCGCTGACGTTTAGCCTTGAGGATTGTGCACTGATTGCGCGGATCATCCGCGACGAGGTCGGTCGGGTGTATCAGTCAGCGGCGTGACCTGACGGAGCGCTTACGCGCATTTGATCTTTTTCACGCGTGTTCGTGTCTCCGGTGCGGTCTGCACGTGACGGGGTGCTTGACGCAAGGGTTGTGTTCTGTGTAACTATTGAACAAGTGTTCAATAAATTTGGATCAGGAGATTTTCCATGTTCAACGCCACGATGAAGTTTGACCTTGGGGAGGACGTCAATGCGCTGCGCGAGGGTGTGCACCGCTGGGCACAAGAACGCGTGCGCCCGATGGCGCAGGATATTGACGGAGACAACATGTTTCCTGCCGAGCTGTGGCAGGAGATGGGCGAGATGGGTCTGCTGGGCATGACCGTCGATGAGAAGTGGGGCGGCACGGGGATGGGCTATCTGGCGCATACTGTCGCTGTCGAGGAGGTCGCGCGGGCCAGTGCTTCGGTGTCCTTGTCTTATGGTGCCCACTCCAATCTGTGTGTGAACCAGATCAGTCTCAACGGGACGGATGAGCAGCGCGCGAAATTCCTGCCCAAGCTCTGCTCGGGCGAGCATGTGGGTGCGTTGGCAATGTCGGAAACCTCCGCGGGGTCGGACGTCGTGTCGATGAAGTTGAGCGCCGAGAAGCGCAACGATCATTACCGTCTGTCGGGTAACAAGTACTGGATTACCAATGGCTGTGATGCGGAGACTCTGGTGGTCTATGCCAAGACGGACAAGGACGCAGGATCCAAAGGGATCACCGCGTTTTTGATCGAGAAATCCATGGTGGGCTTCACCACTAGCCAACATTTCGACAAGCTTGGCATGCGCGGCTCCAACACCGCCGAGCTGATTTTCGACGACTGCGAAGTGCCTTTCGAAAATGTGCTGGGCGAAGAGGGGCGCGGGGTGGCCGTGCTCATGTCTGGGCTGGATTACGAGCGTGTTGTGCTGGCGGGGATCGGCCTTGGGATCATGGCCGCGTGTCTGGACGAGATCATGCCCTATATGGCCGAGCGCAAGCAATTCGGGCAGCCTGTGGGCAGCTTCCAGCTGATGCAGGGGAAAATGGCGGATATGTATACGGCGATGAATTCCGCGCGCGCCTATGTCTATGAGGTGGCCAAGGCTTGCGACCGTGGTGAGGTGACGCGTCAGGACGCGGCGGCGTGTTGTCTCTATGCCTCTGAGCAGGCGATGGTGCAGGCGCATCAGGCGGTGCAGGCTATGGGCGGCGCAGGGTATCTGTCCGACAGCCCCGTGGCGCGCATTTTCCGTGATGCCAAGCTGATGGAGATTGGTGCCGGCACCTCCGAAATCCGCCGCATGCTGGTGGGCCGCGAGATGATGGCGGCAATGTCGTGACGAAGGCGCGCAAGGAAATATCGTAATGAAACAGCTGCCGGGCCTTGATGGGGAGGGGCGCTGGGACATTCCTGCGCGACTCAACATGGCGCGGCAGTGTCTGGATTTCCCGCCCGATCAGGTTGCGGTGATTGACCTGACCGGCGAACAACGCGCCGATGTGACCTATGGACGATTGGCCGAGATGGTCGATGGGCTGGCCCGCAGCCTGATGCGCCGCGTCGTGGCAGGGGACCGCGTGGGCGTGCTGCTAAATCAGTCGCCATGGTGCCTTGCAGCACATCTGGCGATCTGGAAAATAGGTGCGATTTCAGTGCCTTTGTTTAAACTCTTCAAGCGCGATGCATTGGCCTCGCGGATCGGCGACAGCGGGCTTGAGTTGGTCCTGACCGATGAGGAGGGGGCCAAGCTGGTGGATGATCTGGCGCAACCGTTGCTGGCCAACCGCATAGGTCGGCGGGGGGCTGATGTGCCTTTTGCGGACACAGGTCCCGAGGACGCGGCAGTGCTGATCTATACCTCTGGCACCACGGGCACGCCAAAGGGTGCGCTGCATGGCCACCGTGTGCTGACGGGGCATCTGCCCGGGGTGGTGATGAGCCACGATATGCTGGGCCAGGACGGAGATTGCCTGTGGACGCCTGCGGATTGGGCGTGGATCGGCGGGCTGTTCGATGTGGCAATGCCTGCGCTTGCGCTGGGCGTCCCTGTCGTGGCGGCGCGGATGGCAAAGTTCGATGTGGATGAATGCAAGAGGATCATCGTGCAAGGCTCTGTGCGTAATGTGTTTTTTCCGCCCACAGCTTTGCGCATGCTCAAGGCGGCGGATGCGCGGATCGAGGGGCTACGCTCGGTCGCAAGCGGGGGGGAGCCGCTGGGGGCCGAGATGTTGGCATGGGGGCGTGAAGCGCTGGGCGTGCAGATCAACGAGTTCTACGGCCAGACCGAATGCAATATGGTCGCGAGCAGCTGTAGCGCTGCGTTTGAGGCGCAGGCAGGGTGTATCGGGAAACCTGTGGCGGGGTTTGAGATTGATGTGCTGGACGCGGATGCGCAAGGCGAAGGGGATATCGCCGTTAAGCGCGGGGCGGCTTCGATGATGCTGGGCTATTGGAAGCGACCGGAGGAGACGGCTGCGAAGTATCGCGGTGACTGGATGCTGACGGGGGACCGTGGCGTGTGGGAGGGCGATTTCCTGCGCTTTGTGGGGCGGGAGGATGACGTGATTACCTCCAGCGGCTACCGCATCGGGCCTGCGGAGATTGAGGATTGTTTGCTGACCCATCCGAGCGTTGCCACTGTAGGCGTGGTGGGCAAGCCTGATGCGCTGCGCACGGAAGTGGTGAAGGCCTATGTTGTGCTCAAGCACGGCGCGCAGGCGAGTGCGGTAGAGTTGCAGGACTGGGTGAGGGAGCGGCTGGCAAGTTATTCTTACCCAAGAGAAATCGAGTTTCTGGACGCGTTGCCGATGACGGTGACGGGCAAGGTGATCCGGCGGGAGTTAAAAGCGCGAGCGGGGAAAGAGCAATGATCACCTTCTACAGCCATATTGCGAACATGCGATGCCCGACTTGCGATCAACTGCAATCCGTTTTTCAAGTGTTTCGCACGAATGAGGCGCGGCCTTCGATATGGGGGCCGCTGCCGTTTTTGGAATGCAACATGTGTGCCAGAAAGCTGCGCATCGCCAATTACAACAAAACGTTACATTTTTTGTTGGTCGTGCCTGTATTTCTAGGGTCGGCCGCTTTTGGTATGTTTGTGTTTAGCTATCTTGGACTGTTCGAACGTGCGGGTAGTGAAGGTCCGAACTTTGTCGGGTTCGTGCTTGTCTTTGCGCTGTTTGTCGTTCCTGCCGTTTTGCTATGTGCGCGGCTGCTGAAGGTTGAGGTGCTTTCATGATGCCACTCCATGTCTGCTATCCACACCCATTTTTCGTCTCTTATGTCGTTCTTCAGCTATCTTGGCCTCTAATTTCGTAAGGTTATCGTAATATGAAACTCCAATCCCAAGCCCTCCCGTCCTCCGAGGCATTCAAAGCCAACACCGCCGCACATCTTGATGCGCTGGAGCAGGTCCGTGAGGTTGCCCAAGCGGCAGCCATGGGGGGCGGTGAGAAATCTCGCGAGCGGCATGTGGGCCGTGGCAAGATGCTGCCCCGTGAACGGGTGGCGAATTTGCTCGATGCGGGCTCGCCTTTCCTTGAGGTTGGCGCAGTGGCGGCGCATGGGTTGTACGGCGGGGCCGCGCCTTGTGCTGGTGTTATTGCGGGTGTCGGCACTGTGCAGGGCCAAGAAGTCATGGTGATCTGCAACGATGCTACGGTTAAGGGAGGAACGTACTATCCCATGACCGTAAAGAAACACTTGCGCGCGCAAGAGATCGCCGAAGAAAACCATCTGCCCTGTATTTATCTGGTCGATAGCGGCGGTGCGAACCTGCCCAATCAGGATGAGGTCTTTCCCGACCGCGACCATTTCGGCCGCATCTTTTTCAATCAGGCGCGGATGAGCGGTAAGGGCATACCGCAAATCGCTGTCGTCATGGGGTCGTGTACGGCGGGCGGTGCTTATGTGCCTGCGATGAGTGACGTTACGATTATTGTGAAAGAACAAGGGACTATCTTTCTTGCGGGGCCGCCATTGGTGAAGGCGGCGACTGGCGAGGTGGTGAGTTCGGAGGATCTTGGCGGTGGCGATGTGCACACGCGGCTGAGCGGTGTGGCGGATTATCTGGCCGAGGATGATGCCCACGCTCTGGCGCTGGCGCGGCGGGCAGTGGGGTATTTGAACCGCAGCAAGCCGAGCACTGTGCAGTGGGAGAGCGTTGAAGAGCCAGCCTATGATCCTGATGAGATTTTGGGCGTGGTGCCTGCGGATTTGCGCACCCCCTATGACATCCGCGAGGTGATTGCGCGCACCGTGGATGGCAGCCGCTTTGACGAGTTCAAGCCCCGCTTTGGAGAGACATTGGTGACGGGGTTCGCCCATCTCAAGGGCTGTCCTATCGGCATCATCGCCAACAATGGCGTCCTGTTTTCGGAGGCGGCACAAAAGGGGGCGCATTTTGTCGAGCTTTGCTCGGCCCGTAACATCCCGTTGGTTTTCTTGCAAAATATCACGGGCTTCATGGTGGGGCGCAAGTATGAGAACGAGGGGATTGCGCGCCACGGGGCCAAGATGGTGACGGCGGTGGCTTGTACCAATGTGCCCAAGATTACGATGTTGGTGGGTGGCTCGTTCGGGGCGGGGAACTATGGCATGGCGGGGCGTGCGTATAGTCCTCGGTTCCTCTGGACATGGCCCAATAGCCGCATCAGCGTTATGGGCGGTGCGCAGGCGGCGGGGGTTCTGGCCACGGTCAAGCGCGACGGGATCGAGCGGCAGGGCGGCAGCTGGTCAGCCGAGGAAGAGGCGGCGTTCAAGCAGCCTACGATTGATATGTTCGAGGAGCAGTCGCATCCGCTCTATGCGTCCGCGCGGCTGTGGGATGACGGTATTATCGATCCGCGCAAGACACGAGACACGCTGTTTCTGAGCCTGTCGGCGAGCTTGAATGCGCCGATCGAGGAGACGAAATTTGGCGTGTTCCGCATGTGATTTTGGCGGGGGTGTCATCTGCACACCCTGCGTACCCCCCCGTGCACCGTTGCGTGCACCGATCGGAGCCCGAACACCGCATGGTGTGCAATCTGGAGACTATCATGACGAAGACATTGCAAGAGATCATTGATGCCAACCCTGAAGCGGAGACTTTCCGGTTTGGCGACAACGAGGCGCTGTGCGCCGAGATTCTGGTGCTTGTGCGGAGTGGGAAGAAGACGGCGACCTGCGAGGCGGCATCCGCCTTCGGCAAGGGTGGCGACGCGTGGCCCGAGGTCGGGCGGCGGGATGTGGCGCTCGAGTGGGACGGGACACCTGCGGTGATGTTGGAGACAGTCGAAGTCACGACGCGCCGGTTTGGCGATATGGACGAGGAGTTTGTTGCCGCACAGGGAGAGTTCCGCGATCTGGCGCATTGGCGCGCGGGGTATGAGGCGTATTTTCGGCGCGCCGGGGTGTTTTCCGAAGATATGAAGCTGATGTGCGAGCGATTTCGACTGGTTGAGGATTTCGGGACCGCTGGCGCGTGAGGCTTCGGTGGGAATTTCAGTTTATTTGCAAAATGAAGCGGAGCCGTTGCGCTCTGATCGAGGAGATGGGTGATGTTTGATACGATCCTGATAGCCAACCGTGGCGAGATTGCATGCCGCGTCATGGAGACGGCGCAGAGGATGGGCGTGCGTTGTGTCGCCGTCTATTCCGATGCAGATGCGGCGTCCAAGCATGTGGCGATGGCCGATGTCGCTGTGCATATCGGAGGCTCTGCGCCAGCGGACAGCTATTTGCGCGGGGATGCAATTATTCAGGCGGCTTTGGACACGGGCGCGCAGGCGATCCATCCCGGATACGGCTTTCTGAGCGAGAACCCTGATTTTGTGGAAGCAGTTGAAGCGGCGGGGTTGGTGTTTATCGGCCCCTCGGCGGATGCGATCCGTGCCATGGGGCTCAAGGATGCGGCCAAGGCGCTGATGATCGAGGCGGGTGTGCCCGTGGTGCCCGGTTATCACGGCAGCGATCAGTCGGATGATTTGCTAGCGGCCGAGGCTGCGAGCATGGGCTATCCTGTGTTGATCAAGGCGGTTGCTGGCGGCGGCGGCAAGGGGATGCGCATGGTGGAGGAGGCGGGTGGTTTTGGCGATGCGCTGGCCTCGGCGCGCTCCGAGGCCAAGGCGGCGTTTGGCAATGCGGATGTGCTTGTCGAGAAGTTTGTGAGCCAGCCGCGCCATATTGAGGTGCAGGTGTTTGGTGATGGGACGCGCGCGGTGCATTTGTTCGAACGCGATTGCTCGCTCCAGCGGCGGCACCAGAAGGTGATCGAGGAAGCGCCTGCGCCTGATATGCCGCAGGACGTCCGCGCGGCTATGGGTGCAGCGGCGGTGAAGGCCGCTGAAGCGATTGGCTATAAGGGCGCGGGGACGGTGGAGTTCATCGTGGACGGCTCGGACGGATTAAGGGCGGACGGTTTCTTCTTCATGGAGATGAACACGCGGTTGCAGGTGGAGCATCCTGTGACGGAGGCCATCACCGGCGTGGATCTGGTGGAGTGGCAGCTGCGGGTGGCGGCGGGCGAGGAGGTGCCCTTGGCGCAAGAGGAGCTGAGCATTTCAGGGCATGCCTTCGAGGCGCGGCTCTATGCGGAGGACGTGCCTGCGGGCTTTTTGCCAGCGACGGGGACACTGAGCCATCTGGCGTTTGACCCTGAGGCCCGTGCCGATAGCGGGGTGCGCAGCGGCGATACGATCAGCCCATTTTATGACCCGATGATTGCCAAAGTGATTGTGCACGGACCCACCCGCGATGTGGCGCTGGCGCGACTGCGGAGGGCCTTGGGGCGCACCCATGTGGCAGGCACTGTGACCAATCTGGCATTCTTGGGTGCGCTGGCCGATCATGCGGGGTTTCGCCGTGGGGAGGTCGATACGGGGCTGATTGCGCGGGATATCGACGCGCTGACCGAAGCGCCCGCTGTCGAGGCGCGTCATGTGGCGTTGGCGGGGATGGCGGCCCTTGGGCTACTGGAGACGGGCGCAGTGACGGGTTTCACGCTGTGGGCGCCGCTGTTGCAGCAGGTAACGCTGGCGTGGGGCGGCGAGGAAGCGGTTGTGAAGGTCGAGGTCATGGGACCGGATGCACAGCGTTGGCATATTGGTTCGCAAGCGGTCGAGGCCAAACGTGTGGGCGGGGCGTGGAAGATCGGCGGTTTGCCTGCGGCCCCCGTTGCCGTGTCGGGTGATGTGGTGACTGTGTTTGACGGCTATGGTCTGGTGTTTACACGCATTGATCCGCTGCAACAGGCGGGTGGCGCGCAAGGCGATGGTAATCTGATTGAGGCGCCCATGCCTGGATTGGTGCGCGAGGTGTTCGCGAGTGTCGGTCAAACAGTGCAGGCGGGGGACAAGCTGGCCATTCTGGAAGCTATGAAGATGGAGCACAGCCTTTTGGCTGCACGCGATGGTGTGGTGGCGGAGGTGTTGGCCGTTGCTGGCGATCAGGTCGAAGCAGGGGCCGCATTGGTACGGCTGGAGGCGGAGGCATGATCACACTACACCACTGTCCGCAGACACGCTCGATGCGCAGCCTATGGTTGCTGCATGAGTTGGGAGTGGCGTTCGAGGTGGTCAAACACGGGTTTGGCAAGAACCTGCGCGATCCTGATTACCTGCGCCTCAATCCGGTTGGGCGGGTGCCCGCGCTGGAGCTTGATGGGGAGGCGATCTTCGAGACGGGGGCCATAACGGAGGTTCTGTGCGAGCGGTTCTCGCCTGAGGGGCTGGGCCGCCCTGCGGGCCATCCCGAGCGCAGCCAATGGCTGATCTGGGTGCATTTTGCCGAAACGATCACCCAGCATAGTGCGGCGCTCACCCAGCAGCATGTGGCGCTGCGCGAGGATCATATGCGCAGCCCTATTGTGATGAAGCTGGAGGCGGCGCGGTTGCTCAAGTGCTACGCCGCGCTTGAGCAGCGGCTGGCGGGGCGGGGGTATTTGCTGGACGGTGGATTTTCGGCTGCGGATATCAGCGTGGGGCAGGCGGTCTATCTGGCGCGGTTTTTCGCGCATCTGGACGGGTTCGAGGCCGTAGCGGCATGGTACGCGCGGATCACAGTGCGTGAGGGTTTTATTGCTTCCTTGCCAGGTGATGATACGCTGTTTGCAGGTGATTTTTTTGAGCCTTGGGAGATGCCTGCATAAATCTGGAAGGGAGAGACGAGATGAGTATGGGACAAGTCGAGATATTCGAGGTCGGGCCGCGGGACGGTTTGCAGAATGAAGCGGGAGAGATTTCCATCGCGGATAAGGTCGCGCTGGTCGATTGCCTGTCTGCCGCGGGGTTCAGCCGCATTGAGTGTGCCAGTTTCGTCTCACCCAAGTGGGTGCCGCAAATGGCGGGCAGTGCCGAGGTTCTGGCAGGGATTACGCGCAAGGATGGCGTGCGCTATGCCGCGCTGACGCCCAACATGCGCGGCTACACGGATGCTGTCGCTGCGGGGGCGGATGAGATCGCAGTCTTTGCCAGCGCCTCCGAAGGGTTCAGTCAAAAGAACATCAACGCCTCAATTGAGGAGAGCATTGCGCGTTTTGCGCCAATTCTGGAGGAAGCGCGGCATAATGACTTGCCAGTGCGGGGCTATGTCTCTTGCGTGGTTGAGTGTCCTTATGACGGTGCGGTAGCGCCACAAGAGGTGGCAAAGGTCGCCGATACGCTGTTCTCGATGGGCTGTTATGAGGTGAGCCTTGGCGATACCATCGGGGCAGGGACGCCTGATAGCATCGCGCGGATGCTGGTCGCGGTGCGTGATGTGGTGCCTGTGGGACGTTTGGCAGGGCACTACCATGATACAGGCGGACGGGCGCTGGATAACATAGACGCCTCGCTCAGCCTTGGGGTGCGCGTGTTCGACGCGGCTGTAGGTGGCTTGGGCGGATGTCCTTATGCGCCCGGTGCGTCGGGGAACGTCGCGACTGAAGCTGTGGCGGCGCATCTTGCGGCGCTGGGATATGACACAGGGCTGGATCAGGACAAGATCGCAGAAGCGGTCGAGATGGCGCATGCAATGCGCGGGTAATTTGGAGTTTGCGGCAGATGTACGAGACCATAACAATCGAGACGGACGCGCGCGGCGTGGCGACGCTGACCCTTGCGCGGGATGCCAAACATAATGCGCTGAGCGCACAGATGCTGGCCGAGCTGACACAGGCGGCGGCAGAGCTGGGCGGGGATGACGCGGTGCGGGTGGTTATTCTGGCCGCAGCAGGCAAGACGTTTTGCGCAGGCGGTGATCTGGGCTGGATGCAGGAGCAGATGGGCATGGATGCGGCCACGCGCGCGCAGGAGGCGGGTAAACTCGCCACGATGCTGGGCGCGCTGAACCGTCTGCCCAAGCCGCTGATCGGGCGCTTGCATGGCAATGCGTTTGGCGGCGGGGTCGGTATGGCGGCGGTTTGTGATGTGGCCGTGGGCGTGGACAGCCTCAAGATGGCGCTGACAGAGACGAAGCTCGGCATTATTCCTGCCACCATAGGTCCTTACGTCATTGCGCGCATGGGCGAGGGGCGTGCGCGCCGCGTGTTCATGTCGGGGTGCGTTTTCGGGGCGGAGGAGGCGGTGGAACTTGGGCTGCTGGCGCGCAGCGTTCCCGAAGCCGAGTTGGACGCGGCGGTGGAGCGTGAAGTGTTGCCCTATCTCGCCTGCGCGCCCGGTGCGGTGGCAGCAGCCAAGGCGCTGGCACAGGATTTGGGCGGGGCGGCCACGGAGGAGGCGGTTGCACTGTCGATCGCCGCACTCGCTGCCCGTTGGGAAACCGAGGAAGCCGCCGAGGGGATCGGTGCGTTTTTCGAAAAGCGGAAGGCAGCTTGGGTGGTTTAGTCAAACGCGAGGTCCATCGGCGCAATTCGGGCGGCGCCGTATCGAGCCTGTGATGTTCGATTAAATATTGCGCAAAAATCACACAATGCCACGGAAAGTTGAGCAGGATCGCCGTAAGTCTCACATTTTTCGTTACTTTTGGTCGTTCTTCGTAACATCAAAGAGCCAATACGAAGAACGACCGGAACGATTCACATGTCGATGACACAGGCCGCAATTGATATTTTGCGCGCAGGGCACTTAGCGTTTTTCGCGGCTGGAATGGGAACTGCCCTCTATTTTGATTTCCAGAAGTTGAAGACATTTAGCCATCCCTTGAACCATGACGATATTGAGCGGCTGGAAAAACTGCATGTCTGGATATCTTCTGCGTTTCTAAGCCTTTGGTTAACGGGCCTGATGCTCATCTATGTGCGCACGGGTTTCGACATTGCTACGTTCTCTCCCAAACTCTGGCTGAAGCTGGGCGTAATGACCTTCATGCTGCTTGTCTCCTCTTTGATTGGTGCGATTGTGATCCCCTCGCTTAAGGCCCACATGGGCCAACCGCTGATTACGATGTCGAGAGGGCGTATGATGTTGCTGACGCAGATCGGCGTATTTTCCATGTTTGGCTGGTCGAGCGGTTTGTTGTTGGGGTCGAGTGTGGTGCTGAAAACCGCGACTTGGGATGTCTTGCTGCCGATCACCCTGTTCTGGTGTGGCTTGTTGTCCCTTGGTGGTCAAACGCTGGCCTTGATGATCCGCAGAGGCTATGTGTTTCGCGCGATATGACTGCGGGCGCAGTGATTGCCCTGAGCCATGGTCGCGGGTTGCTTGCTTGTCCAAGCCGTTGGCGGCTCATGCGTTGGCAGACAACGCCCGCTTTTGATAAATTGTGCTTCACCTTTCCACCCCGCCTGCCGTTGACCCCAACTGTCTACAGCGGTACACCCACCTCCAAGCGCTGTGTGGGCCAAATGTCCGCATCATCCGAGAAAGGAGCCAACCTTGGACGAGATGCTTAGGGAATATTTACCGATATTGGTTTTTCTGTTTGTTGCCATAGGGTTGGGCCTCGCGCTCTTGCTTGCGGCTGCGGTGATTGCGGTGCGCAATCCTGACCCCGAGAAGGTGTCGGCCTACGAATGCGGGTTCAACGCGTTTGATGATGCGCGGATGAAGTTTGATGTGCGATTCTACCTTGTGTCGATTTTGTTCATTATCTTCGATCTCGAAATCGCATTCCTGTTCCCTTGGGCTGTGGCATTTGGCGACATTTCGATGACCGCATTCTGGTCTATGATGGTCTTCCTTGCGGTGCTAACCGCAGGTTTCGCATATGAATGGAAGAAAGGGGCACTCGAATGGCAGTAACCCAGACAAACATCCCTGCAACGGCAGGTATGGACCGCGATGTGGCCACGCAGAACCTGAATGCCGAGTTGCAGGACAAGGGCTTTTTGCTGACCTCGACCGAGGATTTGATCAACTGGGCGCGCACAGGCTCGTTGCACTGGATGACCTTTGGTCTGGCGTGCTGCGCAGTCGAGATGATGCACACCTCCATGCCGCGTTATGATCTGGAGCGGTTCGGCACCGCGCCGCGCGCCAGCCCGCGCCAGTCCGATCTGATGATCGTGGCTGGGACGCTCACCAACAAGATGGCGCCCGCGCTGCGTAAGGTCTACGACCAGATGCCCGAGCCGCGCTATGTGATCTCTATGGGATCATGTGCGAACGGCGGCGGTTACTACCACTACAGCTATAGTGTTGTGCGCGGCTGTGACCGAATCGTGCCGGTGGACATCTATGTGCCGGGCTGCCCTCCGACGGCGGAGGCGCTGCTCTACGGTATCATGCAGCTACAGCGCAAAATGCGCCGCACGGGGACGATTGTACGATGAGCGATGCACTGACGGAACTGGGCGGTTATATCGAAGCCAAACGCCCCGATTGTGTGCTGGCGTGGGATGTGACCCATGGTGAGTTGAACCTCGACGTGACCTTGGCCAATATCGCCGGTCTGGTAGAGTTTCTGAAATCCGATGCGACCTGCCGCTTCAACTCGCTTGTGGATATTACGGCTGTGGATTACACGGGGCGGGCCAAGCGGTTCGACGTGGTCTACCACTTCCTGTCGATGTACCAGAACCAGCGCATTCGTTTGCGCGTGGCTTTGCGCGAAGAAGACATGGTACCGTCCTTGGTCAAGGTGCACCCTTCGGCCAATTGGTTCGAGCGTGAAGTTTTCGATATGTTCGGCATCCTGTTCTCAGGCCACCCCGATCTGCGCCGCTTGCTGACGGATTACGGTTTCCGCGGCTATCCGCTGCGCAAGGATTTCCCGACAACGGGCTATACCGAAGTGCGCTACGACGAGGCTGAGAAACGGGTTGTCTATGAACCCGTGTCGCTGGTGCAAGAATACCGCCAGTTTGATTTCATGTCACCGTGGGAAGGGGCCGAGTACATCCTGCCCGGAGACGAGAAGGAGGCCGCGAAATGATGGACGGCACCAAAGGTTTCGAAGACGCCCAGACGGGCGAACAGAAAATCCGCAACTTCAACATCAACTTCGGCCCGCAGCACCCTGCGGCGCACGGCGTTTTGCGTCTGGTGTTGGAACTGGACGGCGAGATTGTAGAGCGGTGTGACCCGCACATCGGCCTGCTGCACCGTGGTACGGAAAAGCTGATGGAGAGCCGCACGTATCTCCAGAACCTGCCGTATTTCGACCGCCTCGATTATGTGGCACCGATGAATCAGGAGCACGCATGGTGCTTGGCCATCGAGCGCCTCACCGGCGTGGAAGTGCCCCGCCGCGCCTCGCTCATTCGTGTGCTCTATTCCGAGATCGGGCGCATCCTGTCGCATCTGCTCAACGTGACCACACAGGCGATGGACGTGGGCGCGCTGACCCCGCCGCTGTGGGGTTTTGAAGAGCGTGAAGACCTGATGATCTTCTATGAGCGGGCCTGCGGCGCGCGTCTGCACGCGGCCTACTTCCGCCCCGGTGGTGTGCATCAGGACCTGCCCGATGCGCTGCTCGATGATATCGAGATGTGGACGCATAAGTTCCTTAAAGGCTTCATGGTCGACATCGACACGTTGCTGACCGAGAACCGCATTTTCAAGCAGCGCAACGTCGATATCGGCGTGGTGAGCGAGCAGGACATTCAGGACTGGGGCTTTAGTGGCGTTATGGTGCGCGGCTCTGGCCTCGCATGGGATTTGCGCCGCGCGCAGCCCTATGAGTGCTATGACGAGTTCGAGTTCCAGATCCCCACAGGCGTGAACGGCGATTGCTATGACCGCTATCTGGTGCGCATGGAAGAGATGCGCCAATCGGCCAGCATCATGTTGCAAGCCATCGAGAAACTGCGCGCACCCGAAGGGAAGGGCGACATTCTTGCCCGTGGTAAAATCACACCGCCCGCGCGCTCGGATATGAAAACCTCGATGGAGAGCCTGATCCATCACTTCAAGCTTTATACCGAAGGGTTCCACGTACCTGCGGGTGAAGTCTATGCCGCCGTTGAAGCGCCCAAGGGCGAATTCGGTGTCTATCTGGTGGCCGATGGATCCAACAAACCCTACCGCGCAAAGCTGCGCGCGCCGGGCTATCTGCACCTGCAAGCGATGGATTACATGGCCAAGGGTCACCAACTCGCCGATGTGGCCGCGATCATCGGAACGATGGACATCGTGTTTGGGGAAGTGGACCGGTGAGCCACGCGCACCTTTCTTCACTTTCCCTTTAAACTCACGCCGTAGGCATCCGACGCCTAAAACCAATACGAAAGCCTGATCAATGCTACGCCGCTTACACGCCGACCAACCCGACAGCTTCGCCTTTACCCCCGCCAATCAGGCTTGGGCAGAGGCGCAGATCACAAAATATCCAGAGGGGCGTCAGGCCTCTGCGATCATCCCGCTTCTGTGGCGCGCCCAAGAGCAGGAGGGGTGGCTCTCGCGCCCCGCGATCGAGCATGTCTCGGAGATGTTGGGGCTGGCCTATATTCGCGGGCTCGAGGTGGCGACGTTCTACTTCATGTTTCAGCTGCAACCTGTTGGATCTGTGGCACATATTCAGGTTTGTGGCACCACGTCCTGCATGATCTGCGGCGCGGAAGACCTGATCGGGGTGTGCAAGGAAAAGATCGCCAAGAACCCGCATGAGATATCTGCAGACGGCAAGTTCTCGTGGGAAGAGGTCGAATGTCTTGGCGCGTGTTCCAACGCCCCGATGGCGCAGATCGGCAAGGACTATTACGAAGATCTCACGGCCGAGCGGTTTACCGCGATGCTGGAAGAGCTGGCGCGCGGTGAGGTGCCGACACCGGGGCCGCAAAACGGGCGCTATGCCTCTGAGCCCTTGAGCGGGCTGACCTCGCTCACCGACTATGACAGCGGCAAGACGCAGTATAACGCGAGCGCGCAGCTCGCCACAGATATCGGCGACACTGTTAAACGGATCGACGGGACTGAAGTACCTTTGCTGGCGCCGTGGCAGGGCAAGGCGGCCAATGCGGCCAAGAAGCCAGCCAAGGCTGCGCGCGATGACATGATGCCACCCAGCGGTCCTGACGGGGCGCAAGGGGGGCGTGCGAAAGGGGCCAAGGCTGCGGATCGCACGCGCGGTGCGGCATCAGACGGGGTCGCCGAGGCGACAGGCGAGGCACCTGAGACACAGGCAAAGGCCAAGCCCAAACGTGGCAGCGTCGCCCCGACGCCAAAGACAGATGTGAAGGCGGAATCCGGTACTCCTGCGGCAACGCCGGGTAAAAAGCCACGCACAATGAAAGCGCCCCGCAAGGCGGGTGCGGATGATCTCAAACTGATCAAAGGGATCGGTCCTAAGCTCGAAGCTACTGTAAACTCTCTGGGATTTTTCCATTTTGACCAAATTGCAAAATGGGGGCAAGATGAGCTGGCTTGGGTCGACCAGAACCTTGAGGGCTTCAAGGGACGCGCATCGCGGGACAACTGGGTGGAACAGGCGCAAAAGCTGGCGCGGGGAGAAGAGACTGAGTTCTCCGCAAAGGCAAGCAAAGACGGCCGTTACAACTGATATCGCGCCGTCAACATAGTCCATCTGGGGGATAGATTAAGAAATGTCGACGAATAACAACAATACGGAATGCATGATTACCTGTTGGGGTATTGCTGCTTTCGCGGGTGTGGTCGCGATGATCATGCTGTACATGGTCGCCGATTTCGGCGTGATACAGGCAATCTTTACAGGTGGTTTGATCGGTACGGTCTTGGGGCTTCTGCTGAGTCTGACTGTATGCAGAAGTCAAACGGCGGCGCATGATCTGGCTTCTGATGACAAGCCTGCTGCGCGCTATGCGGCCAAGGCGGCCGAAGAGAAGGCAGCGAATGCAACTGCTGTGCAGGCGAGCACAACCACTGCGGCGCAGGCGGGAACGACCGCTGCTACTACTGGCGCCACTGTCGCTGCTGGTAATTCTGCAGCCGCTGGCGGCACTTCTGCTTCGGCTTCGCCGTCTGCGGCAACTTCAAGTGCGGACGCCTCAACAAGCAATCCTGCGCCGACAGCGGCACCTGCCACCCTTATGAGCAGCCCGGTCACCTCTGCGCCAGCGCAGGCCGCGCCTGCAACGGCAGCACCTGCAACGACCATAGAGAAGGCCGCGCCCAAGGCCAAGTCTGCGCCCAAAGCTGCGGCACCCAAGGCGAAAGCAGCGCCGAAAGCTGCTGCGGCAACTAAGGCTAAAGCGGCACCAAAGGCGAAAGCTGTACCCAAGGCGGCTGCGGCATCTGATGCACGCCCTGCAACGCTGCTGGATGCGGCGCGCCCGGAGGGCAAGGATGATCTCAAGCTGATCAGCGGCGTGGGTCCCAAGCTCGAGCAGACGCTGAACGATCTGGGTGTCTACCACTTCGATCAGGTGGCCAAGTTCAAGAAGAAAGACATCGCATGGGTCGACGCGCGTTTGCGCTTCAAGGGCCGGATCGAACGCGATGACTGGATGTCTCAGGCCAAGATTTTGGCCAAGGGCGGGGAGACGGCGTTCTCCAAAGGTAAGAAGAAGACATAAAGAGAGGCGCTGCGCGTGACGCAACAGGACGACAAACTGTCACGTGACGGGCGGCGCCTTGCTTTGGTAAGTGTTGGGGCGGCGTTTGCCTTTATGGGCATATCGGCGCTGGGGGTGATCTTTGGATTGCCCAACCATATAATGGGCCTGTTGGAGCTGGGCGTTGCTGCCGTGTTCCTGTGGGTTTTTATACAAGCATTCCGGATGTGGCGCGCGCGCCAGTCCGAAAGGGACGGATGAGCACATGTTGCAGGACAAAGACCGCATTTTCACCAATATCTATGGCATGCATGACCGCACCTTGAAGGGTGCGCAGGCACGCGGCCATTGGGATGGCACGGCGGCGATCATCAAAAAGGGCCGCGACTGGATCGTGGACGAGATGAAGGCCAGCGGTCTGCGCGGGCGCGGTGGTGCGGGCTTCCCTACGGGCCTCAAGTGGTCGTTCATGCCCAAAGAAAGCGACGGGCGCCCCAGCTATCTGGTGGTGAATGCCGACGAATCCGAGCCGGGGACATGTAAGGATCGCGAGATCATGCGCCATGATCCGCACACGCTCATCGAGGGCTGCCTGATTGCGAGCTTCGCGATGAATGCGCATGCCTGCTACATCTACATCCGTGGCGAGTACATCCGTGAGAAAGAGGCGCTTCAGGCGGCCATCGACGAAGCCTATGAGGCGGGTCTCGTTGGTAAGAACGCGTGCAAGTCCGGCTGGGATTTCGACATCTACCTGCACCATGGGGCAGGGGCGTATATCTGCGGCGAGGAAACCGCGCTGCTCGAGAGTCTTGAGGGTAAGAAGGGCATGCCGCGCATGAAGCCGCCGTTCCCTGCGGGGGCGGGTCTGTATGGCTGTCCGACAACCGTGAACAACGTGGAATCGATTGCCGTGGTGCCGACGATTCTGCGCCGTGGCGGTGAGTGGTTTGCAGGCTTTGGCCGCCCCAACAACACAGGCACCAAGCTGTTCGCGATATCGGGCCATGTGAACAACCCCTGTGTGGTCGAAGAAGAGATGAGCATTTCATTCGAAGAACTAATCGAGAAGCATTGCGGCGGTATTCGAGGCGGTTGGGACAACCTTAAGGCCGTGATCCCGGGTGGCTCCTCCGTCCCGATGGTGCCAGGCAAGGCGATGCGCTCTGCCACGATGGATTTCGACTATCTGCGCAACGAACTGCAGTCGGGCCTCGGCACGGCGGCGGTGATCGTGATGGATCAGCAGACCGATGTGATCAAGGCGATCTGGCGCTTGGCGAAGTTCTACAAGCATGAGTCCTGTGGTCAGTGTACGCCCTGCCGCGAAGGCACAGGCTGGATGATGCGCGTGATGGACCGTCTGGTCAAAGGCGATGCGGAACCCGAAGAGATCGACATGTTGCTGGACGTGACCAAGCAGGTCGAGGGCCACACTATTTGCGCGCTCGGCGATGCGGCGGCTTGGCCGATCCAAGGTTTGATCCGTCACTTCCGTGGCGATATCGAAGACCGGATTGCCCACAAGCGCGGCGGCAGCGTGACGCCTGTTGCGGCGGAGTAGCACGTGCTTCTGGAAGCGCTGAATTTTATCGCGGTCCCTTTGGTGATCGCGGTGATTCAATGCGTTCTGTTCTGGATCATTCTGGGCCGCGCAGGGCTGCCACGCTGGACTGCGTTTTTGCCTTTCGTGCAAATTGTCTCGCTGATCGGGATTTATGTCTCGGGCGGCTGGATGGGCCTTTATGAGTTGTTCTCGGGCATCCCTGCGGCGATTCCACTCTATCAGTTGCTGATGGTGCTGATCGGCTTTGTGCCGCTGTTCGTGCTGGCCTTCGCACGCTGGCCCTCGCAGGCGCGCTAAGCTGATGCGCAAGTGGCTTCCCCGTCGCAGCAAAGACGAGCGTCAGGAAGACATCGCGTTTGGCCTGTCGGATGTGGCGATTGCCTTTTGCCTTCTGAGCGCCGGACTGATCGGGATCGTGGCGGGAACCTACTTTGACGAAGGCGCTGTTTTCGGGATAGGCGCATTGGTCGTATGCATCGGAGCCTATGCTGTGGGCCAAAGTCTGGTGGGACTTCTGGTCGACATGACACTCGGAATGGGCGGGCTTGGGGTGCTCCTTATTGTCCTGATATTGGTGTTCTTTGTTGCGCAGGGCTATGATCTGTTGATGGCGCCCTGAGGGGCCTGCGCCCTGCGATTAAGAAGCGCTGGCCCTAGGCGTTGAATTGCGCAATAACGGGGCAAGTAAAAACAAACCGCACAGATATGTGTGGAGGAGACGGTGATGAAGATCTGGATCGGTACAGCGCTTTGCGCGGGTTTGCTTGCGGGCTGCTCCTCATCCGAGGATCGTATTCTGTTTGACGGTCAGTTCTACAGGACCAACGTGCGCAAGGTCGAGCGGCAGTTGGATGTGTTTACTGTCACGGTCAAGCCTGTATCCAAGTCATTGCTTGGTGCGCGGCAGGCGGGATCACATGCTGCTATCGAATACTGTATCAACCAGTTCGGCGCGTCTGACATCATTTGGGCTGCGGGCCCTGATGTGCCGCAAGAGCAGCTTAGTATCGAGAAAGACGTAATGACCTTGCAGGGCCAATGCCCCAATGCAAGATAGACGCGATTATCGCCGTGTTTCCTAGCCAGAAGCGCGGTGATATTGCATAACATAGGGACAAAACCACAGATGCACCAAGGGGCAAGACCCTGTCGGCATATGAGGAAAGCAGAATGCGCCACTTTATCGTACCTATTGTAATTGTAACCCTGACTGCGGGATCGCTTGCGGCGAAACAGCCCATTCGCAATGTGGCCGCGATCGACAATGCGGTGTTTGACGTTGCCGTTGCAGACCGCATTCGCAAGAAGTGTCCGGACATTGCGCCGCGCATCGTAAAAGCACTGTCGCTCTATCGGGCCACACGGGCCAAGGCCAAGGCGATGGGGTACACGGACGAAGAGATAAAAGCCTACGGCGATTCCGACGCAGAGAAGTCGCGGATGCGTGCCAAAGGCGAAGCATATTTGAAGGCGCAGGGGGTTGTCGACGGCGACCCGCAAAGCTATTGCGCGGTAGGGCGCAAAGAGATCCAAAAGGCGAGCCGCATCGGCTCATTGCTGAGAGAAAAGTGACATCATGAGCGACATTCGCAAGATCATCATTGACGGTAAAGAAGTTGAAGCCGAGGGGGCGATGACGCTCATTCAGGCTTGTGAGCAGGCGGGCGTGGAAGTGCCGCGCTTTTGCTATCACGAGCGGCTGACGATTGCAGGCAACTGTCGGATGTGTCTGGTGGAAGTTGTGGGCGGTCCGCCCAAGCCTGCCGCCTCTTGCGCGATGCAGGTGCGCGATCTGCGTCCTGGTCCCGAGGGGCAGCCGCCTGTCGTGAAAACCAACTCGCCCATGGTCAAGAAGGCCCGCGAGGGTGTGATGGAATTCCTGCTGATCAACCATCCGCTTGATTGCCCGATCTGCGATCAGGGCGGCGAGTGTGACTTGCAGGATCAGGCGATGGCTTATGGCGTCGACTTTTCCCGCTACCGCGAGCCTAAGCGCGCGACCGAGGATCTTGATCTGGGCCCACTGGTCGAGACGCATATGACGCGCTGCATTTCCTGCACGCGCTGTGTGCGCTTCACGACCGAGGTGGCGGGCATCACGCAGATGGGCCAGACGGGCCGTGGCGAGGATGCCGAGATCACTGCCTATCTGGGCGAGACGCTCGACAGCAACATGCAGGGCAACATCATTGATCTTTGTCCCGTAGGTGCGCTTGTCTCAAAACCATATGCGTTTACGGCGCGGCCTTGGGAGTTGAGCAAGACCGAGAGCATTGATGTGATGGACGCGCTGGGATCGAATATCCGCGTGGACACCAAAGGGCGCGAAGTGATGCGCTTTCTGCCACTCAACCACGATGGCGTGAACGAGGAATGGATTTCCGACAAGACGCGTTTCGTCTGGGACGGTCTGCGCAAGCAGCGTTTGGACACGCCGTATATCCGTGAGAACGGCAAGTTGCGGAAAGCGGAGTGGCCCGAGGCGCTCGCGGCGGCTGCGGCTGCGATGAAAGGCAAAAAGCTTGGCGGCCTGGTCGGCGATCTGGCCTCAGTCGAGGCGGCGTTTGCGCTCAAGCAGATGATTGAGGGGCAGGGTGGTACGGTTGAATGCCGCACCGATGGCGCCAAACTGCCTGCGGGCAACCGCTCTGGCTACGTCGGCACGGCAGCGATTGAGGACATTGATACAGCGGATAAAATCCTGCTGGTTGGCACCAATACTGCGGTCGAGGCGCCTGTACTTAACGCACGCATCCGCAAGGCGTGGACCAAAGGCTGTGACATCACCGTTGTCGGCGAAGCTGTCGATCTCACCTATGAGTATGAGCATATGGGGACGGACCGTGCCGCATTGGCGCATGTGCTAGATCTCGATATGTCTGAGATGGCCGAGAAGAATTGCATTGTCATCGTAGGGCAGGGCGCGCTCGCCGCGGATGACGGCGCGGCAGTTCTGGGCACGGTTCAGGCGATTGCCGAGAAATCGGGCGCCAAGATGCTGGTCCTGCACACGGCGGCCGGCCGCGTGGGGGCCATGGACATCGAGGCGGTCAGCGATGGCGGCATCGCGGATGTGTTGGGCGCGGAGGTGATCTACAACCTCGGGGCCGATGAGGGCGACATTCCGAGCGGCCCGTTCGTGATCTATCAGGGATCGCATGGTGATCGTGGGGCGCACCGCGCCGATATTATCCTGCCCGCAGCGGCCTATACCGAAGAGGGCGGCTTGTTCGTGAATACCGAAGGGCGGCCACAGCTGGCGCAGCGCGCGAGCTTCGCACCCGGTCAGGCAAAGGAAAACTGGGCCATTCTGCGCGCTTTGAGCGCAGAGCTGGGCGCGGCACTGCCGTTTGATTCGCTGGCGGCGCTGCGCACGGCGTTGGTAAAGGAATATCCGCATCTGGGCCGTGTGGACGAGGTGGCCGAGAATACGTGGGTCGCCGAGCCTGTGGGCAAGATGGGCGACGGGGCGATCAACTATGCGATCTCGGACTTCTACCTGACCAACCCCATCGCACGCGCCTCAAGCCTGATGGCGGAGCTGTCGGCCAATGCGAAAGCACGCCGTACGGAGGCGTTGGCGGCCGAGTGAAATACGCAGGCTGGATAGCGGTTCTGGCGCTGGCCGCCTGCACTCCCGCGAGCCCAACAGCAGAGGATTTCATCCCGGACTACAAAGGGGTGGAAACCGTGCTGTTGGACGGCGATCTGGTGCAGTTTAATGTTGCTATGACGAAGGCTCAGACGCCAGATAATGTCGCGGCGTACGCCGAGTGTGCGGCTGCGCAATATGCATTAATCCGTGGTTACGGTTTTGCAAGGCATGTACGCACAAATGTGGCAATTGAGGGTGGCATTTGGCGTGCTGATGCTGTTTACACAATCTCGCCGAGCCTGCCTTCAGGCTTAAAGACTATTGATGCCGAGGTGGTGACGCTAAACTGCCGCGAGCAAGGCATACCTACGGTGTGAGGACCTATGGCTGACTTCTTTTTCAACACAACGGCGGGCATGATTCTGCTCATTATCGGGCAGATTTTTCTTGTTGTGATTCCCTTGTTGGTCGCACTCGCGTTCCTGATGTATCTGGACCGCAAGATCTGGGCGAGCGTGCAGCTGCGCCGTGGCCCGAACGTGGTTGGCGTTTACGGGTTGCTGCAATCCTTCGCGGATTTCGGCAAATACATCGTCAAAGAGATCGTAGTGCCTGCGGGCGCGGACCGTCCTGTGTTTTTCATGGCGCCGATGGTCACGCTGGTGATGTCTCTGGTGGCGTGGGCAGTGATTCCGTTCAACGACGGTTGGGTGCTCAGCGATATCAACGTTGCCATCCTCTTCGTCTTTGCCGTCTCATCGCTGGAAGTCTACGGTGTGATCATGGGCGGTTGGGCTTCGAACTCGAAGTACCCTTTTCTCGGCTCCCTGCGCTCTGCCGCGCAGATGATCTCTTACGAAGTTTCGATTGGTTTGATCATCATCGGGGTGATCATCTCCACAGGCTCAATGAACTTTAGCGGGATCGTGGCTGCGCAGGATGGCAATTATGGCCTGCTCCACTGGTACTGGTTGCCGCATTTCCCGATGCTGATCCTGTTCTTTATCTCGGCACTGGCCGAGACGAACCGCCCGCCGTTTGACCTGCCCGAAGCGGAATCAGAATTGGTTGCGGGTTATCAGGTCGAGTATTCCTCCACGCCGTTCCTGCTCTTTATGATCGGTGAGCTGGTGGCCGTGGTGCTGATGTGCGCACTGATCTCGCTGATGTTCTTTGGCGGATGGTTGTCACCGATCCCAGGTTTGCCCGATGGTATCTTCTGGATGATCGCCAAAATGGGTCTGGTTTTCTTCTTCTTCTCGCTGATCAAAGCGATCACACCACGCTACCGCTATGACCAGTTGATGCGTCTGGGTTGGAAAGTATTCCTGCCGTTCTCGCTCTTCTGGGTGGTGTTTGTGGCCTTTGCGGCGAAATTCGAATGGTTCTGGGGCATCTATGCCCGCTACACGGTTGGAGGCTGATATGGCTGCTACTGACTATACCCGCCACGCGAAATACTTCCTTTTGCAGGATTTCTTTCAGGGCATGAAGCTTGGCATCAAGTATATGTTCAAGCCGAAGGCGACGCTAAACTACCCGCATGAGAAGGGTCCGTTGTCCCCTCGTTTTCGCGGCGAGCATGCGCTGCGCCGGTATGCCAACGGTGAAGAGCGCTGCATCGCGTGCAAGCTGTGTGAGGCCGTATGTCCTGCGCAGGCGATCACCATTGATGCGGAGCCGCGTGAAGACGGTTCGCGCCGCACGACGCGCTATGATATCGACATGACCAAGTGCATCTATTGCGGCTTCTGTCAGGAAGCCTGTCCGGTGGATGCCATCGTTGAGGGACCGAATTTCGAGTTCTCCACCGAGACGCGCGAAGAGCTATACTACGACAAGTCCAAGCTCTTGGAGAACGGTGACCGCTGGGAAGCCGAGATCGCACGTAACCTTGAGATGGATGCGCCCTACCGATGACCGACAAGAGCCCATGGGAAGAAATGATGCGTCAAGCGCAGGAGATGGCGAAGTCCTTTCCTGGGGCGGATGCGTTCACGCCCGAGGGTTTTGAGAAGATGATGGGGACAATGCCGAAGGACATGATGGAGACGTTCTTTGGCAAGACCCATAACAAGGACGGGCTGGACGCCAAAACGCGGCTGTTGCTGACGTTGGCGGGGCTGACCATGCAGGGCGCGCAGAGCGATGTGGTGATACGCCAGACAGTCCGCCATGCGCATGAGGCGGGCGCAAAGCCGCAAGAGATTATCGAGACAATTGGCCAAATGGCTTTGTTTGCAGGGCTTCCAGCCGTGCAGCGCGCCACGCAGATTGCCCAGCCTGTGCTGGACGAGATGACGAAAGCTGACAGAGAAGAGGGTGACGCATGAGCGTTTTTGCATTTTACTTGTTTGCGGTCTGCGTGATTGCAGGCGGGCTGTTCACGGTGATCAGCCGTAACCCTGTACACTCGGTGTTGTGGTTGATCCTGTCCTTCCTTTCGGCAGCGGGGTTGTTCGTGCTGCTGGGAGCCGAGTTCGTGGCGATGCTGTTGATCATCGTCTACGTAGGCGCGGTGGCCGTATTGTTCTTGTTCGTTGTTATGATGCTGGACATTGATTTCGCCGAACTGAAGGCGGAGATGGCCAAATACATGCCGCTGGCGCTTCTCATCGGGGTGATCATTCTGATGCAATTCGTCATGGCCTTTGGCGCATGGAACGCGAGTGCGGCGGCGGAGGGTCTCCGCGCGCAGGTCACGGACCCGCAAGTTTTCAACACGGATGCGCTGGGGTTGATCCTCTATGACGAGTATTTCCTGTTGTTCCAGCTGTCAGGTCTGATCCTGCTGGTTGCGATGGTCGGTGCGATTGTGCTGACGCTGCGCCACCGCGGTGATGTGAAACGTCAGGATGTCGTGAGCCAGATGATGCGTGATCCGGCCAAGGCGATGAAAATACATGATGTGAAACCGGGGCAGGGACTTTAGGTCAAATCTGCTTTGAAAATAAGGGAAGCTTTGGATGTCTCGTAATACATTAGTCGTCGTTATCGTGGTGCTGATCATTGTGCTTGGCGGCTATAGCTTCTTGTGAAATACGCGGCGCGGGTAAGCCATTCGCGCTGATCGACTACCCCCCTGAAGGGGGAGAAACTGAGGGACGACCATGATCGGACTGGAACATTATTTGACGGTAGCCGCGACGCTGTTCGTCATTGGTATCTTTGGCCTATTTTTAAACCGCAAGAACGTGATCGTCCTGCTGATGAGTATCGAATTGATGCTTCTGGCGGTGAACATCAATCTGGTCTCCTTCTCCAGCTTTCTTGGCGATATGGTGGGGCAGGTGTTCACGCTCTTCGTCCTGACTGTTGCGGCGGCCGAGGCGGCGATTGGTCTGGCCATTCTGGTTTGTTTCTTCAGAACGCGCGGTACGATCGCGGTCGAAGACGTCAACGTGATGAAGGGCTAGGGACATGGAACTTACACTTCTCTTTGCCCCGCTGGTTGGCTCGCTTTTGTGCGGCTTCGGCTGGAAGATCATCGGCGAGAACGCGGCATGTGTAATTGCCACCATGGGTCTTTTCCTGTCAGCGATCCTGAGCTGGGTTGTCTTCCTGACCTTCGACGGCGTGACCGAGACGGTGCCGATCTTCAAATTCATCGAAAGCGGTACGCTGAGCACGGATTGGTCGATCCGCCTCGACCGTCTGACTGCGATCATGCTGATCGTGATCACCACGGTCTCAAGCCTCGTGCATCTCTATTCCTTCGGCTACATGGCGCACGACGAGCACTTCGGCGATGGTGTCAGCTACAAGCCGCGCTTCTTTGCGTATCTGTCGTTCTTTACTTTCGCGATGTTGATGCTGGTGACGTCAGACAACCTGATCCAGATGTTCTTTGGCTGGGAAGGGGTGGGCGTTGCCTCTTATCTGCTCATTGGTTTCTACTACAAAAAACCGTCTGCCAATGCCGCCGCGATCAAGGCCTTTGTGGTTAACCGAGTGGGCGACTTCGGCTTTGCTCTGGGTATCTTCGCGATCTATCTGATGTTCGACAGTGTCGAGTTCAGCGTGATCTTTGCCGATGTGCCGCAATACGCGGATGAGACGATCAGCTTCTTGTGGCGCGATTGGGCGGCGCTTGAGATCATTGCCTTCCTGCTGTTCATCGGTGCGATGGGTAAATCGGCGCAATTGTTCCTGCACACGTGGTTGCCTGACGCGATGGAGGGGCCGACGCCTGTGTCCGCCTTGATCCACGCCGCGACCATGGTGACGGCGGGTGTGTTCCTTGTTTGCCGCATGTCGCCGATTATGGAATTTGCACCTTCGGCGATGTTGTTCGTGACCATCCTCGGGGCAACGACCGCGTTTGTCGCCGCGACCATCGGTCTGGTGCAGACGGACATCAAGCGCGTGATCGCTTATTCCACCATGTCCCAGCTTGGCTATATGTTCGTGGCTGCGGGTGTGGGTGCCTATTCGGTGGCAATGTTCCACCTGTTCACGCATGCATTCTTTAAGGCGATGCTGTTCCTCGGGGCAGGCTCGGTCATTCATGCGATGCACCACGAACAGGACATGCGCAATTACGGCGGTCTGCGTAAAAAGATACCTTATACGTTCTGGGCAATGATGATCGGTACGCTTGCCATCACGGGCGTGGGCATCCCGCTTACCGGCTGGATCGGCTTTGCGGGCTTTGCCTCCAAGGATGCAGTGATCGAAAGCGCCTTTGCGGCGGGCAACGGCTATGCTTTCTGGCTGTTGGTTATCGCAGCACTGTTCACATCGTTCTACTCTTGGCGCCTGATGTACTTGACCTTCTACGGCACGACGCGCGGTAACAAGCACACGCATGAGCACGCCCATGAGAGCCCGATGGTCATGCTGCTCCCGCTGGGTGTGCTGGCGCTTGGGTCGGTGTTTGCCGGTGCGATCTGGTATTCGTCGTTCTTCGGCAAAACCAACGAGGTGATCAAATTCTTTGGCGGCCAATACGAAGCACCCGCAGAGGAGTTGAAGAACGCCGTAGCCGAGCGCAGCCCGAAGGCGTCGGAACTGAAATATGTGATGGAGAGCCAGCCGGGTGAGGCGGCCATCTACATCGCGCCCGAAAATACAGTGCTGCACGAAGCGCATTACGTGCCCAAATGGGTAAAGCTGTCGCCTTTCGCTGCCATGCTGATCGGCTTCTTCTTTGCGTGGCTGTTCTATATCAAGAACCCGTCGTTGCCGGGGCGTTTGGCTGCGAACCAGCGGCATCTGTATCAGTTCCTGCTGAACAAGTGGTACTTTGACGAAATCTATAACTTCATCTTTGTGCAGCCTGCCAAAGCGATTGGCCGCTTCTTGTGGAAGCGCGGCGATGGCGATGTGATTGATGGTGGTCTGAACGGCTTGGCCATGGGGATCATCCCCTTCTTCACTCGCCTCGCTGGGCGCGCGCAGTCGGGCTATATCTTTACCTATGCCTTTGCGATGGTCATTGGCATCGCGGTTCTCGTCACATGGATGACGATGAGCGGAGGAGCGAACTAATGGCTGATAACCTTTTGTCTTTGGTGACCTTTATTCCCGCCGTGGCGGCGTTGATTTTGGCCGCCCTGTTGCGCGGCGATGACGAGGCCGCACAGCGCAACGCCAAATATCTGGCACTCTTTGCGACCACGATGACATTTGTCGCCTCGGTCGTGATGTTCTTCCAGTTCGACAGTTCCAATACGGGCTTCCAGCTGGTGGATGAGGCCGAGTGGATCATGGGCCTCAAGTACCGCGTGGGCGTGGACGGGATTTCGATCCTGTTTGTGATGCTGACGACCTTTATGATGCCGCTGGTGATTGCGGCCTCGTGGGACGTGAAGACCCGCGTGAAGGAATATATGATCGCGTTTCTCATTCTCGAGACGCTGATGATCGGCGTGTTTGTCTCGCTCGATCTGATCCTCTTCTATCTGTTCTTCGAAGCGAGCCTTATTCCGATGTTCCTGATCATCGGCATCTGGGGCGGGGCTAACCGCATCTACGCGAGCTTCAAGTTCTTCCTCTATACTTTCTTCGGCTCTGTGCTGATGCTGGTGGCGATGGTGGCGATGTACATGGATGCGGGTACGACCTGTATCGGTGGCTGCGCCAACAGCCTGCTGACGCATACATTTGCTGCAGGTGATTTCGAGGTCTTGGGTCTTCAGGTCGTCGGCGGGATGCAGACACTGATGTTTATCGCCTTCTTCGCGAGCTTTGCAGTGAAGATGCCGATGTGGCCTGTACACACTTGGTTGCCTGATGCGCACGTGCAGGCGCCTACGGCGGGGTCTGTAGTGCTGGCCGCGATCCTCTTGAAGATGGGTGGCTATGGCTTCTTGCGCTTCTCGCTGCCGATGTTTCCTGTAGGGGCCGAGGTTGTCGGACCACTGATCCTGTGGATGTCAGCGATTGCAATCGTCTATACTTCGCTCGTTGCCCTCGTGCAGGACGATATGAAGAAGCTCATCGCTTACTCCTCTGTGGCGCACATGGGCTTTGTGACAATGGGCATCTTCTCTACCAACCAGCAGGGGCTGGACGGGGCGATTTTCCAGATGATCAGCCACGGGTTTATTTCGGGCGCGCTCTTCCTCGCGGTGGGTGTGATCTACGACCGGATGCACACGCGTGAGATTGACGCCTATGGCGGTCTTGTGAACCGCATGCCGATCTACGCGATGTTGTTCATGCTGTTCACCATGGCCAACGTCGGCCTGCCAGGGACGAGCGGTTTTGTCGGTGAATTCCTGACATTGGTCGCGGTGTTCCAAGTGAACACATGGGTTGCTGCTGTTGCTACCACCGGTGTGATCTTCTCGGCGGCTTATGCGCTGTGGCTCTACCGCCGTGTGGTGATGGGCGACCTGATCAAGGAAAGCCTGAAGGCGATTACCGATATGAACAGCCGCGAGAAGTGGATATTCGCGCCGCTGGTGGTGATGACCCTGCTGCTGGGTGTGTACCCTGCGCTGATACTGGATTTGATCGGACCGTCTGTTGCGGCGCTGGTTGAGAATTATGACACCGCCGTTGCGGCAGCCGAAGCTGCGATGCAAACGGCGCAAGCCTCGAACTGAGGGGACACGACATGTACGACGATATCATGCAGATTTTGCCAGAGGTAATCCTCGCCGGTTTTGCGATTGCAGGGCTGATGGCGGGGGCCTACGGCGGCAAGGACGCAATTGCGCGGCCGCTGTTGTGGGGAACCGCGGTGGTGATGCTGGTGCTGTCAGTTCTGGTCGCGACCAGCTCGTCGACCAGTGTTGAGGCCTTCGGCGGCATGTTCATGAACGACGGGTTCGCGCGGTTTGCGAAGGTGGTTATCCTTGTCTCGGCGGCTTGTGTGCTGATCATGTCCGAAGGGTACATGAAGACGCGAGGCTTGCTGCGGTTTGAGTACCCTATTCTGGTGGCGCTCAGCGTTGTCGGCATGATGATGATGGTCTCCGCAGGTGACTTGATGGCGCTCTACATGGGGCTCGAGCTGCAATCGCTGGCGCTTTATGTCGTGGCATCCCTGCGCCGTGACAGTGCAAAATCAACAGAGGCTGGCCTCAAGTATTTCGTGCTTGGCGCGCTCAGCTCCGGTCTGCTGCTTTACGGTGCATCGCTGGTGTATGGCTATGCAGGGACGACGCTGTTCTCGGGCATCATAACGACCGCGCAAGCGGGGGAAATGTCGCTGGGCCTGCTGTTCGGTATCGTGTTCCTGATCTCTGGCATGGCGTTCAAGGTTTCTGCCGTGCCGTTCCACATGTGGACGCCTGACGTCTACGAGGGCTCACCCACGCCTGTCACCGCCTTCTTCGCCACCGCGCCCAAGGTTGCGGCGATGGCCTTGTTTGCGCGTGTGCTGCACGATGCCTTTGGCAACGCGGTTGGCGACTGGCAGCAGATTGTGGCGCTCCTGTCCGTGCTGTCGATGTTCCTTGGTGCGATTGCGGCGATTGGTCAGACCAACATCAAGCGTCTGATGGCCTTTTCCTCCATTGCCCACATGGGCTATGCGCTGATGGGTCTGGCGGCGGGCACGGCGTTTGGCGTGCAGGCGATGCTCGTCTACATGGCGATTTACGTGACCATGAACATTGGCGTCTTCTCCTTCATCCTGTTGATGGAAAAGGACGGCCAGCCCGTGACGGAGATTTCTTCGCTCAACATGTATTCCAAGACCAATCCGGGCCGTGCGCTCACCTTGCTGGTGCTGATGTTCAGCCTTGCAGGCGTGCCGCCGTTCCTTGGCTTCTTCGGCAAGCTTTTTGTCTGGCAGGCTGCATTGGATGCGGGTCTCACATGGCTTGTTGTGGCCAGTGCCGTAGCCTCGGCCATCGGTGCCTATTACTACTTGCGGATCGTGTTCTTCATGTATTTCGGCGACGAAACGGCAGAGGGGCTGGACCGAAACCGTGGCGGTATCCTTGGTGGTTTCTTGGCAGCAAGCGCCATCGTGATGGTCGTCGGCATCGTGACGATGTTCGGTGTTGAGGGGGCTGCTGGCCTCGCGGCTGCGACGCTTGTCAACTAGGCGCCCCCATGGCTGACTGGCCTGAGGGCTACTCAAGGCACGTCTTCGACAGCCTCGATTCTACCTTGGCGGAGGCGGCGCGGATGCTGCCGACGTTACAGGGCGCGGCTTGGCTGCTGGCTTATGAGCAAACGGCGGCGCGCGGGCGACGCGGGCGGGCATGGTCTACACCACGTGGCAATTTCGCAGGTACCCTCATCATGCAGCGGACAGGCAGCCCTGCGGACGCAGCCCTTCGGAGTTTTGTAGCGAGCCTTGCGCTGCGCGAGGCCTTTGTTGCCACCACGGGGCAAGCGGAGGCTTTTGCACTCAAATGGCCTAATGATGTTTTGCTGAACGGCGGCAAAGTTGCCGGTATTCTGCTGGAGACGCAGGGCAATCATCTGGTCATCGGCATCGGTGTGAACCTTGCCCACGCCCCGATCGCCGCGCAGGTGGAGCAGGGGGCGGTGACCCCAGTGAGCGTTCTGGGCGAGACTGGTGTGGCTGTGGCCGCAGAGGATTTCCTTGACGCACTTGCCGCCGCCTATGCGCGGCTTGAGACGCAATTTACCACATACGGCTTTGCGCCCATCCGCGCTGCGTGGCTCTCCCATGCGGCGCGCATCGGGGAGGTGGTGACAGCACGCACGATGCGCGACGAGACGGTGGGGGTCTTTGAGGATGTGGATGCGGATGGTAACCTCATCCTGAACACACCAAAAGGTCGCGTGGCGATCACGGCTGCGGATGTCTATTTCTGAACGAATGAGGGGGGCACAGCATGCTCTTGGCGATTGATTGCGGTAATACCAACACCGTGTTTTCCATCTGGGACGGGACCGAGTTCATCACCACATGGCGCACGGCCACCGAATGGCAGCGCACGGCGGACCAGTATTACGTCTGGCTCAGCACGTTGATGAAGTTGCAAGGCGTGGATGCCGAGATCACGGACATGATCATCTCCTCCACTGTGCCGCGTGTGGTGTGGAACCTGCGGGTGCTGGGGGACCGATATTTCAACACGCGGCCCATGGTGGTGGGCAAAGCGGAATGCGCGTTGCCAATTGATGTACGTGTAGATGAGGGCACTGCGGTGGGGCCTGACCGTTTGGTGAACACGGTTGCGGGCTTTGATCTCTATGGCGGTGACCTGATCATTGTGGATTTTGGCACCGCGACGACATTTGACGTCTGCGCGCATGATGGTGCCTATATCGGTGGTGTGATCGCGCCCGGTGTAAACCTTAGCCTTGAAGCATTGCACAATGCTGCGGCCGCTTTGCCGCATGTCGATATCTCGAAACCACAGGCCGTCATCGGCACGAATACTGTTGCCTGTATGCAATCGGGCGTTTTTTGGGGTTATGTCGGCCTCGTGCGTGAGATATGTGCGCGGATAAAGGCGGAGCACGGGCGCAAGATGCGTGTGATCTCCACCGGCGGGCTCGCGCCGCTGTTTCAGCAGGCCGAGACGCTTTTTGATGAATACCATGATGATTTGACGATGCACGGCCTGACCGTGATCCATAAGTATAACAAGGAACTAGTGAGCGAATGAGCACTGAAAGATTAATCTACCTTCCCCTCGGCGGGGCGGGTGAAATTGGCATGAATGCCTATGTCTACGGCTACGGAAAGCCCAACAAGGAGCGGCTGATTGTCGTGGACCTTGGCGTGGCCTTCCCCGATATGGACACTTCCCCCGGTGTTGATTTGATCATCGCCGACATCGACTGGTTGGTGGAGCGCAAGGACCGCATCGAAGCGGTATTTGTGACCCATGCGCATGAGGACCATGTGGGCGGTATCTCGCATACCTATGACCGTTTGGGCGCGCCGATTTACGCGCGTAAATTCACCGCCAATATTGCGCGACGCAAGCTGGCCGAATATGGCCACCCTGACGAGGCAGTGACCGTGGTGGGGACTTTCCCGCATCAGGTTGAACTTGGCCCGTTTAAAGTGGGCTTCCAGCCGATCTCGCACTCCATTCCCGAAAGCTCGGCCTTGATCATCGATACGCCCGCAGGGCGCGTTGTGCATTCGGGCGACTTCAAGGTCGACCTCACCCCCGGTGTGGGCGAGCCGTTCGACCCCGCCGCCTTTGAAGAGATTGCAAAGGAAGGGATCAAGGCGCTTGTCTGTGACAGCACCAATGTATTCTCCCCCGAAGCAGGGCGCTCCGAGGCGACCTTGCCGGATGCGATTACCGAGCTTGTCTCTGGCGCGACGGGTATGGTTGTAGCGACTACTTTTGCCTCCAACGTAGCGCGTGTCAAAACGCTGGCCGTGGCAGGGCAGAAAGCGGGTCGCTCTGTCGTGTTGTTGGGCCGTGCGATGAAGCGGATGGTAGAGGCCTCGGTCGAGACAGGAGTTCTGACGGACTTCCCGCCCACGATCAGCCCGGAGCAGGCGCGCGACGTGCCGCGCGAGAACCTTTTGCTGCTGGTGACAGGTAGCCAAGGCGAACGCCGTGCTGCGTCGGCACAGCTGGCGCGCGGAAAGTACATGGGGCTGACGATGCAGGAAGGAGATATGTTCCTCTTCTCCTCCAAAACCATTCCTGGCAACGAGAAGGGTGTCATCCGCATCATCAACCAATTCTCCGAAATGGGTGTGGATGTGGTTGATGACAGTTCAGGCAAATACCACGTATCGGGCCATGCCAACCGTCCCGATATCGAGACACTGCATGATCTCCTGAAGCCACAGGCTGTGATCCCGATGCACGGCGAGCACCGTCATTTGCGCGAGCATGCCAAGATCGCGGATAGCAAAGGCTACACAGGTGTTCTGGCCGTGAATGGCATGATGATCGACCTGTCAGGCAATGCGCCCAAGGTAGCCGAATACATCGAGACGGGTCGGACCTATCTGGATGGCTCCGTGCAAGTTGGCGCGTTGGACGGTGTTGTGCGGGATCGTATCCGCATGGCGCTCAACGGGCATATGACTGTGACCGTGCTAATGGATGAGGATGACGAGCCATTGGGTGATCCGTGGGTTGATACGATGGGCCTGCCCGAGATGGGCATCAGCAAATCCGAGCTGACCGAGATTATAGAGCATGATCTGAGCCAATGGCTGGGCCGTGCGAAACCTGCGACTTTGCGTGATGACAAAGCGTTGGATGATGGCTTGCGCCGTGCCGCGCGGCAGTCTGCACAGAACGAGATTGGCAAGAAGCCAGAAGTTACCGTGGTGGTGAGCCGCTTGAGCTAAGCCACGCTAGATGAAAAAGAAAAAGCCCCGCAGATGATGCGGGGCTTTTTTTGTGTCTGCGGGTCGTATGGGTCAGTCCTTTGGACGGTCCGCAAAGCTGAGCTCGATGAATGTGGGCGTATGATCGCCAAGCCCGATCACTTTATTGTCGCCGCCACGGTTGTCATCGCGGCGGTTGTTGTCGTTGTTGCGTCCGCGGCCCCCGCGAGAGCGGCGACGCTCGTTGTTGTTTGTATCGGCCTGCTCTTGGTCCGGTTGATCCTTGGCTGGCTCTGCTTTCTGCTCGACCTCGACGGGCTGCGCCTTTGGCTCGGCTTCGGCCGCCGCTTTGGGCGCATCGCCCTCTTTCGGAGCGTCCATGGCGCGGGAATTGGCTTTTGGCACGCGGGAACGGCGCGGTTTGGGCGCTTCGGCCTCGACAGGTGCATCGGTTTGCGGTGCGACCTCTGGTGCGGATGTTTCCGCTTCGACCTTTTTGCGGCTGCGGGTGCGGCTGCGCTTTGGCTTGTCCGTGCTGACCTCCTCGTCCGCTTTGGCGGTCTCCTCGGCGGGTTTGCCACCGCCCAGCGGGTTCTCGAGACGCGGAATTTCCTTTTGGACAAGGCGCTCCACATCTTCAAAGTTCTTCTCGTCGCGCGGGCTGCAAATCATGATCGCTTTACCATCGCGGCCTGCACGACCCGTGCGGCCAATGCGGTGCACGTAATCTTCGGCGTGGCTTGGTACGTCAAAGTTGAAAACATGACTAACGGAGGGCACGTCCAGCCCTCGCGCGGCAACGTCAGAGGCGATCAGGAACCGCAGCTCTCCGTTGCGAAACCCGTCAAGGGTTTTGGTTCGCTGGCTCTGATCCAGGTCGCCATGGATAGGGGCCGCGTCATAGCCATACTTCTTGAGCGATTTGGCCACCGCATCCACGTCCATTTTGCGGTTGCAGAAGACGATGCCGTTGGTGAGCTTTTCGCCCTCCACATCAATGAGCGCGCGCAGGACCTTGCGCTTTTCCGTGGCTTCGCGGTCCTTGCGGGACGCTTTGAACATCAGCACACCTTGCTCGATGTTCTCTGACGTCGTCGCTTGGCGTGCCATTTCGATGCGGAAGGGGTTGGAGAGGAACGTATTGGTGATCCGCTCGATCTCGGGCGCCATCGTGGCCGAGAAGAACAAAGTCTGACGCGTGAAGGGCGTGAGGCCGAAGATACGCTCGATATCGGGGATAAAGCCCATGTCGAGCATCCGGTCGGCTTCGTCCACCACCATAACTTTGACGTCTGTAAGGATCAGCTTGCCGCGTTCGTGATGATCCAGCAGGCGACCTGGTGTGGCGATGAGAACGTCAACGCCTTTGTCGATGAGCTTGTCCTGTTCCTTGAACGAGACACCACCGATGAGCAGCGCTTTGGTCAGTTTGAGATATTTGGCGTAAGTGTCGAAATTATCGGCCACCTGTGCGGCCAGCTCACGCGTGGGGCAGAGCACAAGGCTGCGCGGCATGCGCGCGCGGGCGCGGCCACGAGCGAGCATGGTGATCATCGGCATCGTGAAGGCGGCAGTTTTGCCTGTACCCGTCTGTGCAATTCCCAGAACATCGCGCCCCTCAAGAGCGGCAGGAATGGCGCCAGCCTGAATCGGCGTAGGCGTGTCGTATCCCACTTCTTGCACGGCTTTGATGATTTTCGGGTTCAGATTGAGGTCGGTAAATTTTGTCATGTGTATCCGTTAGTTGCGGACACGCATTTGGCCCGCGGCAGCATCCGTGTCGGCCCGCATGGCCCAAGGGGCGGCACCTGCCGCGACATCGGTACAAAGCGCATAGCAACTTGCGCGCAAAGGGTCAAATTATTGCGAAATCTGGGAAATGTTTGGCAAGGCTTGTGTCAAATGGGAAGCTATCGAGGTGCAAATGCCCTTGTGCCTCAAGCCGTGCGCGCAGCGCGGGCGTGTCCTCGCAGACTTCGGCAAAGAAGTGGCGCAGCCCTGCCTCGCCTTCTTCGGCGTGTATCATCGCGAAAAGCTCATGCATGGTGATGCCGCCTCGTTCGCGGGAGCGGGACGGGCCGAGGTCGGCGCGGTAGGATCCCTCGCGGTGGCGGTAGGCGAAATGTGCGTGCCAGCTTTCCCAATCAGTGGCGTGAAAGTGGGCGAGGTGGATTTCGGGCATCTCAATGTGCTTGGGATTTGTTTCACCGTTCAGAAACGCGTTGTGAATGCGGAACTTGAGGCCTTTTATGCCAGTGCGCACGAAAACTTTGCCCGCGATATGGCTCAGAAACCCGCCTTTGAGGTGGTCGCCATAGGTAGGATAGAGCGCTGCGACGGTCTGCTCACGCCTTTTGCCTGCGGGGATGAAAGTTTTGAATGCGGCTTCCACCCGTGGATCACCGCCAGCGAGCAGCTCCATCGGCCGCGCACGGGCGCATTGGATGTTGTCGGGCAGGGCCGCGAGATGTGATGCGATCTGCCCGTCTGCCACGAGAAATTCGTCAACATCCATATGGATCAGCCAGTCCACATCGCGGCTGCGGCGGTAGGCGCGGGTGGCATTATGGGTTTGGCGCGGCTGATGCATCGGGGGGCGCGTGCCATTGTTGCTCCGCTGCCAATAGTCGTCGTTGCAGTGAATGACGCGGGTTTTGGGATGCGCCTCAAGCGCCTCTTGGGCCTGCGGGCAAGGGGCATCGAGATAAATGTAGATGCGGCGCGCGCCCAGCTCGAGATGGTAAGAGACAAAGCGCAGGATATCGGGCGCATCGGCCTTGATCGTGGCGACGATGCCCCAGCGGGTCATCAGACCATCATCTCTTTGGTGGCCGTCAGTTTGATGTCGGGATAGTCGCGGTCGACGCGGTCAATGTCCCACTGCAGGCGCGTGAGGTAAACGATATCGCCGTCATTGTCGGTGGCGATGTGCTGTTTGTTGGCCTCGGTGAATTTGTCCACCGCCGCTTTGTCCCCCGCGACCCAGCGGGCGGAGGTGAATTGCGACGGCTCAAAGCGGACGGGAAGGCCGTATTCCAGCTCGATGCGCGACGCCAGCACTTCGAATTGCAGCTGGCCCACGACGCCCACGACGAAGCCCGAGCCAATGGAGGGCTTGAAGACCTTCGCGGCGCCTTCCTCGGCAAATTGCATAAGCGCTTTTTCGAGGTGCTTGGATTTCAGCGGATCGCCTGCGCGCACGCCTTGCAGCAGTTCGGGCGCAAATGAAGGGATGCCTGTGACGCGGATCGCCTCGCCCTCGGTCAGCGTGTCGCCGATGCGCAATTGCCCGTGGTTGGGGATGCCGATGATATCGCCTGCCCAAGCTTCCTCTGCCAACTCGCGGTCAGCGGCAAGGAACATGACGGGGCTGGCCACGGTCATTACCTTTTTGGAGCGCACATGGGTGAGTTTCATGCCCCGCTCGAAATGCCCCGAAGCGAGGCGGACAAAGGCCACGCGGTCGCGGTGTTTCGGGTCCATGTTGGCCTGCACCTTGAAGACAAAGCCCGAGACCTTCTTCTCCTCAGGGAGGATTTCGCGGGGTTGGGCCTTCTGGATTTGAGGCTCTGGACCGAACATGGCGATGCCGTCCATCAGCTCCTTAACGCCGAAGGAATTAATCGCCGAGCCGAACCAGATCGGGGTGAGGGAGCCTTCGGCCATCAGTTCAGGATCAAGCGGTGGCATCAGCTCGCGCACCATCTCGAGGTCCTCGCGCAGTTTGTCGAGCAGATCGGCGGGGACGTGTTCGGCGAGTTTGGGATCATCGAGGCCGTTGATCTCGATGCTCTCGGAGACTTTGTTGCGGTCTGCGCGGTCCATCAGTTCAAGGCGGTCGCGCAGAATGTCATAGCACCCGACGAAATCGCGGCCCACGCCGATAGGCCAGCTCGCAGGGGTCACGTCGATGGCGAGGTTCTGCTGGATTTCGTCGATAATCTCGAAGACATCGCGGCTTTCACGGTCCATCTTGTTACAGAACGTCAGGATCGGAAGGTCGCGTAGGCGGCAGACTTCGAACAGCTTCTGTGTCTGGCTTTCCACGCCCTTGGCCCCGTCGATGACCATAACGGCGGCGTCTACGGCGGTGAGCGTGCGGTAGGTATCTTCGGAGAAATCCGAGTGACCGGGCGTGTCGACCAGATTGAAGCGATAGTTGATCTCGCGCCCCTGATAGTCAAACGACATGGCGGAGGCGGAGACAGAGATGCCGCGGTCTTTTTCCATCGCCATAAAGTCGGAGCGGGTGCGCCGTGCCTCACCCTTGGCGCGGACCTGGCCCGCCATCTGGATCGCACCACCGAAGAGCAGGAATTTTTCCGTCAGCGTGGTTTTGCCCGCATCGGGGTGGCTGATGATCGCAAAGGTGCGGCGGCGCGCGATTTCCGCAGGCAGATCGGGTCGGTTTGTGTTTGTATCCAGCATGTTACGGCTCGTTCCTGATCTGGTTTGGCTGCGCTCCACCGTAGAGGTATGCGCTTTGCCCCTTTCATAGCCTAGATGCAGGTCAGTGCAAGCCTAGCGGCCAGAGGCTTTCTTGAGCATGGCGGCGGCGTCGGCGCGTCTTAGCAGGCCTTCAGGCGCGTCGAGCCCTGCGTGGGGCAGATCGGAGTGACCCTTCACATGACTCCCTAGGCTCTGGGCCAGATCGGCAGGCAGGATAGGGCGGGTGCGACTGGTGATCAGCATGCTTTCTGCGGCGATGCCTTCGGCATAGATGATCTGGTGGCTGTCAAAGAGAAGCTGGAAGTAGTCTACAAAACCGCCCTCCGACCTTCTGACCGTGTCACCGTTCACAAGGTGGCGCGCCTTGACCAACAGCTCTGCGCGGCCCGCGCCCAGCTCGTCTGTGCGTTGGTAGATGAACAGGCGGTGATCGGGGCTAACCAGCAGATCGGCAGTGTTATTGAGCGTGCCTGCGGTGATTTTGATGGGCGCGAACTCTCCCACAGCGCGTGTTGTCGTGGTGCCGATCCAGCGCAGGGTTTGCACGCCATCGTCACGTGTCAGGATGCGGTCGCCAACAACCAGCTCTTCCACAGGGCGCTGTGCGCCCGAGGCCATTGTGATGTGGGTGCCGCGGGTAAAGCTGACACAGGCGACTTGGGCGAATTTTGTATGTGCACTGTCGCGGTCAATGCCTACCAGGCGATACTCGGCTTTGGGGGACATGGCGCTGAATGGCAGCAGATAGGTTTGGACGACGCCCCCGTCGGCATCGACCTCGACCAGCAGTAGGGCATCCGCAGTGGTGCCATTGGGCAGCATGAAGGTCAGCGTGCTGTCGAGATGCACCGTTCCGCCAGGGGTGCCGATCTTGGTGTCGTTGCCGATGGCAAAAGGCGCGTCGTCATGGGCGACCAGTGACAGGCGCGCAGGCTCGGCTCCGAAATCAAGCTCGTAAACATCGTCAAGGATCAGCTCGCTGGCAAAAGAAATAACATCCCCCATGTTTGCCCCGTCTGTCGCGCGAATCTGGTCGGCGGCATAGACGGGCACGCTTTGGGAAGAGAGGGAGCCTGTGGACATCTGTGGGGCCTTTTCTGGACTTCTTTTTCGGACGGCTACCCTAGGATTATGGCAAGTTGCGGTCAATGGAGGGGTGTTTTGCTGGCGTGTCGCTGCGGGCTGCGCTAGCACTGCGAAAACAGCATGGGAGAGAGAGACGATGGATTTAGGGATCAAAGGCAAGAAAGCACTGGTGTGTGCCTCCTCAAAAGGGCTTGGCCTTGGTTGCGCCGAGCATCTGGCGGCTGCGGGTGTGGACCTTATCATGAACGCACGCGGAGCCGAAGCGCTGGAAGCTGAAGCGGCGCGTTTGCGCGAGACCTACGGCGTTGAGGTCACAACAGTTGCGGCAGATGTGGCAACTGAAGAGGGGCAGGCCGCAGTGATCAAAGCCGCACAAGGCGTTGATATCTTGGTTAATAACGCAGGTGGCCCCCCTCCGGGCATGTGGAGCGATTGGGACCGCGACGATTTCATTGCCGCGCTTGATGCCAACATGCTGGCGCCGATTGCCCTGATCAAAGCGTTGATCCCTGACATGATGGACCGTGGCTGGGGCCGCGTGGTCAATATCACCTCGCAATCCGTTCGCGCGCCCATTGGCGTGCTGGGTCTGAGCAATGCGGCACGGACGGGTCTGACCGGCTATGTTGCAGGTACGTCGCGTCAGGTGGCGGGCAAGGGGGTTACGATCAACAATCTGCTCCCCGGCATTCACGCGACCGACCGCGCAGATGCGCTTGATGGTGCGGTCGTGGCACAGCGCAATATCTCGCTGGATCAGGCGCGAGAAGAGCGTTCCGCCACGATCCCTGCGGGGCGCTATGGCACCCGCGACGAGTTCGGCGCGGCCTGTGCCTTCCTGTGCTCGACCCATGCGGGTTTCATTGTCGGGCAGTCTATCCTGCTTGATGGTGGTGCGACCAACATCACGATGTAGGCCGACACAAGCGTTCACGATTGCGTGCTCGCGCCGTTTCAGCTTGGCCTTGGAGCGGCGCGTGGCATAGCTGGACGTGATTGTTCTACTTTTGAGGTCTGCCTATGTCGCCCGTTGTTTTGATCGCCGTTTTCGGTGCAATTCTGCTTGTCTCGATCCTTGCCGCGCCGCGCAGTGCGACCGTCGAAGGGTTCTTTGGCGGCCAAGGGGCGCAAGGGCGGGCTCCGGGGCTGTGGGTGCTTGTCCTTAGCCAAGTGACCACGTGGATTTTCGCGCGCAGCCTGATGAATGCAGCGATCCTCGGCTATTACTACGGAATGGCGGGCACGCTGGCTTATGCAGCCTATTACGGCTCATTTCTCACGGGCGGCTTAATCGTAGGGCGTCTGCGCGAAGGCGGTGCCGTGTCGGTTCAGGACTGGATCGGGGCGCGCTTTGGCAGCGCGGGAAACGGGTGCTATAACTTCGTCATCGCCCTAAGGCTCTTGTCCGAAGTCTTTGCCAACCTTGTCGTCGTAGGCTTGATTTTCAACGCCGTGCTGGAGGGCAGCGGCACAACGGCGATCTGGATCGTGGCGGTGCTGGGGCTGGCCTATTCGGCGTGGGGCGGGCTGTCTGCGGCGCTGCGCACAGATGTCTTGCAAATGGTAATTTTTCTGGTGGTTTTCGGTGTGGCTTTTGTCGCGCTGGCCGTCGCGCCTGATTTCGATCTGGGCGCGGTGATCACTGCACAGGGCACGGCTGGCAGCTATAACGGTTGGGTGTTGCTGGCGGTAGCCGCGTTGCAGGTGTTCTCCTATCCCGCCCATGATCCGGTGATGATGGACCGCGGATTTATCGCCGACCGTGCCACCACACGCGCTTCTTTTCTGCACGCCTTCTGGATCAGTACGCTGTGCATCATCGGTTTCGGATTTTTTGGCATTCAGGCGGGGCTGTTGGGTGCTGAGTACGAGGGGCAACTCATTGGCACATGGGCCGCGATGTTCCCGTCCTGGGTGTTTGGCCTGCTGATGATCTCGTTGCTGGTCTCCGCGCTCAGCACGCTCGATTCGGCGCTATCCTCGGCCTCGCGTCTGGTGGTGGAGGAGGGCGGTCTGCCGCGCACTCTTGCGTCCGGACGGATTGTGATGGTGGTGTTCATGCTGGCGGGCACGCTGCTGACGCTGCTGGGCAATGCCACATTGTTTGATGCGGTCGCTGTGAGTGGCACCGCCTCGATGTTTCTGACACCTGTGTTGGTGGTGGGGCTCGTGATGGGGCGCCAGATCGCAGTTTGGGCCTATCTTGTGGCGTTTGGGGCGGCGATGCTGGGTGCATTCATTTACTTCGCGCGCAGTTGGGACATTGTAACGCCGTGGCTGATGGAAGGGCACAAATACGAGCAATTGTTGCTCATCTGTGTCTGCGTTCTTGTCACAGGGTTTGCGGCGGTGCTTGCAGGTGCGCGGCAGCGCTGATAGCTGCTATCCGACAGAAATGATCGGATAATACCGCCCATGCAAGACGAAATCCCGCGTTTGGAAATCCGCAATCTGCGCCGCAGCTTCGAAGAGCGTGCGGTGGTGGATGATGTCTCGCTCAAGATCATGCCGGGGCAGGTCACGTGTTTGCTGGGGCCGTCGGGCTGTGGCAAATCCACGACCCTGCGCATGATTGCCGGAGTGGAGATGCAGGACAGCGGGACGATCCATGTGGACGGCAATCTGATCTGCGACACGGTGTTTCGCATTCCGCCCGAGCGGCGCGAGATCGGTCTGATGTTTCAGGATTTTGCCCTGTTTCCGCATCTGAGTGTGGCCGACAATGTGGGCTACGGCCTGAAGGGCAGCAAGGCGAGCAAACGTGCGCGCATTGAAGAACTGCTCGCGCGGGTAGATTTGCTGCGCTTTATTGACGGCTATCCGCACCAGTTGTCGGGCGGCGAGCAGCAGCGCGTGGCGCTGGCCCGTGCGCTGGCCCCGCGTCCTCGGATCATGCTCATGGACGAGCCGTTCAGCGGCCTCGATAACCGCCTGCGCGACGGCATCCGTGACGAAACGCTGAGCATCCTTAAGGAAGAAGACACCGCCGTTTTGCTGGTCACACACGAGCCTGACGAAGCGATGCGCATGGCTGACGAAATCGCGTTGATGCGCGACGGCAAAATTGTGCAGCAGGGCGCGCCCTATAACGTCTATACCCGTCCCATTGACCGTGCGGCGGTCTCGTTCTTCTCGGATGCCAATGTGGTGCGGGCCAAGGTTGAGGGGGCGCTGGCGCAGACGGCGTTCGGGCGCTTTCTGGCACCGGGCTATCCCGACGGCACGGCAGTAGATATCGTGTTTCGCCCACAGCATGTGCGCATTGATTTTGATCGCGCGGGCAAGGGGCCACTGCCCACTGCCGCGGATGGCACCCCTGCGCGTGCCGTGGTGCAGCGCGCTCGGTTCATGGGCAACGAGAGCCTTGTGGAGTTCCGCATGGACCATGATGGCACCGTGATCAAAGCCACCGTGCCAAACGTCTTTATGCCTGCGGCGGGGACGGTGATGTGGCTCACGATCCGGCGCGACAAATGTTTCGTTTTCGAGGTGGAGGAGTAGGGCCGATGCAAAAGCTGCTAGTGGAATTCGGGATGGGGACATCCCTGCGGCGCGGGGATTATACCCAAGCCGCAGAGCGTGCGGTGCGCGATGCGCTGTGGCATAACTCCATCAATCTGGCAGAGCTGTTCGGCTTTGATAAATCTGACATGCGCATCACCTTGGATGTCGGTGTGCAGCAGCCTGATCAGGTTGATGCGGATGTTTTGCGCGCGGTGTTTCCTTATGGCCATGTGACGGTGAATGTCACCAAGGGCGGGCTGGATGTGCCGCGTCCCGAGGGGGAGGGCAATCCGACCGTGATGGCCAATGTGGCCCTGTCCGTGGGGTTCGAGATGGAGCGTGCCAATGTCTGATAAACAAAACGAACAGCGCGTGATCATCGAGATGGGCATGGGCAACGACCTGCACGGGATGGACTATACCAAGGCCGCAAAACGCGCGATAGAGGATGCGTTTCGCCATTCCTCGCTGCCGCTCTTTGGTGTGCTGGAGCTGCCGCATGATGCGATGCGGGTTCAGGTGACGGTCGCGGTTCAGGAGCCTGACGCGCTGGATCTCGACGCGCTGCGCGCGGTCTTGCCACGTGGGCGGGCCGAAGTGAACGCCGTGCATGGTGGGCTGAATGTTGCGTCAAATGGCGTAACGATTGTGATCGCCCAAGCCAGTGTCGAGGCGTTCTTGCCGCCGCAGAGCGGTTGGACGCTCACGGGGTAAAATCGGCAAGGGATTTGCCTGCCTCGTCCGTGAACAGCTCTGGCAAAGCTTCTGATGTGTTGATGAGATCGAGGCGGAATACTGCATGGGCGTTGGTGTTTTCGCACCACGCGGTGAGTGTCCAGACGCGGCTCCAGTACTCAAGCAGCAGGGGCCGGATCACGGGTGATGTGACGCTGCCGTCTGCGCCCGTGTAGGTGATCCGCAGCTTTTGACGTGCTTGGATCGCGGCGCGCAGCGTGGGCATTTGCGCCAGCCCCCGTGCGGCATTGGCAAAGGGCGAAGCGGTGAATTTCCATGCGTCCGCCTCGGAGGGTGCCGATTGCGGGAGCACTGCGTCAATCTTGTCGGCCAGCGTGCTGGCTGCAGATTTGAGCGCGGGGTCGGCGACTTCGGCTGCAATGGCCAGCCCCAGATTAAGCGCCTCCAACTCGGCGTCGGTTAGGGTGAGGGGGGGCAGGGTTGTGACAGGCGCCAAGCGGTAGCCCCTGCCGCGGGTGCCCTCAATCGGGACGCCAGACCCTACAAGCGTATCCATATCACGGTAGAGCGTGCGCAGGCTCACGCCCGTGCGGTCGGCGAGCTGATGTGCGGTGTGCAGCGCACCGCCGCGCAGGATTTGCAGAATGTCAAAGAGGCGGTCAGCACGGGTCATGCAACTGCCATAAACCTGTCAGTTGTATCATGCAAGCGGGATCGCGGGGCAGAAAATGCCAAAATGCGCGGCGCGATACCCGCGTGAAGCTTTTTTGCAGTGCAGCAAATTTGCTATGAAACAGGGGAAGGCAGGCTTGAGTTGGCCTGCGCAGTCGTTTCATAGGAGAAGAGACATGCTTAATAATATCGGTTTGCCAGGTTTACTGCTCATTGCAGTGGTTGTTTTGGTCCTCTTTGGTCGCGGTAAAATCTCCTCGCTGATGGGTGAAGTGGGTAAGGGGATTACGAGCTTCAAAAAGGGCATCAACGAGGGCGAAAAAGAGCTGTTGGATGACAAGGCCGACGATGTTGCTGACGTGCCGCAGCCTGATGTCGAGACCAAGGACAAGGTATAATCCATGTTCGATATTGGCATGACCGAAATGCTGGTGGTGGGCGTTGTGGCGTTGATCGTCGTGGGGCCCAAGGATCTGCCGGTGATGTTTCGCCGCGTGGGCCAGTTTGTCGGCAAGGCCAAAGGCATGGCGCGCGAGTTTTCGAGTGCGATGAACAATGCCGCCGACGAGAGCGGCGTGCGTGAAGTCACCTCGGGCATCAACAAGTCACTCAAGGCGGCCACCAACCCTGTCGGGGCTGCGATGGACGGGGTGAAGGAGGCGACGAGCAGCCTCACCAACCTCGACCCTGACAGTGAGACGGGCAAGATGGCGGCCAAAAAGGCCGATGCCTCGGCGCGCATTGAGGCCAACTCGGCGCGTATGGCAGCAGAGCGCAAGGCGCGTGAAGCCAAAGAGGCGCTTGAAAAAGCGGATGAGCTTGAAAAGGCTCTCGCGGCGAAACAAGCGGAGAAGAAAGCGGACACATGAGCGCCACAGATAATGACATCGACGACAGTGCCGCCCCGCTGATCGAGCATCTGGCGGAGCTGCGCACGCGGCTCATCCGCTCGGTTCTGGCCTTTGTGGTGGGGATGGTGATCTGCTTTTCTTTTGGCAGTGCGATCCTCGATTTCCTGCTGGTGCCGATTGAAAACACCATGCGCAATCTGGGCAATCCCAACCCTGTGATGCAGTACACCGCACCGCAGGAGTATTTCTTTACGCTCATTCGAATCTCGATGGTGGGCGGTCTTGCCGTGAGCTTTCCTGTGATTGCCACGCAGCTTTGGCGGTTTGTGGCACCGGGGCTTTATAAAAACGAAAAGAACGCGTTTTTGCCATTCCTGATCGCTTCGCCCGTGTTGTTCCTGATGGGCGCTGCCTTTGCACATTATGTGGTTGTGCCGTTGGCGATGCAGTTCTTTCTCGGGTTCTCGGATGCGGCAAGCTATCTGTCTGCGCTGCTGGCAGACGGGGAGGTTAAGGCGTCGGGCATCGACATCGTGTTCAATGGTAAGGTGAACGAGAGCCTTGATATCACCCTCAAGATGATTGTGGCCTTCGGGCTGTGTTTTCAGCTTCCTGTGCTGCTGACGCTGATGGGTAAGGCGGGGCTGGTAGATGCACCGGGTCTGCGCCGCGTGCGCAAATACGCACTAGTCGGGATTTTGCTGCTGGCCGCACTGGTCACGCCGCCTGACGTTGTCACACAGCTTATCCTGTTTGTTGTGGTCTACGGCCTCTATGAAGTCTCGATCTTCCTTGTCAGCCGAGTGGACGCGAAGCGTGAGAAGCGGCTGCGTGAGGATGGTTTCTACGATGAGGACGAGGATGATTTCGAAGCGATGGCTGACGAGATGGACCGGGAAGAGCCCTCGATTGAAGATACCGAGGATGACCTCAAGTGAGCGACTCCATGGAACGGATAGCGCAGGCGCTGGAGCGGATGTCTCCAGCGCCTGTGCGTGCACCAGATTTCAGCGCGGCCTCGGCCTTTGTCTGGCACACAGGGCCTGATCGTTTGGAGCCTGTGGAACACGTCTCACGGGTGGATATTGATCTGCTGGTGGGGGTGGAGCGGTCGCGCGATACGCTGCTTGCTAATACACGCCAGTTTGCGGCGGGACTGCCTGCGAATAACGCGCTGCTGTGGGGCGCGCGGGGTATGGGAAAATCGAGCCTTGTCAAAGCTGTGCACGGCGCACTTGATGCTGAATTCACTGCTCTGAAAGTGGTGGAATTACAGCGCGAGGACCTGCCGTCGGTGGGGCGTCTGCTTAACCTGCTGCGCGGGGCGCCCGAGCGGTTTATCCTGTTCTGCGATGACCTGAGCTTTGGCCATGATGACGCGCATTACAAATCGCTGAAAGCGGTGCTGGACGGGGGCATTGAGGGGCGGCCAGAAAATGTGGTGCTCTACGCGACCTCGAACCGTCGCCACCTCATGCCGCGCGACATGATCGAGAACGAGCGTGGCTCTGCGATCAACCCTGCGGAAGCTGTAGAAGAGAAGGTGTCTCTCTCGGATCGCTTTGGTCTGTGGCTGGGCTTTCACGCCTGCGATCAGGATCAGTATCTGGCGATGATCCGCGGATACTGTGATGCATATGGCGTCGAGATCACCGACGATGATCTACGTGCGCAGGCAATCGAATGGCAGGCCACACGCGGGTCGCGGTCAGGGCGTGTGGCGTGGCAGTTCTTTACCGATCTGGCAGGTCGGCTGGGGGTTGCTTTAGGCTAAGAGGGGCGCTGCCCCATCCCCGCGCCTATGGGCGCAAGGATTCCCCGGAATATTTTTGACCAAAAGAAGCGGATTAGTTCAGGAACGGGCCAGGGTCGACGCTGTCAAAGCCGTTGCGGACCTCGAAGTGGAGGAAGGAATCATTGCCGCTGCGCAGTTTGGCGATGTTTTGGCCGCGTGAGATGCTGTCGCCTTTTTTGACGGAGACGTCATCGACGTTGGCGTAGACCGTGAGCAGGTTGTTGGCGTGGCGCACTACGACAATCGGGATGCCATCGGCGCTTTTTGTGATGGCGGCAACCGTGCCTGTGTCGGCGGCTTTTACCGGGGTTCCGGGGGCTGCTTTGATGTTGATGCCTTCGTTCTTACCCTTTGCATATTCGCGGATGATGGTGCCGTTCACGGGACGCACGAACTTGCCTGTGGTGGCGGGTTTTGTCGTCTTTCCTACGTCGGCAACGGGTTTCGGTGCTGGTGCTGGGGCGGTTGCCGTTTGCGTGGTGGCCTGTGTGGCTGTCGGTGCGGCGGCAGCGGCGGCTGGTGCCACGACCTCGGCTGGCAATGGTTTGGTTGCGGACGGCGGTGTCGGGGTGGCAGATCCTGCACCGGGCAAAGGTGTGGCGCTTGCGGTTTGTGCCGGTTGGCGCGCGGGCGGGTTTTGCGAGGCTACCGGGATCAACAGAAACTGACCTGCGCGAATGGCGAAGTCAGAGCCGAGGCCGTTCCATTCAGCGAGATCCTTGACGGGGACCGAATAGAGGCGGGCCACGGTGAACGCGGTCTCGCCACGCTCGACCTTATGGCGAACGGGCTCCCTGCCTGACTGCGCAGGCTGTGTTGTGGCAGGCAGAGGTGCGGTTTGTACGCCCGGGGTTGCGGCAGAGCGGTCGATGGCACCGCCCGCGACTGCGTTGATGTCAACGGGTTGGATCGGACCTGTGCTGGCAGCGCCTGTAGCGGGAGACGGCTCGGACACGCGGGTTGGCAGTGCGATGATTTCGTCGCGGCGCAGGGTCACATCCGCATCAATCCCGTTGAAACGGGCAAGCGCGCCCGCATCAAGACCGACACGCTGGGCAACTGTTGCGATGGTATCGCCACGGCGCGCGACTGCGACCTGATAGTTCGGGTAGGAGATCACGCCACGGTCATCGGGTTCGGGGCGTGGGGCCAATGCTGCTTGGGCTGCGTCGGCGGTTGTGAACCCGCCCGTCAGTCCGCGCAGGTCGAAGTCAAGCGGCTCAGAGCAGCCTGCCAGGGTCACGCAAGCTGCGCCCGCAAGAAGTGAAATACGCATGCTGGTGCGATTGGTCCGATATGTCATCTGTGATGTCCTTGTCACTGCCCATCTCGTGTCCCCGAGATTTTGGCCTTTGTACCAGATTATGTGTCTTTGCCCAACCCTTCGAGGAGTGGAACAAAGCGAACTGCGCGCATTTCGTCATATTCCAGCCCGTTAGTGGTTTTTCGCACACGGATGAGATGTTGAACGGCATCTGATTGACCTACAGGCAGTACCATAATGCCGCCTACCTTGAGCTGGGCGAGCAGCGGACCCGGAGGGTCTTCGGCGGCGGCGGTCACAATGATGCGGTCAAAGGGGGCCTGTTCGGGGAGGCCATGGCTGCCGTCGGCGGTCATGGTGGTGATGTTGGTAAGGTCCATTTGCTCAAAGATCGCACGGGCCTCATGGACGAGACGGCGGTGGCGGTCGATGGTGTAGACGCGCCGCGCAAGCTTGCTCAGGATTGCCGCCTGATAGCCCGAGCCTGTGCCGATCTCGAGCACTTTGTCACGCGGGCTGACTTCCAGCGCTTGGGTCATGAGGCCGACGACGGAGGGCTGGCTGATGGTTTGGCCGCAGGCGATGGGCAGGGGCATGTCCTCATAGGCGCGCTCGGCGAACAGCCCGCGAATGAACGGTCCACGGTCCACGGCCTCCATCGCGGTGAGCACGGCGGAATCCGTGACACCCTTGGAGCGTAAGGCATAGAGGAACTGCATCTTGCGCTCTGCCGCGGTCGGTCTGTCGTCAGGCAGGTCGATCATGTGTCGAGGTCGGAAAGATTTGGAAAGGTGTCATGAGCCGTAAGATCTGCGCGCATGGGCGTGACGGAGATATAACCGTCGAGATTTACCGCTGCGTCCGTGCCAGCGGCCGGCGGAATTTGCTGGTTGCCGCCTGAAATCCACAAAAACCGCCGCCCGTTGGGCGCGTCATGCGGGATGGTTGAGAAATTCACGCCGGGACGGCGGCCTTGGGGGGCTGTACGGATGCCTTTGACATCTTTGCCAGCCACGGGCGGGAAGTTCACGTTCCAGAATACGCTGTAGCCGTTCTTGTCGTCCTGCTTCTGGGCGAGGATGCGTTGGCAGACGTCTGCGCCGTGCTGGACTGCCGCCTCGAAAGGATCATCAAGGTCGCGGTTTGCGGGGCCGTAGAATTGCGAGAGGGCAACGGACGTGACACCCTGCAACGCCCCTTCGATTGCGGCACCGATAGTGCCTGAATAGAGCGTGTTCTCGGCGGCGTTGTTGCCACGGTTCACACCCGAGAGGATAAGATCGGGGCGGGCGTCCTTCATCGGGTCGTAAAGCGCGCAGAGAACGCAATCGGCGGGGCTGCCCTCAATCATGTAGCGGCGGGGGGCCAGCTCGGTAATGAGGGTGGGTTTTGTGTAGTTGATACAATGCGCTACGCCCGATTGCTCGAATGCGGGCGCGATGGTCCAGACCTCGCCATCGGCTCCTGCGAGCGCGGCGGCGATACCTTCTAGGACGCGCAGGCCCGGTGCATTGATGCCGTCGTCATTGGTAACCAGAATTCGCATGAAAAACCCCTTTTTGCCTTGATAAGCGAGGGATCGCACACGGGCAAGCGAGGGGGTGCTTATTTATCCAGAATTGCCAGAAGGCGGGCGGCCTCCGCGTGGATATCATGCAGGTCTTCGCGGTTCTCACCGGGGTAAAAGCGTGCGCGTGTGGCTGTGGGCATTGGCTGTGGCGTCAGGATGTCAACGCGAGGACCGATGCGGGCTGTCTCGGTTTGCCAGCTTCGGGCAAGGGCGATTTGCGCGGCCTTGGTCGCGCCGTAGCTGCCAAAGAATTTCTGGCCTGCCACGGGATCATCAAAGAAAACAGCGCGGCCATCGGTGCCCAAAAGGGGGGCGATGTAGTTGATCAGCGTCGAGGTGGCGGTGATGTTTCCCGCGATTGATTTCTCGAGGTCTTTTGCATCCACATGCTGCGTCGGCGTGAGCGGGGCCGCGTGAATGGCAGTGTGGCACCACAGGTCAACGGTGCCCCAGCGATCATGGATGCCGCGACACAATGTTTGCATGGCACCAGTATCGGTGACGTTCATCGGGGCGAGCGTGGCTTGGCCGCCTTTGGCTTTGATGCGGTCATCAAGCTCTTCAAGCGCGCCGACGGTGCGGCCCACGGCGATGATGTGATGGGTGGGTGCCAACGCTTCGGCGAGTGCGGCCCCAAGGCCGCGTGACGCGCCTGTGATCAATGCAGTTTTCTGTTTCATGCAGGGGATATGCGCGGGGCGGGAGGGCGCGTCAAGAGGCGCCTAGCCCTGCGGCATCCGCATCGTGCTCTGTTGCCCCATACGTGACAGCACCAGACGGTCTTCCGCAATAGCGCGTACCGTGCCGCCTGCAACACTGTCACCAATGGCCACCGTCTGCGTCTTGCCATTCGGCAGTCGGATCAGGGCGCGAAATGACTGGGGTGTTCCGAAGACACCGATAAGCGCCGTTCTATCGAGGTCTGCTTTTTCGGTTGCGTGGCGTTCAACTTTGGGAGGTGTGGCCGTGCCCGTCGCGGTGCTCATTACGTTTCCTTTGCTGTAGTTCAGCGCTGGAATTATATACTGTCGCTTAGAGTCGTAAGGGGGGGCTGGCTCCCTCGGCAGTCCTTTGCCACAGCGTAGGCAAAAGAGCGCTTGTACGGATTTCGGACGGATAGACCGCGGATGATTTTCGGCGCGTCAGGCGGCGGATTAGTGCCAGAGCGACACGCCTCCCGGATCAGATCCGAAGGAGGCGGGGCGCCTTTACTCAGCCGCAGGCTTCATCACAAAGCCGTCTTGCACCTTGTCTGCGGGAACCACGGGGTATTCGCCCGAGAAGCAGGCATCGCAATACTGGGGGCACGACTTTTTGCGCCCCTCTGCCTCGCCCACGGCGCGGTAGAGCCCGTCGAGCGAGATGAATTTGAGGCTGTCGACGCCCAGATGGTCGCGCATCTCGTCCTCGGACATCGTGGCGGCCAGCAGCTTGTCGCGGTCGGGCGTATCGACCCCGTAAAAGCAGGGCCAAGCGGTGGGTGGCGATGCGATGCGGAAGTGGACCTCGGCAGCGCCCGCATCAAGGATCATTTCCTTGATTTTACGGCTGGTGGTGCCGCGCACGACGCTGTCGTCAACCAGAATGATGCGTTTGCCCTTCACCAGCGCGCGGTTCACGTTGAGCTTGAGGCGCACACCCATGTTGCGGATGCTCTCGGTCGGCTCAATGAAGGTGCGGCCCATGTATTGGTTGCGGATGATGCCCATAGCATAGGGGATGCCGCTCTCGAGACCATAGCCGATGGCGGCGGGCGTACCTGAATCGGGGACGGGGCAGACCAGATCGGCCTCTATAGGGTTCTCTTTGGCCAGCTCGCGACCAATCGCTTCGCGCGTCTCATAGACGCTTCGGCCTCCGAGGATGCTGTCGGGTCGTGAGAAATAGACATGCTCGAAGATGCAGAATTTGGAGGGCTGCGGGCGGAAGGGGAAATGGCTCTGGACGCCGTTTTCGTTGATGACGACCATCTCTCCTGGCTCGATCTCGCGCACGAATTCGGCACCGATGATGTCCAGCGCACATGTCTCGGAGCTGAGCGCATAGCCGTCGCCGAGTTTGCCCAGCACCAACGGGCGCACGCCCAGCGGGTCGCGCACACCGATCAGCTTCGTGCGGGTCATGGCAACGATGGAGAACGCCCCCTCGACACGGCGCAGTGCATCTTCCATCCGCTCGGGAATGGTCTGCTGCAAGGAACGGGCCATGAGGTGGATAATGCACTCAGAATCGGAGGACGACTGGAAGATCGAGCCGCGCTCGATCAGTTCGCGGCGCAGGGCGTTGGCATTTGTGATGTTGCCGTTATGCGCGATCGCGGCACCGCCCATGGCAAATTCGCCAAAGAAGGGCTGCACGTCGCGGATTGCGGTCTGGCCCTTGGTGCCTGAGGTGGAATAGCGGACATGCCCGATGCCAAGCGATCCGGGCAACGTTTCCATCACTTTCTGGCTGGTGAAGTTGTCGCGGACATAGCCGAAGCGGCGAGCAGACTGAAATCCAGCCTCTATGTCGTGGGTAACGATTCCCCCCGCTTCCTGGCCGCGGTGTTGGAGCGCATGCAGGCCGAGGGCCACGAAGTTCGACGCATCGGCCACACCTACGACGCCAAAAATGCCGCATTCTTCCTTTAGTTTATCATCGTCACCCGCATCGGTAAGGTAGGACGTGTCAAATGGATGGGCGGGGGGCATCGTCTTGGGCGGTGTGTCGGGCAAGGGTACGCTCCTGAAACCTGCAAAAGTTGGGGCAGGTTTACGAAACTCCACGCGCAGAGTCACGCTGTGAATTGGCAAAAACGTGTCCAGACGTGGAATGTCAGTTGCGTGCGCAGAATTATCGCGCAGCGCCGTTTTACGGGCGGCAGTGATTAGCTGCTTGTGCAGGAGGACACGAGCGCCTCGTAGCGGCCTGTGATCCATCCAAGTGCCTGATCAGGATCAGAATTCTGGATGTCATCCGTAAACTGGCTGAACACAGCAGAGGAGCGGCTGTCCTCGACCATTGTGAACTGCTGGCCTGTCATCACGGTCGAATAGACGAAAAAGGCGATCGCCACGAGCAGGATGCCGCGTGCCACACCGAAGATGAAACCCAACGCCTGATCGAAACCACCCAGAAACGAACGCTGTACCAGCGAGGAAAACAGCGGCGTGAAAAGCGAGACAATGACCAGCGTGATGGCCAGAACCAAGGTAAATGCACCAATAATGGACAACTCACAGCTGTCGGCGAGGAATTCACCGATGACAGGGATTTCACGCACCAGCGGTTCGACCTGCGGAGCAAAGAGATAAGCGATGACCGCAGCGGCAACCCAACCGAGGATCGCCATCAATTCGCGCACAAAGCCACGACCATAAGCAAGCAGTGCTGAAAGCACGATCACCAGCGCCACCACGCCATCAATGATGGTAAAACCTTCCATGCCCGTCTCGCCTTTTTTGTCTTGGGGCGCGCGTTAACCCGCGCCGAATATTTCGCCCACAAATGCGGTCAGATCCGCCATGGGTCGCATTGCTATGCCGTCCACAACCACTGCCTTGCCGCCTTTTGGTGCAATTGCGGAGGTAAAACCAAGTTTTTGCGCTTCTTTCAACCTGTTTTCGGTCTGTGTTGCAGGTCTGAGCGCGCCAGAGAGGCTAAGTTCCCCGAATACCACGGTTTCTGCAGGTAGGGCTGTATCCTCGCGTGCGCTCAAAAGCGCGCAGGCTACGGCGAGATCGGCGGCGGGCTCTGATATTTTCATGCCACCAGCCACGTTAAGGTAGACATCAAGCCCCGCAAAGGGAATCCCGCAGCGCGCCTCGAGCACGGCGAGGATCATCGCCAGACGCCCGCCATCCCAGCCGACAACTGTGCGGCGCGCCTGCGAATGGGGGGAGGGAGCGACGAGGGCCTGTATCTCGACCAGCACGGGGCGGGTGCCCTCGATGCCCGCAAACACGACCGAGCCTGCGGCAGGCTCACCGCGCTCTGAGAGGAACAGGGCAGAGGGGTTTACGACTTCTGACAGGCCACGGCCCGTCATCTCGAACACGCCAATCTCGTCGGCGGGGCCGAAGCGGTTCTTGACCGAGCGCAGGATGCGGAAAGGGTGGCCACGCTCGCCCTCGAAGTAGAGCACGGTATCCACCATATGCTCGACCACGCGGGGGCCTGCGATCTGGCCCTCTTTAGTGACATGGCCCACCAGCACGATGGAAGTTCCCGTGCGTTTGGCAAAACTGGTCAGCTCATGGGAGGCGGCGCGCACCTGTGAGACAGAACCGGGGGCGCTTTCGACATTGTCTGCCCACATGGTCTGGATCGAATCGATGATGGCCAGCGCGGGGCGTTCTTTGTCGAGCGTAGTGAGGATGTCGCGTAGGTTTGTCTCTGCTCCCAGTTTCACGGCAGCTTCGGAGAGGCCAAGGCGTTGGGCACGCATGCGGACTTGGGCCGAGGCTTCCTCGCCCGAGATATAGACGACCTTGAGGCCTTTGTTGGCAAAGGCTGCGGCGGCTTGGAGCAGGAGCGTTGATTTCCCGATGCCCGGATCACCGCCGACCAGAATGGCGGATGCGGCCACAAGACCGCCTCCCAGAACGCGGTCCAACTCGGCCAAGCCTGACAGGGTGCGGGGTGGTGGGGCTTCCTCGGTCGCGAGGTCCATAAGTGCCATCGACGATCCACGCCGCGCGCCCAATGACTTGGAGGGCGGACCTGCACTGATCCCCTTATCTTCTTGTATCGTGTTCCATTCGCCGCAATTATCGCAGCGTCCGGACCATTTGGAGTATCTGGCTGCACATTTTGTGCAGCTGAAGCTTTTTACAGGTTTTGCCATGCCGTCTTGTGCCTTTTGAGGCTGTCAGGATCAATGGGAAAGACAGGGAGAATTAGGGATGAAGGTATTTGTTCTGACGGCGGTGTTCGCCGTACTCGCACGCGGAGCGCTTGCGCAAGAATTCATGGTGGCTGGGATGCCTGACGGCTATCTTAACCTGCGCACCGGTCCGGGGACCAATTACAAGATCCTTACGCGGCTATTTCCCGATGATGATGTTTCTTACGTGGAAGAGCGCGGCAACTGGCTCAAGGTGCGGCTGCGCAACGGGGAGGTCGGCTGGGCTTCCGAGAAATTCCTGCACATCTATACCAACTACGACGGGACGATTCTGACGGTGCAGCAAACGCCGACAGGGCACCTCAACCTGCGTGAAGGACCCAGCGGCAAGCACCCGATCAAAGGCAGGCTTTTCCCCGGAGATACGGTGATAAACTATGCGCGCAAAGGGGCGTGGATCAGAGTACAGAACCGACGCGGCGATTTCGGCTGGGTGCATTCCAAATACCTCGCCTTCTAAGCGAGTAGGCGGTTATTCCGCCGCTTTGGGAAGCTCGTAGACGCTGTTGTCGAGGGCGGTGCTGTCCAGCGGCTCTTCCTCGTCGCGCTCGGCATCTGCAACGCGCAATGTCGTCTCGCGGCCAAGATGCGGCAAAAGCTCGTTCATCTCTTCGGACAAGCGCGCGAGCTGTGCTGCGGCTACGCTTTCTTCGAGGTCTACCTCATGCAACCAGTGCTTCATCTCGGTTGAAATGGCTTTGGCCTGATCGAGGCGGCTGTTGAACAGGCTGATCTCTTCCTGACGCTGCTTGAGGAAACCGCGGGCACGGGCGATCTTCTCATCCGAGTATACTTCGGCCAATTCGCGGCTGATGTGGCTCATCTGGGCTGCGGTCTCCAACAGGGCAGGCTCAAGCGTGCTTAGATCAGGGTGGTCGCGCAGATAGGCGAGCCGCTCGCGCACGGCGTCGAATTCGGAGCTGAGCTGGAACGTGCGACCACGGTCTGCAGCATGCACGGCGCCATAAGCACGCGCCACATCATCCATGGACATGGTGAAACGGCGGTGCGAATTCTCAAGCTGCATGATGCGGGCATTGGCGGGCAGGAAGAAACAAATGCCAGCGGCCAGAACTGTGGCACCGATTTGCGCGTACATGCCTGCGTTCTCGACAGGCTCACCCGCGTACATCAGCGGGATATCAATCCACGCCCAATAGCCAAGCGCCGCCATTATCGAAGCAGTGGTGAGGGCCGCAGCGCAGGCAACAAAGAACAGTAGCGCCAAACGCTGCATCACATATTGAAGGAAAAACCCGATGGTTTTCAGTTGTTGCATCAATCACCCCCAGGTGAATGGATGAGCAAGAAAACGCTCATTCTGTTGATTCTCAGCCTAAAGGGCTGGTGCTTTGCTGCAAAGGGAAAATTAACCGTGTTTCTGCTGTAACGGGTGCGATTGTTTCCCCTGCCACAGTTAATCGGGGGTGTGATGCATGAATTGTTGTGTTTTCCAGCTTATAAGCAAGGAAGACAGGATGCAGAAGGTAAACAGGTACAACCCCCACGCGACTTCGATGTGGCCGATACCGATTCCCTTTGCGATCGTGATATAGAGCGCGATGAGGAATATGTCCGCCATGGCCAGCTTGCCCATTAGCTCAACGACCCCATGCGCGCGCGGGCTGAGCAGATCGAACTGGATCAGCGCCAGAGCGATGGTTTTAAGGTAGGGCGCGAACAGCGCAAAAACGGTAACCACGAGGGCAAGGAAAACATCGGACGCCCAGAGCGATTGAAGGCCCGTTATCACTGAAATTTCGCTAAGCCCGAAGAGCGGCAACAAACCTGCGCGCATCAAAGGTGCAAACCATGCCACGGGGTAGAGCACCAGAAGGGACAGGTTGAGGATTTGTAGAAGTCTCATTCGGTCCAGTGTTTTTGGTAGCGCGTCCCGAGGCTGGTCAGGATTTCATAGCCGATGGTGCCTGCAAAACTTGCAACTTCGTCCACGGATTGCTGGGCGCCCAGCAGTTGCAAGCTTTGCGGTGCATCGGGCAGGGCGGTCACATCGACGGTGATCAGATCCATGGAGACGCGACCGACCACAGGCACCTCCATGCCATCCGAGTGTAGCTTCGCATTGGGCCCCATCGCACGGATCAGGCCGTCCGCATAACCTGCTGCAATCGTTGCGATTTTCGAGGGCCGTGTTGCCGTCCAGACATTGCCGTAGCCTACAGTTTCGCCCACAGCCACATCGCGGATCTGGATCACGGGAATATCAAGCGTTACAACGGGGTGTGCCGCGCCGAAAGGCTCCCCTCCGTACAGCCCGATACCCGGGCGTACCATATCATAGTGATACGCAGCCCCGAGCAACGTTCCGCCCGTCGCGGCGAGGGAGCGGGGCAGGCTCACCCCTTGGGTCATATCCTCGAATGCAGCATTTTGCTGTGCGTTCATCGGGTGATCGGGATCATCCGCGCAGGCGAGGTGAGACATCAGAAGGGTCGGGCCTTTCTCGATGATCTCGCTGCGCAAGCCCGCCCATTCCGCAGGTTCCATCCCCAAGCGGTTCATCCCTGTATCGAGCTGGATACCGAAGGAATGGTTCGGAAGGGCGGCAAAGTGGCGCTGCATCTGCTGGGCTGAATTGAGCATGGGAGTCAGCGACGCATCCGCTATGGATTGGGTGTCGCCCTCCATGTGGCCCGAGAAGACCGAGATGACAGGGCCGTCCCCCAAGGCTTGGCGCAGGGCAACACCTTCCTCGGTTGCGGCAACAAAGAACTGCCGCGCACCCGCGTTGGCCAAATGCTGTGCGACGCGCCCCGCATCGAGGCCGTAAGCGTTTGCTTTCACCACCGCGGCCGTTTCGACCGATGCGATTTTGGCCAATGCCTGCCAGTTGGCAACAATGGCGGCGAGGTCGATGGTAAGAAGTCCTGTACTCATGGCGCCCACGTTTTCCCTTAAAGGGCAGTGCCGTCAAGGGGATGCGTGCCGATGCCACAAGGAATGGTCCGATAGTCGAGGTGGAGCTCTCATCGTATAAACGGGCAATATACCGCTACGTCAGAACAACTATTGCTTGTGAGAGTGCCGATCCCCCTTAGACTGGCAAAAAAGAGGAGGAGACTGATATGAAAACGATCGCAAAGACGCTGGTGCCTGTGGCGCTAATGGCGGCGGGGCCTTTGGTGGCAAACCCGATTGACGGGCAATTGCCCAATGCGCCCGAATTGGCTGCCTATGGCGAGATGGCGGTGGGAGTGCGCCAGCTTGAAATGGTCAACCCCGACCAGATCAATATCCTAGCGATTGATCCTGCGGCGGATAAGCCCGACCCGCTGCCGCGCTATGACCGCGCGCTGACAGTCGAGATGTGGTATCCTGCAACGGAGGGCGCTTCGGGGTCGAACGAACTCAAGGCCTATTTGCGCGATGGCACCACCGAGGTGACACTGACAGGCCGCGCGATCCGCGATGCGGCGCCCGCGGTGGCAGAAGAGGCCTATCCGCTGGTTCTGATCAGCCACGGCTATCCCGGCAATCGCTTTTTGCTGTCGCATCTGGCAGAGAACCTTGCGTCCAAGGGCTATGTTGTGGCCTCGATCGACCACCTCGACAGCACGTATCGCACGCAGTCTGCCTTTGGCTCGACGCTTGTAAACCGCTCGCTGGACCAGCTTTTTGTGCTGGAAGAGCTGGCAGGCCGCGCGGCGGACGGCGGCGAATTCGCGGGCCTCTATGACGCGGATAACACAGGCATCATTGGCTATTCCATGGGGGGCTACGGCGCGATCATCACCGCAGGCGGTGGCGTCACCGAAGCTTCCGTCGCTTACGGGTGGGGCGGCCCGCATGGTACGCTGGGTATCCACCAAGCAGGGTCCGATACCCATAACGCGTTGCCTGATCCGCGTGTGAAAACTGCCGTGGCCATCGGCCCGTGGGGTATGAACACGGGCTTCTGGGACGCCGAAGGTCTTGCAGGCGTGCAAATTCCGATGCTTTTCATGGCAGGATCACAGGACGAGACCTCGCTGTACGAGAACGGTGTGCGTGCGATTTGGGACAATGTCTCGAGCGTCGAGACTGCGCTGCTCACTTATGTGAACGCAGGGCACAATGCGGCAGCCCCGATGCCTGCGCCCGCGGAAAGCTATTATTTCAACGAGGACAAAGGCTTTAACATCTCCGAGCATTATAGCGATGCGGTTTGGGACACAACGCGGATGAACAACATTGCCCAGCATTTTGTCACGGCGTGGATGGACCAGCGCCTCAAAGGGGACGCGGAGGCTGGCAGCTACCTTGATCTGGTAGAGGATTCAAACGCCGGTGTCTGGTCCGTGAACGAGGACGGTACCGAGAAGGAAGACCACAGCCACTGGAAAGGCTTTGCCAAAGGCACCGCAAAGGGCCTGATGTATGAGGTGAAGAAGCCTTAACAGCGGCTTTTACCAGAAGTTGAGAAGGGGCCGCGTGTAATGTGCGGCCCTTTTTTTATGCGGGCGTCAGCGAAACCGTACACATGAGTTTAGGGCCATAAGGTGCTGATCTGAAATTTAATTTATTTGCGTAGCCAGAGTTCTACCCAGGGTTATCCACGTAGATCAGAACTCCTGATCGTCGCCATCCTGCTGCCACGGCTTGACCAGATTGCCAAAGCGGGTGAAGCGGCCCTCAAAGCTGAGATCGACCGTGCCGATGGGGCCGTGACGCTGCTTGCCGATGACAACTTCGGCGCGACCGTGCAGGCGCTCCATCTCTTCTTGCCAGATGGCCATTTTATCCAGCTCGTGATCACCGGGCTTCTCACGCTCTTTGTAGTATTCCTCACGGAACACAAACATCACCACATCGGCGTCTTGCTCGATCGAGCCTGATTCACGGAGGTCAGAGAGCTGCGGCCGCTTGTCCTCTCGGTTTTCAACCTGACGGCTGAGCTGGGACAGGGCGATGACGGGAATGTCGAGTTCCTTGGCGATGGCCTTAAGACCCATGGTGATCTCGGAAATCTCGTTCACGCGGTTCTCGTTCTTACCCGTGCCGCGCACCAGCTGGAGATAGTCGATGATCAATACATCAAGGCCGTGGGTCCGCTTGAGGCGACGCGCACGGGCGGCAAGCTGGGAGATGGGCAGGGCGGGCGTGTCGTCGATATAAAGCGGGCAGGCCTCCAGCGCCTTGGCTGCATCGACGAAGCGGCGAAACTCGGCCTCTGTCATGTCGCCCGAGCGGATTTGTTGGGACGGAATCTCGGAGGCCTCGGACAGGATACGCGCGGCGAGCTGTTCGGCGCTCATCTCGAGGCTGTAGAACCCGACAACGCCGCCGTCTGTGGCACCCTCTGACCCATCGGGAAGCTGACCGCGTTTGTAAGCCTTGGCCACGTTAAAGGCGATGTTGGTGGCAAGCGATGTTTTGCCCATTGAAGGGCGACCTGCGAGGATAAGAAGGTCGGAGCGGTGAAGACCGCCCAGTTTTTTATCCATATCAATCAGACCTGTAGAGACGCCCGATAGGCCACCGTCACGCTGATAGGCTGCATTGGCCACATTGACCGCATCGGTCACGGCTTTGAGGAAGCTCTGGAAGCCGCTTTCGGTCTGGCCCTGTTCGGCGAGTTTATAGAGGGCTTGTTCCGCCTCCACGATCTGCTCGCGCGGCTCATTCGCGACATCGACAGTGGCGGCCTTGGCGGCGATGTCACGGCCAAGACCAATGAGATCGCGGCGCACGGCCAGATCATAGATCATCTGCGCATAGTCGCGCACGGCAAAGGCAGAGATCGCAGCGCCTGCAAGGCGGGCCAGATAGGCAGGGCCGCCGAGCTCTTTCAGGCCCTCGTCATCCTCCATAAACGCCTTGAGCGTAACGGGGCTGGCGAGATTGTTTTTAGCGATCCGTGCGGCCGCAATGTCAAAAATGCGCGCGTGCACGGGGTCATAGAAATGGTGTGGCCCGATAATGGAGGCGACGCGGTCATAGATGTCATTGTTGGTCAAAATCGCGCCCAGCAACTGCTGCTCTGCCTCGATGGAGTGGGGCATAGTCTCGGCGGCCTGAACAGTGATACCAGTTGCGTTTACCGTTGAAATCTCGTTCATGACCTACCCCTTTTGTCCCCGCCGATGTGATAGCGAAGGGGGCGGTGTGGTGCAAATTGTATGTTTTTGTGGATAACCTTTGGCAAAAGGCCGCGCATCTAGATGTTGTGATGCGCCGCCCGTTTTGCCCGACCTATGGTATCAGCTTTTGCGGGCTTCCTGCCATGCGCGGGGAGATTTCAGAAATTTTTCCACCTCTGTCAGCGTCGCTTCAGGGAAGACACCCTGAGCTTTCGCCTCGGCCAGAACATCCCACCAAGTGCACAGGTGATGCAGCTCCACACCGTGATCGCCGAGCGTTTTTGTCGTCTCGGGGAAGATGTCGTAATAGAAGATCACGGCCGTATGCCCGCAGGTCGCTCCAGTCTCTCGGATGGCGTCGACAAAGCTCAGCTTGGAGCCGCCATCGGTGGTCAAGTCCTCGACCAGAAGCACACGCTGGCCTTCGCTCATATCGCCTTCAATGCGGGCGTTCTTGCCGTAGCCTTTGGGCTTTTTGCGCACGTAGGTCATGGGCAGGGCCATGCGTTCTGCCACGAGGGCGGCAAAGGGGATGCCGGCCGTCTCGCCGCCTGCGATGTTGTCAAATGCCTCGAACCCTGCGTTGCGCATCACGGTCACCGTCATGAAGTCCATCAAGGTGGCGCGAATGCGCGGGTAGCTGATGAGCTTGCGGCAATCGATATAACTTGGGGAGGGCAGGCCTGACGCTAGGGTGTAAGGCTCGTCCGTGTTGAAGTTCACCGCCCCGATTTCCAGCAACATACGGGCGGTCAGGCGGGCGATCTCAGAGGCGTCGGGATAGGAGGTATGGATCATCGGGGCAGGTCCTTAGCAGAGGCGTGGGGATTTGAGTTTAATTGGAAAAATGACGTCAGGCGGACCAATTCAGGGGCATCGCGGGGTCAAACACGGTTACAGGGCCCTCGGAGGTGTGGATGTGATCCGGATAGGTTGGAGCTTTGCGGGTGAGGGTGAGGGTCGCCTCATTCGCGGGCAGTCCGTAATAGGCGGGGCCGTTCAGGGAGGTGAAGGCTTCGAGCTTGTCGAGTGCGCCGTCCTGCTCGAACACTTCTGCAAGTATCGACATGGTGTTGGTCGCCGTAAAGCAGCCTGCGCAGCCACAGGGGAGCAGTTTGTTCGCATCTGTGTGGGGAGCGGAATCTGTGCCGAGGAAGAAGCGTGCATCGCCTGATGTGGCCGCTTTGCGCAGGGCGAGGCGGTGTTCCTCGCGTTTGGCAACGGGCAGGCAGTAATAGTGCGGCTTGATGCCGCCTGCAAGGATGTGGTTACGGTTGATGACCAGATGGTGCGTGGTGATCGTGGCGCCGAGGTTCTTATCGTTGGCGCGCACGTAGTCTACGGCGTTGAAGGTTGTAATGTGCTCCATCACCACACGCAGCTCGGGGTGGTCGCGGCGGATCGGATCGAGCACGCGGTCAATGAACACGGCCTCACGGTCGAAAATATCAACATCGTGGTCGGTGACTTCGCCGTGGGTGCAAAGCGGTAGGCCGATCTCGGCCATTTTCTCCAGTACCTTTGCCACTTTGGCGAAGTTTGACACGCCGGAGGCAGAGTTTGTAGTGGCCCCTGCGGGATAGAGTTTTACGGCGGTAATCAGGCCTTCGGCATGGGCGGCGGCCATATCAGCGGGATCTGTATCCTCAGTGAGATAGAGGGTCATCAATGGTGTAAAATCATCGCCCTCAGGCACGGCGGCTACAATCCTGTCGCGGTAGGCACGGGCATCTGCGCCGGTGACGACCGGTGGCACCAGATTTGGCATGATGATTGCGCGGCCAAAATGGCGGGAGGTATGGGGCAGCACGGCGCGCAGCATGTCGCCATCGCGCAGGTGCAAGTGCCAGTCATCGGGACGACGTATCGTGAGGGTATCTGTCATGCCCGCGTGCTAGCACGGGTAGCTATTGCAGGCTAGTCGTCTTTGTCATCCGACGTGTCAATCGCGGCCAAACGGCGGGCAAAGCGTGGGGCATGCATGCGGGATGTGACGTTGCGGGCGAGGGCGATCGCCAGTGTCTCGCGCTTTGCGCCATCAAGTGCAGCCAGTACATTGCGTAAGTAGGGTGGGTGGTCGCGCCGCGCGCGCATCATTTTCGCAAAATGCAGCTCTGTCAGGGACCCGTCTGCGATCGCGAGTAGCAACGGGCCGAGACGGTCCATCTCGAGGAGGTCAGTCTGGATCGCGCCCCCCATGTGCCGCAGCCGCAGCTTTTGCGTATGGGAGCGGGTGAAGAGCGCGGCGTGCATCGCATCAAGTGTCTCACGGGGGTCGTAGACGACATAGGCCATGGTCGCCGCGTCAATCATATCAGGGGCATAGCCATAGCGGGAGGTGAAATCCATCCGCCGCATATCGGTAAAGCGGTCATCCCATTCGGTCACACGCGGATCAAGTGTTGCTTGTGGTTGAACCGCCAGCACCCGCGCGCCAGGTGAGGCGACGGAATAGGCCGCAGCAGCATAGGCACAGGGGCCCGCGCCGTAAAATACGACCTGCTCGAACTCGTCAAAAAAGCCGTCATCGATGAGGCGGTCGAAATAGCCATAAACGGATTGATCGCGAAACCATGTATCGCCGTTGGAGATCAGGCAAAGATTGGACCAATCGTGTTCCTGTACCATTTCCCAGCCAAAGGGTTGAGCCAGTGAAGACAAAGCGGGGATACCCTGTAGCGTCTCGAAGGAGACCAGAAGGGTAGAAGATTTTTCAACGAAAGCAGCATAATGGCGCTTTCCCAACCGCTCGAAATAGCCGTCTTCGTCGCACAATTGTTCAACAGAATTGAGCCAGTCGGCTTTCTTCATGCCGGCAAGCGACGTCTCGAAATTCAGGCTGTCATCGGCCATATCTGCGTCCTCATGTGACCCGCATGGCGTGAAATGCACGCGGTTTCAGGGGCCGAGATAGCAGGGCAATGGGGCAGAATTACGGAAAATGCTGCACAAATTGCGGCGCTTATTTGGCTGCGTTGCGCGCCATATTCGCAAAGTGAACCATGAATTGCGCAGCCTTGCGCGGGACAGGTACGGACGGCGGTGTCATCATCAGGCGACCAAAAAGCGCGCGAAACGGCTCTTTCTGCATGAGGTGCTCGAAACGGGCCTTGCGCCATGCCACTGCATCCTCGTGCAATTGCGCAAGGGGGCTGTCAGCCATGAGTGCAGCCAGTTCGGATGCGCGTGCAGGGGCGAGGCTTTGGATGCTGAGGTCCTGGTCGGTGTTGAAATTCCGCTCTACCCAATAGTCGACGCCCAGCATATCGTCGCTGTGCACGGCGCGCCCGCGGTCGGCCTTAAGCACGTAGCTCTCCATCGCACCCAACGGATAGTGGTTGAGTTGTACGAGGCCGTAATTGTCTTGTCCGAAGTTTGAAAAGATACGCTTTTTCACAAATTGTTCGGGCAGCGCGGCACCGTTGCCATCGAACCAGCGCGCATTGCCCAGCTTCTTTTCATTCACGTCGCGGGGGCGGTGCACGCCCGGTTTGCGGTAGGTGCCATCGTTGCGGTACAGCGTCTTGAACATCGCAGCGCGCCATGGCCAGTACATCACGGCAGGGGCGGCATGGGTAAATGTCTCAAGCACGGGCGCATCGGTATAGCGGACCTGAGCGCCCGCGCCGAACAGGCGCCATGTCAGCGTGATTGCAGTGGCATCGGGGATCGCGGTATGCAGTGCCTCCAGCGTGTGATTGCCGCAATGGATGTTCACGAATTCATCCACGTCGAGGGGCAGGATCCAGTCGGCCTGCTTGACGGTGGGGTGTTTTGCCGCCTCTTTCAGCGCCGTGAACTGGATGCCGCCTTTGGCGTAGGGGCCGTCGTTGCGGATGTGCGTGACGCCGCCCATCTCGGCCAGACGGTCCAGCATGGTGTCCGTGCCATCCTGACAATCATTGGAAAAGACCACAAAGTGATCGAACCCCACCGCGCGGTGATGGGCCAGCCATTCAAGCAGGAAAGCGCCCTCGTTGCGGACGCACAGGATGGCGACGTGGCTCATGCTACCACTTGCGTCTAAAACAGACGACCTTGTTGGTGGAGCCGCGCGCGTAATAGGCAAGGCCCGCGTCCATCATGGTCTGGAAAACCGTGTTGATGCCTATGGGCCCGATAAGTTGGGGATGCAGCTCGATCATCGCGCCGCGCAGGCCTGTGAGGTCAAGCTGCGGCAACAGCGTTTCTTCTGCGCCCTCGATATCGGCAATAAGAATGGTTGGTTTGACCTTTCTGAAAAACTGGCCTGCATTGACCACGTCCACCTGCACTTTGGTGGTGTTCTCCTCGGTATCGCTCTCAAACGGCTCCATCGAAGAGGACAGCAAGTTGCCGCGTACATAGAAATCAGCGGTGCCCGCGCGTTTGCCCAAAATAGCGTGATGCACATGGGCGTTGGACAGCCCGTTGGCTTCGTGCACGGATTTGATGTAGGGAATGAGCGCGGGGTTGGCCTCGAAGGCATGGACCTCTTTGATGTTACGGCGGGTGGCCACCAGCGTGGACATAAAGCCGATGCCCGCCCCCAACTCGACCACGACATCATCATCGCGCACCAGTTTGAGCACGCATTTGGCCTCGTTCTCCTCATAGGCGTTGTTGCGCAAGGAACCGCGCAGCTTGCCCGTGATGAAATGGCCGTCTTTCGGGAACTTCATGCCTTTTGATTTGATAAATCCCGCAGGGGTTGGGGCGTCCTTGGGCATCTAGCTCTCCATATCCAGCGCGAGGGCATAGGCCACGCGCTCTGTTTGGTTCAGTTTTACGGCCAACGCTTCTTTGTAGAGATCGGCAAATTCGGGGTTCTGGTGCAGCTCTTCGGCCTTGGCGCGGTGCCAGTCGAGGCCGCGCTCATGCCAGCTGCGCAGTGTGTCATCTTCCATCAGGCGGTCGTATTCGGCGCGGAGGCGCGGCACGTTGCGCTTGATCGTGATGTCGCGGAAATCCGACCAGTCCATGCGGATCCAGTAGTTGATCCCGATCGAACGATCGACATGCAGGGCGCGCCCGCGCTGGCGCTTGATCAGAAAGCTTTCGGCCGAGCGTAAGGCATAGTGGTTGAGCTGTAGCAGATCAAAGCCCACGTTCTTCTTGGACGACCGCCACCCTTTCTCGGCGGCATCTTTCGTCATGTCTTGCCCCGATCCGTTCACCCATTTCACTTTTCCCTTAAACTCATCAAACAGTTTATTGGGGCGGTGACATGAGATTTTCTCATAGGCGCCGATGTTTTTGAACATTGTTTTGAAACCCCAGACGGTATGCGGCTTGGGACAGAACTTGGGGCTGCAGGTGTCGAATTGGTCGATGACAAAGTCATTTGACAGTTTGGTCACATCGTTGTGGCCGAACATGCGCCACGTCATGGCGACGTTGGTCGCATCGGGCACCGCGTCCAGAAAATCCTGCACCGTGCCATTGCCGCAGCGCACGTTCATGAATTCGTCCACGTCGATATGGATGATCCATTCGGCGTTCTGGATCACGGGTTCTTTCAGCGATTGATTGAGCGCGTATTGCTGGGGCGAGTTGCCTTTCCAATCGTCGTTATTGCGGTGCTGAAGCACGCCCATCTCTTGCAAACGGTCCAGAAGCTCTGATGTGCCGTCCTCGCAACCGTTTGTATAAATGAGGAAATTATCGATCCCCATGGCGCGGTGATAGGCAACCCATTCGACGATATAGGGCGCTTCATTCTTCATGCAGCCGACGATCACGTTGCCCGAATTCCCCTCAGGCAGGTCGCGCGGCGTAATGGGAGTGTAGGCGGCGGCCAGCTCTTCTTCGTTGACCGAACCCATGCGGTTGTGCGGTGCGAATGATGAAGTGCGCAGCGTTTCGAAGTTCTTGATCGCCAGCGGCGGCATCAATTTGCGTGCTGTCTGGGACAGGCCGTCAGGGGCGTCATCCTCAGCGCGCGTCGGTGCGTCCACGGTCACAGGTGCAACCACCTGACGAGGCGAACCTGCGAGAGCAGCCAGATCGGCGGTGCGTTTCTGTTGCTCTTCGCGGGTCGCTTTGTCGATGCGCCACATATAGCCCAAGAGGTATTGCGAGGCGCGAAAACCATAGAGCGGATCAGCTTCCGCCCATGTTCCCTTGGCACGCGGCGTCTTGAACGTCTCGGCGCTCAGACCCGCGTGCGTTTTGACCAGTTTTTCAAGCCCGGGCGCGAAGTGTTTGGTGATCGGGTGCAGAGTGGCGAGGTCCATTTCGGGTCCGTCCACGCTCACATCTTGAACAAAACTGCGCCACAACTGGCGCGGCAAAATGCGTTGCCCGTTGGCAAGCACCCGAAGGATGAGTGCATTGAGCTGACGGCCACGGCTCAAACTTGCAGCGGAGGCGGGAGGGGCCATTGCTACGGATGTGGCGTTGCCAATAGCATTCTTCAGTTCAAAGGCTTGGATGATCTCTTTCGTGACCTCGGGCGTGATAAACCGCTTGGCATCATAGCTGTGTAGCCGCACTGAGCCAGCGCCAAACTCGGCCTCCCAAACCCGTACCAAAGCAGGCAGATCAAGCCAGTGGTTCGGTGATTGCGTCTCATAGAACACCCCTGCTGCGGGGTTAATCTGTGGTGCAGCCGCTTGCGCAGCCTCCCACCAGTCGGGCTGTCCCGCCAGCTCAAGCTCGGCGTCAAGCGACAGACCGCGCCCCTCAAGGATTTGCGCCGCATAGGCACGGCTCAGCATGCGCGCGGGCGCATCCACATGGGCAACAACGCGGATGTCGTCCGACAGGGGGTGCAACAGATCATGCAGCCGCGCAATTTCGGACGGGCTGCGCAACCCTGACCCAAGCTGGCTGCACGACAGGATCAGCGTCTCGGGGCGGTGCTGCGCAATTTCCTGCGCCAGATCGGTGGCAACCGTATCGCGCAAGGCTGCCTGTTTTTCAGCAGTTATGTAGCCACGGTTAAAGCGCAGCGGGTCCACATGGGCGGCATCCGTCACCGCCATGAACAGGCGCGTGTGGTTTTTATTGCCGGTGCTGCGCGCAAACAGCACGCCTTGCGCCATCAATTGCTCCCGCTTTTGCGCAAGCACGGATTGCAGCCGTGCGCTGCTGACGTCCTCGGGACCGATATGAAGATAGATGCGCATTATCCGGCCTTATTCTCGTTGTTTGCGTTGGCTTGCCCCCACCATGGCAGTTCAGTGCCAAGGTGTGCCGCGATCTGCTGCGGGGCTGAGGCGTCTGCGATGTCGTATTCCAGAAATGCGGGATCACCTTTGAACAAGGTGCGCAAATGGGCGTAGTGCCCGTCAATCCATTGCACACGCTCGCGGGTTGTCTCGCCGTAGCCTTCGGGCAGGCCGGGGATATTGGATGCGGGCAGGCGGTCTGTTCCCAGATCGGACCACGCCAGCATGGATTGGGACACATCCCAGCTGTCCCGCCGTGACGCGACGAAGCGCACATCGGGGTGGTGGGTTCGGATAGCATCAATCATGGCGAAATCCATCTGTGGCCACAGGGATTTGCCCTGCCGCAGGCAGCTGATCTCGGTCAGCGCGGTGAAGTCCTCAAAGAACTCGGCCGGATCGCCGCTTTGGAAATAGCCTTGGTACAAAAGGTCCGCGACGAATGCATTCTGGAGTGTCGCGCTGTCTGTCTGGCGCGGGCGGATGCGGTGATCGGCCACGCGATATCCCGCGATCTTGAGCGCACGGGCCAGCGTTGTTGTCCCCGTCTTGGGCAGTCCGAGATTGACCAGCTTGAAGGTGCTCATGTCGTCGGCTCCAACAGGCCCAAATTGCGCAACATCTCTTCTTCCTGAGGTGGCAGTTTGGAGGCGACGCGCAAATGCCGCTGCATCTCGCGATAGGCGGGCTGTTCGAGCAGCGCATCGCGTTTGGCAATGTGGGCCGCCACGCAAGCGTCATGCAGGGCTGCGATATCGCCTTGCGCCTTCAGCTCGGCAATCTGCGCTTTCAGTGCGGGGAGGTAGCGCTGGATCGAGGTGTCCTCCCACGCGGGATCATTCCGCTCGCGCCAGTAGGTGTCATCAAACGCACGGTTCTCGCGGTTCACATCGCCGCGGTCGTTTTTGACCAGATAGCTGTCGAGACTGCGCAGCGCATAGTGATTAAGCGTGGCAAACACCCGCGATCCCGCTGCGGGAAAGCGGCGGATGCGGCGCGGGTTTGCGGCCACCAAAAAGCGGTGTGGCACAGCACGCCCTGATCCGTCGGTCCAGACGGGGCGCTTGTTCTTCTTGACCTTGGGTTTGAAGAAGGGGCGGTGCGCGCCGTAATATTGCAGTGGAAAGTCATTGCGGATCAGCGATTTGACCTCAATTGCCGTCTCGCCGCACCAAATGTCGGGATTATGACTGCGGACGAACTGTTCAATGACAGGACGGTCCTCGAACTGTTCGATATCGTTGTTGGCAAAGAATTGGAAATTCAGGCTGATGGCTTGCGGATCACCGCATGCCTCGATGAGTGCGGCAAAACTGTGGTCACCCACATGGATATTGGGAAACTCGTCTACATCCGCGACCCAGACCCAATCGGCATTGCGCACAACGGATTGCTTTTTGGCGTCCTTAAGCGCTTCCATCTGGTAATTGCGACCCTCGGCAGGGTTGGGCAGATGCGTCACATGGCCAAGTGCGGCCAATGCATCGAGCAGGGCATCGGTGCCATCATCGCAATCATTGGAATAAAACAGGAAATCGGTCACGCCGATGCATTGATGAAAAGCGATCCATTCCAGAAGGAACGGCCCCTCATTCTTCACGCAGGTCACAGCAGTGATTGTCAGATCATTCGCCACGGCGCGCCCCCACCAGAGACGCCGCATTACGCGTTCGCTTACCCATATCCGCCTCGTTTTCGGGTTCAAGTGCCACTATGACCCCAAACCTCTTTTATGCAGGTTAAACCATGCCACCTTGCGCGAATCACGTCAATCTTTGCCGTATAGCAGGCGAACATGCCGTGACATATGTATCATTGGTGCCTTGACGCTCGGACGCGGTGGTGGCCTTCTACGCATCCAATAGGGTGGAGGAATTCAACATGGCAGATGTGTCATCTATAGATGCAGTGCAAAAGATGCTGGCAGATCAGGGGTATGTCTGCGGACGCCCACTGGCCACAGTCGTGTTCCTAAGCCTGCGGCTGGGCCGCCCCTTGTTTCTCGAGGGTGAAGCTGGCGTCGGCAAGACCGAGATCGCGAAAGCACTGGCCGCAGCGATGGGCAGACGCCTGATCCGGTTGCAATGCTATGAAGGTCTCGACGCGTCATCGGCAGTATATGAGTGGAATTTTGCCGCGCAGATGGTGGCAATACGGACGGCTGAAGCAGCGGGCGGAGCAGACCGCAAAGCATTGAATGCCGAACTCTTCGGCGATGAATTCCTGATCGAGCGACCATTGCTCCAAGCGCTGCGCGCGGACGAGAATGGCCCACCTATTCTGCTCATCGATGAGCTGGACCGCACTGACGCGCCTTTTGAGGCCTTTTTACTTGAGGCCCTCAGCGATTTTCAGATCACCATCCCCGAGATGGGCACGATCAAGGCGCCAGAGCCGCCCATCGTGATCCTGACCTCCAACCGCACACGCGAAGTGCATGACGCTCTTAAACGTCGTTGCCTCTATCACTGGGTCGATTACCCCGACTTTGACCGCGAAATGGACATTCTCACCGCCCGCGCACCGGAGGCTGCCGAAGCGCTCAGCCGCGAAGTCGTGTCCTTTGTCCAACGTTTGCGCACCGAGGACCTCTTTAAAAAACCGGGCGTGGCCGAAACCATTGACTGGGCCAAGTGCCTACTGGCCCTTGATGCGCTCACACTCAGCCCCGAGGTGATCGCCGATACACTCGGCGCGGTGCTAAAATACCAAGACGACATCGCAAAACTTCAGGGCAGTGAGGCCAAGCGCATCCTCGATGAAGCCCGCGCAAGCCTCGATGCATAATGCCAACTTCTTTTGGTCCTAAATATCCAAATCCGCACCTTTGCCGCGCGCACAGGCTTTTGAATGGTTGAGTACGCCCCCCTCGACTTGCCCGAAAATCCGCACCTTGCAGGCAATATTACGCATTTCGCCCGCGCCCTGCGCCGTGCGGGTTTGCCCATCGGGCCGGGGAGAGTGATCGATGCAATCCGCGCGGTGGAGGCGGCAGGTTTTACAGAAAAAAGGGATTTCTACTGGACGCTGCATGCCTGTTTCGTAAACCGCCCCGAGCATGCACGCATATTTGCGCAGCTCTTCCGCCTCTATTGGCGCGACCCGCGATATCTTGAACACATGATGGCCGCGATGTTGCCTGCCATTCGGGGGGTGCAAGAGGAACGCCCAGCACAGGCGGCCGAAAAACGGGCGGCAGAAGCGCTTCTTGATGGGGCTGAGGCGCCACCGCAAGAGGAGGTCGAGACGCCAGAGCAGGATGCGCTTATCGAGGTGGATGCCTCCCTGACCATGTCCACCTCGGAGCGGCTCAGGACGCTGGATTTCGAATTGATGAGCCTTGCCGAAGTGGCTGAGGCCAAGCGGATGCTGGCAAAGCTTAGCCTGCCGATCAAGCCGCTGCCATCTCGCCGCTCTGCCGCAAGTTTCGGGCATGGCGCCTTGGACGCGAAACGCTCGTTACGGGCAGCGCTTCGCAGGGGCGGGGAGATGGACGGTCTCGCGCTCAAGCGGCCCAAACCGCGGTGGCCTAACCTGGTGGCGCTGTGCGACATTTCAGGGTCAATGAGCCAGTATAGCAGGATCATTCTTCACTTCCTTCACGCTGTTGCCAATGAGCGCGGCGCGGGATGGGCGCAGGTCCATGCATTCACTTTCGGCACCCAGCTCACCAACATCACGCGGCATCTGCGCACCCGCGATGTGGATGCCGCCCTCAAGGCCGCAGGGGCCGAGGCGCAGGATTGGGAAGGCGGGACGCGGATCGGTCAGAGCCTTGCGGCGTTCAACAAGCATTGGTCGCGGCGCGTTCTGGGGCAGGGGGCGGTTGTCCTGCTAATCACGGACGGGTTGGACCGTGATGATCCGGACGCATTGGCGCGGGAGATGAAGCGGCTGCACCTGACGGCGCGGCGCGTCATCTGGCTTAACCCGCTGCTGCGGTGGGACGGGTTTGCGCCCAAGGCCGCAGGCATCCGTGCGATGTTGCCGCACGTCGACAGTTTTCGGGCCGGCCATTCGATTGAATCGCTCGAAGCGCTGGCGGCGGCGATCTCCAAGCCTGATGATGTTGGAGAGAAGGCGCGACTGTTGGGGATGGTTGAGGGCGACTAGGGGGCTTTGCCCCCCGCTGCGCGTCCCCCAGAGTTTTAAGGAAAGTGAAGATAGGCTTAAGTAACGGTTTGCGCGAAACTTTCGGTGAAGAGGGTTGTAAGATCGCGCAGCGGTGCTTTGGCGTTGCCAAAGCTTAGGGTTTCTCCGCCAAAAGTGCCGACTTGGCTGAGCGCGATGCCATCGGCTTCGGCGGCTGCGCGCAGTTGTGCTGCGTTCTCGGGGGTCGCTGCGATGAGGTAACGGGCCTGATCTTCGCCAAATACATCTGGTGTGCTGTCGGTCTCAATGGCGAGGCCCGTGCCTGCGTGGTTTGCCATTTCGAATGCGGCCAGTGCCAGACCGCCATCCGCCAGATCTGTGCAAGCCGAGATCAGCGCGTGGTGTTTGCGGATGAAATCGCCGTGCAGTGCCTCGGCCTTCAGATCAACATGCGGGGCGTCGCCATCTGTGCGCCCGAAGGCTTCGGCGAGGAGGGCGGATTGGCCCAAGTGCCCGTTGCCCTTGCCCAACATCAGGGCGACGTGGCCGTCTGCTACGTCAAAGCCGATGATATCGCTTGAGGTTTTGAGCAAGCCGACTGCGCCGATGGTCGGCGTGGGCAGGATCGCGGAGCCGTCTGTCTCGTTGTAGAGCGAGACGTTGCCAGAAACGATGGGCATGTCGAGGGCCGCGACGGCCTCACCGATGCCTTTAATGGCGCCCACGAACTGGCCCATGATCTCGGGTTTTTCGGGATTGCCGAAGTTGAGGTTATCCGTGGTCGCAAGCGGGGTCGCACCGACGGCAGTGAGGTTGCGGTAGGCTTCGGCCACGGCCTGCTTGCCGCCCTCGACGGGGTTGGCTTTGACGTAGCGGGGCGTCACATCGGAGGTAAAGGCGAGCGATTTATCGGTGCCATGAACACGGATGATGCCCGCGCCCCATCCCGGTGTGCGCGCGGAATCGGCCATGACCATCGTGTCATACTGCTCATAGACCCACGACTTGCCCGCATAGTTTGGCGATGCGAGCAGTGCTTTGAGGCCCTCGATGGGGTCGACGGCAGGGATGTCGGTGAGCGTGGCCGCAGCGGGTGTCTCGACCCATGGGCGGTCGTATTCGGGGGCTGTACCGGAGAGTGCCTTGAGCGGCAGGTCTGCTTTAACCTCACCATTGAGGCGGATGAGGAATCGATCTTCGGCGATGGTTTCACCCACGATGGCGAAATCGAGGTCCCATTTGTCGAAGACGGCCTTGGCCTCCGCCTCAAGTTCGGGGCGCAGGACCATGAGCATGCGCTCTTGGGATTCCGAGAGCATCATCTCGTAGGCGGTCATGTTCTGCTCGCGGGTGGGGACCTTCTCCAGATCGAGGATGACGCCGAGGTTGCCTTTGTCGCCCATCTCAACGGCTGAACAGGTGAGACCAGCGGCGCCCATATCCTGAATCGAGATTACCGCGCCTGTTGCCATCAGCTCTAGCGTGGCCTCCATCAGGCGTTTCTCGGTGAACGGATCGCCCACTTGCACGGTGGGGCGCTTTTCCTCGATGGTGTCGTCGAATTCTGCGGAAGCCATGGTCGCCCCACCGACACCGTCGCGGCCCGTTTTGGCACCAAGGTAGACCACGGGCATGCCCACGCCAGAAGCGGCGGAGTAGAATATCTTGTCAGCATCTGCGAGGCCTGCCGCAAAGGCGTTGACAAGGCAGTTGCCGTTGTAGGCGGGGTCAAAGCGGACTTCGCCGCCCACGCAGGGCACGCCAAAGCAATTGCCGTAACCGCCGACACCTGCGACGACACCGTGGACGAGCTGCTTGGTTTTGTGATGTGACGGTTCACCAAAGCTAAGGGAGTTCATTGACGCAATCGGACGCGCGCCCATGGTAAAGACGTCGCGCAGGATGCCGCCCACACCCGTCGCCGCCCCTTGATAAGGCTCGATGTAGCTGGGGTGGTTGTGGCTCTCCATTTTGAAGACCACCGCTTGCCCGTCGCCGATATCAACGACGCCCGCGTTCTCGCCGGGGCCGCAGATAACCTGTGGGCCTTCGGTGGGGAGGGTACGCAGCCATTTCTTGGACGACTTGTAGGAACAATGCTCGTTCCACATGGCCGAGAAGATACCAAGCTCGGTGAAAGTCGGGGTGCGTCCCATCAAATCCAGAATGGTCTGGTATTCGCTGTCACTCAGGCCATGGGCGGAAATGACGTCTTGGGTGATGGCTGGTTCTGACATGATGGCGCTCCCCGAGGGCGGTAAAATTGTTGCCCTGTCATAGGACAGGCGCGTGCAGGGGGGAAGGGTTGTTTGAGCGGTAGTGCAGCTGCCAGGGCGATAAACAGCCCTCCTGCGCATCGCTGGACAAAAAAAGACCGGGCACAAAGGCCCGGCCAAGTCCAACAGGGAGGTGTAAGGCGGCGCATAAGCACCGCAAACCTTACGAGAGGGAGGTAGGGTGCAATATCGCCGCGATCAAGACAGAATCGCCCCCCGCATTTGCATGACCGTTATGCAATCTGTGCATGGCTGGGGATTCGGTGTCTTAGGCGTCTCTTTGCTGCTTGCGGTAGGTGATGATCTCGTCCTGCACAAAATCCTTGAACGCCGCGATGCGCTGCGATTGGCGTAGCTCTTCGGGGTAGGCAAGGAAAACAGGGACTTCGGTGGATTCGACATCGGGCAGCACTCGCACAAGGTCGGGGAAATCCTGCGTGAGGTAGTCCGGCAAAACCCCGATGCCGAGATTGTTGAGCACACCTTGGAGCACGCCGAAATAATTGTTCACGGTAAGCAATGATTTCACGTCATACATCAAAAGTTGCTGGATCAGGTTCAGGCCTGCGCCGACCTGATTGCTGGCAGTGCTTTGACAGATCAGACGGTGATCGCTGATATCTTCAATCTGCGTCGGACTGTCGTTGTTGTCGAGATATTCACGCGTCGCAAACATTGCCATGCGCACGGTCATCAGGCGCTTGCGCACCAGATCGGCTTGGGACGGTTCTTTGAAACGGATTGCCACATCTGCCTCGCGCATGGGCAGGTCCAGAACGCGCTCCTCCAACATCAAATCAACTTTGAGGTCGGGATATTTTTCGTAGAGTTTGGACAAGCGTGGGGCGAGCCAAAGTGTGCCGAAACCGATGGTGGTGGTCACCCGCAGTTCGCCAAAGACTTCTTCCTCGCTGTCGCGGATACGCGCGGAAGCCGCATCAAGCCGTTTGCTCATGGCGCGTGTGGCGTCAAAGAGCAGTTCGCCCTGTTCGGTGAGAATCAGACCGCGCGCGTGGCGGTGGAACAGATTTGTGTTCAGCTGTTCCTCAAGGCCGCGGACCTGACGGCTCACGGCGGATTGCGACAGGTTCAGCTTGTCTCCCGCATGGGTGAGGGAGCCCGCATCAGCCACGGCGTGAAAAATTCTCAGCTTGTCCCAGTCCATGTCCGACCCTTTCGGTTGCTGACGGTGTAGCGGATTAAGCCATCACGGCCCACCCGAATTCAACGGGGAAAAACGCGGAGTATGAAATTGATGCTATGCAGGTCAGTCTTTATGACCTATTGTGCTTGTTAAGGATGCATGTAGACTGATGCTGCCTGTTGGTTTTTCTGGGAGGAACACCATGACAACGCAAAAAATTTCACTCAATGACCGTTTTGATCTGGGCAAAAGCCCTGTGCTGCTCAACGGCACGCAGGCGCTCGTGCGGGTTATGATGATGCAGGCCGCACGCGACAAAGCTGCTGGCGTGAACACGGCGGGTTTGGTGACGGGCTATCGCGGGTCTCCGCTCGGCGCCGTTGATATGCAGATGATGCGGGCGGAAAAGCAGCTGGTTGAGCACGGGATTACCTTTCAGGCAGGGCTGAACGAGGATTTGGCGGCTACGGCCCTTTGGGGCGCGCAGCAGGCAGAGGTGCGCGGCGAGGGTAAATACGACGGCGTGTTCGGCATGTGGTACGGCAAAGGACCAGGTGTTGACCGTTCGGGCGATGTGATGCGCCACGCCAATATGGCTGGCAGTAGCGCGCTGGGCGGTGTGATCATGGCAATGGGCGACGACCACACGGGCGAATCCTCGACTGTATTGCACCAGTCGGATTTTGCGATGGTCGACGCATATATGCCCGTTATGTCCCCTGCGGGGGTGCAGGAGATACTGGATTATTCCCTTTATGGCTGGGCGCTGTCGCGGTTCTCGGGGCTCTGGGTTGGCCTCAAGACGATGAAGGACACGGTCGAGGTGACCTCTGTGGTTGACGGTGATCCGCACCGCCTTCAGTTCGTGACGCCTGATTTCGAAATGCCCGAGGGCGGGTTGAATATTCGTCTGGTGGATGACCGCATTGAACAAGAAACGCGGCTCATCAATCACAAACGCTATGCTGCCGAAGCTTTCGCCTATGCCAACAAGATCGACAAGCGCATCTGGGGCAAGGCGGGCGCAAAGATCGGGATCGTCTCAGCGGGTAAGAACTACCTCGATGTGATCCATGCAATGAGCCTTTTGAACATCGACGCTGATGAGGCGGAACGGCTGGGGATCACTACCTATAAAGTCGGTCAGGTCTGGCCACTGGACATGCGCGGGTTCAAGGAATGGGCTGATGGCCTCGATCTGATCATCGTGGTGGAGGAAAAGCGCAAGCTGATCGAGGTGCAGATCAAAGAGGCGCTCTTTGACAGCCGCTCGAGCCAGCGGGTGTATGGCGGGACCAAGGAGGGGGACGTATTCTTCTCCGCCGCTTGGGCGCTTGATCCTCTGGAGATTGCAGAGAAGCTGGGCGAGGTGCTGTGCGACGAAGGGCGTGGCACTGACGGCATTCGTGCAGGGCTGGCCGATCTGGCCGATGCCCGCCGTGCGGATAACGCGCAAGAGCTGGCGGGTCGTCTGCCTTACTTCTGTTCTGGCTGTCCGCATAACTCGTCCACCAAAGTGCCCGAGGGCAGCCGCGCCTATGCGGGCATCGGGTGCCACTTCATGGTGCAATGGATGGACCGCGAGACGCTCGGCTTTACCCATATGGGGGGCGAGGGCGCCAACTGGATCGGGGAGGCGCCGTTTTCCACAACGCCGCATGTATTCCAGAATTTGGGCGACGGCACATATAACCACTCCGGCGTGCAGGCCATTCGCGCGGCCATCGCCGCGAAGACCAACATTACCTATAAAATCCTCTACAATGATGCGGTTGCCATGACGGGCGGTCAGCACAACGAGGGCGATCTCGATGCGCCACGTATCGTGGCCGAACTCAAAGCGATGGGGATCAAAGAGCTTGTCGTTGTCTATGACGAGAAAGAAGATGTCGATCCTGCTGCCTTCAAGGGCGTCGAACTGTTTGAGCGTGCGGAGTTGCAGAATGTGCAGACGCGGCTGGCCAAGACGCAAGGCGTGAGCGCGATAGTCTATGTCCAGACATGTGCTGCCGAGAAGCGCCGCCGCCGCAAGCGCGGTTTGTTTCCCGATCCTGACAAGCGGATGTTCATCAACACCGACGTTTGCGAAGGCTGCGGCGATTGCGGCGTGCAGTCAAACTGCGTTAGCCTTGTGCCTGTCGAGACAGAGTTAGGACGCAAGCGCGCGATTGATCAATCTTCATGCAACAAGGATTTCTCCTGTGTAAACGGTTTCTGCCCCTCGTTCGTCACGCTGGAAGGGGCGACCGTCCGCAAGGAGGCCACTACAGATGTAACCATTCCCGATCTGCCGCTGCCTGATCTACCTGCGATCAACGGTACCTATAATGTCGTCATCACAGGCGTAGGCGGCACGGGCGTCGTCACCATCGGAGCGGTACTGGCCCAAGCAGCGCAGATCGACGGCAAAGGCGCTGGCATGATGGAGATGGCAGGCCTCGCACAAAAGGGCGGTGCCGTGAACATTCACTGTCGTCTGGCGGAGCGGCCCGAGGATATTTCGGCGATCCGTGTGGCCACGGGAGAGTGTGACGCGCTCATCGGCGGTGATCTTGTCACGTCTGGCGGTAGCAAAACACTAGGGCTCACCTCGGCAGGGCGCACGGGGGCGGTGGTAAACAGCCACCAGATTATCACGGGTGATTTTACGCGTGATACCGAGTTCAAGATGCCTTTTGACCAGCTGGAACTTGCGCTCGAAGCACGCCTCAAGGACGATTTGTCGATGTTCGACGCCTCCGATCTGGCGAAGGCTACGCTGGGCGATAGCATCTTCTCCAATATGATGATTTTCGGCGGTGCATGGCAGCGCGGCCTCATCCCGCTGACGCTGGAGGCAGTAACGGACGCGATCCGGCTCAATGGCGCGGCGGTGGAGCGTAACCTGCGCGCCTTCGAGATCGGGCGCTGGGCGGTGATTTATCCGGCGCAGGCTGAGAAGGTGCTGACGCCGAATGTGGTTGAGCTGCCCAAAACACTGGAGGAGCGGATCGCATTCCGCAAAGAGCATCTGGTGGCTTATCAGGGCAAGCGGTTGGCCAAACGCTACGGCAAGGTGCTGGAAGCGATTACTGATGAGGGCGTGCGCGAAGCGGTCGCCGAGGGCTACCACAAGCTGCTCGCGTACAAGGACGAATACGAGGTCGCGCGCCTGTTGCTGAGCAGCCGCGAAAAGGCGCGTGCGGAATTCGAGGGGGATTTCAAGATGAAGTTCAACCTCGCCCCGCCGATGCTGTCGAAAATGGGCCCGAACGGGCGCCCGCAAAAGCGCGAGTTTGGCCCGTGGCTGGAGCAGCCTTTGCGCTTAATGGCAAAGCTAAAGCGTTTGCGCGGCACGCCGCTTGATGTCTTTGGCTATACGGCCGAGCGCAAGATGGAGCGTGCGCTGATCAAGCAATATGAGACCGACATGCGTGAAGTGCTGCCCAAGCTTGATGCCAACACTCGCGACGCTGTTGTCGCATTGGCTGCCCTTCCACTGGACATTCGCGGCTTTGGCCCTGTGAAAGAAGCCAATGAAGCCAAGGCTGCCAAGCGGCGCGAGGAATTGCTCAGCGTGATACGTGCAGGTGGCGCACCCGTGGCCAAAGCGGCAGAGTAGTGGTGGATTCTGCGCAGCAAAGCGCGTATAGGCTTGCGAAACGCCCTATCGTGGTTTTCGGTAGGGCAAGAGCATTCACAGGCCGGGGCGTGACACATGGCAGTAGGTATTTTCGACAGTGGCTTAGGCGGTCTGACCATTTGGGACGCCGTTCAGGCACGCTTGCCTGATCAGGAGTTTGTCTATCTCGCCGATAGCGCTCATGCGCCTTACGGTGTGCGCGATGCCGATGATATCTATGATTTGACCGTCGCCGCCACGCAGCGGTTGTTTGATGCGGGCTGTGATCTGGTGGTTCTGGCCTGCAACACCGCGTCTGCGGCAGCCCTGCGGCGTATGCAGGAGGGCTGGGTGCCGTCTGACAAACGTGTGCTAGGCGTGTTTGTCCCACTCATCGAGGCGCTTACGGAGCGGCAGTGGGGCGATAATTCTCCGCCCCGCGAAGTCGGGGTGAAGCATGTGGCACTTTTTGCGACCCCCGCAACCGTTTCAAGCCGCGCGTTCCAGCGTGAGTTGGCATTCCGTGCCATCGGGGTCGACGTAGAGGGGCAGGCCTGTGGCGGTGTTGTTGATGCCATCGAGGACGGGGATATGATCCTTGCCGAAGCGCTGGTGCGCAGCCACGTGGATGCGCTCAAACGCAAGATGCCCGATCCGGATGCGGCTATTCTGGGCTGCACGCATTATCCATTGATGAAACAGACGTTTCAGGATGCACTCGGCGCGGATGTGTCGGTCTTCAGTCAGGCTGATCTGGTGGCAGACAGCCTCGCCGACTACCTTGAGCGGCATCCCGATAAAAAGGGCAGTGGTGAAGCTGCATTCCTGACGACGGGTGATCCTGCACGGGTGAGCGATCGCGCCACCCAGTTTTTGCGACGAAAAATAACGTTTACAGCTGCCTGAGGGCAGGAAAACGCACGCGCAAACACTCTCTTTTTCAGGACGAAGACTATGACATATAATATCGCAATCTTGGGGGCTTCCGGCTATACAGGGGCCGAGTTGATCCGCTTGATCTCTGGCCATTCCATGATGAAAATCAAGGCCCTGGGCGGCAACTCTAAAGCTGGACAAAGCATGGCGTCGGTGTTTCCGCACCTGCGCCATCTTGATCTGCCCGATCTGGTGAAGATGGAAGAAATTGATTTCTCCGCCATCGACCTGTGCTTTTGCGCTCTGCCGCACAAGACTTCGCAGGAAGTGATCTCGAAACTGCCCAAAACGCTAAAGATCGTGGACCTCTCGGCTGATTTCAGGTTGCGCGATCCAGAGGAATACGCGCGCTGGTACGGCAATCCGCACAGCGCGCTGGAGCAGCAGGCGGAGGCGGTCTACGGGCTGACAGAATTCTACCGTGACCAGATCAAAGAGGCGCGGCTGGTAGCGGGCACGGGTTGTAATGCGGCCACGGGGCAATTTGCGCTGCGTCCGTTGATTGAGGCAGGGCTGATTGATCTTGATGACATCATCATGGATTTGAAGTGCGCTGTTTCCGGTGCGGGCCGCGCGCTCAAGGAGAACCTTTTGCATGCGGAGCTGTCAGAGGGGTATCACGCCTATGCGCTTGGCGGGACACACCGCCATTTGGGCGAGTTCGATCAGGAATTCTCTGCGCTGGCGGGGCGGCCAGTGAAGGTACAGTTTACGCCGCATCTGATGCCTGCCAATCGCGGTATTCTCGCGACATGCTACGTTAAGGGTGACCCGCAAGCTATTCATAATGCTTTGAATAAGACGTATGAAGCGGAGCCTTTCATTGAAGTGCTTCCTTTCGGTGAGGCGCCCTCGACACGGCACATCCGCGGTTCGAACTTTTGCCACATCGGCGTGACAGGAGACCGTGTTGCGGGACGTGCCATTGTGGTGGCAGCCCTTGATAACCTGACAAAGGGTTCATCGGGCCAAGCGTTGCAAAATGCCAATCTGATGTTAGATATTCCCGAAACGGAGGGGCTGATGATGGCCCCGCTATTCCCGTAACGTCAGCCGGAGGCCGCTATGAAGACTTTGAAAAAGCAACGTCGCATCCAATTGATCGCGGTCGCTGTCGTTGCGCTGATCGGCTCCACGGCGCTGATCGGTTACGGCATGCGCGACGGCATCAACTTCTTCCGCGCGCCCACTCAGGTTGTGGCAGAGCCGCCCGCGCCAACCGAGGTCTTCCGCATCGGTGGATTGGTTGAAGAAGGCACGCTCAATCGCGGGCAGGGTGAGCAGATCAGCTTTTCCGTGACCGACGGTGGGGCGAGTGTGCCTGTGACATTCACCGGCGTTCTGCCCGATCTGTTCGGTGAGAACGAGGGCATGGTCGGGACAGGCCGTTTGGTGAATGGCGTCTTCGAGGCGACTGAAATTCTTGCGCGCCACGACGAGACCTACATGCCCAAAGAGGTTGTTGACGCGCTCAAGGAGCAGGGCGTTTATCAAGAGCCTGAAAGCTGAGAGCGTACGCTCTGATCAAGTCCTGTTAACCATTCTGCTGCTTTCTTTCCCTCAGCTTTGAGGGGAAGGCCTATGCAATCTGTACATGACATCGCGCGAGATATTGTCGCCCGTGAGGGTGGATATGTGAATGATCCCGACGATCCGGGCGGTGCGACGAATTTTGGCGTCACAATCCACACAATGCGCCGCCTCGGCCTTGATCTGGACCACGATGGCGCGGTGACGGCGGCGGATGTGCGCAGGCTCACCCGCGATCAAGCTGTCGATATCTTCCTGAAACACTACTACACGCGGCCACTGATTGCCGAGCTCCCGCAGCCACTGCGCGCAAGCGTGTTTGATATGTATGTGAATTCGGGAGCCAACGCTGTGAAAATCCTGCAGCGGTTGATGGTAGATATGGGATACGCAGTCGCCGTTGATGGTGCGCTGGGGCCAGTGAGCATCGCGGCAGTGCGTGCGGCCTTTGAGGCGTCGCCCGATCATCTGGTTGATGCTTACGGGATTGCGCGGCGCAACTATTACTTCCGCCTTGCAGATCGCCGTGCGGCCAGCCGCAAATATGCCCGGACCAAGGCGGGCGGCAAAGGCGGCTGGATCAAGCGGGCGGAAGAGTTCATCGCGCCGCAATACCACATGAGCCAACAGGAATTCAGCGCGAGGACAGCACAATGGGGATGATAGAGCGGCTTTTAGGGATTGTTTTCGGGGGCGACCGCAATGTGGTGCGCGACACGGTGGAGGTGTTTCGCGAAAACGCCGAAGCAGGCGCTGCGCGCGGTGCAGGGGTGCAGCGTCAGGCCATGACGCAATACGGAGATGAATTCGCAGCCCCCACCAAGGGCGGATTTGACCGATTTATGGATGGCATGAACCGCTTGCCCCGTCCTGCGTTGGCGCTGGGGACGCTAGGCTTGTTTGTCTCGGCCATGGTTGCGCCCTTGTGGTTTGCCCAGCGGATGCAAGGTATCGCGTTGGTGCCAGAGCCGCTGTGGTGGCTCTTGGGGGTCATCGTTTCGTTCTACTTTGGCGCACGGCATCAGGTGAAGAGTCAGGAATTCCAGCGCAGCATCGTCGATACGGTCAAACACGTGCCGCAAGTGGTCGAGAACATCGAAATGATTTCCAGAATGCGCAGCTCATCCGTGGGTGTCGCCGATGTTAGGTCTGATGCGCGTCTCGGGGCACAAGCGCTCAAATCTGACGACAACGCAGCTTTGCGTGCGTGGCGGTCTCTAAGATAGCACCTGCGGCTCTTTGACCGTCCGATTGTGATTGGAAGGCGCGGCTGGTGCGCGTATATTCAGCCACATGATTACAGAACTCGGACATTTCGCCCTTTTGCTCGCCTTTGGCGTAGCGCTTATCCAAACCATCGTGCCACTGGTGGGAGCTGCCAAAGGCTGGCCCGGATGGATGGCTGTAGCGGAGCCTGCGGCGAGCATACAGTTCATTCTTGTTTTGGCCTCGTTCGGCGCGCTGACATGGGCGTTTGTCACCTCTGATTTCAGCCTGTCCGTCGTTGTGGCCAACAGCCATTCGATGAAGCCGATGATCTACAAGATCAGCGGAACATGGGGGAATCACGAGGGGTCGATGCTGCTCTGGGTGCTGATTGTGGCGCTGTTCGGGGCGATGGCGGCTTGGTTTGGCGGCCAATTGCCTGCCTCCTTGCGCGCAAGGGTTCTTGCGGTGCAGGCGTCGATCGGCGTGGCATTTATGGCGTTCATCCTGCTGACATCCAACCCGTTCGAGCGCTTGGCCGTGGCACCGTTCGATGGTCAAGACCTCAACCCGCTGTTGCAGGATCCGGGTTTGGCGTTCCATCCGCCGTTCCTTTACCTTGGCTATGTGGGCCTAAGCATGGCGTTCAGCTTTGCCGTGGCTGCATTGATCGAAGGCCGTGTTGATGCGGCATGGGGCCGTTGGGTGCGTCCTTGGACGCTCGCCGCTTGGGTTTTCCTGACCATCGGCATCGCCCTTGGGTCATGGTGGGCCTATTATGAGCTTGGCTGGGGCGGTTTCTGGTTCTGGGACCCTGTCGAGAACGCAAGCTTTATGCCTTGGCTGCTGGCTGCTGCCCTGCTGCACTCCGCTATTGTTGTGGAGAAGCGCGAGGCGCTGAAGAGCTGGACGATCCTGCTGGCGATCCTTGCCTTCGGGTTTTCGTTGATCGGGACGTTTATCGTGCGCTCGGGCCTTCTCACATCCGTGCATGCCTTCGCCAATGATCCTGACCGCGGCATCTTCATCCTGATGATCATGGCGTTCTTCATGGGCGGTGCGCTGATCCTGTTTACTCTGCGCGCAGGGGCGATGGAGGCGAAGGGTGTCTTTAGCCTTGCCTCCCGCGAAAGCGCGCTGGTGGTGAATAACCTTCTCCTTGCTGTGTCGTGTTTTGTGGTGTTTGTCGGCACGATGTGGCCGCTGCTGGCTGAGATGTTTTTTGACCGCAAGCTAAGCGTCGGGCCGCCGTTCTTTGATGCTGCCTTTACGCCGTTTATGGTGCTGCTCGGCATTGCACTGCCTATCGGTTCATCCATGCCGTGGAAGCGGGCGTATATGAGCCGCGCGCTTTATCCGCTGCGCTATGCTTTTGTTGCCTGCGTGGCCATTGGCGGGCTGGTCTGGTCGATGCAGACGGGGCAAAGCCTGATCGGGCCAGTGGGCATGTTCCTTGGCGCATGGGTGCTGATGGGCGTTGTTGTTGATCTGGCACAGCGCACGGGGCGGGGGCCGAACCGCTTTGGCCGCTTGCTCCGCCTTCCGGGTGCGGATTGGGGCAAGGCAACGGCGCATGCTGGTCTTGGTATTACGATGATGGGCGTTGCAGGGATCTATGCATGGACCGTGGAAGATATTCGCGTGGCGCAGATTGGAGAGCCGTTCGAAGTTCACGGCTATGACATGACCTTGCGCAGCGTCGAGAACGTCGAAGGGCCGAACTACGTCGCCACCCGCGCGGTGATCGACGTGGTGCATGACGGCGAGTTCCTCGCTACGCTGGCACCTGAGAAACGGTTTTACCCCGTGGCGCAGATGCCCACAACCGAAGCGGCGATTGACCAGAACTGGAAGCGGGACCTCTACCTCGTGATTGGCGATCAGCAGGAGAATGGCGGCTGGGCCGTGCGCACTTATATCAAAGTGATGACCAGCTGGATCTGGGTGGGTTGTACGCTGATGGCTTTGGGCGGATTGTTCAGCTTGTTCGACCGCCGCTTCCGTGTGGCGGCTGGCGCGCGCAAGTCCAAACCTGATCCGGTGCCTGCAGAATGAAGCGTCTTGTTCTGATCCTGATGTTAGTGGCGACACCCTTATTCGCGGTGGAGCCTGACGAGGTGTTGTCTGATCCTGTTCTGGAGAGCCGCGCACTGGAACTGTCTAAAGGTCTGCGCTGTCCGGTGTGTCAGTCGGAAAGCATTGATGAGAGCAACGCGCCAATCTCCAAAGATTTACGCCTGTTGGTGCGCGAGCGGCTGGTTGCAGGGGATAGCGACGCAGAGGCGCTTGACTACATCGTCGCCCGCTATGGTGAGTTTGTCCTTCTCAAGCCAACATTCGGCGGTGCGAATTGGTTTCTTTGGGCCGCAGGACCGCTGATGCTTTTGCTGGCTGGCATTGTCGGCGTTGTCTATGTGCGCGGGCGCAGCAAGGCAGTCGCACCGCAGGATGCGGGGCTGAGCGAGGCTGAAGCCGCCGCCTTGCGCGACATTCTTAAAAAGTAGTGCCGCAGCGCGGGCTTTGAAAAAGTAACGCCCCGTCGGACTGGCAGGCAGCTTGGGGTATGGTATGCTGCGCGCAATTGCTAAAAGGAACGAGGGTTGCATGGACTATCAGACAATTAACTATGAGCTGAGCGATGGTTTGGCGGTGATTACCATGAACCGTGCGGACAAATACAACGCGCTGACAACCCAGATGCGGGCCGAGATTGAGCATGCGTTTACAGTGGCAGGGCGTGATGCGCGGGTCGTGGTGATTACGGGTGCGGGCAATGCCTTTTGCTCGGGTCAGGACCTGGGTGACCGCTCCACCACGGCCTCGATTGATCTCGAGCGTATGCTGCGCGATGAATACGGGCCGATGCTGCGCGCCATAATCAATTGCCCAGTCCCAACGATTGCCGCCGTCAATGGCGCAGCTGCGGGAGCAGGGGCGAACCTTGCGCTGGCGGCAGATGTGGTTTTCGCAGCCGAGAGCGCGTATTTCCTACAGGCCTTCACCCGTATCGGCCTGATCCCTGATGCAGGTGGCACGTATGCCCTGCCACGTCAGATGGGATCAGCCAAGGCAATGGGTGCAGCGCTGTTTGCCGATAAGATCACGGCGCGTCAGGCCGATGATTGGGGCATGATCTGGGAAGCGGTTGAGGATCACAAGTTCCAGACCCATTGGCGCGAGAAAGCGATGCATCTGGCGGCTGGACCCACGGCGGCCTACACCTCGGTCAAGAAGGTCATCCGCAAAAGCTGGGACAACACGCTTGAGGAGCAGCTGGCTCTGGAAGCGACCGAGCAAGGTAAATGCGGCAAGTCACGCGACTTTAAAGAAGGCGTCCTTGCATTCACAGAAAAACGCCCTGCGTCTTTTGAAGGCCGCTAAGCAATCAGAAGCCAAATGAAAAAAGGGCAGCAACACCTGCAATGTTGCTGCCCTTTTTCTTTATTGCGAGTGATAATTAAAAGTCAACGCGCCGCTCGACCAAAAGAACGTCAGATGGGCTCGGTGCTTTGCCGGAACTATGCGCAACGACGGCAACGGCGATACCATCTGCAAGAACTGTATGAACAGAACCTGACACCTGTTTGATGGTGATTTGGGGTGGTGTTTCACCTTTGTCATAGACCACAGCGATGTGATCCATATCCTCGGAGCTGTCCGGGACGAGTGCGCCCTGAAGACCGCGTTCGCATTTGGCTTGTACGGGCATCAGGCTTTTTGCTTTGGCCCATTCATAGCGTTTTGACATATCATAGTCTGAACTTGCCATTAAAATGATCCCTGTGTCTCGTATCGTTTGATCGGGCAGGGAGACAGATAATACCGTCCCCCTGCGGCTGTCTTTATCAGGCTACAGCTGCGTTGGGATCAAACAGCTGTGCCGCGGTGCTCTCGGCGATAAGCGTAATGTCACCTGCCTCAAGCGTTTCACCAGCACCGATAACGCGGGCCAGCACGTTGTCGCCGTAGCTTACGATGGCGTCATCGCCGTCTTGTTCTACGGTGATTTCGGTATCGTCATCGGTATCCTCAACAATGATCGTGATCGCGTCATTCTCTGTCAGCGAGCGGATTGTTGCTTCGCCAGCGTTACTGTTCTCCTGCTCCGCCAACAGGTGGAAGGTGTCCTCACCACGGCCACCTGCCGCGTCATCGCCAGAGCCCACGATCAGGTCGTCATTGCCGTCGCCACCGCGCAGAGTGTTGCCGCGTTGATCATCGCGCAGATCAATCCCGTTGTTGAGATCGGCAAGGGATGCTCCGTCGCGCAGGGCTTCCATTTCTTCGAGATTCAGGGGAAGACCCTCAAGGATACCACCAAAGATGACATCGTCGCCTTCGCCGCCCGACACAACGTCCGCTCCACGGCCACCGATAGCGATATCGTCGCCTTCGTTGCCGAAAACAGAGTCATTACCATAATCGCCAGACACGAAATCATCGCCTTCTTGGCCTTCGATCAGATCCAGACCGCGGTTACCTGTGACAATGTCATCACCGTCACCGGAGCACAGCATATCGTCGCCGTCAGCGCCTTCGAGAATATCTTCGCCTTCGCGTCCAAAGATTGTATCCGCGCCGGCGCGGCCATTCATGATGTCATCACCAGCCGCACCATCCAGAAAGTCGTCGCCTTCGGCGCCCTCAAGAAGATCGGCATCATCTGTACCAACTTCGGTAACAGTATCTTCGTCGTCGCCGCCCAAATTTACACCCAAGACAGCCAGCGGGACTGCAATCGCAAGTAACATCAACATCGCATCATCCTTTACAAAAAGCGGAGTTAAGTATGAGTACGCAGCGAAGCTTTGAGCGGTCAAGGTGGCATTAACTATTGTGTTCCCCTCCGAAACAATGCCCCAATTTCGCCCTGTTTTCGGCGTTTCTGTTTCAAACTTCATCTTCGCGATGTGCACAATCCCGCCGATTGCTGATGATTGGACCTGTGCATACGGAGAGAGATTGAAATGGGATTCCTTGATTCGTTTTTTTCAGCACGATGCTTTCGTGCGCCTCGCGCGTTTGTACTGGCACCCGAAAAAGAAAAACCCGCGCAGTGAAGCTGCGCGGGTTTCAAAAAGTTATATGTGCTGGGCCTAGCGGTCTTCAATATCCACGTAAGAGCGGATGTTGCTGCCCTGATAGAGCTGGCGCGGGCGGCCAATCTTGAGCTGTGGATCGTTAAGCTGTTCTTTCCACTGGGAGATCCAGCCCACTGTCCGTGCAAGCGCAAAGATCGGCGTGAACATAGATGTCGGGAAACCCATCGCTTCGAGAATGATGCCAGAGTAGAAATCCACGTTCGGGAAGAGCTTCTTATCCTTGAAGTATGGATCACTCAGCGCCTGCTTTTCCAGCTCCTTGGCAACTTGCAGGATGGGATTGTTTTCAACACCCAACAGTTCGAGCACCTCATCGGCGGACTGCTTCATTACCGTGGCGCGCGGATCGCGGTTTTTATAGACGCGGTGGCCAAAGCCCATGAGGCGGAATGGATCGTCCTTGTCTTTGGCACGCGCAATGAACTCGGGGATGCGGTCGGGCGTGCCGATCTCTTTCAGCATCTCGAGGCATGCCTGGTTCGCACCACCGTGGGCAGGGCCCCAAAGGCAAGCAATACCAGCGGCGATACAGGCAAATGGGTTCGCACCAGACGACGATGCCAGACGCACGGTCGAGGTCGAGGCGTTCTGCTCGTGATCCGCATGCAAAGTGAAGATACGGTCCATCGCGCGGCTCAGGATCGGATCAACGACATAATCCTCGGCAGGTACGGCAAAGCACATGCGCAGGAAGTTGGACGCATAGTCCAGATCGTTGCGCGGATATACGAACGGCTGGCCAATGGTGTATTTGTAGGCCATCGCCGCAATCGTCGGCATTTTGGCGATCAGACGGATCGACGCGACCTCACGCTGCCATTCGTCGTTGATATCTGTGCTGTCGTGATAGAACGCAGACATCGCGCCCACGACACCGACCATTACGGCCATCGGGTGTGCATCGCGGCGGAAGCCACGGAAGAAGTTCATCATCTGCTCGTGCAGCATCGTGTGATTGGTGACGCGGTGCTCGAAATCTTCCAACTGCGCGGGGGAGGGCAGCTCACCGTAAAGCAGCAGGTAGCACACTTCGAGGTAGTGTGATTTTTCGGCCAGATCGCCGATGGTATAGCCACGGTGCGTCAGGATGCCTTCATCGCCGTCGATAAAGGTGATCGTGCTGTCACAAGATGCAGTAGACGTGAAACCGGGATCATAGGTGAAAACACCCGCTTGGCCGTAAAGCTTGCGAATGTCGATTACGTCAGGGCCAGCGGTGGGCGAGAAAATCGGCAGTTCTACGGTTTGGTCTCCGACGGTCAGCGTCGCGAATTTGTCAGTATCGGCCATGTGGTGTCCCTTCTAGGTTGGCTGCGGGCGCACTGCTACTCCCGCGGTCAGCACAGGCCATGGCCGGTGCATGCGTCTTCATATCTACTACATCCTTAACGACAGATTTATGTCTGTCTCAGGATGCTGCGTCCGTCAGGCGGGCCATCGTCTCGTCGCGGCCTAGCACCAGCATCATATCGAAAACCGAAGGTGTCACAGCGCGTCCTGCAAGGGCTGCCCGAAGCGGCCCTGCCAACTTGCCGAACTTGGTATCCTTGGCGGCAGCAAAACCGTTCAGAACCTCTTCGAGCGTTTCTCGATCCCAGCTAACATCTTGCAGCTGCGGCGTCAATTCTTTCAGTATACCACGGGATACCGTATCGAGGTTTTTTGCCGCTTTTTCATCGCACGCAACAGGGCGTGATGTGAGGATAAAGTGACCCTTTTCAAGGAGTTCTGGCAGTGTCTTTGCGCGTTCTTTCAAGCAGTACAATGCGCGCTCCAGCCCAGACGACTGCGCGTCACTTAACGCAGGGAGTTCTGCTGCGGACAGGTATTCCTCGATCTCTTGCCGCAATGCGGCATCATCAGCAACGGCGATATGCTGGCCACAGATGTTCTCCAGCTTTTTCAGGTCAAATTGCGCGGGGCTCTTGCGGATGCCGTCCAGATCGAACCACTCCTTGGCCTGTGCGTCGGAAAAGAATTCGTCGTCCCCGTGGCTCCACCCCAGCCGTGCGAGATAGTTACGCATGCCTGCGGCAGGGTAGCCTATGGCCTGATATTCTTGCGCGCCGAGGGCACCGTGACGTTTGCTCAGCTTTTTGCCGTCATCGCCGTGAATCAGGGGGATATGCGACCATACTGGCACGTCCCAACCCATGCCGTGATAGATCATCATCTGGCGCGCGGCATTGTTGAGATGGTCGTCGCCACGGATCACATGGGTCACGCCCATGTCATGGTCGTCTACCACAACAGCGAGCATATAGACGGGCGAGCCGTCGGAGCGCAGCAGAATCATGTCATCCAGCTGTGCGTTATCAATCGTCACATCACCCTGCACGGCATCACGGATAACAGTCTGGCCGCCATCTGGTGCTTTTATGCGGATCACAAAGGGCGCGTCAGGGTGGCTGGACGCGTCAGCGTCGCGCCACGGTGAGCGGTAAAGCGTGCTGCGCCCTTCGGCGCGCGCTGTTTCACGGTAGGCCTCGATCTCCTCTTGGGTGGCAAAGCATTTGAACGCAGCGCCTTTCTCGAGCAACGCATGAGCGACCTCCACGTGGCGTGATGCCATCTCGTGCTGGCTGATCACATCGCCATCGTGATCAAGGCCGAGCCAGCTCAGCCCTTGCAAAATCGCCTCTGTCGCCTCGGGGGTGTAGCGTGCGCGATCCGTGTCCTCGATCCGGAGCAAAAACTTGCCTCCGCGCCCGCGCGCATAGAGCCAGTTAAACAGCGCGGTACGTGCGCCGCCGATGTGCAAGAACCCTGTGGGCGAAGGGGCGAAACGGGTAACAATGTCAGAGCACATGTGCGGTGTCCTTTCGGGGATGATCTGGCGCGGCGTTGATTAACTATTTGGCTATATTTACCATTTGGTAACTACGCGCAGCCTAAGTTTGCGCACTATGTATCCAGTGCTTTGAGCGGGGGCAAGCGATGGAAGCGGGATCAGCTTTCGCGACCATGATGCGCGCCCAACGGGGCGCGCTGTTCGGCTGGGTGCCTGTCTGTCTTGCGGTTGGCATTGGCGGCTATTTCTCACTTAAATTTGAGCCGTCAATCATTGAGTTAAGCTATGTCGCTCTTGCGGCCCTCATCTTTGCCTTGATTTCGCGTGCATCGCCCGAACACTGGCGCCCGCTGGCCCTTGGGGTGATGCTGGTAGGATGCGGGGTTTTGCTGGCGGCGGTGCGTGCGCATCTTGTCGCGGGGCCTGTGCTCGACTTTCGCTATTATGGCCCTGTGGAGGGGCGGATCGTGGCGATTGACCGCTCTGGCTCCGATGCACTGCGGCTGACGCTGGATGAGGTTGTCCTCAATCGCGTGCGCCCTGATCGCACACCGCACCGTGTGCGCGTCTCGCTGCACGGCGATCGCAGCAATGATATTGCGGCCGAGCCAGGATTGCGTGTCATGCTGACGGGGCACCTGTCACCGCCTTCTGGCCCTGTTGAGCCGGGGGGATTTGATTTCCAGCGCCATGCGTGGTTCGCAAAACTGGGGGCTGTTGGATATGCGCGAACGCCGCTTATGGGGGTTGAGCTGCCGCAAGGCGGTATGTGGGTGTTTCGCTTGCGGATGGCGATGTCAGAGCGCATCCAGTCGCTTTTGCCCGGAGATACAGGCGGCTTCGCCGCGGCGATTACAACGGGCGACCGCTCCGCCATTAGCCAGACTGCGCTGGATGATCTGCGAGCCAGCAATCTGGCGCATTTGCTTGCAATTTCGGGCCTTCACATGGGGCTGATGTCGGGGGTGGTGTTTGCAGCGCTGCGCATTGCCTTTGCGCTCGTCCCGCCGCTGGCGTTGCGCTTGCCTGCGCGCAGTATCGCTGCAGGAGGCGCTTTAGCCGTGGCGGCGTTTTATCTGGCCTTGTCGGGGGGCAATATCGCAACCCAGCGCGCCTTTGTAATGGTGGCCGTTGCGTTGGTGGCTGTAATGTTGGGACGGCGTGCGATCAGCCTACGCTCTGTCGCGATCGCGGCGACGATTGTACTGATCCTGCGGCCCGAAGCTTTGATGGGGCCGGGGTTCCAGATGTCGTTCGCGGCGACCACAGCGCTGGTCGCGGTGTTCGGATTTATCAGGGACGGCAATATTCCGATGGGGCCGAACTGGTTCAAACCGCTGAGTGCTGTCTTCATTTCCTCCGCCGTGGCGGGGATTGCGACCGCCCCCATTGGTGCCGCACATTTCAATGCAATCGCGCAATACGGACTGGTGGCAAATCTGGCCTCGGTGCCTTTGATGGGTGTGCTGGTCATTCCAGCGGCGGTGTTGGCGGCGGTGCTCGCACCTTTGGGGCTCGAGATTGTTGGCCTCTGGATCATGAGCCTTGGTGTCAAATGGATCCTGTTTGTCGCGAATTTTGTGGCCGAGTTGCCGCAGGCGCGGACATATGTTGTGGGGCCGGATGGGCTTGTGCTGCCCTTGCTTGCTTTGGGTTTTCTGTCGTTGGTTTTGTGGCGCGGACCTTTGCGCTGGGGCGGATTAGTTGCGATGGCAGCCTCGTTCGTGGTCTGGACTGGTACGCAGCGGCCTGACGTCTTGGTGTCGGATACGGGAACGCTGGTCGGGATAATGACGCCGCAGGGCCGTGCGCTTAGCAAAGAGCGCGGCGCGGGGTTCGTTGCGCGTAACTGGCTGGAGAATGACGGCGAAGGGGGCGACCAGATCGCGGCGCACGCGCGCTGGCGATCCGGTGATGTGGTGCATCTGTCGGGCAAGCGGGCGCTCGCGGCCTTTTCGACCTGTGAGCAGGGACAGTTAGTTGTAAGTTCAGTCAATTTTGAAGATCAAAAGCCGCCCTGTCTGTATCACGATCCACAAAGCTTGCTTCAAACAGGCGCAGTTGCCTACCGCAAAGGGCCAACAGGTCTACAGGTTGTAAGCACAGCCCGTGATATAGCAGGGGAGCGGTTGTGGACCCAGTGGCCAGACGCCAAAGAAACGCCGCGCAGAGGGCAACAGACTGCGCAGCGCTATTCAAAATAGACGTATTAGTAGGAGCGGATCAATCCGACCAAACGTCCCTGAACCTTGACCTGATCCGCTGGCAACACGCGCGTCTCGTAGGCCGGGTTCGCAGCTTCGAGCGCGATTGAGGTGCCCTGACGCTTGAACCGTTTCAGCGTGGCTTCGTGGTCATCTACCAACGCCACAACAATATCTCCGTTATCCGCGGTAGATGTCTCTCGGATCACAACGACATCACCATCATTGATACCGGCCTCGATCATCGAGTCGCCTTTGACCTCAAGGGCGTAATGCGCACCCGCACCTGCAAGCATTGCATTGGGCACTGTGACACCATGCGAGCGCTGATTTATCGCCTCAATCGGGACACCGGCCGCGATCTTGCCCATCACGGGCAGCTCTGTCGCTTCGATAGTTGTCACAGGTAAGGCGTTCGCAGGGGGGGGTGTATCAGGCAGATCACCGTCGATCACACGCGGTGTAAAGCCTGCGCCTGACATGCTGTCGGGCAGTTTGACGACCTCGATTGCGCGCGCACGGTGCGCCAGACGGCGGATAAACCCGCGCTCTTCCAGTGCGGTAATCAGGCGGTGGATGCCCGATTTTGACCGCAGATCAAGCGCCTCCTTCATTTCATCGAAACTCGGCGGGACACCGTCACGCTGCACGCGTTTATGAATAAAGGCCAATAGATCGAGCTGTTTCTTCGTAAGCACTACACATCCCCTGTATTATTTATCTGCATTTGTTCTAGGGATGTTCTTGTTTTGTGTCAACAAGTCTCAAATGTCGATGATATCGACCAATGCGCCTGCGGGCTGTTCGGGATCGTGCGGTGGACGGACCATCAAAGCATTGGCGCTGGCGAGCACACTTAGCAGGGAACTGTCTTGACGTTGTTCTGGCGTAACGGCGCCTTGTGCGATCACGCTGCGCATATAGTGCTCGCGGGGACCGTTGGAGGGGATGTCGGTGGCCAACGGAAGCTGGCGGCGCGGTGCGGCGGCCTCTCCGAGCCCCAGCATGGCGCGCACCATCGGGGCGACAAAGACAGTACCACAAACAAGCGCCGAAACCGGATTGCCAGGCAGGCCGACCATCGCGGCATCGCCCATACGCCCCGCCATAAGCGGCTTTCCAGGGCGCATTGCTACTTTGTAAAAAGCCTGCTCCATCCCCAATTCGGCGGCAACGGGGGCGACAAGATCGTGGTCGCCCACAGAGGCGCCACCGATCGTGATGATGAGATCAGCCCCTTGCGCCAGCTCGAAACTGCGCTTGAGCGAGGGGATGTTATCCGAGGCGATCGGCATCAGGCGCGTGGTAGCGCCAAGCGCGTCCAGCTGAGCGGCCAGCCCGTAGGTATTGGAAGCAATGATCTGGTCAGGGCCCGGCTGTTCGCCCGGTTGCACAAGTTCATCTCCGGTGGCCATGATTGCGACCACCGGTTTGCGGTGAACCGGCACTACGGCGATGTTCATTGCTGCGAGCAGAGCAATGTCGGCGGGGCGCAGCAGGCGCGGGGCAGTCAGCGGCTGCCCTTCCAGAAAGTCTCCGCCAGCGGGGCGAATGTTGTCTTTGTCGCCGATATTGTGGCTCAGTGTAATGAGGTCGCCGCGCCGCGTAACGTCTTCTTGGATCACGACAAAATCAGCGCCCTCGGGCACGGGTGCACCTGTGAAAATACGGACAGCCTGACCCGCTTTTATTGCGCCCTCAAACCGGTGGCCTGCTGCCGCTTCGCCCATGACTTTGAACATCGCGTCAGGCTCTACCTCGGCGCGGCGCACTGCGTAGCCATCCATCGAAGAAGCGGCGAAGGGCGGCTGCGTGCGCTGAGCTATCACATCTTGTGCCAGAACGCGGCCCGCAGCTTGGCGCAGGGCAATATACTCGACAGGCATTGGCGAGACTTGGGCGAACAGATGTGTTAGCGCCTCGTCAACGGTGATCATGGGAGCGTATGACGGCCCGATTTGCCGCCGTCTTTCAGCGTGACCCGCAGGCCGCCGATCTCCATCGTTTTATCGACGGCCTTGCTCATGTCATAGACGGTGAGGGCGGTGACGGATGCCGCTGTCAGCGCTTCCATCTCAACGCCTGTCTGGCCCGTCGTTTTTACCGTGGCGGTGATGCGAATGCCGGGCAGCGACGCATCAGGCTCCAGATCAACCGTGACGGAGGTGATGGGCAGGGGATGGCATAGAGGAATGAGGTCCGACGTCTTTTTGGACGCCATGATCCCTGCAAGCCGTGCAACGCCCAGCACATCGCCCTTTTTGGCGCGGCCTTCGGTGATGATCTCGAAGGTCTCCTGCTGCATCTTGATATAGTTCTCGGCGGTAGCGATGCGCGATGTCACCGCTTTGTCCGAGACATCGACCATATGGGCATGGCCCTCGCCATCAAAGTGCGTCAGTGCCATTACATGCCCCCTGCGCGCAGGGGATTGGCCAGCAGGCTGCGCGTGGCAGCGGCTACATCGTCCTGTCGCATCAGGCTTTCGCCAATGAGAAAGGTGCGCGCGCCGTATAGTGCCATATCGGCGAGATCCTCGGACGAATTCAGACCGCTTTCGCAGACGATCATCCGCTCCCCGGGGATGTGTTTGGAAAGCTGCCGTGTGGTATCCAGCGTTGTCTCAAACGTGTTCAGGTTGCGGTTGTTGATACCGATCATGCGCGATTTGAGGTGCAGGGCACGCTCCAGCTCTTCGGCGTTGTGCGTTTCTATCAACGCGTCCATGCCATATTGCGTCGCGGCGTCTTCAAGCTCGGCAGCTTGGGCATCGCTTACACTGGCCATGATGATCAGGATGCAATCGGCCCCCATGCTGCGCGCCTCGGCCACTTGATAGGTATCATACATGAAATCCTTGCGTAGCACCGGCAAATCGCAAGCCTCGCGGGCATCAATCAGGAACTGCTTGGCTCCTTGGAAGCTTGGCGTGTCGGTGAGCACGGAGAGGCATGTCGCACCTCCAGCAGCATATGAGGCGGCGAGCTCCGCTGGCTCGAAATCTTCGCGGATGAGCCCCTTGGACGGGCTGGCCTTTTTGATCTCGGCAATCAGGCCGTAATTCTCGATGGATGCAGATTGCAGCGCATCTGCGAAAGGGCGCACAGGCGGAGCGGCTGTCGCGCGCGCTTCTATTTCTTCCAAAGGCACTGCGGCTTTATCTGCGGCAATTTCTTCAAGCTTGTAGGCTTTGATTTTCTCTAGGATTGTCTGTGTCATAGTGCCTCCGGATCGCTCCAGTTTATGGACTGATGGCCTCTGCTGCGCAACCACGCATTGCTGCGGCTGAAGGGGCGCGATCCGCGAAAGGACTCAAATGTTGCGCCTGATTTTGTGACGCCCAGCGGGGACGGGTGCGAGGAATGTAGTTTGAAGTTTGCCGTAGGGTCGACGTCAGCCGCAGCTTTATGTGCGTCCTTTCCCCACAGCAGGTAGCAGCGCGGGCTGTCCGACAGGCGCTCGAGAACCTGTGCTGTCAGATTTTGCCAGCCCAGCTTTGCATGACCTTTTGCCGTGCCCTCGGGAACTGTGAGGATCGTATTGAGCAGCAACACCCCCTGATCCGCCCAGAACCGCAGGTCTGCATTGGGCGGCTGTGCGCCGAGATCGTCTTGCATTTCACGGAATATATTTGCCAGCGATCGGGGCAGCGGTTGTGTCTGGCCATCAGCGGAGAAAGCAAAGCCGTGGGCGTGGCCGAATGTGGGGTAGGGGTCCTGACCGAGGATCACCACGCGCACATCATCTGGTTGCACGCGCTCGAGTGCGGCGAATACCTGTCGGGACGGCGGAAAGACCGCCTGTGTCTCACTGGCAAGCTGCGCTTCGATCTGCGGTAGGTTGGTTTCGAAAAAGGGCAGCGCGCGCCACGCGCCAAGGCGGCCCAGATCAAACATCAGCCTGCTTGGGTGATGCGCGCAACGGCGGTGATTTTTTCGCGTGCGGCGCCTGAATCGATGCTGGTGCGCGCCATCTCCACACCTGATTTAAGATCAGGAGCAGCCTCTGCAATCAACAAAGCGGCGGCGGAATTCAGCAGCACCGCATCGCGGTAGGCGGAAGGGGCACCGTCGAGAAGTGTGTTGAACGCCACCGCGTTTTCTTCGGGTGTGCCGCCGACGATGGCCTCGAACGGATGCTCGGGCAGGCCAGCGTCCTCGGGATGCACCTCGATCTCGGTGATCTCGCCGTTCTTGAGCGCGCTGACCCAGCTCACACCTGTGATTGTCAGCTCGTCGGTGCCGTCAGAGCCGTGCACGAGCCATGCGGCTTCGGAGCCGAGCAGTTTCAGGGTTTCGGCCATAGGGCGTGTCAACTCGCGCATATACGTGCCGGTCAATTGACGTTTGACGCCAGCGGGGTTGGTCAGGGGGCCGAGAATGTTGAAGATTGTGCGCGTGCCAAGTTCCGACCTCGTTGGCATAACATGCGCGATCGCAGGGTGGTGCATGGGCGCCATCATAAATCCGATGCCAGCCTCGTTCAGCGCTTGTTCGACCACGGGCGCACCGACCATAGTCTTAAGACCCATCTGCGTCAGCGCGTCCGCAGCGCCCGATTTGGAGCTGAGGTTACGGTTGCCGTGTTTCGCGACCACCACGCCTGCGCCCGCCACCACAAAAGCAGTTGCCGTGGAAATGTTGAGTGTGCCTTTGCCGTCGCCACCCGTGCCGACGATGTCCATCGCGCCCTCAGGCGCGCGCACGGCGTTGCACTTGGCGCGCATCACAGCAGCAGCGGCCGTATATTCGTCCACCGTTTCGCCCCGCGTGCGCAGCGCCATGAGCAGCCCACCAATCTGGCTGGGGGTGGCTTCGCCTTCGAACAGGATGGCAAACGCTTCTTCAGCTTGCGCACGGGTCAAAGGGCCGTTGGCTGCGGCGTCAATCAGGGGCTTCAGCTTTTCACTCATGCGGGCACCTTCACAGTATCGAGGAAGTTTTGCAGCATGGCGTGGCCATGCTCAGAGCGGATCGATTCAGGGTGGAACTGTACGCCGTGGATCGGCAATTCGCGGTGTTGCAGGCCCATGATTGTGCCATCTTCCAGCTCGGCTGTGATTTCCAGACAATCGGGAAGTGACGCGCGTTCGACGATGAGCGAGTGATAGCGGGTTGCATCAAAGGGCGACGGCAGCCCCGCGAAGAGACCCTTGCCGCTGTGCTGCATTTTACCCAGCTTGCCGTGTACGATGTCATCCGCGCGCACAACCTTGCCGCCAAAAGCCTCACCGATTGTCTGATGCCCCAGACAAACCCCCAGCAGCGGAATGCGCGCTTCGGCAGCCGCATGGGTTAGCGCCAAACAAATTCCCGCTTGCGCAGGATCACACGGACCAGGCGACAGCACGATGCCAGAGGGGCGCAGCGCCATTGCTTCTTCCACGCTGAGTGTATCATTGCGGCGGATGTCCATTTGCGCGCCTAATGTGCCCAGATAATGCACCAGATTATAGGTGAAGCTGTCATAGTTATCGATCAACAGGAGCATCTTGGGGAATCTTTGTATTAGGACTAGAGAACGGGGCGGGACGGGGTGTATACTGTCCCTGCGTAGATGGTCAGTCTTGGGCACAATCGTCAAGAGGCTGCACGGATCGCAGGGGCAATAACCGCCGGAAAAACGGCGGATTGCACAAGGGCAGACAGAGTAGAACAAGGGTGCATCAGGCATGGCACAGGGTATTTTAAGCGGAATTGCGTTGGGAGCTGTATTCAGCGTCAGTGCGGCGGCTGTCGTCTCCATCATTGTGCCGATGCAGCCACAGCCCGCCCCGCAGCTTGGAGAGGCCGAGCAAATCGCACCAGCAGCCCCTGCCATGACAGAGCCTGCTGTGCGGGTCACGACTGATGAAGTGCCACCAGCACCCCAGCCTCAGGTCGCCTTGCGCGCGCCCGTAAGCGAGGCCTTGCCGACAGAGCCAACCGCCCCCGCCGCCCTGCCACAACCGCAGACGGGGACCGCTGCTGATCTGACGACGCCGCGCCCGTTGCCTCAGGCACTGACAGCGCGGATTGCCGAGGACGCACCCGTCTTGCCCAATCCCCAGGCACTTGCGCCCATGATCCCTGACGACAGTCAGGATGCGCAGGTCGCGGATGAAGACCCTGTCGCACCAGCTCCTGCAATTGCGGTGACTGACGCAGAGAACGAAGGCGAAGAGACGTTTATCGTGGTCGAACCCGCACCTCAGGCCGATCCCGCCCCCCAGACCGATATTGCGACCGAGGCCGGGACCGAGATCACCGCCGAGGCGGAGCAGGAGGTACCAGCGCAAGAGCAAGCGCAAGCGCAGCCGGAACAGGATACCCGAACCGAAGTAGAGCCACAGACCATAATTGCCGCAGCGCCAAAGCCGCGGGTCAGAGCCGTCCCTGGCACGCCACGTACAACGCTGGGATCGGATCAGCGGTTGAGTATCGGCAGACCAGCCAACAGCCTGATCAATCCTGATGCGGGAGCATCCGAGGGCGATAATGTCGTGAGCCAAGCCTCGGTCAATTCTGCCCAGACGGCCCCGATCCGTGACTTTGCCCAACCCTTCGAGAACGCTCAGGGCAAACCGCTGATGAGCATTGTCTTGATGGACACTGGCGTTGACCTCGATGCAGCCGCAATAGGCTTGCCCGCGCTCAGCAGCTTTCCTTATCCAGTAAGTTTTGCGGTTGATGCAAGTCTGTCCGATGCGACCGACCGCATGGCGCGGTACCGCAATGAAGGTTTTGATGTTTTGGCGATGGTTGATCTGCCCTTAGCCGCGCAACCTACAGATGCCGAAGTCTCCTTGAGTGTAGCACTCAACACGATGCCAGAGGTCGTGGGGGTGCTGGAAGGCACGGGCGAGGGCCTGCAAGGCAGTCGTGAGGTCGCAGATCAGGTGACACGCATCCTAAAGGCGAGCGGTCACGGCCTTGTCGCGCAAAGCAAAGGGCTCAATTCCATGCCCAAGCTGGCCGTCAAGGAAGGCGTCCCCGCCGCACCTGTATTTCGTGATTTCGACAGCGCGGGCCAGACGCCCCGTGTGATCCGCCGCTTTTTGGACCAAGCCGCGTTCAAAGCGGGGCAGGAGGGCGGCGTTATTATGCTGGGGCGTTTGCGGCCCGAGACGATTGAAGCGCTGTTGGTCTGGGGGTTGGCGGACCGTGCTGGCTCTGTCGCTCTTGCACCTGTTTCCGCGGTGCTTTTGTCCAAGTAACGGCGCGCACCTGTTGAGGCGCGCACCGTTGTTGATCTGTCTTACAGACCCTTGTCCATCAGTTCTTTGATCTCTTGAACGCCAGTGCCTGCAACGATGCGGCCAAGCTCTTCATCGCCCTTGAGCACCAGCAGGGTCGAGCGGCGCGGGACGCCGCGGGATGTGGTGACCTCATGCTTGCTGTAGGTGTCCCAGTCTACTTTCACAAATTCCATTGATGCGGCATAGGTGGGGTTCTCGGCCAATAGCTCTGCAATCACACGCTCCTGACGCTTGCACGTTCCGCACCATGTGGCTGAGTAGTCGACGAATACGGTCTTGCCGTCCTTCAGCGCCGCTTCGATCACACCGGGAGTGTAGTCAACAAATGCGGCGCGTGCCGCGATGGGCAGCAGGGAGAAGGCAGCGGCAGTGCCGAGGAAGGTGCGACGTTTCATAGGAGGTCTCCTTGAAGGTTATAGAATGACAGAGAGGTCCTGAAGCCAGATGGGCATTACTTCGAGCGCCCAGGCGTCAATGACATGATGGAAGTTGAAAAACAGCATGAGCCCCACAGCGACGAAGGTCACCCCGAGGATCGGCTTGGACCGTTCGGCCAGCGCACGCAACACGTTTGCACGCTTACGGATTGCTTCGCGCGCGCCCATGCCAAGGCCGATTATGATGGTCGAGACGCCGAGCGCGAAAAAGCCCATGATGACGGTGACATAGCCAAGGCTCTCGCCCTGAGAGGCCAGTGCAATCGCCCCGCCGAGCGTGGGACCGATGCATGGTGACCAGACTGCGCCGAGCAGCAGACCACCAATGAACTGGCCTTGAAGTCCCGAATTATCGATCTGGTTCATCTGGGCATCTGCACTGCCTGCCATGCCTGCGGTTGCCATTTCGAAACGTGAGGACAGCATCGGCACCAAAAGGACGACCCCGAACAGGACCATCATCACCGCGCCGATTTGGGCCAGCGTGTCTTGGGTCAAACCAATGGTGGAGCCGAAGGCCGTAACCAATACGCCAAATGTGACGAAAGAGACGCTCATCCCTGCCGCCAAAGCAATGGGGCCAAAGCGGTTGGCGTTGAGCGCACTGACCATAACAATGGGGAGTACAGGGAGGACGCACGGGTTGATCAGGGTCAGCAAGCCGGCCAGATATGCAAAGATAAATTCCATGCGCCAGTGGTGACGCGTGGCGAAGTCTCGTGCAACTAAACTAACCGTTAGGGGATGTTACAATCGCGTGACATGTGCCTAGCTGTTGCTGCTGCCGTCAAAGCGGGCTGCATCTTCGGCCGCACGGCGGATGGCACCTGATTTATGCACCGTCTCCATATATTCCGCCTCGGGGTCACTGTCATAGACCACGCCGCCGCCCGCTTGGATATAAAGCGTCTCGTCCTTGATAACGGCAGTGCGCAGGGCGATACACATATCCATATCGCCACCTGCACTAAAATATCCCACACCGCCGCCATAGACGCCGCGCTTTTCGGGCTCCAGCTCGTCGATGATCTCCATCGCGCGTACTTTGGGCGCGCCCGAGACTGTGCCCGCAGGCATGCCCGCAAAGAAGGCATCGAGCGCATCGCAGCCCTCTCGCAACTCGCCCACCACGTTGGAGACGATATGCATAACGTGTGAATACCGCTCGACGATGAATTCCTCGGTGGGGCGCACGGTGCCAATTTTCGCCACGCGTCCCACATCATTGCGGCCCAGATCGAACAGCATCAAATGCTCGGCCAGCTCTTTGGGGTCTGCCATCAGGTCAGCCTCAAGCGCGCGGTCTTCTTCGGGCGTTTTGCCACGCGGGCGTGTGCCTGCGATGGGACGGATGGTGACCTCTTGGCCGAACACACGCACAAGTATTTCAGGGCTGGCACCGACCACATGGAAGCCGCCGAAGTTGAAATAAAACATGAACGGCGAGGGGTTGGTGCGCCGCAAGGAGCGGTAAAGCGCGAAGGGCGGCTGCGCAAAGGGCTGTGCCCACCGCTGGCTTGGCACAACCTGAAAGATATCACCCGCTTTGATGTATTCCTGCGCCTTCAGCACCGCCTGCTTGTAGGCGTCTTTGGTGAAATTGCTAACCGGTTCAGGGGCTGCTGCCGCATCGCCCAGATCGCGGGTGTTGGCGGCAGGGGAGCGTTCCAGATCGCGCACGGCGTCCATCACACGCTCGGCCGCTTGGGCATAGGCCGCGCGGGCCGACTGGCCGGGTGTGACCCATGCGGGGGAGACAACTGTGACCTCGCCCTTCACCCCATCGAGAACGGCAATAACCGAGGGGCGCATCATCACCGCATCGGGCAGGCCCAGCGGATCAGGGTTGATGTCTGGCAAACGCTCGACCAGTCGGATCATATCATAGCCGAGATAACCGAAAAGACCTGCAGCCGATTGAGGCAGGTCGGCGGGCAGCTCAATCTTACTCTCTGCGATAATGGCGCGCAGGGCGTCCAGCGGGTCGCCCTCAATCGCTGTATAGGCATCGGGATCATAGCGCGCCGCGCGGTTGACTTCGGATGTCTTGCCACGACAGCGCCAGATAAGATCAGGTTTCATGCCGATAATGCTATAGCGCCCGCGTACTTCGCCGCCTGTGACGGATTCGAGCATGAATGTATTCTCGGCCGCACCGCCGAGCTTGAGCATCAGCGAGACGGGCGTGTCCAGATCGGCAGCAAGGCGGGTGTAGACGACCTGATGGGCGCCCGCGTCATATTGCGCAGCGAAGTCGTCGAATGATGGGGTAAGGGCCATCTTATTGCAGGCTCGCGTTGACGGCGTTTACGGCACGCGGGTCGATGTTCTGGCCTGCGCGCAGCAGTGTGTCTTCGGTGTAGATATCGAACAGGCCGCGGGCCAATGCCTCGTTCTGCTGGGTGCGCAGCTGGGCGACCAAGGCTTCGGCCTCTTCGCTGTCACTAGCCTCGTTTATGGCGTCCACCTGCATCAGAACAACGGTGTCTGTGCCTTCAAGAATGCGGATTTCGCCGACCTCCATCCCGAAAATCTCGCTCATGAAGCCTGCTGGCGTGCCTGTGATGAAGGCGTTGCGCGTCTGGTCGGCCTCGGCCACTTGGGTCAGGCCCTGCTCGGGCCATGTGGTGCCGTCTTCGGCGGCCTGCTTTGCAGCCTCGGCCTTTGCGCGCAACTGTGTGACGATCTCGTCAGCGCGCCAGCGGGCGGCGACCTCCTCGGTTACATCGTCGAAGGTTGCGGGACGCTCAGCCAGCTCCTCATCAAGGCGCAGGGCAAAGATGCCGCCATCTTCAAGCTGTTCGATTTGCGGGAAATCATCGGCTGTCATAGTTGCGGCACTCTCGCGGAAGCTCGCGTAGGCGGCGATGCCCGTGCTGGTCTCGGCGGTCCAGTCGATCTGGCCCAATTCCATATCAGTCTGCTCGGCCAGTTGCTCTAGCGTGCTGCCGCCCGCCAGACGGTCATCGAAATCCTCGGCAAAGCTCTCGACAAGGCGGATGGCGCGGTCGGCGGCCAGCGCGTCGCGTAGCTCGGGTTCGGCCTGCTCGAATGTTGTAAGTTGTGCAGGCAGTATGCCGTTGACGCGGAAGAGGGCGGGGCCAAGATTTGTCTCGGCGGGACCGACGATTGTGCCCGCATCTGCGGCAAACACCAGTTCTCCTGCAGCCCCCAGATCGGACTGCGCTACATCGCCCATATCCACATCGCCAAGCGCCAGACCCCGATCCTGAACCAATGTCTCAAAATTGGTTCCATTCACCTCAAGCGCTGCTGCAGCCTGATCGGCGGCGGCTTGATCAGCAAAGACCAAACGCTCGACCAAGCGGCGCTCCGGCTGGTTGTACTGATCGGCGCGTGCGTCATATTCTGCGCGCAAATCGTCTTCGGCCAGTTCGACCTCATCAATGATGTCGGTAGGGTTGAGCCACGCATAGGTGATCTTTTTGGTTGCAGGCAGAATGAAGGTGTCGGCGTTTTCCTCGAAATAAGCCTCAAGCGTGGCTGCATCGGGCTCGGCGATTGGTGTCTCCAGCGTCTCTTCGTCCAGCAGAACCCATGTAAAATCGCGGCTCTCCAGCACATAGCTCACAAGCGTCTCGGAATAGGCGGCAGGCATTTCCACGCCGCTCAGCACAGCACCTTGAAGCAGCTGGCGCGCGGTTTCTTCACGTAGATTCGTCTCGAATTCACCTTCGTTCAGGCCTGCGCTGCGCAGGGCCATGGCGTAGCCGTCACGGTCGAATTCGCCGTCGACGCCTTGAAAACCCTCAATTTCCAGAATGCGGTCCCGCAAGACTTCATCACCGATGGAAAGGCCCATCTGTGCCGCCTCGTGATCCAGCGCACGGTCGCGCATGATGCGCTGTAGCACGGCACGGTCCAGGCCGAGTTCCTGCGCTTGGGCGAATGACATGGCACGGCCTTGCTGCTGGCTTATCGCGCGCAGCTCGTTCTGGATCTGGCGGACATAGGTTTCGACGTTGACAGGTTTGTCCCCGACAGAGCCAAGGGTGCGCAAATTGCCGCTGAGGCTACCGATGCCAAAGCCGCCAAGGCCAAGGAACAAGAGGCCCATCAAAATCCACATTGCGGTTTTGCCGATGCTTGATCTTTTTTCTGCCATTTCGTGGTCCCGCCTTTGCTGCGTGTACGCCTGTCGATGTGTGTCTAAGGGCTTGGCGCTAGAGGGGCAAGAGGCGCTATGCGCGGGGCAGATCGAGGGCCTGCAGGCGGGCAAATAAAGTGGCGATGCCGTCTGCGTCGAGATTGGCAAAAGCGATGCGCAATTGTGTGGCGCCTTTTGCGTGATCTTGCGGATAGAACATCGTGCCCGGAAGGCAAAGTATGCCTGCCTCCTTCACCATCAGCGGTGCAAGCTCGGCACTGCTCATGGCGAAGGGATGGCGCATGTAGGCGAAATAACCGCCCAAGCCCAAGAGCTGCCAGCCATGCTCTGCGAGCACGGGCATCTGCGCGGTGATGGCGCTACGGCGGGCAAGAATTTCGTTGCGCTCTCCCGCCAACCATTGATCAAGGTTTTGCATCCCCCAGAGGGCGGCATGTTGTCCGATCTGGTTGGGGCATATGGCAACGGTGTCGAGGAACTTCTCGACCTCAGCCAGCCGCGCGGGCGATGCGATCAGGGCACCGACGCGGTGACCCGTGAGACGGTAGGCTTTGGAGAAGGAATAAAGGTGGATCAGCGTCTCGTCCCAGCCGATCCGTTGGAACAGCCTGTGGGGGACATCGGGGGAGGCGTGGAAATCGCGGTAGGTCTCGTCCACGATCAGGGCGATCCCGCGCGATGCGCAGATGTCATAGAAGGCGGTAATCAGGTCGTCGGGATACTCGATCCCCGTTGGATTGTTGGGCGTCACCAGAACGATTGCACGGGTGCGCGGGGTAATGAGTTTCGCGGCATCCCACGGATCAGGCATCATGTCATGCTCAACCCCCAGCGGCACCGCCTTTGCCCCCGCCATATCAAGCCACATCTTGTGATTGAAGTACCACGGCACGGGCACGATGACTTCGTCACCCTCGGCGCACAACGTGGCGATTGCCGCCGCAAAGGCCTGATTGCAGCCAGATGTGATGGCCGTTTGATCTGCCGCAACTGTCCCGCCGTAGATGCCGCTGGTGCGTGCGGCCAGCGCATCGCGCAGTTCTGGCGACCCCAATACGGGGCCATAAAGGTGAACGCTATCGTTGTTCAGCGCAGCATCTGCCATAGCGCGGCGCATTTCAGGGTGCGGAGGCTCGACAGGTGCTGCCTGGCTCACGTTGATCAGAGGACGATCTGGCGGAAAGGTCACACCATCAAGCCAGCGACGGGCCTCCATGACAGGCGGCGGGAAGGTTGTGGCGGTGCGCGGTGCTGTCATGGCGGTGGTCCGGTGCGGGTTGGGCGGTTGGATCAGTTTAAAGGCAAAATGAAGAAGGGGGCCTAGTCCTTGCCGCGGTAGGGTTCGACATATTGCAGGGCCATGTCCCACGGGAAGAAGATCCATGTGTCTTGGGAGACGCCTGTGATGAAGGTATCGACCATCGGCTCACCTGCGGGTTTTGCGTAGACGGTGGCGAAATGGGCATTCGGGTACAGCTGGCGCACCAGCTCGAGCGTTTTGCCGCTATCTACCAGATCATCGACAATGAGGATGCCTGTGCCATCGCCCATCATCTCGGCATCGGGGGATTTGAGCACGCGGGCCTCGCGGCGCTGGTCGGCTTTGCCACCGCCAGAGTGGTAGGAGACGACCGAGATGGTATCGACGGTGCGAATGTCGAGCTCGCGCGCGACGATCATCGCAGGGGCCATGCCGCCCCGTGTGATCGCGACGACAGCGCGCCATGCACCTGCGTCGGGACCTTTGCCATCCAGACGCCATGCCAGCGCGCGGCTGTCGCGGTGGATTTGATCCCAGCTGATGTGAAAGCCTTTTTCATGGGGCAGGCGGGTGTCGGACATGGTGTATTACCTTTGCAAGAGGAGTTTGAGGCCAAGACCGCCCAGAAGAAGGGCGGCTGTGCGGTCGATTACGGGCTTTATACGCAGATAGCGCGCGCGCGCTACGGGTGCCGTCAGGATGACAGCGCAAGTGGTGTAGAAAATGATTTCCAGCACGAGATGATTGAGGGTGACGAAAGCGATCTGTGCGCCTGTCAGGGTGGGCGGGAAAATCACGACCAGCACAGCGGCGGCGAAGAGCACGGATTTTGGGTTGCCCAAATTCACAAGAAAACCGTCGATAAATGCGCGGCCTTGCGCTTTGGGTGCATGTCCCAGAGGAGCGGTCGCGCTGCGCCAAGTTTTGATCGCGAGGTAGATCAGGTAGGCAGCGCCGCCGATTTTAAGAGCGGCATAGGCCCAAGGGAAGAGCGCAAACACGGCGTCCATCCCCAAAAGTGCGGCAAGTGTCCAAAGGCTCGCCATAAGGCTAAGGCCCAATCCCGTGGCAATGCCAGCGCGCCTGCCATTTGCGACAGAGCTGCGCACCGCCATCAGGAATGCCGCACCCGGACTGAGTATCGAGACGATGAGAACGGCGTTAAAGGCCAAGATATGCTCGATCGTCATGCCGTACTCTCCGATACCTGTGGTTATTCTTTGGCCATGTCAGGTGCATCGACGGCTTTCATGCCGACGACGTGATAGCCTGCGTCGACATGCAGGTTTTCACCCGTGGTCCCCGAGCCCAGATCAGACAGCAGGAAGAGGGCGGATTTGCCGACCTCGTCGATTGTCACATTGCGGCGCAGGGGCGAATTATACTCGTTCCATTTCATAATGTAGCGGAAATCGCCGATGCCTGATGCTGCAAGCGTTTTGATAGGTCCTGCGGAAATGGCGTTCACGCGGATGCCGTCCTTGCCCAGATCTTCGGCAAGGTACTGCACCGAGGCTTCCAGCGCGGCCTTGGCAACGCCCATGACATTATAATGAGGCATTACCTTCTCAGCGCCGTAATAGGTGAGTGTGAGGCAAGAGCCGCCGTTCTTCATCATCTTCTCGGCGCGCTGCACCACTGCCGTGAAAGAATAAACCGAAATATCCATCGACAAGGCAAAGTTTGAACGGCTGGTGTCCACATATCTGCCACGCAATTCGCTTTTGTCCGAAAAGCCGATGGCATGTACGATGAAGTCCAGATTGTCCCAACGCTCTGCCAAACCCGCAAAGAGCGCATCAATCGAGGCCTCGTCGCCCACATCACAGGGCAGCACAATATCGGAGCCAAGCGATGCGGCCAGCGGATCAACCCGCTTTTTCAACGCGTCGCCTTGGTAAGAGAAAGCCAGCTCGGCACCCGCATCGGCGAGTTGTTTGGCAATGCCCCATGCGATTGATTTGTCGTTGGCCAATCCCATGATCAGCCCCCGTTTGCCTGCCATCAGGTTGTTCGACATGGCCTAAACTCCGTTTCTAATCAGGTTGCCTTGGTCTACGCCATTGGTCGCGGACCATCAAGTGAGCGCAGCCCGTAACGTATTTTGGGTTGCGAACATGATCGTGATGGTAGAATTATAGGTACTAGGGCTTTGATAGCCTGCGGAAAATGCTGTCCGGAAACCGCGATAGAGCGGCACAGATGATGGTTTTTTCCGACGTGCGATTGAAGGGAAGTGAGAATGAGCGACCGTTCAGGAATATTCGCAGGGGATGATCCGTTTGTCCTTGCGCGGGATTGGTTGGCCGAAGCGTCCCGGACGGAGATCAACGATCCCAACGCTATTGCCCTGAGTACGGTAGACCCCGATGGCATGCCCAATGCACGTGTGGTCCTTCTAAAAGAGATCGAAGACGGCGCGTTTGTTTTCTATACGAATTACACAAGCGCCAAGGCCACAGAGCTTGATACAGCGGGCAGGGCGGCATTTGTCATGCATTGGAAGTCATTAGGACGTCAGGTGCGTGCGCGGGGGATCATCACACGCGAAGACGGTGAGAAAGCGGATGCATATTACGCATCACGTGGTCTCAAAAGCCGTTTGGGCGCTTGGGCTTCTGATCAGTCAAAGCCGCTCGAGAATCGCGGGACCCTTGAACGGGCGCTGGAAGAAGCGTCAGCGACACATGGTGATGCGCCTGCGCGGCCCCCGTTCTGGGGTGGATATCGCCTGACGCCGCTTGAGCTGGAATTCTGGGCGGATGGAGATGCGCGTTTGCATGATCGTTTTCAGTGGCGGCGAGCGTCTGTGGACGCGCCTTGGGACGTTTTGCGTTTGAACCCATAATTGTTTTCTATCCATTTTATCGCGCTGATAGCTTGCTGTTGGCGCAGTCGATTTGAAAGACGGACCTGTCGGTATGACACAAGTAGATGAGCCTCTCGAAGGAACGGAACGTGTCAAAGGCACGGTGAAGTGGTTCGATCCTGTAAAAGGTTTCGGTTTCATCATCTCCGAACGGGGAGGTCCCGACATTCTCCTGCACGTAAATGTTCTGCGCAACTTCGGGCAAAGCTCGGTGGCGGACGGGTCGGTTATTGAATTGCGGGCAGTCAGTACGGAGCGTGGCGTGCAAGCGAGCGAGGTTCTCTCGATTTCGCCACCCGTGGGCGTGGAAACATCACTTCCCGATATTGCCGGCCTTGACCGCGATGCAATTGCCAGCGAGCCGCTTGTGGCGGCGCGGATCAAATGGTTCGACAAGGCGAAGGGGTTTGGATTCGCCAATGTGTTTGGCTGCCCTGAGGATGTGTTCGTGCATATTGATGTGCTGCGCCAGTCGGGATTATCCGACCTTGGCCCCGGTGAAGCGATCGCGCTGCGGGTCATTAATGGAAAACGGGGCCGCATGGCCGTAGAGGTGCAAGCATGGGAAACAGTTACAAACCGTCCAGACGCAAATTCCTGACGGGTCTGGGAGCCGCGGTGACCCTGACAGCGCGGCCCTTGTACGCGTTGACGCCGCTGCCGCCTCCCTGTGTCACAGACCGTGTGGTTATCACGGGTGCGTTTGGCACGGCCGCATTCAATGTCGATGTGGTTGATACCGAAGAAACCCGTGCGCAAGGTCTGATGAATGTGCCTCAACTGCCCTTGAGCCGTGGCATGCTGTTTGTCTACCAGCGCGCACAGCCGCTCAGTTTCTGGATGCGCAATACGCTTATCGAACTGGATATGCTGTTTCTCGACCGCTTTGGCGTGATCCGTCATATCCATCATCGCGCGCAGCCCCTCGACGAGACGCCGATCTCTCCAGGCGATATGCCGTTGATCGGGGTGTTGGAGATCAATGGCGGCTTGGCTGCGCGTTTGGGCATCGAGGCGGGTGATGTTCTGCGTCATCCGGCCTTTGAGAGTGTCGAAAGCCCATGGGTCTGTGGCTAATTCAATTTGATCGTGTTGCGGCGCAGTTTTTGCCTTTTCAATCGCTGCGCGCTTCGCTAAAGAAGCCTCAGTCGGGGCGTGGCGCAGCCTGGTAGCGCACCTGTTTTGGGTACAGGGGGTCGGATGTTCGAATCATCTCGCCCCGACCATTGATAAAAATCCCAACTTTGCGGCCTCACTGTTCTAGCAGTGAGGCCGCAAGTGTTTTTGCCCCTTGGTTCAGCTTGGCGCAGAATCGTTTCGGGAGCAGGCGCACAAAATGCAGGTCTACATCTTGTATGCCCTGCCGTTTTTCTGTGCATTTTTCTCTATAGGTAGATTTCGAGCGGCTGACCTGCCGCAGAAAAGCAACATGCGTGCCAATAACGATGCAGTCCTGAAGCGCTTCAGAAATTTATTTCACGGCACGATTTTCGACCGCGCATTCGGTTGGCTGCGGGTGAACAGTTCGGTTCAGTTGTCGTAAGGGCAGCCTAGCCAGCAGGATTTAAAGCGTTTTTCGCGATGCAGAAAAGTTAACGGCCGAATGCAGGTCCGAACATGAATCACACGACCCTGACCGCGCAGAACCTGCCGCGTTACGTCAAGGCAAAAGATGTAGATTATTCGCTAATAAAACCGTTGACCGAATAGGCCATTATACGCCAAGTTGTGCAGGCTGACGATCACGCCACTACATGTAGTGGTACAACGCTACACGGCGGATCGGTCAAATGAGTACAGGCAAACGGTCAAATATGACGGTTCGGAACGTGCGCGTCCGGTGGCTAATTCCACTTGAGCGAGCGAAAGCTGTGACTTTGACGCTCGGTATTGAGTGGCGCCCTCGCGGGGGTCTGAGATGTAACGCTGGAAGAAATGGGGCAGCGCGATGGAAATTGAACGCAAATTTACCACACAGGGGCAGGACGCCTACGCAGATTTGGACTTCGTGAGCACAGTCTCCGAGATCCGCAATCCTGACGGCTCTATTGTTTTTCATCTCGACAACGTCGAAGTGCCAAAGTCCTGGAGCCAGGTGGCATCTGATGTGATTGCGCAGAAGTATTTTCGCAAAGCCGGCGTTCCCGCCGAATCCAAGCGTGTGAAAGAAAAGGGCGTGCCAGAATTCCTGTGGCGCTCTGTCCCTGTTGAAGGCACTGAGATGGGTGGGGAGACCTCCTCCAAGCAGGTGTTTGACCGTCTCGCAGGCGCGTGGGCGTATTGGGGCTGGAAGGGTGGCTATTTCACCACCGAAGAGGATGCGCGCACTTATTATGACGAGATGCGCCACATGCTTGCCTCCCAGCGTGCCGCGCCGAACTCTCCGCAGTGGTTCAACACAGGCCTGCACTGGGCCTACGGGATCGACGGTCCAGCGCAGGGCCACTACTATGTCGACTATAAGTCGGGCAAGCTGACGCGCTCGACCTCTTCCTACGAGCACCCGCAGCCGCATGCCTGTTTCATTCAGTCTGTTGCAGACGATCTGGTGGGTGACGGCGGCATCATGGACCTGTGGGTCCGCGAAGCGCGTCTGTTCAAATATGGCTCCGGTACAGGCACCAACTTCTCGTCGCTGCGCGGCGCAGGTGAGAAGCTGTCAGGCGGTGGCAAGTCCTCTGGCTTGATGGGTTTCCTCAAGATCGGTGACCGCGCAGCAGGTGCGATCAAATCAGGCGGCACCACACGCCGTGCGGCCAAGATGGTCATCGTCGATGCCGATCACCCCGATATTGAGGAATTCATCAACTGGAAAGTGCTCGAAGAGCAGAAGGTTGCCAGCATCGTCGCAGGCTCCAAAGCGCATGAGCAGAAGCTGAACCTGATCTTCAAAGCCATTGCAGGCTGGGATGGTCTGGAGGCGGACGCCTATGATCCTGCCAAGAACGAACAGCTCAAGGATGCTGTGCGTGCTGCGAAAAAGGCAATGATCCCTGAGACATATGTCAAGCGCGTGCTAGACTATGCAAAGCAGGGTCATACCTCCATTGAGTTTCCGACATACGACACCGATTGGGATAGCGAGGCTTATAACTCTGTCTCTGGCCAGAACTCCAACAACTCTATCCGCGTTACAGATGCGTTCCTGAAGGCCGTTGAAGCCGATAGCGATTGGGAGCTGATCGACCGCGTGAGTGGCAAAGTCGCCAAGACAGTGCGTGCTCGCGATCTTTGGGACCAAGTCGGCCACGCCGCATGGGCCTGTGCTGATCCGGGCATCCAGTATCACGACACGGTCAACGACTGGCATACATGCCCCGAAGATGGTGCCATCCGCGGCTCCAACCCGTGCTCCGAGTACATGTTCCTAGATGACACCGCTTGTAACCTTGCCTCGATGAACCTGCTGACCTTCCTCAAGGACGGTGAATTTCAGGTCGAAGACTACATGCATGCCTCGCGCCTCTGGACCGTAACGCTGGAAATCTCTGTAATGATGGCGCAGTTCCCGTCCAAAGAGATCGCACAGCGTTCCTATGACTTCCGTACGCTGGGTCTGGGCTATGCCAACATTGGCGGCCTTCTGATGAACATGGGCTACTCCTATGACAGCGACGAGGGCCGCGCGCTTTGTGGTGCTTTGACTGCGATCATGACGGGTGTCTCTTACGCTACCTCCGCCGAAATGGCCGGCGAGCTGGGTGCCTTCCCGGGCTATGCCAAGAACTCCAAGCACATGCTGCGCGTCATCCGTAACCACCGTAACGCGGCTTACGGCGAGACGTCTGGCTATGAGAAGCTCGCGATCAAGCCGCTGCCGCTCGATCACGCCAACTGCCCGCAGGCAGGTCTGGTCGACGTTGCCATGTCCGCATGGGACGAAGCGCTCAAGCTGGGTGAAAAGAATGGCTACCGCAATGCCCAGACATCGGTAATTGCGCCCACGGGCACCATCGGTCTGGTGATGGATTGTGACACCACAGGGATCGAGCCAGATTTCGCACTGGTAAAGTTCAAAAAGCTTGCGGGCGGCGGGTATTTCAAAATCATCAACCAGTCCGTTCCGGGTGCACTCGAGAAGCTCGGCTACGGCTCTGCCCAGATCGAAGAGATCGTCAGCTACGCTGTTGGTCATGGCTCCATGGGCAACGCTCCGGGTATCAATCATACGTCGCTGATCGGTCACGGCTTTGGCCCTGCCGAGCTGGCCAAGGTGGACGCAGCCCTCGAGGCGGCCTTCGACATCCGCTTTGTATTCAACCAGTGGACGCTGGGCGAGGAGTTCTGCACCAAGGTTCTGGGCATCCCTGCCGAGAAGCTCAACGATCCGACGTTTGATCTGTTGAAATCCCTTGGCTTTTCCAAGGCTGACATCGACGCGGCAAACGACCATGTTTGCGGGACGATGACGCTGGAAGGTGCACCGCACCTCAAGGAAGAGCACTACGGCATCTTCGATTGCGCCAACCCCTGTGGCAAGAAGGGCAAGCGTTATCTGTCCGTCAGCAGCCACATCTACATGATGGCCGCAGCGCAGTCGTTCATCTCGGGTGCGATCTCCAAGACGATCAACATGCCCAACGACGCAACGATCGAAGACTGCCAGAAAGCGTACGAGCTTTCATGGTCCCTCGGCATCAAGGCAAACGCGCTCTACCGTGATGGCTCCAAACTGAGCCAGCCTCTCGCAGCATCCCTCGTTGAGGATGATGATGACGCGGCCGAAACGCTCGAGAGCGGCACGGCCCACGAGAAAGCGGTCGTACTCGCCGAGAAGATTGTCGAGAAGGTCATCGTCAAAGAGATCGTCAAATCGCACCGCGAGAAGATGCCACAGCGCCGCAAGGGCTATACCCAGAAGGCCAACGTCGGCGGGCACAAAGTCTACCTGCGTACGGGTGAGTATCAGGACGGCAGCCTCGGCGAAATCTTCATCGACATGCACAAAGAGGGTGCAGGCTTCCGCGCGATGATGAACAACTTTGCCATCGCGGTGTCTGTCGGTCTTCAGTACGGCGTGCCACTCGAAGAGTTCGTCGATGCCTTCACCTTCACCAAATTCGAGCCTGCGGGCATGGTGCAGGGCAATGACAGCATCAAGCAGGCGACCTCGATCCTTGACTATATCTTCCGCGAATTGGCGGTCAGCTATCTCGACCGTACTGATCTCGCGCATGTGCAGCCTGAAGGCACCACATTCGACACTCTGGGTCGCGGTGAGGAAGAGGGTACGACAAACGTGGCCGAGGTCTCCGAGAACGCAGCAAGCAAGTCGCTTGAAGTGCTTAAGCAGATTACGTCGCAGGGCTATCTGCGCAACCGCGTCCCTTCAAACCTGACGGTATTGCAGGGTGGTCAGTCAGCAGCGTTAGATGCGCTGGATGCTGCGATGCCAGAGAGTGACGTGGGCGTTGTGACGGCTGTCGCAAGCAGCACAGCGATCTCTTCCGGTTCTGTGTCGATGGACCAGCGTACCAAGGCCAAAATGCAAGGCTATGAGGGCGAAGCTTGTGGCGAGTGCGGCAACTACACGCTGGTGCGCAACGGCACCTGCATGAAGTGCAACACCTGCGGTGGGACAAGCGGCTGTAGCTAACAGGAATTTGGTGGGGCACCTCAGGGCGCGCCGCTTTTTTCGGGATCGGATCGATGTCGGAAACGAGGATACGGGAGGCTCTTGGTGTTCCCGAAAGAACACCTGCCGCCTTTCACGGTTTCAGCCAAAGGCTGTAACCGCTTACACGGGGCGGGTGCGCTCGCCCCCTGACGACACATAGGCCGCAGGCAATAAAAACACCGAGCGGTTAACAACTGAGCCTATGTGGCGAGACTTTGTGGGGAGCGTTCGCGCTCCCCCTTTTTCGTAATATCAAGGGCCTGCAGGCATATGTTCGCGTATATCAGTCTTTTTGCCTCGGCGCTCATCGCAGCCACGATCCTGCCGATGCAATCAGAGGCCGTGCTGACAGTTCTGTTGGTTGCGGGGGAGGCATCGGTCTTTTGGCTGCTGGTCGTAGCTACCGTCGGCAATGTGCTGGGATCTGTGATAAACTGGGTATTGGGGCGCTTTATACTTCGCTTCCAGCAGCGGCGCTGGTTTCCAGCCAGCCCCGCGCAGCTCGCTCGTGCACAGGACTGGTACGCACGCTGGGGGCTATGGTCACTTCTGGCCAGTTGGGTGCCTGTTGTGGGTGATCCACTCACAGTCGTGGCGGGTGTGATGCGCGTGCGATTGCTGCCGTTCCTCTTTCTGGTAACCCTTGCCAAAGGGGGCCGTTACCTCGTTTTGGCGGCGTTGGTCTTACATTGGACATCGTAAGCAATGCGTATGGGGCAGTTGGACGGGGTGCGTCACGTCGAGCATAGTCATCTGGCGTCATCTGCGCCGCCGCATGAGGCAACAGGCCGCTCTTTCCATCACGCTGGCACGGTGTAAAAGGGGCTATGTCCAAGAAGACCCTGAACGAGACCAACCTCGCCGCCCTTGGCCCAGAGCGCCTTGCCGCGCTATTGATGGAAGTCAGCACAGGCAGCGCCGAGATCAAGCGCCGCTTGCGGCTGGAGCTGAGCCACAACCTCGGGCCAGAAGCGCTGGCCCATGACGTGCGCAAACGCCTCGCGTCGATCAGGCGGACCAAAGGGTTCGTGGGCTGGCGCAAGCGCAAGGCGCTGGTCAAAGATTTGAACACCCAAGCGGCGATGATTACCGAAAAGATTGCCGCCGATGCGCCATCGGACGCGTTTGATCTGCTGTGGCAATTTATCGAGCTTGCGCCATCCGTCTATACGCGGGTCGATGACAGCCGCGGGGATGTGAGCGAGGTTTTCAGCGCAGCACTTGCGCAGTTTTCCCATATCGGGCCGAGGTCGGGACAAGACCCGAACATGCTTGCGCCGCGCATCTGGAGTGCCCTGCGCGACAGCAACTATGGCGAATTCGATGGCATCATCACACTGCTTGCGCCGACGCTGGGCGATGCGGGGCTAGATCAGCTCAAAGCGCTGATTGAGGACCATGAGGCTGACGAGCAGGACACAGAAGAAGATCATGCCGCGCTGCAATTCCTGCGCGATCTGCGCGGCAGCAGTGGCAGTTTAGCACGAGATCAAAAGCGGCGGCTGATCAGATCAAGCCTGCAAGAGATTGCCGTGGCCCAAGCGGATACGGACGCCTATATCGCGCAATATTCGGCCGATGATCTGGCGCGCCCGCGCGTCGCCGCCGAGGTTGCACAATTGTATCTGGATCAGGGCCGCGCCCAAGACGGGTTTGACGTGCTCACTGGTGTTGATCCCGCCAGCAGCGGGGATGCGGCGTGGGACGCAGCCTATATCGCCTGTTTGCTCGCCTTGGGTCATACGCAGGACGCACAAGAGCATCGTTGGGCCGTGTTCTCCGAGACGCTCGACGCGCAAACCCTGCGCGACTACCTTAAACTCTTACCCGATTTTGAAGATATCGAGGTGGAAGATGCGGCCAAAGCGCAGGCGGCGCAATTCTATGATGTGCATGCTGCGCTTGCTTTCCTCATTGAGTGGCCTGACCTGATCGGGGCCGCCAAACTGGTGGAAGACCGTGTGCAAGAGCTTAATGGCGCGCTGTCACATATCCTCACCCCCGCTGCAGAGGCGTTGCGCGCACGGCACCCACGGGCTGCGATGCTGCTGTGGCGGGCGATGATTAATGAAACATTGTGGGAAGCGCGCACGGCCCGTTATGCGGCGGCGGCGGACCACCTGATGGATTGCGCGGCCGCAGATAGCGAGATCGAGACATACGGCAGCTTTGCCTCCCACGATAAATTCCTCCGGACACTGCGCGAGACGCATAAGCATAAAGCTTCCTTCTGGAAGCGCGTACCCTAAAGCCCGAGCCGCGCGATGCTTTTTTCGGCGGCGCTGACAAAGCGCGCATTGCGGCTGGGGTCCTCCGCCATACGCGTGATGTTCCAGCCGACATAAGTACACGCGCGCAGCGCCTCGAACAGGGGCAGGGAGGCGGTGTCCAGCTGTCGCAAGCTTTGGTAACCCGCTACTGTCGCCTCTGCGAGCGCGCCTGACGGATCTGTGCGCCTGCTGCGGAAAGTGACAGTCGCCACGTCGAACAATCGGTGGCCAAAACCGCCATCGTCAAAATCGATGGGAAAGAGCGTGCCGCCCTCAACCATCACATTGTCAGGCACCAGATCGGCATGGATCAGTCCTATGTCTGGCATCTGCAATTGCGTCAGCGCATTCTCAGCCTTGGTGCGAAACTGCGTGAAGATCGCCTGCTGAGCATCTGAAAGTGCTGCATTTTCCCAGAATTTACCCCAAGTCGGCGCATCCCCCGCAATATCCCACGCTGGCCGCTCAAATCCAGCGGGCGGCGTCCAAGTATCGGCAAGCGCGTGCATCTGCGCCATCAGACGGCCGAGGTCAAAGTAGACCTCGTCGGTCGCCTCCACCTCGCTAAGCGTGCGACCGTTTATCCATGTGAGCATGTCGATCATAGTGCCATCATGGCTCAAAAGGTGGCTGCCATCAGAAGCCGCGATGGGCGCTGGAACGGCGATACCTTTCTGCGAAAGCATGTCCATCCACAACAGCTCGGACTTGAGTTCCGCCTCGCTGCGGTAGCCGCGCCTGTGCAAGCGCAAGGCTGCTGTGCGCTGGGGCAGATCAACACGGAAGACGTGGTTCTCACGGGCTGCAATCAGAGTAATTGGCGCATCGCCCAAACTCCAATGCAGACGCGCTGCGGTAATCAGCGCCTCAGTCAACGGCTGGCCCTAGGTGATCAAGTGCTGCATCCAGCGTCTTGAGCAGAAAATCGGCGTGCGCTTTGCTGAATGTCATCGGCGGGCGGATTTTCAGGGTGTTGTAGTGCACGCCTAGCTTGTTCAGAAGCACGCCGCGGTGGCGCATCTCGTTAGCGAGGCGAACTGCATAGCCCGTAGCAGGGGCTTTGGTGGCGCGGTCCGTGACAAGTTCGGCGCCAAAGAACAGGCCGTAGCCGCGTACATCGCCGATACATTCGTGCTTTTCCGCCAGCCTGAGCAAGCCTTCGTGGGCATAAGCGCCGACATTGCGGGCGTTTTCCTGCAATCCCTCATCCTCAATCACATCCAGTACGGCCATCGCAGCCGCGCAAGATACTGGATTGCCGCCGAAAGTGTTGAAATAGCGAAAGCTTGCGCGGAAGGCGGCCATGATATCGGGGGTTGTCGCAACAGCGGCGACAGGATGACCGTTTGCCATAGGCTTGCCCATGGTGACTATGTCGGGCTGCTCGCCGATGCGCTGGTGGCCCCAGAATGCCTCTCCGTTACGCGCAAAACCGGGCTGAACCTCGTCTGCGATGAACAGACCACCCGCGCGGCGCACCACATCGAGAGTAGGGGCGAGCCAGCCTGCCTCCAGCACGGGGAAGCCTTCATTGAGGAAAGCGGGACATAAAATGATCGCGGAAAAGCCGATGCCGCTGGCCTCCAGATCATCAATGGCTTCCTGCACCTTGTCGGCAAAGGCCTGTGCGTGGGGCATGCCACCCTCACCGCCGAGGGGGCGGTAGCTGTCGGGGGCAGGGACGTGGCGCACATGGCTACCGTCGCCCGTCCCGGGGGGATTGGTCGCACTAAGCTGGGCCACCACAGTCGTATTGCCGTGATAGGTGTGATCGGTGGCGATGACACCGCGCTTTCCTGTCACCGCCTCAGCCATGCGCAGGGCAATGTCGTTCGCCTCGGATCCTGTGCAGGTCATGATTGCGGTGGTAATGTCGCTTTCAAACGTTGCGGTCAGCCGCTCGACATAGTCGAGGATGCCCTCGTGCAGGTAGCGCGTGTGGGTGTTGAGCATCCCCGCCTGCTGCGTAATCGCCTCCACCACGCGGGGGTGGCGGTGGCCCACATGGGCTACGTTGTTATAGCAATCGAGGTATTTTCGCCCATCCGCATCCCACAGCCAGACACCGCTCCCGCGTACCAGATGGAGGGGATCGTCGTAGAATGTCGAGACATTCGGGCCCAAAAGTCGCGCGCGGCGCTCCATCAGATCAGCGGTAGATGTCATGCAGCACTCCGGTTGCTTGGTTGCCCTTCAAGGTACAGAGATTTGCAGGGGCGGGGAAGAGCTGCTTCTCGCTAAAGCAGTTCTGATACAGGCGTGTGAGCATCGAGGCCGATATGTGCGCGCAGTTTTACGCGGGCGCGGGCGAGGCGGGACATCACTGTGCCTACTGGAAGCCCGAGCTGGGCAGCAATTATGCTAGGGCTTTGCTCGCCATCGAGGACCATCTGCATAACCGCTGACTGCTCTGCCGGCAGGCGGGCAATGGCACTGTGAAGGGTGCTTAGCGCAAGGCGACTGTCGGCAACGGGCGCGATGCTGGCGCTGTCTTCCTCCAATTCGGCGTGCTCGGGAGAGGCGCGCCAACTTGCACGCGCGATATTCTGAAGAATGATCATGGCATAATGCTCGGGGGCGTCGATGCCTTGTCGCTGCGCGCGCGTGATCAGGCGCAGCACTGCCTCCTGAGCCATATCCTCGGCATCACAGGGTTGCGCGCCCAAGCGGCGGGCACGGCGGTTCAGGCGTTTGGCAAGTCTGCTGAGATCGATGTCGTCGGTACATGGGGTCATTATTTGTGTCCTGCTGTCTGGTGTTTTGCCCAAGCATGACGGGATTTAGAGTTTCAACCAGACGGGGAATTTCCGCCGATACAGCAAAGCGGGGCTTTTTGGGCGGAGGCGCGCGCACCGGGTGCATCCCCATCGGCGGGGCACCGCGCTTTCACGGGGCAAGGCAAAGGAGCATGGACGCGAAACAGCTTTTTCGCCTCTAACATTGTGAGAACGGCAATAACGCTGCTCTCGATCCAGAAGAACAACGATAACAATTACAGGAGATACCACATGACACATGTTAAAACCTTCGCCGTGATCGCAGCGACAGCACTTTGCGTGCCTGCATTTGCGATGGGCCAAAGCGCGACCCAAGCGGACAGCAACGAAGACGGTGTGCTGAGCCTCGCCGAGGTCCAAGCGGTCTATCCGCAAGTGACCGAGGACATGTTTACGACGGCTGACCTCAATGGTGACGGCGCGCTTGAGGATGCCGAGGTCAAGGCCGCTCAGGAAGCGGGCCTGATGCCGTCTGGCTAAGCGCTTTTGAGATTGCGTGCTTCTGTGGCAGCAGGGCACGCATGTTGTCAGAGGTCCGGATACCCCCCCAGGGCGCGGACCTCTGACATTTTTTCGGTTGATTACCCTTTCAGGTGGATATTGAACCTTTCCCGAATGGCGCGGTCGGTCGCGGGGTCTAGGGCAGCAGCGGAAGGCGCGCTCAGGATCGCTTCCTTCCGCGCGGTGGCCGTCTCCAGCAGATCGGGCTTTTCCATTTCTACCCATTCCTTGGGCGACATGCGGTTGCCGTAGGTGGGGTAACAGTGATCGCTTTGCATACGGCTCAGCGTCGCGGCCGTGCCGAGGTAGTGACCTGGCCCACCCATGCAAACTTCGGCTATCTGGTCGAGGGCCAGCGTCTCGTCGTTGACCTCGATCCCGCGCACACAGCGCAGGGCCTGACCGATCACATCATCACCCAAAATCAGGCTCTCGTGGCAGAACCCCAGCAGAGACGCATGCATGCCCGCGGCCTCATAGATCATGTTGCAGCCCGCAAGCCCCGTCATCACGTTGGAGCACATCGTCTCCCATCCCGCCTGCATGTCGGGGAGCTTGCTGTCGGCAATGCCCGCCGCCGCACCACCAGGAAGATCGTAAAAGCCATGCATCTGTGCGCAGCCCGCCGACAGGAGCGCCTGCTCGCCGGAGCCGCCTGTCATGGCGCCCGTGCGCAGGTCCAGCCCGAAAGGCCATGTCCCGAAGATCACAGGATGACCGGGCTTCACGGCAGTGACATAGACCAGCCCTGCTAGACATTCGGCCACCGCCTGCACGATCGCGCCCGCCACGGTTGAGGGCGCAGTGGCGCCAGCCATGCCTGCGGAGAGGAGCAGCACGGGCATGCCGTGTTTGATACACTCCTCCATGACCTCACAGCTCTCGGTTGCGAATTTCATCGGTGGCACGACAAAGCAGTTTGAATTGCACACAAATGGCCGCTCGCGCCACTTGTCCTCCCCGCCCGCAATCATGTGCAGCATCTCGATTGCTGGTGCGACAAAGGAGGGCTCGGTAAAGGAGGTGCCAATGTGTTTCGTGGTGCCTGTCACGCAGGCGTAGATCGAATTGTAGTCCATTTCCATGTTGTCGGGGATGTCGCGACAGACCATAGGGCGCTGGCAAAAGTGCAGATTGTCCAATGTGTTGATGATCTTGGACGCATCGTGCAGATCCTGTACGCCGCATTCGCGGTAGTTCTTGCCGTCGATGTCCACCAGATGCACCGCTGCGCCTGCGGTGCCGTAATGCACACGCGTGCCCGACAGGTCGAGGTCATTAAGCCCGTCACGGCTCGCCAGTGTGATGGAGCGGTTGGCGCGTGCAAGAGCGTCCTCCACCAGCCCACGGGGAAAGCGGATGCGCCCGTCATCGCCTTGGGTACAGCCTGCGCCCGTTAGGTACGCCACGCCGGAGGGCGGTGCATCGGCAAGGCCGATCGTCTCGAGCGCGTCTAGGGCCGCATGATGGATTTTGAGGACGTCAGCCTCGGAGAGCGGTTTGTATTGGCCGCCCTCTAGGCCTGCGCGCACGGGGCGCAGATTGTCGGGTAGGGCGGTCGAGCGCGCAGCACGGCGCGCCGCGCGGCCACCAGAGCGGGAGGATGTTTGCACATTCATATCGGTTAACTTTCATCAAAGGAGAGAGGCAGGGCGGATGACAGCGTCTTGCTCGCGGGCGCGCCCCGTGCTGCGCGGCCACGCTCTGCTCCGATGGTGCGGATCACCAGTGTCAAAGTGCAGGTCGGGTGCTGCATCGATTGCTCCTCTTCCGCCTTCAGCTTGGGAAAGAGAGGCGACTTGTTCTGTCCTGTTTGCGACGCCGTGATCTGTTTGCGAACTGCGATTTATAGGCGTGCGATTGCCTGTAGGTGGCTGTGCTGGCGAGGTTCCGCTGGTCAATCTTCACGTATCAAAAGGGGGCGGAACCAACGAGGGCCACCAGTCGTTAGGGTGCTGACGGGACAGATAACATCCGTCCGAAAACACAAATACTTGAGGAGATACCCATGAAAACGATGCAGAAAATCAGCCTGAGCCTTGCGACAGCAGGCACGCTGCTTGGTACCACTGCACTTGCAGGCAACCTTGCCGACCCAGTGGTCGAGAGCGTTGCAACGCCAGTCTACGACGTTCCAGTCGCTGCTTCGGATTGGACCGGCTTTTACGGCGGTCTGAACCTTGGCTACGGCGATGTTGATGGCACGGGCGCTGCTGACGGAGATGATACCACCTACGGTGTGCACCTCGGCTATGACTACGATTTTGGCGATTATGTCTTGGGCGCAGAACTCGAATATGATGACGCCGATATCGATCTTGGGGGCGCCGCCAATACCGATAGCGTGTCACGCATCAAGCTGCGTGGCGGCTATGATCTGGGGCGCACGTTGATCTACGCCACAGCAGGTGCCGCCAAATTGCAGACCTCTATTGGCGATGACACGGGTGAGTTCTTCGGCCTCGGTGTGGCGTATCAGGTCACGGACCAGTTTACAGTCGGGGGCGAAGTGCTTGAGCACCGTTTCGACGATATCGGCGGAACTGGCGTGGATGCGGATGCAACCACCTTCAACTTCCGCGGCTCCTACCGCTTCTAAATATCAGACGAAGTAAGAAGGAAGGGCGCACCTGTAACGGGTGCGCCCTTTTTTCGTTTAACTGGCCGAGGCAAGGCTCTCGGCAAAGCTGCACAGGGTTTTCATCGCTTGCTCGAATGCGCCATCCTCGATGGTCATGGCTACGCGCAAGTGCCCTGCGGCAGCGCTGCCGAAGCTTTCACCGGGCATGGTGGCGATGTGGTGTTTCTCCAACAGCGCATAGGCGAAAGCCTCACCGCTGAGCCCTGTGGCCGATATATCAAGCATCATATACATTGCTCCGCCGTTAGGCACGGCCCCCACAACATTCTGGGACGCAAGCACATCAAGCGCGATCTGCCGGCGGCGGCGGAAAGGCTCTGCGATTTCTTCCTCGAATGCGGTGCCTTGGTTCAACGCGAACACTGCCGCCTCCTGAATGAACCCCGGAACCCCGTAAGTGGTATGGGTAGCAAGGTTGATCATATGACTGACGATCTCCTCCGGCCCCACGATCCAGCCGATGCGCGATCCTGTCATGGCGTGGCTCTTGGACATGGAGCCAACGACCAGCGTCCGCTCTGCCATGCCCTCCAGCGCGCGGGGTGACAGATGTGCACTTTCCCAGATTTGCGTGTCGTACACCTCATCCGAGATCAGCCATAGATCGTGGGCGCGACAGACTTGTGCGATCCCCTCCATCGTCTCGCGGGTATAGACAACCCCCGTCGGGTTGTTTGGAGAGTTGACGAGCAGCGACTTCGCGCCTTTGGCTACGGCGTCAATATCGGCGGCGCGGGGCTGGAACGCCTCCGATGCACGGGCCTCGATCGCTACAGGCACCGCAGAGGCTGCGCGCAGTGTGCCAGGGTAGGTGGCATAATACGGATCGATATAGAGGCCAGTATCACCGGGGTCGATCACTGCCGTATGCGCTGCAAACAGGGCTGACTGCCCTCCGGGCGTGATCATCACATTCTCTGGACGCGTGGGCACACCCGTGCGCTCGGTCACGCGGGCAGCAACAGCTTCGCGTAGCGCAGGAATGCCGGGAATGGAGGCATAGCCGGTGTGCCCGCCCATCGCGGCACGGTGCATGTCCTGCAGAATGGGGGCCGCCGTGCGGATGTCATGCTCGCCGATGGTGAGTTCCGTTACATCGGTCCCAGCCGCGATCATCTCGCGCGCTTTGTTAAAAACCTCCCACCCGTCAGAGCCGCCACTCAGCAATGTGCTGATCCGATTTGATGCCTGCATGATCTGTCCTTTCACTTGTTTTCGCAGGGGCGCAGAGCGATACGCTTTTGTCAATCAACCTTGACCGCTGCGGTATTGCTGGGGTACGCATTCACCATGACAAAAATGATGATCATTATCTGTTGTACGATTACCTGCTGAGATACCTCGCGGGCCTTGATCACGTTGTTTTATTCTATCTGAAACTGTGCCATGTCCCGCGCAACACTGCGCCTCAAGGACCTATGCCATGACCACGATCAAGCTCCACAACACAAAGACCCGCAAGCGCGAGGAATTTGTGCCTATCGACCCGCAAAACGTGCGCATGTATGTCTGTGGTCCTACGGTCTATGACCGCGCCCATCTGGGCAATGCGCGGCCTGTGCTGGTGTTTGATGTGCTGAACCGTCTGTTGCGCCATGTCTATGGCGAGGACCATGTCACCTATGTGCGCAACTTTACCGATGTGGACGACCGCATCAACGAGACCGCGCAAAAGCGCAAGGCGGCAGGGGCGGAAGGCACGCTGGAAGAGCTGATCCACGAGCGCTCGAACGAGACCATCGATTGGTACCACGCGGATATGGACGCGCTGGGCGCTGCGCGGCCTGACCATGAACCCCGCGCAACTGAATATATCGCCCAGATGATCGCGATGATTGAAGAGCTAATTGCCAAAGAGCACGCCTATGAGGCCGAAGGCCATGTGCTCTTCGCCGTAGACAGCTGGCGCGAGCACTACGGTGAGCTTTCGGGCCGCAGCGTCGACGACATGATCGCAGGCGCACGGGTCGAGGTCGCTCCCTATAAGCGCAACCCGATGGATTTCGTCATGTGGAAACCGTCCCCCGCAGGTCTGCCCGGATGGGACAGCCCTTGGAGTAAAGGGCGTCCGGGGTGGCACATCGAATGCTCGGCCATGGCGAAAGAGCTGTTGGGCGAGCATTTTGACATCCACGGCGGTGGCAACGACCTGATGTTCCCCCACCACGAGAACGAAATTGCACAAAGCTGCTGTGCCAACGGCACGGACAAGATGGCCAACGTCTGGATGCATAACGAGATGCTTCAGGTGGAGGGCAAGAAGATGTCCAAGTCTTTGGGCAACTTCTTCACCGTGCGCGATCTGCTGGACCAAGGTGTCCTGGGCGAGGTCATCCGCTTTGTGATGCTGAGCACGCATTACAGAAAGCCGATGGATTGGACGGAGAAGAAGCGGGAGGAGGCTAAGGAGACGCTTACACTCTGGAAGCGCTTAGCCGACGCGGATCGTGACTATGTTCGTGAAAATTTCACGGGTTCTAAACCACCTTCCGAGCTGATCAGCGCATTGTCAGATGATTTGAACACGCCGTTAGCGATTACCCAGATGCACGCCTTGGCGAAACAGGCGAAAACTTCTCGAGAAGCACAGGTAAAGCTAGCTGAAGCAATGACGTTTTTGGGTTTCGATGCCTTTGAGATTTGGGATCACTCGTTTGGTGTTTCTCTAGAACACAGCTTCGGTGAGTTAGAAGACTATGAGCAGTTGCTTTTCAATGCCCGTGAGCTTGCAATGAAAACTAAAGATTTCAGTGAAGCCGATAGAATAAAAAGTATGTTGATTGCCGCTGGTCTTGAGGTTCGGATATCGAAAACCGAGGTAAAGATTGATACCACAACTAACTTCGATCCCGCCAAACTGGAAACCCTTAAATGATGCGCCTCACACCGCAGACCTGTTCCCGTTCGAGGGGGGGGCTTGTCCCCGCCCGTGGGGGCGAACGGGGACAGGTCGTGCTGCGCGCACGACCTAAAGAAGAGGGATGTGGCACATGAAAACCCGCCTTTCCCTATACGACACAACCCTGCGCGACGGCCAACAGACCCAAGGCGTGCAATTCTCCACCGAGGAGAAGGTTGCCATCGCCAGATCTCTCGACGCGCTGGGCGTGGACTACATCGAGGGCGGCTGGCCCGGGGCTAACCCGACCGACAGCGCGTTTTTCGACACTGCGCCCAAGACCCGCGCGACAATGACCGCCTTTGGCATGACCAAACGCGCAGGCATGTCCGCGCAGAACGACGATGTGCTGGCCGCTGTGATGAACGCTGGCACGCAGAGCATCTGTCTGGTCGGAAAAACCCATGATTTCCACGTCACCACTGCGCTGGGCATCACGCTGGTAGAGAACACAGAGAACATCGCCGCATCCATCGCTCACATCGTGGCGCAGGGGCGCGAAGCGCTGTTTGACGCGGAGCATTTCTTTGACGGGTACAAGGCCAATCCTGACTACGCGCTGGAAGCGATCCGCGCCGCCTATGACGCAGGTGCGCGTTGGACTGTGCTCTGCGATACCAACGGTGGCACGCTGCCTTCGGAGGTGGGGCGAATCACGGCGGAGGTGATTGCAGCGGGTATTAGCGGCGACCGCCTTGGCATCCACACCCATGACGACACCGAGAACGCGGTTGCCTGCACATTGGCCGCCGTTGACGCAGGGGCGCGACAGATCCAAGGAACGCTCAACGGGCTCGGAGAGCGCTGCGGCAATGCCAACCTCACCACACTCATCCCGATCCTGAAATTGAAAGAACCCTACGCCTCTACCTATGAGACGGGCGTAAGCGATGCGGCGCTCCAAGACCTCACCCGCACCTCGCGGATGCTGGATGAGATTCTCAACCGTGTGCCGCTGCGGCAGGCGGGATTTGTCGGCTCCTCGGCTTTCGCCCATAAGGCGGGGCTGCACGCTAGTGCGATCCTCAAAGACCCGTCCACCTACGAGCATATCGATCCCGCCGTGGTCGGCAATGCGCGCATCATTCCCATGTCCAATCAGGCGGGCCAGTCGAACCTGCGCCGCCGTCTGGGCGATGCGGGGCTTGACGTGGCCAAGGGCGATCCGGCGCTGGGCAGGATCCTTGACGAGGTTAAGGCACGCGAGGCCGAGGGCTATAGCTATGACACCGCGCAGGCGAGCTTCGAGCTGCTCGCGCGTAAGGTGCTGGGCAGAATGCCGCAGCTTTTCGAGGTCAAACGCTACCGCGTCACCGTTGAGCGGCGCAAAAACAAATACGACCAGATGATCACGCTGTCCGAGGCTGTGGTCGTGGTGAAGGTGGACGATGAAAAGCGCCTGTCCGTGTCCGAAAGCATGGATGAGACGGGTGGAGATCGCGGCCCCGTCAACGCCCTGAGCAAAGCGCTGGTCAAAGACCTTGGACAATATTCGGCGCTACTCGAAGACTGGCGTCTGGTGGATTTCAAGGTTCGCATCACCCAAGGCGGCACCGAGGCTGTAACCCGCGTTATCATCGACAGCGAGGATGCACAGGGCCATCGCTGGTCAACGGTTGGTGTGTCAGCCAACATCGTCGATGCGTCATTCGAGGCGCTGTTGGACGCCATCAGATGGAAACTCATTCGGGACAGGGCTTAGGATATGGTTATTTCAATTCTTAAAGCAGTCGGCATTTCACTGGTTATCACGCTGGTTGTGGCCACGATTTTGGTCCTCACCCAACAGCCCAAGCAGATGAGCGGCGAGGGAGGCCTTGATTTCAGTAACCAGTTGAATGTGGGGCGTTCGGAGGCAGCACCGTTGCAAAGCATTGCCATGCGCGACGGCTACCCGCTTCAGGTGCGCACCTATGGCGGTGCAGACAATGTCCCCCTGCTGGTGTTGATTCACGGTTCTGGTTGGCACGGGCTGCAGTTTGATAGTCTTGCCGCCAATCTGGCAGGTAAAGCTGATGTAATTGTGCCCGATCTGCGTGGCCATGGGACAGCACCCGGACGGCGCGGTGACATCGACTATATCGGCCAGTTCGAGGATGATCTGGCCGATATGATCAAAGCAGTGGCCAAGCCCGAGCAGCCTGTGATCATGGCAGGCCACAGCTCGGGCGGCGGGCTGGTGGTGCGCTTTGCAGGAGGCAAGCATGGCGATCTCATCGACGGTGCGGTGCTCATGGCACCTTTCCTACACCACAATGCCCCTACGATGCGCGAGAATGCAGGCGGCTGGAGTCAAATTCTGCTGCGCCGCATCATCGGGCTGAGCATCCTCAATACATTCCAGATCAAAGCGTTCAACCATCTGCCGATCGTGCAGTTTAACATGCCCCAAGCCGTGCTGGACGGCCCGCTCGGGGATACGGCGACAACGCAGTATTCCTACCGTTTGAACACTTCCTTTGCGCCGCGCGGCAACTACCTTGAAGATGTGGCGTCCTTGCCGCGGTTTGTCCTGCTCGCAGGGAGCGCGGATGAAGCGTTTATCTCATCCGAGTATGCGCCGACGATGGGAGCCGTCACGGATAAAGGGCGCTTTGACATGATCCTCGGTGCGACCCATCTGGACATCGTGAACGATCCGCGCACCCAAGGCATCATCGGAGGTTTTTTGGATGAGTTCTGAGTATACTATGGAAGATTTCTTCAAGCTGCACCGCGACTTGCCGCGCGAAGGTCCGGGCGAGCCTGCGGATGTGGCATGGGCCGCCAGCCTGCTGGACCTGCCTGCACGTGCGCAGATTGCGGATGTGGGCTGTGGCTCAGGCGGGGATGTGGCGGCTCTTTTGGAGACTGCGGAACTTGCGCAAGTAACCGCGCTCGATCAGGTGCCACATTTCGTGCAGGCTGTGCGCGATGCGTGGCGCGGCAACGACCGCGTTACTGTGCTCAAGGCCGATATGGCGACCATTGCCAATCAGTATGATCTGATCTGGTGTGCAGGCGCTGTCTATTTCATGGGGGTCGAGCGGGCGCTGACGGCATGGCGCAAGGCGCTGCGGCCGCGCGGAGCTATCGCCTTTTCCCAAGCATGCTGGTTCACCGACGTGCGCTCGGACCGCGCGCAGGCATACTGGGCGCGTGAATATCCGCAGATGACGGATGAAGCGGGCCTAGGGGCGCAGATCGCCGCAGCTGGCTATGAGATCGTCGGTCAAAGAAGGCTCAGCGACGCCGCATGGCAGGCCTATTTTGACCCTATCGCGGAACGCAGCGATGCTTTGCGTGCGCAGGCAGATGAGGGCCTTTTGAATGTGCTTGATGAAGCTGAGGAAGAGGCCGCGTGCTGGAATGCGCACCGCCATGAGTACGGTTATGTCCTGAGCGTTGTGCGCCCGCGATGACGTGGTCCGACGACCTCAACGCCTGCGCCGCAATTGTGGAGCGCGGCGATCCCCTGCGCTTTCGCACGGCGATGATGGCGCCTGTTTCTGCGCGGGCCAAGCTTTTTGCGCTTTATGCTTTCAACGTGGAGGTAAGCCGTGCGCCGTGGGTGACCCAAGAGGCCATGATCGCCGAGATGCGCCTGCAATGGTGGCGCGATGTGCTCGAAGAGATTGCAGCGGGCGGGCCTGTGCGCCGACACGAGGTAGCGACACCGCTGGCCGAGGTGCTGAGCGCGGATCAGGCGCGGTTGCTTGATACGCTGGTGGCCGCAAGGCGCTGGGATATCTACCGCGATCCATTCGAGGATGAGGTGCATCTGACACGCTATATCGATGAGACGGCAGGGCATTTGATGTGGGTGGCTGCATCACTGCTGGGGCAGGCGGAGGAGGGTCCTGTGCGCCGCGCCGCTTACGCTGGTGGCATCGGCGCATGGTTGCGTGCCATTCCTTCGCTGGAGGAAGCGGGGCGTGTGCCATTGCTGGACGGCACGCCAGCGGGGGTTGTTGCCCTCGCGACAGGCGGGCTGGCGGCACTGAATGAGGCGCGCGGCGCACGGCAAAAGGTCGCGCGCGCCTGTGCGCCAGCCTTGTTGCTTGCCACGGCGGCGGAGCCTGCGCTCCAACATGCAGCCAAGCATCCGCAGGCGGTTGTCGAAGGTACGCTACCAGACGCGGGCTTGGCCTTTACTCTGCGCGCGGCCTTGGGGCGCTGGTAGGCGCAGGTTCAAGCGATCTGGTTGCGCCGTTCACGCAGGCTCAACCAGATGAGCGAGCCACCCGCGAGGATCAGGAAGGGGATCATGGCATAGTTGACTGCTGCCCATCCCGCTTCAGCCGTGCCACCAGAGCAGTTCATCAACCCGCCAGAGGCCAGCGAGGCCACGGTCACGCCGCCGAATACCAACAGATCATTGAGGCCCTGCATGCGGCCACGCTCCTCAGGAGCATGGGCACCAGCCAACATAGTCGTCGCGCCGATAAAGCCGAAGTTCCAGCCGATCCCCAAGAGGATGAGCGCAATAAAGAAGTTCTCAAGCTCGACCCCCATGAGTGCTACGACCCCCGCAAGGCCAAGGATCGCGATCCCGCTGCCTACGATTCTTTCGACGCCGAATTTGTTGATCAGATGGCCTGTAAAGAAGGACGGCGCAAACATGGCCAGCACGTGGCCCGTGACCACGAAGCCTGCGATGACTTTGAACATGGCAGACGTCTCGGAGCCTGCGAACATATCGGCAAAGAAGGGCGGTACGGACGTATAGCCCGCAATGCCGCAACCGACAACGGCCAGCGGCGTGGAGGTCATCACAAGGTTCATCAGCGCGTAGGACACCATGGCACAGATCACCGCAACGGCGATGCGTGGCGTGCGGATAAGCTCCATCCGCGTGCGTCCTTTAGGGGCATCCACGGCAGGGGCAGGCGGCTTGGGAATGTCGATGAAAAAGAACAGCACTGAGCCCACGATATTGAGCACGGCAACAGCCACATAGGTGCCGACGAAGGGCACCGCCGACAGGCTCAGCGAAGTGGCAGAGGCCAGCTGTGGCCCGATTACAGCAGCGGCAAGCCCCCCCGCCATCACATAGGAGATCGCCTTGGCGCGGTATTCATCGGAGGCTGTGTCCGCAGCAGCAAAGCGGTAGAAGCCTTGGGCCGACATGTAGATGCCTGTAAGAAAGGAGCCCGCCAGAAAGATCGGGAAGGAGGAGATAAGCAGACCGTAAGCTGCAATGAGTGCGCCTGCCGCACCGCCAGCGGCGCCAAGGAAGAAGCCTGCGCGCCGTCCGTATTTCTGCATGATCGCCGAGACGGGCGTTGCCGAAATCATCGAGCCGAGCACGATCATCGAAATCGGCAGGGTGGCAAAGCAGATGTTGCTGGCTAGCGAGCCACCCGCCAGACCGCCTACGAGAAAGATCATCGGCATTTGCGAGCCAAGAATGGCTTGCGCTGCGACCAGTACTTTTACGTTTCGTTTGGCGCGAATGTCGTCGATCATGGTGGTCTTCCCCTTGGCTTGCAGTATCGGTAGCGCCGCGCGCTAAAGGGGGCAACCCCTGCTGGGCTCTTGTGTCTGGGGCGCAGGGGGCTAAACCTGAGCGGGATGAAACGCGCACCCCATATTCTCTTGCTTGGCGGCAGCCATGAGGCACGGCGCATGGCACAGGCGCTGATGCAGGCGCAGATATCCTATGAGGACTGGATCTCGGAGGCGCCACGCGGGATGGCGCAGATGCCGCAAATTCCGCGCCTCATGCGGTTCACGTCATGTGCGGATATGCAGGACGCCATCACTCAGGGCGGGTTTAGCGCAGTGATTGATGCCAGCCACGGGTTTGATGCCGCCACAACACGGCAGGCTCAGGCCGCAGCAGACGCGTTAGAGTTGCCATACCTGCGCATCACTCGTGCGAAGTGGTCAGCGGATGGCTTGGCCAATGTGCGCTCCGTCGCTAATGTGGCGCAAGCAAATGCACGGGTTCGCCGCGGCTCACGCGTATTCAGCGCGACAGGATGGGACAGCTTGGCGGACTACGCGGAGTTCAAGGGCGAGGTGCTTATGCTGCGCCAGACACGGCGGCATAGCCGACCTGCGCCCTATCCGTTTGTGAAACTGGTTTTCAACGATCCGCCCTTCACGATCCAAGGCGAACAGGCGCTGTTTCAAAAGCTTAGGGTAGATATGCTCATCTGTCGGAATCTGGGCGGTACAGCGAGCCGCCCCAAGCTTGACGCGGCCTGTGCGCTAGGACTTGAGGTGCTGCTCATTGATCCTCCTGCGCTCGCGGGCGGGGCGCTGACGGTTGCCGAGGTCGAAGATGCGATGGATTGGTTGAACGGGCTATGACGCGCCTGATTGAAACGCAGGAAGACGTGGACGCAGGGGCCATATGGCTTGGCGTGCAAGAGCCGCGATTTGCAGACGCGCTTGCGCAGACAGGGACGCTGCCCCTGCGGCTTGCCCCCGACGGCTTTGCAGCGCTGTTCAACAAGATCGTGAGCCAGCAAGTCTCGGTCGCTTCTGCGCGCGCGATCTGGGGCAGGGTGGAGGAGGCGGGGCTGGTCACGCCCGAAGCTGTGCGGGCTGCTGGTGAGGAAGACCTCAAAGCGGTGGGCCTAAGCCGTCCGAAAATGAAATACGCTTGGGCGCTGGCGGAGGCGGATATCGACTATGACGCGTTGCGCAATACACCAGATGCACAAGTGATCGAGACACTGACAGCTGTGACGGGCATCGGGGTATGGACTGCGCAAGTTTATGCGATGTTTAACCTCGGGCGGCCAGACGTCTTTGCCCCTGGTGATCTGGCGCTACAAGAAGCGGCGCGTATCCTGTTTGATCTGCCTGAACGGCCCACCGCGAAAGAGCTGGAACGGAAGGCGCAGGACTGGTCTCCGTGGCGCGCGGTTGCAGCGCGTCTTCTCTTCACCTACTACCGTATCAGCAAAGATCGGGAAGGAATAACATGACACGAGTCCTCAACTCAGAACGCCGCGAACCTGTCTCGGGGGAGACCCGCTCTGTGGTGGTGTTCCTGCACGGCTATGGCGCCAATGGTGCGGACCTGCTGGGCCTTGCCGATCCTTTGGGAGAGCACCTGCCAGACACGCTGTTCATCGCTCCCGATGCGCCCGAGAGCGTGGCAGGCATGCCCAATGGCTACCAGTGGTTCCCGATCCCGTGGATCGACAACTCTTCCGAGGAAGAAAGCGCGCGCGGCATGGCCCAAGCGGTCGACGATCTGAACGCCTTTCTCGATGCGCTGATGGTGGATGAGGACGTGCTGCCCGAACAGGTTGTGCTGTTCGGCTTTTCCCAAGGCACGATGATGAGCCTGCACGTTGCCGCGCGCCGCGAGGATGAAGTGGCAGGGGTTGTCGCCTTTTCGGGCCGTTTGCTAGAACCAGAGAGCCTTAAGGACGAGGCCGTCTCGCGCCCTGCGATCCTGCTTATTCACGGTGACCAAGACGACGTGGTGCCGCCGCAATCGCTGCCCGAAGCGGCCGAAGCGCTGCAAGAGGCGGGTTGGACCGATGTGTACGCCCATATCATGAAGGGTACGGCCCATGGCATCGCACCTGACGGCCTATCCGTGGCGCTTGCGTTTATGCGTGACAAACTGGGGCTGTAGCACCTGCGACATCTTGTGTGCTTAAGGGGCTTGCCAGCTTTAAGCCACGAGATATAGTCGTCCTTAGTAGGTAGAGGATGGCGTGCAGATGGACGGCAATTTCAGGACCGAATTTACGAGAAACCCCGCGGCCTTGCGGGACAGGCCTGCGCTTGTTCTCAATGCGGATTACCGCCCGCTGAGCTATTACCCGCTGTCGCTGTGGTCATGGCAGGATGCGGTGAAGGCCAAATACCTCGATCGTGTGGATATTGTCGCGGAATATGAAGAATGTGTGCACAGCCCCACGACCACGCTGCGCATCCCGTCGGTGGTTGTGCTCAAGGATTATGTGAAGCCGCAAAAGAAGGTGGCGTTCACGCGGTTCAACCTGTTTCTGCGCGATGAATTCCGCTGCCAGTATTGCGGGGCGCGTGGCGATCTGACGTTTGACCATGTGGTGCCTCGCGCCAGCGGCGGCGTGACGAGCTGGCAAAACGTTGTGGCGGCGTGCAGCCCGTGCAATCTGCGCAAAGGCTCCAAATCGTTACACCAGACAGGCTACAAGCTGCGCAAACCCCCGCGCCAGCCCGAGGCCGAAGCGCTTCGCAATATGGGCCGGAAATTCCCTCCCGGACATCTGCACGACAGCTGGATGGATTTTCTATATTGGGATGCCGAGCTGGAAGCGTAGAGACGCGAATGCCGGAGGCAAACCTCCTGTACCATCTATGCGGCGTGCCCGAATGCGACGCTTGGCGCTGTGCCTAGATATCCACTGGCAATGCTCCGGAAACCTTCATTTGCCTAAGGATAAAGGTCGTCGTGGTCGTTCTGACAACCTTCAGTCCAAGTAGTTTGTGCATAATAAACTGTTCGAGGTTCTCGGGGTCCGTGGCCGCGACTTTCAATATGTAATCGAAATCGCCAGTAATGGACGCGCACTCCAGCACCTGCTCATTGGTGTCAATAAAGGTTTGGAACGCATTGATCGAAGACGGATCGTGGTCAACGAGCGAAACCTGAATATGCGCCAGCGCACGCAGGCCTAGCTTCTTTTCATTCAGGATAGCGGCATATCGGGTAATGTAGCCCTCATCTTCGAGCCGTTTGACACGTCGCCAGCACGGAGACTGGGACAGCCCCACAGCATCAGACAGCGTTTGAGTGCTTGCACGGCCGTCACGTTGCAGCTCCTTGAGGATCAACTTCTCGAATGTATCAAGCAATAATTTGCCTCCAAAATAAGATATCCAGAATATATTCTTCTGATTTTAGCCGATAATAGGTCAAGATAAAAGATAAACGCTTCATACTTGACGCTACTCTTCTTCGGGAAATACGCATTTAACCTCGAAGGATCAGCGCCCGATGACCCCCAACTTATATGTCTACCAAGCCATTGCCCGCGCGATCAGGGATCACGGGACGACCAAGCTGTTTGGCTTGATGGGGGACGCGAACCTGTTCATGGTCGACAGCTTTGTGCGCGACTGCGGTGGTGATTTCATACCTGCCGCGCATGAGGGCAGTAGCGTTTTGATGGCCGCGGCCTATGCCCATATTGCAGGGCATGTGGGCGTGGCCACTGTTACGCATGGGCCGGCCCTGACCAATTGTGCAACGGCGTTGACCGAAGCCGCCCGTGCGCACGCGCCGCTTGTTCTTTTGGCGGGTGACACGCCTGCTGACAATCCGCGCCATCTACAAAGCACCGATCAACGTGAGTTTGTGAAAGTCACGGGCGCGGGGTTTGTGCAGCTTCGCACGTATGCGACAGTGGCCGAAGATGTCGCAAAAGCCTTTTATCAGGCGCAGGTAGAGCGCCGTCCGATTGTCCTGAACATGCCTGTCGACTTCATGTGGCAGGAGACGGAGTACACCGCGCAGGTACTGGATGTGTTCTCCACCCCCGGCGGGGTTGCCGAGGGCGAAACGCTCGACAATGCGATCGGGATGATCGCCTCCGCGCGACGCCCGTTGATCCTCGCGGGGGGCGGGGCCATTCACGCCCACGACCAGTTGGTGAAATTGGCGGACCGGCTGGAAGCGCCGCTTGCAACCACCCTGCGCGCCAAGGGGCTTTTCAACGATCACCCCTACAACATTGACATCTTTGGTACGCTGTCCACCCCCGCGGCCTATGAGCTGATTGGACAGTCCGATTGCATCGTCTGTTTTGGCACAGCCTTGCATGATTTCACCACGGATCGCGGTAAGCTGATGAAGGACAAGCGGATCATTCAGATCGACACAGACCCCACAGCGATCGGTGGCGGTTTGCATCCTGATGCGGCCCTCGTTGCAGATGCCGCACTGGCCGCCGAGACCATTTTGTATTGGCTCAATGAGGCCGAGATCCCGCCAAGCGGCTTCACCCGTGATCTGGAGAATGCAACGCTGACCCGACATATCGACGGATCAGGCAAGGCAGCCGATGGCTTCGTCAATTATGTGGCGACGCTGGAGCGTCTCGAAGAGGCTTTGCCCAAGGATCGTGTGGTGGTCACCGACGGGGGGCGCTTTATGACCGAGGTTTGGTGTCGTGTGTCTGTTCCAGACCCGCAGAGTTTCCTTGGGACCGTTAATTTCGGCGCTATCGGCCTTGGGTTGCAGGAGGCGGTTGGCGCTGCGGTGGCGGCACCAGATCGCCCTGTTGTTTTGTTCAGCGGGGACGGCGGGTTCATGATGGGCGGGATCAATGAATTCAACACTGCCGTGCGTCTGGGATTGGATTTGATCATCATCATCGCAAACGATTCCGCCTACGGTGCGGAACACATCCAGTTTGTGGATCGCAAGATGGACCCAAGCCTGACTGAATTCTCGTGGCCATCTTTTGCAGACATCGCCAAGTCTCTTGGCGGAGAGGGTATGGAGGTGCGCACAAACGAACAGCTTGAAGCGGCCATGCAGGCGCTTGAGACGCGGTCGGGTCCGATCCTGATCGAGCTTCGCCTAGATCCAGCCGATGTGCCTCCGATGCGGATCTGAGGGTGAGTGAGGTTATGGCGTGGAGCAACCTCAAAGGAAGACCCTAAAGCGATGCGCCGAAACGGCAGGCCAGTCCCGCACCGCAGCTGATCATGCTGGGATTACAGATCGAGCTCGATCCACACAGGCACATGATCGGATGGTTTTTCGCGTGCACGCACGTCTTTGTCGATCTGGCAGTCGCGCAAACGGTCGGCGGTATAGGGGCACAGCAGGAAGTGATCAATGCGGATGCCGTTGTTACGGTTCCACGCGCCCGCTTGATAATCCCAGAAGCTGTAGTGCCCTGCACCTTGCGTGCGGGCGCGGAAGGCTTCGGTTAGGCCAAGATTGAGCAGGGCACGCCATTTTGCATGACTCTCAGGGCGATAGAGCGCGTCGCCCTCCCAGCTTTTGGGCGTGGCGGCGTCTTCTTCCTGCGGGATGATGTTGTAGTCACCCGCCATCAGGAAAGGCGTCTCTTCTGCCAGCAATTCCTCAGCGCGTGCGCGCAAACGGTCCATCCACCCCAGCTTGTAGGCGTATTTGCCGCCCTCGACAGGGGTGCCGTCGTCATTCAGTTTCACAGGATTGCCATTGGGCAGATAAAGCCCGCACAGGCGCACGGAATGGCTTTCGCCGACTACCGTGGCCTCGATGTAGCGGGCCTGTTCGTCGGCGTCATCGCCGGGAAGGCCGCGGGTCACATCCTCCAGCGGGTGTTTGGATAGGATGCCCACACCGTTGAATGATTTCTGCCCGTGGACCTCAACGTTATAACCGCGATCCTCGAAAATCTCGCGCGGAAAGGCTTCTTCCACGGATTTGATCTCCTGCATCAGGACAACATCGGGTTGCGCCTCATCAAGCCAGTCGGGCAGGGCGTTAATGCGGGCTTTGATGCCATTGATATTGAATGTGGCGATTTTCATGGCACAAGCTCCTTCAGCGCAGATGGCAAAGCTATCGCCCAATTGGCGCAGCAGGGCAAGCGGCCTTACCCCTGCGGCGCATGCGCACGGGGGAGAATGATTACTGGTAAAAGCTATATAAATATGCCACCATAAAATCGTGCGATACTGACGATCTGATGACGTTTTGGACGCGATGTACAAGCCTGTGCAGGCACTTTCGAGCAGATCAGGACTTGTCGTACAATTTCGCGACTACGCCCGAGACATCAGATTTACAAGGTTATGCGGAACCGCTTGGGGCGTACCCCAGCAACCGTGACCTAGCCAACGTGGAAACGCCGGATCGGGGAAGATGGACGACAATTGTGCGGCTGGTGCTGTTCTGACGTGAGGGTCAGCGCGGCGTTTGTGCCAAAAGCGCTTTTGCATCCTTTCCCGCTCCGGCGCCACGGTGTGGCCGCCGCATCGCTCCTACATTGAGAAGGACGTACCGCAGCCGCAGGAGGACGTCGCATTCGGGTTCTCTATCACAAACCGTGCGCCGATCAGCTCTTCGGTGAAATCAATCACTGCATTTGCCAGAAAGGGCAGAGAGACGCTGTCGACAACGACAGTTTGCCCTTCGCCCGTTAGCACCAGATCATCATCATTGGGCGCGTCGAGTGCAATTTCATACTGGAACCCTGAACATCCACCGCCCTCCACGGCCACGCGCAGGGCTTTGCCCTCGGCAGCGGCGCCAATCTCGGCAAGGCGCGCGAAGGCGCGCGGGGTAACTTCGGGGGGCAGGTTCATGGCGGCACTCCGCAGTGTGTTTCCATTGTCTCTTATTCCTAATATAGAAAGGCTTAGGGCAGGGTACAACCGCCGTTGTCAAAAGGAGCACTCAGATGCGTGCGTCATTCGCCTCCGACCCCGACCATGTACGTGGCAGGCGCGTCCTCGAGCAAGAGAGCGATTTTCGCTCGTGTTTTCAGCGCGATCGCGATCGCATTATTCATTCAAGCGCCTTTCGCAGGCTCAAGCATAAAACACAGGTTTTTGTAGAGCATGAGGGCGATTATTATCGCACACGGCTCACGCATTCCATCGAGGTGGCCCAAGTGGCGCGTACTATTGCGGGCGCGCTCCACCTTAATCCCGAACTGACAGAGGCTGTCGCGCTGGCCCATGATCTGGGGCATCCGCCCTTTGGCCACACCGGCGAGGATGCGCTGCACGCATTGATGCAGCCTTACGGCGGTTTTGACCACAACGCTCAGGCCATCAAGATCGTGACCTCGCTGGAGCGGCATTACGCCGATTTCGACGGGCTGAACTTGACTTGGGAGACGCTGGAGGGGATCGCAAAGCATAACGGACCGGTCACCGGCGATCTGCCCCACGCGCTGGCCGAGTACAATGCGCTGCATGATCTCGAGTTAGAAACCCACGCCAGCGCCGAGGCGCAGGTGGCGGCTCTGTCAGACGATATTGCCTACAACAACCATGATTTGCATGATGGTTTGCGTGCAGGCCTGTTTTCCGAGAACGACATTGTCGATTTGCCACTCATCGGGCCTGCCTATTCCGAAGTCGATGCGCTTTATCCCGATCTTGATCCCTACCGCCGCCGCCACGAAGCGCTGCGCCGCGTGTTCGGTGTAATGGTTGCCGATGTCATAGCGACCTCGCGCAGCAAATTGTCGGACGCCAATGCCAACTCTGCCGCAGACATCCGCCATCTTGGTCACGCGGTGATCAGCTTTTCCGATACGATGTGGCGCGATCTGGGCGAGATCCGGCGGTTCTTGTTCACCCGCATGTACCGCGCTCCTGCTGTCATGAAAATCCGCGCCGAAGTGACAGGCGTGGTCGAAGAGCTGTTTCCGCTGTTTGTGGAGCAGCCTGAATTGATGCCGCAGGACTGGTCAAATTCTATTGCTGCTGCGGGAACAGATCGTACAATGCTGGCGCGGATTGTCGCTGATTACATCGCGGGCATGACAGATCGTTTTGCTTTGCAGGAACATCACCGCCTCATCGGAGGAACGCCACGTGTCGGTGTGCATGCGGCCATAAAGGAATAGGCAATGGTTGAGATCAAGCCGCAGGATAAGGCGCGCCCACTCAAAGGGCGGCGTGTGCTGGTTTTAGGGGCTTCATCGGGGTTTGGGCGCAATATTGTGCGCGCCTTGGGCAGCGCAGGCGCGCAGGTGGTAGTCGCCGACAGCAATGCCGAAGGGCTGGCGCGCATCGACGGCGCGATACCCCTGACGCTCAAAGGTCTGCCAGAGGATGCGCTGCGGCGTGCAGGGCGCGCATGGGGGCAGGCGCGTCTGGACGGCGTGCTCAATCTGATGCCGCTGCGCCACCCTGTGGCTGTTGATATGAACATCGCGGTTCTCCAAAGCATCGTACAAGGGTTTATGCCTGCACTCTCGGCGCGACAGGGCCAGATCGTCACAGTTGTGGCGCGGCCTGAGCAGGCGCTGGAGGTTGTGGCTGGTGCGATGGCCCCTGCAATGCTGTCGGCGCAGACGGCGCTGGCCCATGCGCTGCGCCGTGACGGGCTCTCGCTCAATATGGTCAATATGGGCGAGGGGGTCGTCAGCCCTGCGCGTAGTGCGATTGTGGGGCTATTGTCAGGCGCATTGGGGGCTGTGACGGGATCAGAGTTGCGCCTTTGATTGACGCAGGCGTCTCGCGTGGTACATGGACGTAACAAATATTCCCCGAAAGCAGTCTGATGAATCTATTCGCCGATATCCGTACCCTTGTTCTGACCACCCTTGACCAGATGGTCGCCAATGGTGATCTGCCTCAGGGCTTGAATACCGACAACGTCACCGCAGAGCCGCCGCGCGATGCCAGCCACGGTGATATGGCAACCAATGCGGCGATGGTTTTGGCCAAACCCGCAGGCATGAAACCACGCGACATCGCCGACAAACTGGCCGCAAAACTCGCGGATGATCCACGCATCACCAGCGCCGAAGTCGCAGGGCCAGGTTTTCTGAATTTACGCCTTGATCCAAGCGTTTGGCAGGGGGTTGCGGCCTCGGTCCTGTCCTCTGGCACCGACTATGGCCGCGGCACATTGGGTGCAGGCCAGCGGGTTAATGTCGAATACGTCTCTGCCAACCCGACGGGGCCGCTGCATGTGGGCCATACACGGGGCGCCGTATTTGGCGATGCGCTGGCCTCGCTGCTTGCCTTTGCAGGTTGGGACGTGACGCGGGAATACGTCATCAACGATGGTGGTGCTCAGATTGATGCGCTCGCCCGTTCGGTCTTCCTGCGCTATCAAGAGGCGCACGGCCAAGAAGTTGCATTTCCCGATGGGACATATCCCGGCGATTACCTCGTACCCGTGGGTCAAAAGCTCAAGGAAGAGGTTGGCGACAAATACCTCGGCCAGCCCGAGGATGTCTGGCTGATCCCGATCCGCAACTTCGCCACCGACGAGATGATGGCGCTGATCCGTGAGGATCTGGCACTTTTGGGCGTGAAGATGGATCACTTCTTTTCCGAGAAGTCGCTCTATAACACGGGTAAAATCGAGGCCTGCCTCAAAAAGCTCGACGAGATGGGGCTGATCTACAAAGGCACGCTTGAGCCTCCCAAGGGCAAGCTGCCCGATGATTGGGAAGCGCGTGAGCAGACGCTCTTCAAATCCACCGAATTCGGCGATGACCAAGACCGCCCGATCCAGAAAAACGATGGCGCATGGACTTATTTCGCCCCCGATATCGCCTATCACAATGACAAGGTAGAGCGCGGGTTCGATCAGCTTATCAACGTCTTTGGTGCGGATCACGGTGGCTATGTCAAGCGGATGAAGGCGGCTGTTCAGGCGCTCTCGGACGGCAAGGTGCCACTTGATATCAAATTAACGCAGCTCGTTAAGCTCTTCAAAAACGGTGAAGAGTTCAAGATGAGCAAGCGTGCGGGCAACTTTGTTCTGCTCAGCGATCTGATCCGCGAAGTCGGCAAGGACGTGACCCGCTTTGTGATGCTCACGCGCAAGAACGACGCTCCGCTGGATTTTGATTTCGACAAGGTGATGGAGCAGTCGCGTGAGAACCCCGTGTTCTACGTCCAATACGCCCATGCGCGGGTTGCGAGCGTTATGCGCAAGGCGACCGAGGCTGGTATCGATGTGAGCGAGGAAGCGCTGAAAGCGGCGGACCTGAGCAAGCTGGACCACACAGCCGAGTTGGCGCTTTTGAAGAAAGTGGCAGAATGGCCGCGTCTGGTCGAGACCGCCGCGCGCAGCAATGAGCCGCACCGCATCGCCTTCTATCTCTATGAACTTGCTGGAGAATTGCACGGGTTCTGGAACCTTGGCAACGCCGAGACTGGCCTGCGCTTTATTCAGGAGGACGATCCTGCAACATCACAGGCAAAAATCGCGCTTGCGCGTAGCGTGGCGATTGTAATTGCGTCTGGCTTGGGTATTTTGGGCGTAACTCCTGCGGAAGAGATGCGCTAAGCAGCCGCCGCCGGATAGCAGGCAACTGATATACGATCCTCGCGGCACTGTATCGCGCGGGCAGAGAGGCGAAGATGGCAGACTACACACAAACCCCTCAAGGGGGCTTTGCCCCGCATGTGCATCCCGAATACGTGGTGGCACCCGCCGGTGGCGTTGGCAAATTCGCCAATATTGCGGGCGCTGTGGTGTCCCTTGCGCTGGTCGTGGGCGTAGGGGTTTGGGGCTATAAATTGCTCGTCCGCGATGTGAGCGACATTCCAATCGTCCGCGCAACTGCCGGCGATATGCGCGTGCGCCCCGAAGATCCTGGTGGCCAGTTGGCGCAAAATCAGGGGCTGTCTGTGAATACCGTAACTTCCGATGGTGCCTCCGAGGCGCGCGCGCAGGAATTGCGCCTTGCGCCGAAGCCAACTGATCTGGACGATGAAGACCAACCTATCGCGCAGGCGGCGGCTGTTGTGCCGCGCAGACAACAACCTCTCGCGCCTGTGGTGGCAGCAGAACCTGAGGTGCAGGCCCCCGCAGGAGAGGATATTGTCGCCGCACTCGAGAGCGGTTCAGTTGATGATATCGTGGCGCAGCTGACAAATGGGGTTGCTCCGTTGGAGCCAACGGAGGCCGAGAGCGCGCCTGTGCTTGCATCGGTCACGCCTCAAGCGGTCCCCGCATTGCTGACGGGTGAGGGGGTGCAGGTCTCGTTGCGTCCTGCGCTGCGACCAAATCGTAACTTTGTGGCAACCAATGCGGTGGCTGTCTCAGCACCTGCCGCGGCCACAGGTGGTGAAGTCGCCGCCGCTAGTTTGCCTGCAGGCACCCGTCTGGTGCAGCTTGGTGCCTTCGACAGCCCCGAGATTGCGCGCGCCCAATGGGGCCAACTCAACGCGCGGTTCACGCCCTTCATGGAGGGCAAAAAGCGTATCGTGATGAAGGCCAAATCGGGCGGGCGTACCTTCTACCGTCTGCGCGCCATGGGGTTTGACGACATCGGCGATGCCCGTCGCTTCTGCTCGGCCCTGCTGTCCGAGAGCGTGGATTGCATTCCCGTGGTGACGCGGTGAGCATGCGGTATGGTGCCACGATCCTTGATGCCACTGGTCACCGCCTGAACGCTGATGAGAAGGCGCTGTTTCGCGAGACGCGCCCTTTCGGCTTTATTCTTTTTGCACGCAATATCGACACGCCTGATCAGGTGCGTGCGCTGTGTGATGACTTCCGCGAGGCAGCAGGCCATGATGCGGTGATCACCATTGATCAGGAAGGCGGCCGAGTGCAGCGTTTGCGCGCGCCTACATGGCGCGAATGGCTGCCACCGATGGAATTTGTGCAGGCTGCGGGCGAGAATGCTGCAGAGGCCATGTACATGCGCTTTCGCCTGATCGCTCATGAGCTTTATGCACTGGGGATCGACAGCAACTGCGCCCCAATGGTTGACGTTCCGGGGCCTGATACGCATGAATTTCTCTACAATCGCTGCTACGGCTTGGACGCGGGTCAAATCGCGCGGATGGGGCAGGCGGCCAATGACGGAATGCTTGCGGGTGGCGTCCTGCCTGTGATCAAACACATTCCCGGTCATGGCCGCGCAACCGCCGACAGCCATTTCGAGCTGCCTCATGTGGCGGCCCCCCGCGATGAATTGATGCGCGTGGATTTCGAGCCATTCAAGGCGCTGCGCGACACGCCGATGGGGATGACGGCCCACGTGGTGTACGATGCGATCGATAACGCTCCTGCAACACTCTCCCAGCCCATGATGCATGTGATCCGCGAGGACATCGGCTTTGACAATCTGATCATGACCGACGACATCTCGATGAAGGCCCTGTCGGGTGATCTGGGCACCTTGAGCAGCGATGCTCTGGCAGCAGGTTGCGATGTGATCCTCCATTGCAATGGCACACTGGCCGAACGTGCACAGGTGGCTGAGGCAGCAGGCGAGATGTCTGAAGCGTCACAGCGCCGCGCCCGCCGCGCCCTTAGCTATCGCCAGACGCCCGACGATATTGACATCGCGGCCCTTGATGCGCAGCTTGCTGGCCTGATGGGCGGGGGCGAGCGTGTTTGAAAGAGGGTGTGAATGGTTGAAAATCTTTTCGGACAAGACAGCACATCCGTAGCCGACAGGCTCGCTGCCGAAGCGCTGATTGTAGATGTGGACGGGTTCGAGGGGCCACTCGATCTCCTGCTGACGCTCAGCCGCACCCAGAAAGTTGATCTGCGCAAGATTTCCGTCCTACAACTGGCGCGGCAATATCTTGCGTTTGTGGAGAAAGCCAAGGCGCTGCGTCTTGAGCTGGCCGCCGACTATCTGGTGATGGCCGCATGGCTGGCCTTCCTCAAATCACGCCTGCTGCTTCCCCCTGATCCCGAAGACGAAGGCCCCTCTGGTGAGGAACTTGCCGCCCACCTCGCTTTCCAGCTTGAGCGCCTCGCCGCAATGCGCGATGTGGCTGCCCGTCTGATGGCACGCGACCAGCTTGGGCGCGATTTCTTTGCCCGCGGCCAAACTCAGATGGTCGAGCGTGTCCGCTCTGTCACCTACACTGCCACGCTGTTGGACCTGATGCAGGGCTATGCCCGCATCCGCACTCGAGATGATTTCCGCCCCTTCGTGATGGACCGGGAAAAGGTTTTTACGATGGAGCAGGCATTGGAGCGGATGCGCGGTCTGATTGGCTATGCAGGTGATTGGGGCGATCTGATGAGCTTCCTGCCTGAAGGCTGGGAGGCCGATCCGGTCAAGCGCCGCTCGGCCACCGCCGCGACATTCGCCGCCTCGTTGGAGCTGGTGAAAGAGGGGCACATGGAAATTCGCCAATCCGAGACATTCGCCCCGATCCAGCTGCGGAAGAAAGATTAAGAAGATGTCAGAAGAGTTTGATGATCAAGAAGAAAGCCTGTTTGAAGCGCCGCCTATGGCTGAACAGGAGCGCATGATCGAGGCCGTCCTCTTTGCAAGTGCAGAGCCTGTTACCCTCAAGGAACTGGAGGCGCGGATGCCCCATGGCTGTGATGCAGGTGAAGCAATGGTTTATGTCCGCTGCCGCTATGAAGGGCGCGGCGTGCAGGTGATGAAGATCGGTGATGCCTATGCACTGCGTACGGCGGCTGATCTTGGGTATCTCATGCAAAAAGAAACCATCGAGGTCCGTAAACTCAGCCGTGCCGCGATCGAGACACTGGCCATCATCGCCTATCACCAACCCGTAACCCGCGCCGAGATCGAGGAAATCAGGGGTGTGTCCGTCTCGCGCGGCACGGTGGATCAACTTCTCGAGCTGGAATGGATCCGCTTTGGCCGCCGCAAGATGACACCGGGCAGACCTGTAACCTTTGTCGTGACTGAAGCCTTCCTCGACCACTTCGGGCTCGAGAATGCCCGTGATTTGCCGGGGCTAAAAGAGTTGCGCTCGGCTGGCCTGCTGGAAAACCGGCCATCCTTTGCCATGGCACCGCAAGTGGGCGACGGCGAAGACGAGCCCGAAAGCACGGAAGGCCAGAGCGAACTTTTCGAGGATTGATCCCCAAAAATGCCGCAAACATCGCTATAATGGCGGCAAATAAGATAAAGGAGAGCAGAATGAACCAGATAATCAATATGGTCATGCGGATCATCATGCGCCGCGTTTTAAGCAAGGGTGTTGATGCCGGATTTAAGAAGGCAGGCCAATTCCGCAACGCACGAAAAGCCCCGCAGGGGCGCATTGATGATCATGGCAACATCCATGACCGAGCTGGTCCTACACCAGAGCAGAAACGCGCCCAGCAAGAGGTGCGTGCCGCGCGGCGCGCCAGACGAGAAAAACGAGGGCAGGCATAGGGCGACACGCCCAACCTGCTTCTTTTGGTCTTAAATACCCCGGGGGAGCCTTGGTTTTCAAACCAAGGTGGGGGCTGGCCCCCTAGTGCGGTTTCGGCGAAGCAAAATGCTTGGACAACTTCAGACCCTGACCCTGATAATTAGAGGCAATTCCCGCTCCATAAAGTTGCGTCGGCGCGGCACTCATGCGCTCATAGACGAGCCTGCCTACGACTTGCCCGTGCTCCAGTACAAAAGGGGCCTCATGGCAGCGCACCTCAAGCACGCCGCGCGAACCCGCACCGCCCGCCGCGCTATGACCGAAGCCGGGATCGAAGAACCCCGCATAGTGCACACGGAACTCCCCGACCATCGCAACATAGGGCGCCATTTCAGCAGCATATTCCGGCGGGATGGTCACGGCTTCACGGCTGACCAGAATATAGAACGCGCCAGGATCGAGGATGATTTGACCGTTGTCGCTGTGTACTTCTTCCCAAAAATCCTGCGGTGGATAGTGACGGATCAGCCCCATATCAATCAGACCGGTGTGCGGTTTGGCGCGGTAGCCAACCAGCGTTCCCTCTGTGGGCCGTAGATCGACAGAAAAGCCCAAACCGTCGTCAATCACGGCCTCGACATTCACCAGAGGGGATTCCTCATGCAGCGCGCGCAAAGCCGTGTCATCAAGCACGGCATTGCCCGTGGCGAAACGGATCTGGTTGAGACTCATACCCGGACGCACCAGTACCGAGAACGAGCGGGGGCATATCTCGGCAAAGAGCGGCCCGCTATAGCCCGCAGGGATGCGGTCAAATTCGACGCCTTCATCGGTTATGATGCGGGTCAACAGATCAAGCCTGCCTGTGGAGCTTTTTGCATTGGCGGTGGCGCTGACATCTTCGGGCAGGGCCAGCGTCTCCATCAGCGGGACGACATAGACGGCCCCTTTTTCCAGCACAGCACCTTCCTCGGGAAAGGCCAATACGTGCATTTCGAACTCATCGAGGCGCGACCTCACGCTATTGCCACGCCCTGCGAGAAAGGAGGCGCGGACGCGAATGGCTTCATTGCCCAGACGCAGATCAAGGCTGGCGGGTTGGATTTGCGCAGGCGTAACAGGCGGATTGGCATGGATCTGACCATCTTCAATCATTTTGCTGATCTGCTGGTTAGGAAGAACACCTGTCATCACACATCCTCGGACATCGGCATGGAACGGGCCGCTGGGGTTAAAACAAAAACGCTCGCACCCGATAGGGTACGAGCGTTTGTAAATTCGGTGGTCGGGCTAGCAGGACTCGAACCTGCGACCTTCCGTCCCCCAGACGGACGCGCTACCAGGCTGCGCCATAGCCCGAACATGGCGTGTTCATATCGCATAAACACAGCGGTGCAAGAGGCAATCGCACACATTATGCGCCCTCGTCAGGATTTCCGCTATGCGCCATTGCGCGATGCAGCCATCCTGTCGCGCAGCGCTGCAAGTTGGTTTAATAGGGGTGATATTTTTTGCGCCGTCTGCGGGTCGATGTTCTGGATTTGATGCACACGGGTGAGCGATGCGGGCTGCGCATGAATTTCGCTCTCTGGGGTCAGCTCTGGCATCTCGATGACACGCGGTTTAGGCGCGGGTGTAGGTTCAGGCGCCTCAGGCTGCGCGAGCGTTGGTTCTTCGGTCTCTTCCTCCGCCACAGTGGCATCGGTTGCAGGCGCTTCCACATCTGTTGATGCGACTTCGGCAGGCTCTTCTGAATCAGCGGGTGCCTCCGCCGTCGGTTCGGGTTGGCGCATAAATGCGGGCAGAGGCTTTGCAGGCTCTTGCGGCGCTGCCTCGACTTCAGCTTCGTCTTCGGGTGCGGAAGCCTCTTCCTCAGCTGTGACAGTAGCTGGTTTAAGCGTCTCTGGAGCCGCAGCCGCCACAGGCTTTTCGTCAGTCTCAGCGGCTGTATCTACGCTGACATCCATTTCCAATTCAGGCTCTTCTGTTTCCGCAACGGGCGCAGGGGCTTCGGTTTCAACGGCAGGGGCAGGCGTTTGCGTTTCAGTTGTCTCTTCAGCAGGAGCGTTTGCTGCTTCGGGCTCTGGCTCCGGTGTCGCTTCAAGCTCTTCAGCCGGCATTGTCTTCTCAACCAGAGGGGCCTCTACAGGCTCGTCTTCGGCCGCGGGAGCTGCTGTCGGCTCTGCTGCTGCTAGGGGTGTAGGTGCTTCGGACTCTGACTCATGCATGGCCTCAAGATCTTCAGCGGGTGGCGTCTCGCTGAGCAAAGGTGCCTCGACAGTCTCTTGCTCAACTTCGGGAATAGCCTCAGGCTCGTCCGGCGCTTCTGGGATCGGCGCTTCGGGCACTGAAGCTGCCTCCTTCGGCGGCTCAAACGGTAGAACAACGGCTTGCTCTGGTTCGGACTGGGGCACGGTGGGTTCGGGCGTGGCTTGAACTTCGACCTCCGCCTCTGCATCATCAAGGGGGACAGACATGGCGGCCACATGGCTCATGCCTTCTTCACGCAGGATTTTCTGCACGCCTTTGATGGTCAGCCCGTCTTCGTGCAGCAGTTTCTTGATGCCGCCAAGCAATTGCATATCCGCAGGGCGATAATACCTGCGCCCACCCGCCCGCTTGATGGGCTTCACTTGGGTGAATTTGCTTTCCCAAAAGCGCAGGACGTGGGCCTGAATGCCCAGCCAGTCGGCGACTTCGGAAATGGTGCGGAATGCGTCAGGCGACTTGGACATCAGCTCAGGACTTGTTGCCGTCCGCGACACGGTCCTTCATCAGATGCGAAGGGCGGAAGGTCAGAACGCGGCGTGGGCTGATCGGCACTTCTTCACCCGTCTTGGGATTGCGGCCGATGCGGGCGGTTTTATCGCGCACAGAAAATGTCCCGAAAGAGGAGATTTTGACCTGCTCCCCGCGCACAAGCGCGTCGGACATCTCGTCCAGAACAGTCTCGACCAATTGGGCGCTCTCGTTGCGCGACAAGCCTACCTCGCGAAACACTGCTTCGCTCAGGTCCATCCGTGTCAGTGTCGTACTTGTCATACTATCCCCCGATATTTTCAAAGACCTTGGCCAGAATGTGCGGCCAAGTCAATAAGAACGCACGAAGTTCTACCAGCGCAGCACAACCGCGCCCCACGCCAGACCGCCTCCGATAGCCTCGGTCACCAGCAGGTCGCCCTGCTTGATCTGCCCGCGTTCCACACCGACAGACAGCGCCAGCGGGATCGACGCGGCAGAGGTGTTGCCATGGTCCTGCACGGTGACAACGACCTTTTCCATCGGCAGGCCCAGCTTTTTGGCTGTGCCTTGGATAATGCGGATGTTGGCCTGATGCGGCACGATCCAATCGACGTCCGCGCTTTCTACGCCAGCGCTGGCCATTGCGGCGGTGGCAGTGCTGCTGAGCTTCTCGACGGCATGGCGAAAGACCTGATTCCCCTGCATGCGCAGATAGCCAGTGGTGCCTGTCGAGGTGCCACCATCGACATAGAGCAGCTCGCGCTGGGTGCCGTCTGAATTGAGATCGGTCGACAGGATGCCGCGATCAGCTGGTGTGCCATTGCCTGTCTGCGACTCCAACAGCACAGCGCCTGCGCCATCACCGAAAAGCACGCAAGTGCTGCGGTCGGTCCAGTCCATGATACGGCTGAAAGTCTCCGCTCCGATCACCAACACGCGCTTGGCCTGACCCGAAAGGATCAGCGCGTTAGCATTGCTCAGTGCGAAAACAAAGCCTGCGCAAACCGCTTGGATATCAAAGGCAAAGCCCGATTTCATGCCAAGCTGCGCCTGCACCATCGTTGCGGCAGAGGGGAAGGTCAGATCCGCCGTAGAGGTGGCAACAATCACAGCGTCCACGTCATCCGCTGTGAGTCCCGCCATTTTGATCGCGGCATTGCCAGCGGCGGTTGCCATGCTCGATGTCGTCTCGTCTTCGCCTGCAAAGTGTCGCCGCTCAATGCCAGAGCGTGCCCTGATCCATTCGTCGTTGGTGTCCAGTGTCGCTTCGAACTCGGCATTCTCCACAACGCGGGTCGGGAGGTAATGTCCAACCCCTTTTACAACGGCACGCAATGTCATTGGGGGTCAGGCTCCTCAGAAGGTAGGGCGGCAGCAACGCGGGCAGCCAGCTTGTCGTTAAAGCCGTTCTCGGCCAGTTGCGCAGCAAGTTTGATCGCGGCGGATACGCCTGTCGCATCGGCCCCGCCATGGGATTTCACGACCGTGCCGTTCAGACCCAGAAACACGCCGCCATTGACACGGCGGGGATCAATCTTTTTGCGCAGGCGCATGAGGGAGGTGTAGGCCAGCAGCGAGGCCAGCCGCGATAGAATGGAGTATTTGAATGCTTCGCGCAGGCGCACGCCGATCAAGCTGGCCGTGCCTTCGCCTGTTTTAATGGCCACATTGCCCGTGAAGCCGTCGGTCACGATCACATCCGCTTTGTCGCCTGAAATATCGTCGCCTTCAACGAAGCCCACAAATTCGAACGCAGCATCAACAGCGTGATCACGAATCAGGTCATGCGCCTCTTTTAGCTCCGTGCGGCCCTTATGCTCTTCTGTGCCGACATTCAGCAGGCCGATGCGCGGTTTTTGAACGTCCAGACCGTTGCGGGCATAGGACATGCCCATCAGCGCATAGCGCAGCAAATCATCCGCATCCGCTTTGATATCCGCACCAACGTCGAGCATGACGTTAAATCCCTGCTTGTTGGAGGAGGGGTAGAGCACGGCAATGGCGGGGCGGTTAACGCCGGGCAGCTTGCGCAGGCGGATCATCGAGAGCGCCATAAGCGCACCCGTATTGCCGCAAGAGACCGCAACCGACGCTTCGCCCGAGCGCACGGATTCTATGGCGGACCACATGGAGGTGCCTTTGCCCGTGCGCACAACCTGACTGGGCTTGTCATCCATTGTCACGACTTCGTCGGCATTGGTGATGGAAATGCGCCCTTTGAGTTCGGGGTGTTTGGCCACAAGTGTGGTCAATTCAGCCTCGGGCCCGTGCAAAACAAAGGAAATATCAGGATTTGCTTTGGCCGAAATAAGGCAACCGGCAACCACTGCTGCCGGTCCTTCATCGCCTCCCATCGCATCGACCGAGATGAGGGTGCGGGCGCTCGCTGTTGTGTGATCGGTCGGTGCCGTCATCTGGTGCGAATGCCTTTGTTTGTTATTGCTCGAGCAGAGCTTACGCCGCGTCTTCGTCGAGATCAATCTCGTCATTCTGCGCTACGATTTCTTTGTCATCGTAGTGGCCGCAGGCGGAGCATACGTGGTGTGGGCGCTTGAGCTCACCGCAGTTTGTGCACTCGTTCGGGTTCGCTGCGGTCAGCGAATCGTGGGCGCGACGGTTGTTGCGGCGTGATTTGGATACTTTGTTCTGCTGGACAGCCATATCAGGTGCCTTTGTATTCGGGGCCGTATTGCGCAGGTCGGCTGCGTCTGGCCGTGTTTCGGATCAGGTGCCCTTGCGGGTGTGTCGTGCGTTTAGGCAAGTGGTGCAGACTTGTCCACGCTAATTAGTGCCAGCGCGGCAAAATACTGTGTAAATGCGGCCCTACAAGCCGGAATTTGCCAATTCGGTGCCAATTAGGTGTCGTCGTCACCCTCTAGTTGCTGTTTGAGAGCCGCCAAACCCGCAAAGGGGCGCGCTTCGGCGTCGCTCATCGGGGTTTTGCCGGGCTCAGTGACGCGGATGACAGCTGCTTCGCCTTCGTCAGCGCGGGGATATTCGGGCAGAGCGAGTGCGAGGGCTTCCTCCATCACAACCGCCGGATCAATCCAGACCCCCAAAGGTTCTACTGTATCATCCTCGGGTACTTCAGCCTCGGGGGAATCGTCTTCTTGGTAATCTCGCACGAAGACGCGCAGCACATCGTCGACATCAATACGCGTCGTCACAGGCTCGAGCGTTACAACGCAAGGCTGCACTACTGTTGCACCCAGTCGCCCTTTAAGCTGCCAATCGGCATCGCCCAGCGGGGACAGGGTCCCTTCGAACACAAGCTTACGCAACCCGCTCAGGTCCAGCTGTTGGGCAAGTGCGGCGAGCGTATCGGCGTCAGGGCGGAGTGAAAACGGGGTCGGGCCTGTCTGGGACAAGCTTGCCACGCGCAGACTGGTAGAGCTGGGAGGGGTGGGCGACATCTCTATGTGCTTTCGTTTCTTGAACCATGGGGCATCTTTGGTATATGCGAGATAAAAGCCATAGTGGGTAAGGGCAAGGGGCAGCACCATGACGATGTCAAACAATACGGGCAAATTACGCCGCTTTATCCTTGTCGCTGCCTTGGGCACCGGCCTTGCGGCGTGCAGCCCGCAATTCGTCAATCACGGCTATATCCCGCCGCCAGAGGACCTTGAGAGGCTCACCGTTGGCGTTGATACGCGCAGCACGGTTGACGAAGCAATTGGTGTGCCGTCGACCGCAGGCGTGGTAAATGCCAGCGGCTATTATTATGTGCGCAGCCGCAAACGGACCTTGGGAGCATTCGCACCCAAAGAGATCGAGCGCCGCGTCCTCGCCATCAGCTTTACCGAGGGCGGCGTCGTGAGCAACATCGAGGAATTTGGTCTTGAGCGTGGTCAGGTTGTCCCGCTTACACGGCGCGTGACCACGTCAGGCGTGCGCGACAAGAGCTTCCTCCGCCAGCTTCTCGGCAACATCGGTCGCTTCAACCCAGCAGGTCTTGCAGGCTGAACTTGACCGCTACGCATGCGGGTATGACCCCTGTGACAAAAGGCAGATACTCGGTGGTGCGTGCCGATGGTGCGGCGGATATGGCTGCGGTATTCGGATTGCGCGCGCTGTGCTTTGACATTGACGGTGGCGCACAGGACCAGTTCGACGAAACGGCCACTCACATGCTTGTCCGCCAGAGGGGTGACGGCACTGTTGTGGCGACGTTCCGGATGGCGCTGTTCGGCGGTGCTGACCTTCTTGGCAGCTACGCTGCGCAATTCTACGACCTGACACTAATGGCACAGATTGCCGCGCCCAAGCTTGAGCTGGGGCGGTTCTGCGTTCATCCCGAGCATAATGATCCCGATATTTTGCGCATCGCGTGGGCTTCATTGACGGGATATGTGGACGACAATGATGTTGAAACCCTGTTCGGTTGCTCCTCGTTCAAGGGAACGTTGCACGCCCCCTACAGGGACGCGTTTGCCCTGCTGAAAGCGCGGCACCTGGGGCCTGCGGACCGCATGCCCGCTGTGAAAGCAGCAGAAGTTTTCCGCTATGCGCATGAAATCAAGGAAAAACCTGAGCTTGCTAAAGCCAACGCGACGCTGCCACCGCTGTTGCGCACCTATTTGACGATGGGCGGCTGGGTCAGCGATCATGCGGTGATTGACCGTGCGATGAACACGCTTCACGTCTTTACCGCGCTCGAGATCGGCGCCATCCCCGAAGCGCGGAAAAGCCGTCTGCGTGCACTTGTCTGATTGACGTCTGGGCGTTGCCACAGTAGGCGACGGGCATGGCACGCGCACCCCTTCTCCAACTCACCGACATTGCCCTCACATTTGGCGGCGATCCCGTATTCGAAGACCTCGGTCTGGTTGTCCAAGGAGGCGACAGGCTGGCCCTTGTGGGGCGCAATGGATCAGGCAAATCCACGTTGATGAAAGTCATGGCGGGATTGGTGGAGGCCGATAGCGGCATGGTCACCGCAGGGCCGGGTGTCAGCGTTGGCTATATGGAGCAAGACCCTGATTTAACTGGATTCGAGACGCTGGGTGACTTTGCCTCTCATGGGCTGGAGCCGGGTGAGCTCTACAAGGTAGAGCGCGCGGGCGAGGGCCTCAAGTTCGACCCTGACCGCCCTGTGGGCACAGCCTCGGGCGGGGAACGACGCCGCGCGGCGCTGGCGCGTCTGATGGCGCTTGAGCCCGAGCTGATGCTGCTCGACGAACCGACCAACCATCTGGATATTGAAGCGATTGCATGGCTGGAGGCGGAGCTGAAATCGACCCGCGCCGCTTATGTAATCATCTCCCACGACCGTGCGTTTCTGAACGCGCTGACCCGTGCCACCCTTTGGATTGATCGCGGTGCCGTGCGCCGACAAGAGATTGGTTTTCAAGGGTTTGAGGCATGGCGTGACCAGATCTGGGAAGAAGAGGACATGCAGCGCCACAAGCTCAACCGCAAGATCAAAGCGGAGGCGCGTTGGGCGGTTGAGGGCATCTCTGCGCGGCGCAAACGCAACCAAGGACGCGTGCGCGCATTGCAGGAACTTCGCGCCGAGCGCGCAGGCCAGATCAAGCGCCAAGGCACGGCGGCCATGGCGCTGGAGGCGGGGCCGAAGTCTGGCCGCAAGGTCATGGAAGCCTTTAACATCACAAAGAAATTCGGCGACAAGGTCATCTTGCGCGACTTCTCCCTTCAGGTGAACCGCGGGGACCGTATTGCCCTTGTCGGACCTAACGGCGTGGGCAAAACTACGCTGCTTAACATGTTGATCGGTAAGGAAGAACCCGACAGCGGTGAGGTCAAGATCGGTACCAACCTCGCACTGGCGCTGTTCGATCAGGCGCGTGCGCAGCTTGACGGAGATATGACGCTTTGGGACAGTCTCACGGGCGATCCTGACATGCGCGTTTCGGGCAAGGCGGACCAGATTCTAGTGCGCGGGAATCCCAAGCATGTTGTCGGTTATCTTAAAGAATTTTTGTTTGACGAGGCGCAGGCCCGTGCACCCGTGCGGTCGCTATCGGGCGGTGAGAAGGCGCGATTGCTGCTCGCCAAGCTGATGGCGCGGGAGAGCAATCTTCTGGTGCTTGACGAACCGACAAACGATCTTGACGTAGAAACACTTGATTTGATGCAAGAATTGCTGGGCCAGTATGATGGCACGGTCATTCTGGTGAGCCACGACCGCGACTTTCTGGACCGTGTGGCGGCAACTACGATTGCGATGGAAGGCGACGGCAAAGCCACCGTTTATGCCGGCGGGTGGAGCGACTATCTCGCGCAGCGCGGGATGGTGGATTTCGAGGAAAGTGTCGTTAAATCAAAGACCTCTGGAGCGAAGCCGACCAAGGAAGCCAAGCCGCAGAAGGGTTTGAGCTTCACCGAGAAGCACCGTCTTGAGGCGCTGCCGGCAGAGATAGAGCGGCTGGGGGCGGAGATTGCCAAGCTGGAGGAATTGCTGAGCGATCCGAACCTCTTCACTGAGCAACCCGCCAAGTTCCAGAAGGCGTCTGACGCGCTGGTGCAGCGGCATGAAAAACTCAGCGATGCAGAGGAAGAATGGCTGATGCTGGAGGAAAAGGCGCAAGCCTGATCTTTAGGGGTGCTATGCGTGCAGCCTGTACCCCCCCTCACGCCACCTTAGCGCAGGGCGAAAGGCGTCCACCGCATCCATGTGCCGCCTGTTTGAACCCCATGCGCGCCAGCGCGGCGTTTAAAACGGTCGATGTTGGGGCGCGTTTCAGGCCCCAGATCAAGCGTAGTAATGCCGCGCGCGGCCAGCATGTTTATCGCCTGCCACAACAAGAGATTATGCGCATGATGGCTGCGGCCCGCATCGGTGGTGTGGCCGATGTGATAGGTGGCGCGATTGCCATGGGTGAGAAACAGCATATGGGCGACCTCATATCCACGCAGAATTGCGGTGAAGAGGTGGGTCTGTTCGGGCGCGACGCGTGCGAAGGCGGCGGTGAGGGCAGTGGGCCAATTCTGGTAGCGGCGGGCGCGGGATTGCTCCGCCTCCAGCGTCAGCAAGCGATGATCGGGGGTGAGGGCGCGGTGCAGGATGCGCATATCGGCCCGTTCCGCCTGTCCTAATTGGTGCCGCCAGTTTTGATGCAGGGCGGCGCGACGGGTATCATCGTCGCCACGCAGATCGATTTGTAGAAGCATGCGCGGTGCGGCAACTCGTAAGGCGCGGGGCATTGGCGCGGGTGTCTCGGGAGAGAGGATAAGCAGGCGGCGATGCAGACCAGCATGAGCCAGTTGCGCGCCCAAGTCAGGCGGCGGCACGGCACGCGGCAGCATCAGCACAGGCACGCCCATGATACGGCGATTCAGAAGCGTGAGGCCCGAGGGCAGGGTGACAGTATGCTCGCCGCACAAAAGCAAAGCGGCGGCAAAGCTGCGGTCTTGCATCAAGGCGTGATCGGATGGTGGGAGCGGGGCGTCAAACATCTCCGCAGCCTACGGGCGGTTGGTTAAGGGGGGCTTAACCCAGCCCCCCCAAGCCTAACCCAGCTGTATCAGCGCGTGGCGTTTCTTGCCCGCCGAGAGTTTGATCGGGCTGGCAAGTGCGCCTGCGTCGATCATCATGCCGGCGTCTGTGAGCGGTTCGTCGTTGATCTTGGCCCCGTTCTCGGAAATGAGGCGCTTTGCCTCCTTGCCCGATCCTGCGAGGCCCGATTTCACGATGAGCTGTACAATGGAGATGCCATCACCCAAGTCGTCAGCTGTGAGCGTCAGGGTTGGCAGGTCGTCGCCAACGCCGCCTTTCTCAAATACCTCGCGTGCGGTGGCTTCGGCCGCCTTCGCCGCTTCCGTGCCGTGCAACAGCGCTGTGACCTCATTGGCCAGCGTGACTTTGGCTTCGTTGATCTCGGAGCCTTCCAGCGCGCCAAGGCGGTCGCATTCCTCCACGGGGAACTCGGTGTAGAGCTTGAGGAATTTGCCCACATCGGCGTCGGTGGTGTTGCGCCAGAATTGCCAGAACTCGTAAGGCGACAGCATATCTGGATTGAGCCAGATGGCCCCCGATTGGCTTTTGCCCATCTTCTTGCCGTCAGAAGTGGTCAGCAGGGGTGACGTGAGGCCGTAGACCTCTCCGTCAATGACGCGGCGTGTAAGGTCGATTCCGTTAACGATATTACCCCATTGATCCGAGCCGCCCATTTGCAGCACACAGCCGTAGCGGCGGTGAAGCTCCATGAAGTCATAGGCCTGCAGGATCATATAGTTGAACTCGAGAAAGCTGAGCGATTGCTCGCGGTCCAGCCGTGATTTGACGCTTTCAAACGCCAGCATGCGGTTGATGGAGAAGTGGCGGCCGATGTCGCGCAGGAAATCGAGGTAGTTCAACTCGTCCAGCCATTCGGCGTTGTTGATCATCAACGCGTCCGTCTCGCCGTCGCCGTAGCTGAGGTAGGCGCTAAACACCTTCTTGATGCCCGCGATATTCTCGTCAATCTGCTCGGGGCCGAGCAGGGGACGCTCGTCCGCGCGGAAGGAGGGATCGCCCACCTTGGTCGTCCCACCGCCCATCAGGGTGATCGGCTTATGTCCCGTTTTTTGCAACCAGCGCAGCATCATGATCTGGATGAGCGAGCCTACGTGCAGGGATTTGGCCGTGGCGTCGAACCCGATATAGCCTGGCTGTGCACCCTTCATTAGCGCCTCGTCGAGGCCTTTATAGTCCGTGCAATCGGCGAGAAAGCCGCGCTCCATCATCACGGTGACGAATTCGGATTTGGGGTGGTAGGTCATGGCGCTTGCCCTCGGGTTGAATTGCAGGGCATCTATAGGACGGGCAGGGGCAAAGGAAAAGAGACGATGAACAGGGCGATACCGAAGACGGGTGTGGTGACGGCTGCGGGTGGGATGTCGGGCACGTCGCTCGACGGTGTAGACGTGGCGGTGCTGCGCACGGACGGGCGTGACATCGAGGGTTTTGGCCGATCCGCCTTTCGCGACTATAGCGCCGACGAGCGTGCGGTTATTGCGTCTGCATTGGGGCTTTGGTCAGGCGATACTGTTGATGCAGCGACCGATGTGGTCGAGGCCGCGCATCTGGAGATTTTGCGTGATTTTGCTGATGTGGATCTGATTGGATTTCACGGGCAGACCTTGGCCCATGCGCCGCGCATGCAGGGCACATTGCAGGTGGGCAACGGAGCCATGCTGGCCGCCGAGCTGGGCGTGCCTGTGGTCTGGGATTTTCGCACGTCGGATGTGGAGATGGGCGGCGAGGGGGCGCCTTTGGCCCCTTTTTTCCATCATGCCTGTGCGCGGTATATCGGGGCGGAGGGGCCAGTAGCTTTCCTTAATCTAGGCGGTGTGGGTAACATCACATGGGTGGACCCGAGTGTGGCTGAGCCGCAGATGGAGGGCGCGCTGCTTGCGTTTGACACGGGGCCTGCCAATGCACCTGTGAACGATCTGATGCAGGCGCGGCGGGGGCTTCCTTATGACAAAGATGGTGCATTGGCACGCGGGGGGACGGTCGAGACGGGCGCGCTTGAGCTGTTTTTGGCGGAGCCGTATTTCGCGCGTATGCCGCCCAAATCGCTGGACCGGAATGATTTTGCGGAGATGGTGGCGCTTGTACGGGAGCTTAGCGATGCGGATGCCGCCGCAACTTTGACGGCCATGTGTGCCGCAGGCGTGGCCGAGGCGATGCAGCATTGCCCAAGCCCGCCGTCCCGTGTGCTGGTCACAGGGGGCGGGCGGCGCAATCCTGTGCTGATGCAAATGCTGGCGGTCTCGCTTGATTGTCCTGTGGCGCCTGTCGAGGATGTGGGGCTGGACGGTGATATGCTGGAGGCGCAGGCCTTTGCCTATCTGGCAGTTCGTGTGGCGCGGGGCTTGCCCACCAGCTGTGTGAGCACCACAGGCGTGCGCGCAGCAGTGGGCGGTGGCATAGTGAGCGTGCCCTGAGGGCATTCGGGTGCGACATGATGTGCAGGTACGGAACGCGGCGGAAGCGGTCGCGTTAGCCTGTATATCAAAAGGAGCACTAAGGTGAGCAACGAGCACAATAGATTTTGGGAAATCCTCGACGAGGTCGAGATTTGCATGGTGACCACAGCCGACAAAGGCGCGATGCGCGCGCGGCCCATGGCGGCTTATATCGACACGCAGGCCCGCAGCATTCAATTCGTGACTGATGGCGACAGCGCGAAGCTGATGGAGATTAATGCGGATAACGACATCTGCCTGTCCTTCGCGGATGCGGGAAAGATGCTGTTTGCATCCGTTACGGGCAAAGCCACGGTGAGCCGGAACCGTGCGCTTATCCACAAGATGTGGGGACCATATTGCGACGTCTTCTTTGGCGGTGATCCTGCGAATGCGGATGTTGCCGTGATCGAGGTGCATCCCGACTTCGCGGAATACTGGGACAATGACAGTAACGCCGTTGGTATGGCGGTGGAATTGGCGCGGGCCTATTTTACCGACGACGGGCCCGATCTGGGGGCCAATGCAAAACTGGAAATGTAAGAGAGCGCGGCGTCCCACAGGGGCGCCGTCTTTTTTAGGTCTGAAGCGATTTCTCGAAGAACAGCAGATGCGGCAGCATATCGGAAGGAATCTCCTGATAGGGGCCACGGGGAGTAAATCCCATACGTAGATAGAGCGCGCGGGCGGCCGTGAGGCTGGTCGAGGTGTCGAGCAGCACGCGCGCGAACCCGTCATTCTGAGCTTGTGCCAAAACAGCCTCCATAAGCGCATAGGCGATGCCGTGGCCGCGCGCGTGGGGACTAACGAACAGGCGCTTCACCTCCGCGCTGCGGGCATCAAGCGCGTGTGACATCACGCAGCCTGCGGGCGCGCCGTCCAGCGTAGCAAGCAGGATAGCACCGCTGGGGCGTGCGTGGGCCGTGGCAAGCCCATCCATGAGCGCGGTGTACTTCGGGACGGGATAGAATGTACGCGTGATTTGGGCGTCAACCGGACTGACTTTCATCAATTCTGAGCGATAATCCCAACACAGCGCGCGCACCGCGTCGAGTGTTTCATCAGTAGTGGCTTGAGCAATCTCCAAACCGCCGCTGTCAACTTTTTCTGACATTTTTGTGAACCAATCTTCGAGTCTCCCGTTGTCTACACGAAGCAATTAGAGAGGAGAACAGTAATGAAACTGACATCAGTTCTAAGCACAACCGCCCTTATCGCAGCCCTTGGTGGCACGGCTTTTGCCGAGACCCAGATGAGCGATGATAATCTCATCCGCACACGCGATATCACAGGTGGTAATATCTATTCTCTTGCGGCTGCAGACACCATGTGGAGCAGCACAAGCACCTACGACAGCGTAGGCGATAACTGGAACAACATCGGCGAAATCGAGGACATTATTCTGTCCAAGGACGGGCAAGTGGTCGGCATCGTGGCCGAGGTCGGCGGTTTTCTCGATATCGGTGACAAGCATGTGATGATCCCCGTGAGCGACATGCGCCTGACAGCCGTGGACGACAAGACATACGGTTATGTGACTAACCTCACCGAGGAGCAGCTCGAAGAGTTGCCATCTGTTGACGAGGCAGCCTGGAACTAAAGACTTCCGGTAGCCAGAAGAAAGGGGAGTGCCATTGGCGCTCCCCTTTTTCGTGCTGCGATCTCTTCTCGTCTTCTTACTTCAGGATGCTCTCACCCGCATATTGCGCCGAAGCTCCGAGTGCCTCTTCGATGCGGATCAGCTGGTTGTATTTGGCCAACCGGTCCGATCGGGCGAGCGAGCCTGTTTTGATCTGGCCGCAATTTGTTGCCACGGCGAGATCCGCAATTGTCGCGTCCTCTGTCTCGCCCGAGCGGTGGGACATCACATTGGTGTAGCCTGCGCGGTGCGCCATATCGACAGCTTGAAGTGTCTCTGTCAGGGTGCTGATCTGATTTACTTTTACCAACATGGAGTTTGCCGCTCGGCGTGCGATGCCTTCCTCGAGGCGTCTTGGGTTCGTGACAAACAGATCATCACCAACCAATTGCACGCGATCCCCGATCGCGGCAGTCAGTTCGATCCAGCCGTCCCAATCATCCTCTGACATGCCGTCTTCGATGCTGATGATGGGGTAATCATTTACCAGCGACGTCAGGTAGTCGACGTTTTGCGCTGATGTGAGTGTTTTTCCTTCACCTGCAAGGACATAGGCGCCATCCTTATAGTATTCTGTCGCGGCACAATCGAGGGCGAGATACATATCCTCGCCTGGCTTATATCCAGCCTTTTCAATAGATTTTAGAATGAAATCAAGTGCCTCTCTGGAAGAGCTGATGTTGGGAGCAAAGCCGCCCTCATCGCCAACACCAGTTGCAAGCCCAGCGTCCGACAGCTCACGCTTGAGTGTGTGGAAGACTTCGGCCCCCATGCGCACGGCGTCGCGGATGTTCTCCGCCGACACGGGCATGATCATGAATTCCTGAATATCGATCGGGTTGTCTGCATGCTCACCGCCGTTGATGATGTTCATCATAGGAACGGGCAGGATGCGGGCGGAGGTGCCGCCCACATAACGGTAGAGCGGTTGGGAAACGAAATCAGCGGCAGCTTTTGCGGCAGCCAGCGAGACGCCGAGAATGGCATTGGCGCCAAGGCGGCTTTTGTTGTCTGTGCCGTCCAGCTCGATCATGGCTTCGTCAAGTTCGACCTGTTCTGTTACGTCCAGACCGACCAACGCAGAAGCGATATCGCCGTTCACGGCCGCACAGGCCTCCAGCACGCCCCGGCCAAAGTAGCGGGAGGCATCGCCATCGCGCCGCTCGGAGGCTTCATGCTTGCCCGTGGAGGCACCAGAAGGCACAGAGGCGCGGCCCATTGTGCCATCCTCCAGCGTCAGATCGACTTCGACGGTAGGATTGCCCCGACTGTCAAGAATCTCGCGGGCGTGGATGTCGATGATGGTGCTCATGGCGCTCATTCCTTAGGGCAGGTCGATTGGGTTGCCCTCTCTTATCGCTGCTTGTCACAGTTTGGAAGGTGCAGCAGACCCTTTAAGACGGTGTTTGCGCTCACGCAGCACGGTATAGATGCCAGAGGCGACAATAATGCCGCCGCCCAACACAGTGAGCGCATCGGGGCGTTCGCCGAAAAAGGCGATTCCGATAATCATTGCAAAGATCAGGCGGGAGTAACGGAAAGGGGTGACAAAGCTCACTTCACCCACGCGCATGGCGGCGACGATGCCGTAGTAGGCAAAAACACCGATGCCAATTGCCGCCCCGATCAGCGACCATAGGCGTGTATCAAGCGGGGCGAGTGGTTGGTCCGTTAGCCACAGCATGGCGAATCCCGCTGGGACCAAGACAACAAAGCCCAGAAAACTCAGTTGCATGGACGACAGGGTTTGCGGAATTTTTCGGGTCGAGATGTCGCGCAGGGCAAGGCCAAAGACGCCTCCCACGGCAAAGAGAGACAGGGGCGAGAAACCGTCGAGGCCGGGACGGATGATCATCAGGACACCCATAAAACCCACGCTGATCGCGGCCCAGCGGCGCCAACCGACCGCTTCCCCCAGAAACAGCGCCGCCCCAAGCGTGACGACCAGTGGTGTCGCCTGCAAAATGGCTGATGCTGTGGACAGCGGCGTGAAGACGATGGCGGAGATAAAACACATGGTGCCAAAAATCTCGCCCACAGCGCGTAGCATGACAGGCGCGGTTAGCATCTCGCGCTCGAACAGGGCGCGGCCTTGCAAGAGCACCACCACCGCAAAGACCAATGCGCCGCCAGCGCCCAGCATCATCAGAATCTGTCCCACGGGCAGGGCATCGCCCATCAACTTGATAAAACTGTCTTCGATCGCGAAACCGAGCATCGCAAGCACCATCAGGGTCGCGCCGCGCAGATTGTCCATGGGGGTATTTCCGTTCTTATGTAGACCGAGTGGTGCAAATTTTACGCGGTTTGTGCAAGGGGGTGCTAGGGCTTGAGGCGGACTTCGCCATGGGCATCGGCGCGGTATTCCAGTTTCGGAATGGCCTGCATCAACTGAGACAGCTTTGCATGCCCGTAGGTGCGCGGATCGAAGTCTGGATGGGCTGCACGGATCGTCTGGCCGATGGCGCTGAGGCTGTACCATTCATCGGATGTGTCGATCTTGTTCATGGCGTTTTTGACAAGGCCAAGCGCCTCTTTGGGGTTGCGGGTCTGCGCCTTGCTTTCATCCGTATCACGGTCGAGGTTCTCTACCAGAATGAACCGGTTGTAGACATTGCGCAGGGCTGAGTTGGTCTTTTCCTCGCCGATGCCGATAACCTCAAGACCGTCCTCGCGCAGGCGGTTGACCAATGCGGTAAAATCACTGTCCGAGGAGACGATGACAAAACCGTTGAATTTACCTGAATGCAGGATGTCCATCGCGTCGATAACCAGCCCGATATCGCTGGCGTTCTTGCCGGTGGTGTTGGAGGTTTCCTGATGCGCAACCAGCCCCAATGCGTGAATGGGGTCTTTCCACGCCTTGAGATGCGGGTTCGACCAATCGCCGTAAACCCGCCGCAAGGCAGGCTCTCCGATGGAGGCCACTTCGCGCATGATATTGGCGGCGTGTTTGGCCGGCACGTTGTCGGCGTCAATCAAGACGGCGAGCAGGGGGCGGTCGCGATCGGGCATGCAGCATCCTTTCAACTGGTGTTCGGGTGATAGGACGCCTTGCCCGTCTTTGCCAACCCCGTTGACATATCGCGCCGTAAGCCCCATGTGCTCCTCAGGGCGTGCCTTCTGCCGCGTGAGCAGGCGGCGGTTTATCCGCAGACGCAAGGCCCGACCTATTGTTCCCAAAATCACGCGTGGGGCAGACGCAACCGGACGCATCGGGGCATTTGGCCTTGCTGCGCGATCTGCTGTTGCGCACCACGACGATAGCGCACGGGCTGTGTCCTGTAGCGCGGAATAGAGATGAAATATGAGCGATTTTGACATGATGGACCTGCCACGCGCGCTGGTCACACGATTGGCGGCGATGGGCCTCAAGGACCCGACACCGATCCAGAAGCAGGCCATTCCCCACGGGCTGAACGGCCGCGATGTGATGGGCCTTGCCCAGACGGGCACAGGCAAGACTGCCGCGTTCGGTATCCCGCTGATTGCGCGGATGCTGGAGATGGAGGGCCGTCCCAACCCCAAATCCGTACGCGGCCTCGTCTTGGCACCAACGCGTGAGCTGGCCACGCAGATCAGCGTGAACTTGCGCGGCTTTGCCGAGAGCACGCCCATTAAGGTAGCGATGGTTGTCGGCGGGCAGAACATCAACACCCAGATCAAGCGTTTGCACAGTGGCGTCGATATTCTGGTGGCGACACCGGGACGGTTGCTGGACCTGATGGACCGCCGCGCTGTGCGCCTTGATGAGGCGGCGTTTCTGGTTCTCGATGAGGCGGATCAGATGCTGGACATGGGGTTCATCCATGATCTGCGCAAAATCTCCCAAGTCATCCCCAAGTCGCGCCAGACGTTCCTGTTCTCGGCTACGATGCCCAAGCTGATGAACGAGATTGCGAACAGCTATTTGCAGTCTCCGATCCGCATCGAAGTCTCGCCTCCTGGTAAGGCGGCGGATAAGGTGACCCAAGAGGTGCATTTCATCGCCAAGGCGGAGAAGAAGGCGCTGCTCATTGAATTGCTCGAAGAGCATAAGGGCGAGCGGGCGCTTGTCTTTGGCCGCACCAAGCACGGCTGTGAAAAGCTGATGAAGGATTTGGTGAAGGCGGGTTTTGACGCCGCCTCCATCCACGGCAACAAATCGCAAGGTCAGCGCGACCGTGCCATTGAGGGCTTCAAAAAGGGCGATATCACTGTGCTGGTGGCCACGGATGTGGCGGCACGCGGTCTCGATATTCCCGACGTGAAACACGTCTACAACTACGAGCTGCCCAATGTGCCTGACAATTATGTGCACCGCATTGGTCGCACCGCGCGTGCGGGCAAGGACGGGGCGGCGATTGCATTCTGTGCGCCCGACGAGATGGGCGAATTCATCGATATCCAGAAAGTCATGGGCATCCGTATCCCCGTTGCCTCTGGCCGCGTGTGGGAAAGCCACGAGCTGTCTCTTATACACATCTCCGAGCCCACGAGACAGGCAGAAATCTCG
>OJDV01000022.1_pt1 | contig 166346 bp, 161 predicted proteins | sample 1592911 | NCBI WGS metagenome assembly OJDV01 (sample SAMN05416860, study PRJEB24817) | seawater metagenome | isolation source: Sea water | place: Canada:Atlantic | collected 2013-11
ATGTGTGCTCGTAGAGCGCCATATTATTCACCATTTTCAAGCGTGCTTCAAAATCAGGGCTAATCTTCCGCGCCCAGATACGAGAGGCGACCGCGTTAAAGATATTTGCGGAAGATTGGGGGCTTATACTGCGATGCGGTAGAAACGCAAGGGGTGGACGGGGGTTTATCGGCGTTATAAACCGATAAGACAACGATAAATGGGGGAACCATGACACGCGCATTTGTATTTCCGGGCCAAGGCGCCCAAACCATCGGAATGGGCAAGGGCTTTGCGGATGCTTATCCTGCGGCTAAGGCCGTATTTGATGAGGTAGATGAGGCCTTGGGCCAAGATCTGTCAGGTATGATTTGGGACGGCGATAATGCTGATCTGACACTGACCGAAAATGCGCAACCTGCGTTGATGGCGACTTCGCTGGCCGCGATGGCTGCACTGAACGCAGAAGGGGTGGAAATAACGGCTGCGTCTTTTGTGGCTGGGCATTCATTGGGTGAATATTCAGCGCTTTGTGCAGCAGGGTCTTTGACCTTGGCCGATACTGCGCGTTTGTTGCGCATTCGGGGCCGTGCGATGCAGGCAGCGGTGCCTGTGGGTGTTGGTGCAATGGCGGCCTTGTTAGGGCTGGACTTTGCCACGGCACAGGAAGTGGCAGCTGAAGCGGCTGAAGGTGAGGTTTGCCAAGCCGCGAACGATAATGATCCGGGACAGGTGGTTGTTTCAGGGCATAAAGCTGCCGTGGAACGTGCTTGCGAAATTGCCAAGGGCAGGGGTGCAAAACGCGCGGTTATTTTGCCAGTATCCGCCCCTTTCCATTGTGCTTTGATGCAACCAGCAGCGGATGCGATGGCTGCCGCGTTAGCTGACGTTAATATTTCCGCACCAAACGTGCCCGTGGTGGCAAACGTATTGGCAAGTGCCAACAATGATGCGGATGTGATCGCGGATTTACTGGTGCAACAGGTCACAGGTTCTGTGCGATGGCGGGAAAGTGTTTCTTACATGAGCGCGCAGGGTGTGACAGAGATTTATGAAATAGGTGCGGGTAAAGCATTAAGTGGTATGGTGCGTCGCATTGATCGCGCGATTGCTTGTAAGGCTGTGAATAGCCCTGAAGATATTGCAGCGGTTGTTGCTGAACTAAAAGGATAAGATATGTTTGATTTAACAGGTAAAAAAGCACTGGTAACGGGCGCGTCAGGCGGCATAGGTGGTGCTATTGCACGTGGGTTGCATGCGATGGGGGCAAGTGTTGCACTGTCGGGTACACGGGTTGATCCGTTGAACGCATTGGCGACTGAACTGGGTGAACGCGCGTTTGTAACCCCTTGTAACCTTAGCGATAAAGAAGCAGTTCTGGCCCTTGCGGGCCAAGCATCAGAGGCCATGGGCGGTTTGGATATTTTGGTCAATAACGCAGGTATTACACGCGATAATATCTTTATGCGCATGTCTGAAGATGAATGGCAGCAAGTGATTGACGTAAACCTTTCATCTACCATGCGGTTGATGAAATCAGTTATGCGCCCGATGATGAAACAACGTTTTGGGCGGATTATTAACATCACGTCGATTGTTGGTGTCACGGGCAATGCGGGGCAGGTGAATTATGCGGCCAGTAAGGCGGGGATCATCGGCATGACCAAGTCTTATGCACAAGAAATTGCAACGCGCGGCATTACCGCTAACTGTGTAGCACCGGGCTTTATCGAAACCGCTATGACGGCTGATCTGCCTGATGCGGTGAAGGAAAAAATGACAGGTAATATTCCTGCGGGTCGTATGGGTTCGCCTGAAGAAATTGCAAGTGCTGTGGCCTATCTGGCATCGACAGAAGCCAGCTACGTGACAGGGCAAACCCTGCATGTAAACGGTGGGATGGCTATGATATAGCCGCAATTTGCGCCAGCAAACTGCGGCAAGAATGCGTATAACATTCTAAAAAACCTAAGGATAATTCCGATTGGAATTGCCCTATCTCCCACATCTAAGAAAGCACCCAACCCATGCCCATCACACGCACACATTCCTCTGAACGCGCTAGCAAAATAGTTACCCACAATGGAACCATCTACCTGTCAGGCCAAGTGGCCAACGACGTAACAGTTGGTATTCAAGAGCAAACCCAAAGCTGTACTGATAAAATTGACGCGCTTCTTGCTGAAGTTGGTAGCGACAAGGATCGCATCCTGTCAGCAACGGTTTTCTTACGTGATATGAAAGATTTTGCGGCGATGAATGAGATTTGGAACGCATGGGTTGCGGATTGTGGTAAACCTGCACGTGCTTGTGTAGCTGCCGAAATGGCTAGGCGTGAGATTTTGGTTGAGATCTGCATTGTTGCGGCTGTTAAGGGCTAGGTTTTAATGTATTCATTGCACATAGTGCAACGCAATCCACAGGATATTGTGGATTGTAAGTGTGTGATATGTATATGATAAATATAGATATTTTAACTATTATGAAGGATATGTACTTAATTTTTATGCATATTTCGTACTAAATTTTACATGATTGTTTTGCACTAAATGTCGTAGTTATCCACAGGTTATCCACGGGATTTCCAGATTGCATATGTATCGAATCATAGTGTATCTTGTGAATGTGAGAAGCGACCCTACAAGATATAGAGTCGCTTCGATCTGGCTGGGACTGATGTCCGTAGCATGGTTGAGATTAGGATTTGCTGTCGATTCTCAAACATACCTTAGGGTGCCATGCTGCGGACATCACTGCAAGGATATTTAGCACTTGCTAAACCATGCCCATATTTTTGGAAGAAGCTGCGGTTTCCCCCTTAAACCCCAATCTTCGAAATAAACTTCACCCGTTGATATGCTGTGATGCCTTCTTCGCCACCTTCTGATCCATAACCAGAGTGGTTAACCCCACCAAAGGGTGTTTCGGGGGTGGCGATGCCGAAGTGGTTTACGCCGAACATGCCTGCGTTAATCTGGTCGCCCAATCGGTTTGCAACGTTGCCGTTGGTGGTAAAGGCATAAGATGCCAACCCGTATTCCAGTTTGTTGGCACGTTCAATTACCTCATCAAAATCGGTGAATGAAGACATTGGTGCTATAGGGCCGAAGGGTTCATCGGTCATGATTTTTGCTTCTTCAGGTACGTCTTTTAGCACGGTAGGTTTGTAAAAAAACCCTTTATTACCAAGGCGTTCACCACCTGTTAGCAACTCTGCGCCATGGCTGACTGCGTCATCCACCAAATCTTGCATTACGTCCAATCGACGCGCACCGATCAAGGGGCCGATTTGAACGCCGTCATTGATGCCTTCGCCCACGACCATTTCGTTCGTGTGTTGGGTGAAACGTTCTGCGAACTCTTCATACACGCCTTTTTGCACGTAGAAGCGTGTAGGGGATATGCATACTTGGCCTGCGTTACGGAATTTTGTGGCGGCACATGCTTTGGCAGCCATTGCTATGTCGGCATCGTCAAAGATCATCACTGGCGCGTGGCCACCCAGTTCCATTGTGCAGCGGATCATGCGTTTGGCCGCTTGGGCTTGTAACAACATGCCTACAGGGGTGGATCCTGTGAAGCTAAGTTTCTTGATGATGGGGCTGTCCAACAGGTAGCTGGATATTTCCGCAGGCACACCGAACACAAGGTTCAGAACACCGTCAGGCAGGCCTGCGTCTTGGAAACAGCGCGCGATGGCGATGGCGGCGGACGGTGTTTCTTCATCGGCTTTCATGATGATGGAACAGCCTGCACCCAGTGCGTTGCCGATTTTGCGCATGACGTTTGAGGCAGGAAAGTTCCATGCGACAAAGGCCGCAACAGGGCCAACAGGTTCTTTTATCATCATCTGACGTTGGCCAGGAATGCGTGCAGGAATTATGCGGCCGTAAGCGCGTTTGCCTTGTTCTGCGTCCCAGCGCAAACAACCGATGACAAAATCCATCTCTAAGCTGGCTTCATTTGCGGGTTTACCCATGTCGCGGCTGATGTTGACGGCAATCGCGGCTTTGCGCTCTTCCATCAGGTCGGCGGCTTTATCCATGATGGCTTGACGGGCAAGGGGGGATGTGGCGCGCCATGTTTGAAAACCTTTGTCAGCAGAGGCAAGGGCTGCATCTAGATCTGCGACGGATGCGTGTGGAAGTGTGCCCAGTATCTCTTCTGTTGCAGGGTTAATCACGTCTTGGCTTTTATCTGAAGTGCCTTGTGTCCATTTACCGTTAATTAAGAGTTCAAGTTTTTCGTATGCCATTATCTGTTCTCCGAATGCGTTTAAAAAAACCTTTAGCAAAGAAATTTTGAAACACAAGTGCGTGTGTGTACTTGGCGTAAGTAATCTATTATGGCTATATTCATATCTATGGTTCGAAACCATTTGCCATTGTGTATCTTTATGTTATAGCGCGGCACAGATTATCCAAGGGCGGGGTCGCTTTTGGCATCATGGCCATCGTAATATGGCTGTTATTTGTACCTGAAATTAGGTATGAGTGAAAAAACCAAGGGGAATACCCCGCAATATGAGGACTGAAACATGAGCGACATCGCAGATCGTGTAAAGAAAATCGTTGTAGAACACCTAAGTGTTGACGAAGCAAAAGTAACTGAAACAGCATCTTTCATTGATGATCTGGGCGCAGACAGCCTGGACACAGTTGAGCTGGTTATGGCATTTGAAGAAGAGTTCGGCATCGAAATTCCAGATGATGCGGCTGAAACCATTCAGTCCTTCGGCGACGCAGTGAAATTTATCACTGAAGCTGGCTAAAGAATTTAAGACTTAGTTGTCTTTTTTAAAACGCGCTCCTATTGGGGCGCGTTTTTTTACGAAAAATTGCTGTTGTGATGTTGATTGCTTGCTGAATATTGTAAGGCAGGGTAATTAGAACCAAATAGGCAAGAAATACTAAGGAGCATAATATGCGTCGTGTTGTTGTTACCGGACTTGGAATGGTATCCCCGCTTGCGTGCGGTGTGGATGAAACTTGGAAACGTTTAATTGCAGGCCAATCTGCGGCAGGGACAATTTCGCGCTGGGATGCGGATCATTTGGTCACGAACTATGCGTGCGAAATACCGTTTGGTGATGGCACTGACGGAACGTTTAACCCTGATGACTGGATGGAACCTAAAGAGCGACGCAAGGTTGATGATTTTATCCTGTATGGCATGGCAGCTGCGGATCAAGCGGTTGCTGATGCAGGCTGGACGCCTGAGGAAGAAGAAAGCCGACTACGCACGGGTGTTATGATTGGTTCTGGTATTGGCGGTTTAAAATCTATTGCCGAAACGGCTGTGACGCTAAAAGAACGCGGGCCACGCAGGGTTTCGCCTTTCTTCATTCCTGGTGCTTTGATTAATCTAGTTTCAGGGCAAATTGCTATTCGGTACGGTTATAAAGGGCCAAATCATGCGGTTGTGACCGCCTGTTCATCAGGGGCGCATGCCATTGGTGATGCGGCACGTTTGATTATGCTGGATGATGCAGATGTGATGATTGCTGGTGGGACGGAAAGCCCGATATGTGAAATTGGTATTGCTGGGTTTAACGCTTGTAAAGCATTATCAAAGTCACATCGTGATGACCCGACGAAAGCATCTAGACCTTATGATCGTGACCGTGATGGGTTCGTTATGGGTGAAGGTGCTGGTGTTGTTGTGTTGGAAGAATATGAACACGCCAAGGCGCGCGGTGCGAAGATTTATGCGGAAATTCTGGGCTATGGTTTATCTGGTGATGCATATCATATTACGGCACCATCATCGGATGGCGATGGCGGATTTCGTGCGATGACGGCGGCTTTGAAACGGGCCGATCTTTTGCCATCTGACATTGATTATATTAATGCGCACGGTACATCTACTATGGCTGATACGATTGAGTTGGGTGCGGTTACGCGCTTACTGGGTAATGCGGCTAAAGGGGTGACAATGTCGTCGACAAAGTCATCAATCGGGCATTTGTTAGGTGCTGCAGGGGCTGTTGAGGCGATTTTCTGTATACTTGCCTTGCGCGACCAAATTGCACCGCCGACGATTAATCTGGACAATCCAGATGTGGAAACCGAGCTGGATTTGGCACCTAACAAAGCTGTGAAACGTGAAATAAATGTGGTTTTGTCAAACTCGTTTGGCTTTGGCGGCACCAATGCATCACTTGTTATGGGTAAGGTGGACGGCTAAGCCTATGAACAAGCATTTTGCTGCTAATTTTTTCAATCTTTTAATAATTATCGTGATTGGTATTGCTGGCCTTGTATATTGGAGCAAGGCAGAGTTTTACCGTGACGGCCCCTTACAACAGGCACTTTTTATTGAGGTGCCGCGCGGTGGCAATGTAGTGGCACTTTCAAAAGAGTTGGAAGAACAAGGTGCGGTTAGGCACGGGGCTATTATGCGGCTTGGGTCGGATTATTTGGAAAAAACCAATAAGTTGAAATATGGGAATTATGAAATACCTGCCCATGCTTCTATTGCGGATATTCTTGATATTGTAACCAAAGGTGGGCGCAGTAGCTTTCGCTATGTTGCGCGTTTTTCTGTTAAGGTTACTGGGCCTGCGAATTTAACCTTACGTGAACGTTCGACAACTGGTGCTGATCCGGTTGTATTGGCTTCATTTGCTATGGGTGAAGAATTGCCAGAGGCATATGCGAAATTGAAAGCGGCGAAAGCGGCTGTTTCATATCGTGTTTCAGTGGCCGAAGGGGCAACAAGTTGGCAGATTGTTGAAGCTTTGAATGCGGCTGACTTTTTAACGGGTGATGCATTGGATGTGCCTGATGAGGGAAGCCTTGCGCCTGATACGGTTGAAGTGCGTGCGGGAAGTGCACGCAGTGATATTTTGGCAAAGATGACAAAGGCGCAGACTGCGATTTTAGCGGAAGCTTGGGCAAATCGTGCAGATGACTTACCGTTTAAGTCGCCGCAAGAAGCATTGATATTGGCCTCTATCGTTGAAAAAGAAACCGGCGTTAAATCTGAACGTGGGGAAGTTGCGGGTGTGTTTGTTAATCGCCTGAACAAAGGTATGAAGCTGCAAACTGACCCGACAGTGATTTATGGGCTTACCGAGGGCAAGGCCCCTTTGGGGCGTGGTTTGCGACGTAGCGAGTTGGCTAAAAAGACCGCTTATAACACATATATCATTCCTGCCTTACCACCTGGGCCGATTGCTAACCCTGGTCGTAAAGCGATCGAGGCTGTGATGAAACCTACGAAGACAGAAAACCTGTTTTTTGTGGCGGATGGTACGGGTGGGCATGCGTTTGCAGCAAGTTTGAACGAACATAATGCCAATGTTGCCAAGTGGCGCAAGATTGAAGCGGAGCGTCGTAAAGCAGCGGAGTAACTTGGTAATTACTAGGTTTATCAGTGCCTTATATCAAGAGTTAACGAAATCTTTCGCCATAGATCACTCACCCTATAGTTGAAGATCTTGACTTTTAGAACGGTCGGAAGTATACCTTGTGGCAAGCTGGAAGAAGTGGGTAAGCAGTGGTCGTAATGGCTGCTGCTTTTGCACGTCTGCTCGACGGGACAACCCGAGAGGAAGCCATACTACATGACTGAAGATATCCCTGAGGGATTACAAGCGCAGGCCGAAAGGTTGGCGTTTGCACAAGAAAACTATGCAAGACTTGCACTTAATCTGGTCACTACAATCGGCCGCCTAGGCGGTGATTTGACCAGTGGCGCGCTGCCAACAAATGTATCAAAGCTGATGTGTCATTATGAGGCTGCATTGATACATGCCAACAAACAAGAGGCGGAATATGCAAAACAATTTGAAGCCATCAATGGGGTTATCCAAGGCGGCGCCCATGATGCGGACGACGCACGATCGGAAATCCTTGGCCGAATTGCTCACTTGTGCGAGCGCGGAGGAGGTTGATGGGTTTCTGTCCGGCCTAAGTGCCAATGCGCTGAAAGCTTTACCTTGGATGTTCGAGTTCTGGGCATTACCCCATCAGATGGCCCCTAAGAGCGATTGGGATACTTGGGTTATTCTGGGGGGGCGCGGCTCGGGGAAAACCCGCGCTGGCGCTGAATGGATACGAGGGCAAGTTGAAGGTGCGCGGCCTATGGATATGGGTAAGTGCCGCCAATTTGCACTGGTAGGTGAAACTTATGCACAAGTGCGCGATGTAATGGTGTTTGGTGACAGCGGTATTTTGGCCTGTTGCCCACCTGATCGCCGCCCTAAGTGGGAAGCCACACGCAGGCGGCTGGTATGGCCTAATGGGGCGGTGGCTACGTGTTATTCGGCCAGCGATCCTGAAGCGATGCGCGGGCCGCAATTTGACGGGGCTTGGGTAGATGAGCTGGCGAAATGGAAAAAGCGGCGTGAAGCTTGGGACATGTTGCAGTTTGCCATGCGGTTGGGGGATGATCCGCAACAGGTGGTGACGACAACACCAAAAAATGTAGCGATATTGCATGATATTTTGAATGGTACGAATGCGGTTTCTACATCGGCACCAACATCGGCCAATGCGGTGAACCTAGCACAGTCTTTTCTGGATAAGGTGACAGCGGAATATGGCGGCACGCGGCAGGGGCGTGAGGAACTGGATGGCGAGCTATTAGAAGATGTGGATGGGGCTTTATGGCATCTGTCTGATCTGGATGCGGGGCGGGTTGAGGTGGCACCGATACTTGACCGTGTGGTTGTGGCGGTTGATCCGCCGACGACCAGCGGGGAAAACGCGGATGCCTGCGGGATTATTGTCGCAGGTGTTGTGATGCAGGGGCCGCCGCAGAATTGGCGGGCTTATATATTAGCGGATTTAACGATGTATGCGGTTACACCGAATGCATGGGCTGCTGCGGTGACGGTGGCAGCAAAGGAATTTGGGGCTGACCGTGTGGTGGCTGAGGTCAATCAGGGTGGCGAAATGGTTGAGGCGGTTTTACGCCAACATTCTGCCCTGTTATCTTATAAAGGCGTGCGGGCAACACGCGGTAAATCAGCCCGCGCAGAACCTGTGGCGACTTTGTATGAGCAAGGCCGTGTGCATCACTTGGGTGGTTTGCGTGATTTGGAAGACCAGATGTGCCAAATGAGCCTAGCGGGCTTTAGCGGCAAAGGCAGCCCTGACCGTGTGGACGCGCTTGTCTGGGCTATGACTGATTTGATGGTTGATGCGGCGCAAAATTATCATCGTCCGAGCGTTCGGGCACTTTTATAAATAATCTATTTTAGGAGCAAGATTTATGGTTCTGCGATTTTTGCGGGGGAAATCCCCTGTGGTTGAGACGAAAACATCTGGAGCAGCCCCAGTTATTGCCTTTCACGGGGCAGCAAAAACCTGCGTGGTCGGCGCGTGATGTGGTGTCTTTGACGCGCACTGGTTTTGTCGGAAACCCTGTGGGGTTTAGGTGTGTCAAGATGATTGCCGAGGCGGCCGCAGCGGTGCCTTTGGTGTTGGCGGATGATAAGCGGAAGTATGAGGCGCATCCGTTGTTGAGCCTGCTTGCACGGCCGAATGTGGCGCAAGGACGCGCTGATCTGTTGGAGCGTTTTTATGGGCAGTTGTTACTGTCTGGGGACGGGTATTTTGAAGCGGCAGGGGCGCATAATGATGGTGGGCCTGCGGAACTGTATGTGCTGCGATCTGATCGGATGCGGGTTGTTCTGGGTGCGGATGGGTGGCCTATGGCCTATGAATATAGTGTGGGTGCGAAGAAACACAGGTTTGATATGTTGGCTGATTTGGCCCCGATTACGCATGTGAAACTGTTTCATCCGCAAGATGACCACTACGGCTTATCACCGATGCAGGCGGCGGCGGGTGCGTTGGATGTGCACACAGCTGCGAACCGATGGTCGAAAGCGTTGTTGGATAATGCTGCACGTCCTTCGGGGGCGATTGTTTACAAACGGTTAGATGGGCAAAGCACTATGGCAAGCGATCAATATGATCGTCTGGTGGCAGAGCTGGAAAGCAACCATCAGGGTGCGCGAAATGCAGGGCGACCGATGTTGTTAGAAGGCGGCCTTGATTGGAAGCCCATGGGCTTTTCACCGTCTGATATGGAATTTCAGAAGACCAAGGATAGTGCAGCACGTGAGATCGCGTTGGCCTTTGGGGTGCCGCCGATGTTGTTAGGACTGCCCGGTCACAATACATATGCGAATTATCAAGAAGCCAATCGTGCGTTTTACAGGCTGACGGTTTTGCCCCTTGTTGGTAAGGTATCAGGCGCAATTTCTGGTTGGTTATCAGTAATTATGGTGCTGAATTGAAGTTATCCGCAGATATGGACGGTGTGCCGGCATTGGCGCATGAACGCGAAGTGCAATGGACGCGGGTGGCGGCTGCTACGTTTCTGACTGACGCGGAGAAACGAGTGATGTTGGGCCTGCCTGCGGTTGCGGATGCGTGAGCGCAAGGGTGGGTCACGGTTTTTATATGAACCGTTTGATGCAGCGGCGGCGCGTCTGGAGACCCATGAACAGGTAACGAATGAACGCTGGTCAGGGCTGGAACGACGGTTGGGGCAAATTGAGACAACGCTGGAACGGCTGGAAAAGCGGCTTTGGCTGGCAGTTTACGGTGTGGTGGGCTTTGTGTTGATACGCGGCGTACTGAATATCTTTGAGATGGCTAATAGATAACAGGAAATTATATGTTTTATACAAATCAAGATTATGGATTAGAGACGAAATATGCCCGCTTTGACGGGGTGACAGCGTTAAAAAATGGTTGTGAAATATCGGGTTATGCGTCTGTCTTCGGGCAAGCGGATCAATCAGGTGATGTGGTGCAAACAGGGGCCGATAAGGCGTGTTTGCAAAAACTGATGGGTGAAGGGCGATCAGTAAAAATGCTGTGGCAACATGATCCAACTAAGCCAATCGGGGTTTGGAATGAAATACATGAGGATGGTAACGGATTGTTTGTTAAGGGACGTTTATTCCCAGATATTCAAGGGGGTGCGGAAGCTTTGGCGTTGATTAAGGTCGGTGCTGTAGATGGATTATATATTAGTTATCGAACATTAAAGGCGGAAAAATCTACGAAAAGTGGTAGATTATTGCATTAATTGGAACTTTTGGAAGTATCATTGGTAACATTTCCAATGCTTCCCCAAGCGCGGGTATCTAGGGATGAGAAATCAGACGATGATCTTGCGAATGAGCTGGCGGCGGCATTGAACGCGGCGCGCCTTGAGATGCTGACCTAAGAGGTCAGTAAATTTTATCTAAAATAGGATTGATAGATGAGCAACCGAGAGAAGAAAGCGTCTGCGGGCCAAATGGCGTGCGCTAAACCGAATGGTTTGGAAATGAAAAGTGCGATGACTGGTTTCGTGCAGGACTTTTCCAAATTTAATTCAGAAATGAAATCGAAATTACAAACACAGGAACACAGATTAGCAATGTTAGAACGAAAAACACTTGAGACGATGAACCGACCTGCGAACCGACCTGCACTTTCTGGTGCGGCGGCGATTGAAGCACCGCATCAAAAGGCATTTGGTGCCTATCTGCGATCCGGTGATGATGACGGGATGCGTGGCCTTGAATTGGAAGGCAAGGCATTGTCGACGGCAGTGTCGGCTGATGGCGGGTATCTGGTTGACCCTGTAACTGCAGATAAGATTGCAGGGGTATTGTATTCATCAGCTTCTATTAGGTCGATTGCAAATGTGGTGGCGATTGAAGCGACTGCCTATGATGTGTTGGTTGATACAACTGATATTGGGGCAGGTTGGGCGACCGAAGTGGCGGATAGTGTAGAAACCTCGACACCTCAGGTGGAACGTATCACCATCCCGTTGCATGAATTGTCGGCCTTGCCAAAGGCATCGCAACGTTTGCTGGATGACAGTGCATTTGATGTTGAAGGTTGGTTGGCGGAACGGATTGCTGACAAGTTTTCACGGGCTGAAGGCAATGCATTTGTTTCCGGTGACGGGGTTGATAAACCTACAGGTTTCTTGACTTATCCGTCTGCGGGTAATGGCACAGAGGTTTGGGTTGAAATCGGTCACATTCTAACGGGTGTTGATGGCGATTTTGCAGCAACTAACCCTGCTGATGGAACCGGATATGGGCATTGGAAAAATACTTATGTTCAAGGGCTTACTGGGCAACCAGTGACTTATTGGTCTGATACACCCGTTTTGTTAAGTGCCGAAGGCGGTGACTTTGTAAGTGGCAGTATTCGGATTGCAATACACACAACTGTGTTGACGCCGCCCGCCGCAGTTTAATGCGCGCAGTGCTGCATGTGGATGTGGTTACTTTAGCGCGTGTTTTATTGGGCGTTGAAGTGGGAAAAAGATCTGAAATATGCGACCGTTTTTTTGACCGCGCCCATGCGGCTGACAAGTATAGAAAGCGGTTTGGCCGTTACCATCTGGATTATGGGCGTGGTGATCTGGCGTCTGCGTGTTGGAATGCAGAAAAACGATCAGAACCGTTTTTATCCGATCGCAATTATGCCCAGTGTCTGGGCGTGATTTTTGAGCGTATTGTGAAGGGGCCAAGGCCTAGCCTTGAGCGCAAGTGATGCAGGTTGCGACTGAAGGGTTGTGTTTTAACCTTTTGAGGGCAATGTCATCACCACATTCAAGACAGTAACCATATTCGCCTTGTGCCATGCGTTTAAGGGCTGAATTAGCCTGTGTAATTTCAAATTGACGTCTTTGGCTGGTAGCATTTGCCATCGCTTGTTGTTGCATGGCATCCATACGCGAAAGCCTTCCTACCGAGGTTTGATCCAGGATAACGGTTGCGCGACTATCGCAAGCCGCTGTATCTATAGCGGTTAAATCGGCGATTATTGCATGCAACTGTTTGGTGAAATTTGTTAGTTCAGCATCTGTCATAATGTCTATCACTAGACATGATTTGTATTGACGCTGTCAATTATGTACTACATTGAGTCTTAAAGGTATCAATGAAAAGGGGCTGTAAAATGGCTCAGACAGTAAAAAAATTACGCGAAGTAGACCCCGTTTGGGAACGTATCAGACGGGATGCGAAGGATTTGGTGGAATGCGAGCCAGTAATGGCTGGGATGGTGCATTCTAGTGTTTTACATCATAATAGCTTAGAAAAAACATTGGCTTATCGAATTTCTTTAAAGTTATCTAATGATGAAATGACATCACAGATTTTACGTGAGATTGTTGATGAAGCTTATGCAACTGATGCGAGTTTAGGCGATAGTGCGCGCGCAGATATAACGGCAGTTATGGAGCGTGACCCTGCTTGCCACAGTCCTTTGCAGCCTTTATTATTTTTCAAAGGGTTTCAGGCAGTGCAAGCATATCGCGTGGCACATTGGTTGTGGTCAGAAGGCCGAAAAGAAATGGCATATTTCATGCAAATGCGCAGTTCTGAGGCTTTTGGTGTGGATATTCACCCTGCGGCGCGCATTGGCAAAGGTATTATGATTGACCATGCACATTCGATTGTGATTGGGGAAACCGCGCGTGTTGGCGATAATGTGTCTATGCTGCACTCGGTGACTTTGGGCGGTACGGGTAAAGAGGACGATATACGCCATCCAACTATTGAAAACGGCGTGTTGATTGGTGCAGGTGCCAAGGTTTTAGGTAATATCACGGTGGGTTATTGCAGCCGTATTGCTGCGGGTTCTGTTGTATTGCAGGAAATACCACCTTGTAAAACAGTGGCTGGGGTACCAGCAAAGATTGTGGGCGAGGCAGGATGTTCGCAACCTTCGCAATCTATGGATCAGATTTTAGCGGATTAGAATTTAGTTTAGATGAATTTAATAGCCCCGAAGTTTTGTACTTCGGGGCTATATAGTTTTGTTAAGCAAACATTGCTAAAGGATTTTCCAGATATAGGGCGACGCGAGCTAAGAATTGGGCGCCCAATGCACCATCTATGACCCTGTGATCGACGGATAAGGTGACAGACATTACGATGGCAGTTGTGATGCTGCCGTCATCCGCAATTACTGGTTTTTTCATACCAGCCCCAACTGCAAGGATTGAGCCATGAGGGGGGTTGATTACCGCGTCGAAGTTTTCAATGCCCATCATACCAAGATTGGAAATAGCAAAACTGCCGCCCTGATATTCGTGCGGCGCAAGTTTTTTGTCTCGGGCGCGGCTGGCCAAGTCTTTCATTTCTTTGGATAATTCAGAAATGGATTTTTTATCTGAATCGCGCAAAACGGGAGTGAACAGGCCGCCTTCAATGGCGACTGCAACGGCTACATCGGATGGTTCCAATTTTAAAATTCGATCTTCGGCCCAAACGGCGTTGCAGTCAGGCACATCTTGCAGGGCTTTTGCGCAGGCTTTGATTATGAAGTCGTTAACGGACAGCTTGATACCGTCGGTTTCTAATGCGGCGTTCATTTCTTTGCGAGCAGCCATTAAACGATCCAGATGGATAGAACGGCGCAGGTAGAAATGCGGGATGGTTTGTTTGGCCTGCGTCAAACGTGCGGCAATGATTTTACGCATGCCATTTAAGGGTACTTCTTCGTAACTGCGATCCTGATACATTGCATTGACGCTGTCGGATGTAGCTGAAGATGCGATTACTACTTTTGCGATAGATGCTGTTGCAACAGGTGTGGCAGGGGCACTTTCGAGATCGGATTTGATAATGCGGCCGTGCGGGCCTGAGCCTGTTATAGTTGCCAGATCAACGCCTTTGTCGGCGGCTATTCGTCTTGCTAACGGGGTTGCAAAAACGCGATCACCTGATTTTGTTGGTGCTGCTACAGGGGCAGGTGCCGTGATTGCGGCAACTTCTTCCTTGGCGGGTTCGGCAGCTGATGCGACAGGGGCAGAACTTACTTTATCCATTGCACTGGCATCTTCATCTTCTTCCAAAAGAATGGCGATAGGCGCGTTTACCGCTACGCCTTCAGTGCCTTCAGCGATCAAAATTTTACCAATAGTACCTTCGTCAACCGCTTCAAACTCCATAGTGGCTTTATCGGTTTCTATTTCAGCAAGAAGATCACCTGATTGAACAGTGTCGCCCTCTTTTACCAACCATTTGGCAAGTGTACCTTCTTCCATTGTTGGGGAAAGTGCAGGCATAAGAATTTGGATTGCCATTTCAGTATTCTCCTAACGATACGTGACTTGCTTGACGGCGGCGATAACTTCGGCGGTGGTCACAAGTGCAAGTTTTTCAAGGTTGGCGGCATAGGGCATTGGCACGTCTTTGCCTGTGCAATTAATCACGGGGGCGTCTAGGTAATCAAACGCGCGTTCCATGATGGTGGCAGACAGGTGGTTGCCAATAGAGGCAACAGGAAAGCCTTCTTCGATTGTCACACAACGATTTGTTTTCTTTACGGAATTTATCAATGTGTCGTAGTCGATAGGGCGTAAAGATCGCAGATCAATAACCTCGGCGGATATGCCTTCTTCGGCCAGTTTATCAGCGGCTTCCAATGCGTATTTCATTCCGATGCCAAAGCTGACAAGGGTGACATCGTCGCCCTGACGCCAGATTTTGGCTTTGCCTATGGGCACGGTGAAATCTTCTAAATCAGGTACGTCGAAACTGGTGCCGTAAATCATTTCGTTTTCTAAGAAAATCACAGGATTGGGATCACGGATCGCTGATTTCAACAGGCCTTTTGCGTCTGCGGCGGAATAAGGCATTACCACTTTTAGGCCCGGTATTTGGGCGTACCATGCGGCATAGCACTGGCTGTGCTGGGCGCCTACGCGACTGGCAGCCCCGTTGGTACCCCGAAATACAATCGGGCAGCCCATTTGGCCGCCTGACATGTAAAGCGTTTTGGCAGCAGAGTTGATGATATGATCCATTGCCTGCATGGCAAAGTTGAAGGTCATGAACTCTACAATAGGGTTAAGGCCACCAAACGCGGCACCAACTGCAAGACCGGTAAAGCCGTGTTCAGTAATAGGTGTATCAATCACGCGTTTTTCGCCGAACTCGTCAAGTAGTCCTTGGGATACTTTATAAGCTCCTTGGTATTGCCCAACCTCTTCGCCCATTAGAAATACTTTTTCGTTGGCGCGCATTTCTTCGGCCATGGCATCGCGTAAAGCTTCGCGTACAGTAGTGGATGTGAATGTTGTGCCTTCTGGAATGTCTTCCATGGGAACACCAACAGGGGTGATGGCTTTGGCAGGGGTGGTGGTTGCAGTTTCTTTAACCGAAGCTGCAGCTGGGGCGGGATCAGCACTTGCAGTATCTGCGGCACTGGCGTCTTCGCCATCTTCCAAAAGCACTGCAATAGCGGTGTTAACCAGCACGCCTTCTGTGCCTTCGGCAATCAAAATCTTACCGATGACGCCTTCGTCGACGGCTTCAAATTCCATCGTCGCTTTATCGGTTTCAATTTCACACATAATATCGCCACTTTCAACAGTGTCGCCTTCTTTAACCAGCCATTTTGCCAGTGTGCCTTCTTCCATTGTGGGTGATAGGGCGGGCATAAGGATTTGAATTGTCATTGTTTTTCTCCTTATCGCAGAATGTCAGTGTAAAGCTCGTCAATGGACGGCTCTGGACTGGTTTGGGCAAAATCTGCGGCTTCTGACACAACTTTTTTGATCTCTTTATCGATTGCTTTTAGCTGTTCCGTGGTTGCGTGTTTGCCTTGTTCTAGCATGTCACGCACGTGATCAATTGGATCGCGTTCGTCTTTCATTTTTTGCACCTCTTCGCGTGTGCGGTATTTTGCAGGGTCAGACATTGAGTGACCACGATAGCGGTATGTTTTAACGCCTAGAATATAGGGGCCTTTACCAGCGCGGCAGTGTGCGACTGCACGCATTCCTGCCTCTTTTACTGCAACAACATCCATGCCGTCTACCGCTTCACTTTCGATCATAAAGGCACCGCCACGGGTGTGTAATTCTGGGCTGGAAGAAGCGCGTTGCAGGGATGTACCCATTGCGTATTGATTATTTTCAATCACAAAGATAACTGGCAGGTTCCATAAACTGGCCATATTGAAGGCCTCATAGACTTGGCCCTGATTGGCCGCGCCATCCCCGAAATAGGTAAAGCTTACGTTGTCGGTGCCATTGTATTTTTCGGCGAAAGCAAGGCCTGCACCAATAGGAACTTGTGCAGCAACGATGCCGTGGCCACCATAAAAGCGTTTTTCGGTGGAAAACATGTGCATTGAACCGCCTTTGCCGCGTGAATAACCACCTTCGCGACCGGTTAATTCTGCCATGACACCTTTTGGATCCATACCACATGCAAGCATATGTGCGTGGTCGCGATAAGAAGTTAGGCGACTGTCGCCTTCTTTTGCGGCGGCTTCTAACCCTACAACAACGGCTTCTTGTCCGATATAAAGGTGACAAAACCCACCGATGACACCCATGCCGTAGAGTTGGCCGGCTTTTTCTTCAAAGCGGCGGATCATCAGCATGTTTTTGTAATGTTCAAGAAGTTCTTCGCCTGACGTATTTGTCCTGCGCGCCTGTTTTTTGGCAGCCATGCTTCCCTCCAAAGTAATATGGTTTAACGTTAAACCATATTGTAGTATAGATTTTTGCAAATAGCACGTGCTTTTTGAAAAAAAAGATCGCAACGGATATTAATACCGCTGCGATCTAATTCAGTCTTGGGATAACTGACTAACGTATAATAATCTCATCTTCACGGGCCATGCCCAGTATTTTACGGGCTTGCTCGTCTAGTAGGTCTAAATCTAGGTATTTGTCTGACAATCTATGCGTTTTGTTTTCCAAATAACCGCGAAGTTCTTGTAGTTGAGCCAATTCGGCTTGAAGATGAAACGATTCTGCATTGACCTGGTTCCGTCGGAAATGCCCGAAATCACCCTGAATCGCGGCAAACGCAAAATATGCCATTAGCAAAAGCGTTGTTAATAAAAACATGCTTGTGCTTATAGCATTGGATTGTCCACGTTGATTATACATACTGCCTCACGGATCGATCTTTGTGCCGACCTCATACCGAATCATTGCATACCTGATTCGTTTTGTGAATCCCTTAAATGCAGAAATAGAAAAAAATGTAGGTGGGCAGGGCGGTTAGCCTGCCATTGAAGCCGCGCGAATCGTATCGATGGTATCTGAGATCATTGCGTTGAATGCATCATCACTTTGATCGGCACTTAACCCTTGGCTAAGTGCGCGTGAGAAACTTGCGATAATGCCCGTGTTTTGTGCCAACATTTCGTTGGCATCATCCCGACTGTAGCCACCAGATAAGGCAACCACGCGCATGACACGAGGATGGTCTACCAAAGGTTTATAGATGTTTGGCTTATTTGGCAGGCTTAGTTTCAGCATGATTTGTTGATCTTCAGGCAATGCATCCAGATGTTTGATGATCTCAACAACCAGCAGTTCTTCTGCTTCAGCTTTATCACTGATGGAAATGGTCACTTCAGGTTCCAAAATTGGCATCAGGCCGTGTGATAGAATTTGTTGACCCAGCTTAAATTGTTGCGCCACGATCGCGGCAATACCCGTGGCAGAAGCAGCATCAATCACAGAACGCATTTTTGTGCCGAATATGCCTGCGTCAACGGCGCGTGCAAGTGTTGCATCTAATTCTGGGATAGGTTTCATCAGACGGGCTCCGTCTGCTTCATCTTCTAGGCCTTTATCAATCTTGAGAAATGGAACAACACCGCGTTCTTGCCATAAATATGTGGCAGTGGGCTTGCCATTGATTTCGCGATCCATTGTCATTTCAAACAGGATGGCACCGATAACTTTGTCACCACTGAAAGCAGGTGCGCTTGCAATCCGTGCGCGCATGGCGTGAATCAGGTCATACATTTGTGCGTCATTTTCATACGCGTCTTCAGAAATACCGTAAAGTTGAAGTGCTTTGGGCGTAGAGCCACCACTTTGATCCAAAGCGGCGACAAAGCCTGCACCTGATTGCATTTGTTGTATCTGAGAGGTTTTTGGCATTTCTATTTCCAATAAAGCTTAATGTTGACCAAATATATTAAAACGTTTTTAGGCGGCTTTTGCATTGTCGACAAGTGCTGCGACGCCTGGCAAAGATTTACCTTCCATCCATTCCAGAAATGCACCGCCGGCAGTAGATATATAGGAAAAGCTATCGCTTGCACCAGATTTTTTCAAGGCGGCAACAGTATCACCGCCACCTGCAACGGATAGAATTTTACCATCTTCGGTAAGTTCGGCCACTTTTAGGGCAACAGTATCAGTTGCTTGGTTAAATGGCGGAACTTCAAAGGCACCAAGTGGGCCATTCCAAATAACGGTTTTAACCTGATCCAAATGTGCGCAGATATTTTCGATCGATTTATGCCCTGCATCTAATATCATCGAGTCGCGAGGACAGGCGTCTGCCGCTACAGTCTGGTTGTCGGCAAACTCTTTGAATTCGCGCGCTGTAATCACATCTATGGGTAGGATAATTTCGCAATTATGCGCTTTTGCTTCGGCTAGGATAGCGCGGGCAGTATCTTGTAGATCATGTTCGCAAAGGGATTGGCCAACATTATATCCTTGTGCTGCCAAAAACGTGTTGGCCATGCCGCCGCCGATAACGATCTGATCCATTGGGCCAATCATATGGCGCAATAATTCTAGCTTGGATGATACTTTTGACCCACCAATAATTGCCAACACGGGGCGTTCTGGTTTTGACAGAGCAGTTGTTAATGCTGCAAGTTCTTCTTCTAACAAGCGACCTGCACAGCTGGGTAAAAGCTCGGCTATGGCAACAACCGAGGCATGTGTGCGATGTGCTGTGGAAAATGTGTCATTGACATATATATCCCCAAGAGCGGCTAAATCTTTGGCAAAGCCGCGATCATTACGGGCTTCGCCTGCGTGAAAACGGGTGTTTTCCAGCAATAACACATCACCTTCGGGTAGGGTTTCTACACTGTCGCGGGCAACCTGCCCAATACAAGAACTGGCAAAATGAACGCGGCGGTTCAGCACTTGGGCTAGTGCAGGCACAACCTGTTGATTGCTTAATGCCAAATCAAAACCGCGCGTGGGGCGGCCAAAATGTGATAATAAAATTGGCTTGCCACCCTTGGCCAACACCTCAAGAACCGTAGGTGTGATGCGGTCAAGGCGCGTTGCATCTAGCACCTTGCCGTTTTCACACGGCACGTTTACATCAACGCGGATTAGAACGTTTTTACCGTTCATATCCATATCATCCAGTGTATTCCAAGTCATTGACTTATCTCCAAAAAGCGATCCATTCCATCAATCGCAGGCCTTGTTTTCCTAAAAATACCAAATTGGCACTTTCATTCATGATTATGTCATGGGAAATCATGGCCAGCAGGCAAATACCAAATACGATTGCGGTTTTATTTGTCATATAAATAGGTCCGCTTTGATACGAACCGTCCCAGTTAGATAAGCTTTCCCATAGCTACGGCAGTATCAGCCATACGGCAAGAAAAACCCCATTCATTGTCGTACCAAGATAAGATACGCACCATATTTCCGCCCATAACTTTGGTTTGCGCAGGGGCGAAGTTGGATGAATAGGTACTGTGATTAAAGTCCACTGACACCAGCGGTTCATCGGCATATTCCAAGATACCTTGCATACTGCTGTTTGCGGCGGCTTCCATTGCAGCGTTTATTTCTTCAACCGTGGTATCTTTTGATGCCATAAAAGTTAAATCCACAGCCGATACATTTGGGGTTGGCACGCGAATAGCTGAACCGTCAAGGCGGCCCAACAGTTCGGGCAAAACCAAGCCAACGGCAGCGGCGGCGCCAGTCGATGTCGGGATCAAAGACATTGCAGCCGCACGTGCGCGGTACAGGTCTTTGTGGCGACGATCCAGTGTGGGTTGGTCACCTGTATAAGCGTGGATCGTAGTCATGATGCCTTTATCGATACCGATGGCATCGTTTAACACTTTGGCCACAGGGGCTAGACAGTTGGTAGTGCATGACGCGTTTGAAACGATCAGGTCGTCTGATGTTATCGTGTCATGGTTAACCCCATAAACCACAGTTTTATCGGCGTTCTTACCTGGGGCAGAGATTAATACGCGTTTTGCACCGCGATCAAGATGTATCTGACAGGCTTCTTTGTTGTTGAATTTACCGGAACATTCCAGAACCACATCAATGCCATCCCAATCCAGCTCGGTTGGGTCATATGTGGAAAACATCCGCAATGGGCCTTTGCCCACATTTAACGCACCGTTTTCGATACTGACATCGCCCCTGAAGCGGCCATGAACACTGTCATATTTCAATAAGTGTGCGGCACTTTCAACGGGGCCTGTGGCGTTTAGGGCGACAACTTCGATGTCTGTGCGCCCGCTTTCAATAATAGCTGAAAGCGTGGAGCGCCCGATGCGTCCAAACCCGTTAATGGCTACTTTTAATGTCATGGATGATCTCCGTCATGCAGGTCAGGTATATGCACAACAGATAAAGGTTAAAGGTCTTCATAAAAAGTAAAACGCCCAAGGTTTTATCCTTGGGCGTCAAAATAGCGCGATATGTTAGCGATAAAGTAAACTAAAGCAGCGCTTTGGCTGCCTCTGCCACCTTATCGGCAGTGATCCCAAACCGTTCATACAGCTCATCAATGGGGGCAGAGGCCCCGAATGATTCCATACCAACGAAGGCGGATTTTTTCCAAGAGCCGTGTTCGCCACATAACCAACGATCCCAACCTTGGCGCGCTGCGGCTTCAACGGCGACACGCACAGGGCCGGGGGGCAGGATGCGGCGGCGGTATGCATCATCTTGCTGTTCAAACAATTCCCAGCAAGGCATTGAAACCACGCGTGTACCGATCCCTTCTGCTTCCAGTTTGGCTTTGGCGGCCATAGCAATTTCAACTTCAGAACCTGTGGCCAGCAAGATAACTTTGCGTTTGGCGTCGGCTTCGGCCAGAACATAAGCCCCCATTGCAGTCATGTTTTTGTTGGTATGTTTGGTGCGTACGGTTGGCAAACCTTGACGGGTCAGCGATAAAACAGAAGGGGTATTGGTTGATGTCACAGCCAATTCCCAAGCTTCTGCGGTTTCAACACTGTCGGCGGGGCGAAACACCCATGTATTTGGTGTGGCACGGCTAATCGCCAGATGTTCAACTGGTTGGTGTGTCGGCCCATCTTCGCCAAGACCGATGCTGTCGTGGGTCATCACGAAAACGGTTGGAATTTCCATCAGGGCCGCAAGGCGCATAGAAGGGCGCGCGTAATCGGTGAAACACATGAATGTGCCGCCATAAGGGCGAATGCCGCCGTGCAAAGCCATGCCGTTCATTGCAGCTGCCATACCGTGTTCGCGGATGCCCCAGTAAACGTGACGACCGCCGCGATTTTCTGGCTCAAACGTGCCCAAACCTGCGGTCAGGGTGTTGTTTGACCCTGTCAGGTCAGCAGAACCACCGATCATTTCGGGCATGATCGGGTTGATCACTTCCAGTGCCATTTGGCTGGACTGACGTGTGGCTTTTTTAGGCTGTGTTTCAGATATTTCACGCTTCAGACGTTTGATTGCCGCAGAAAGCTTCTTGGACGGCTCACCTGCCAAGCATCGGTTAAACTCGGCCTGCTTTGCACCTGACAGGGTTGCAAATGCTGCTTCCCAAACACCACGCGCTGTCGCGCCACGTGAACCAATCGCTTCCCACGCGGATTTCACATCTTTCGGGACTTCAAACGCAGGGTAAGGCCAATCGTAAGCTTCGCGCATTTGTACAAGTTGCGCATCCTTAATGTTATAGCCGTGCCCGCCTGAGGTATCTTGTACGCCATCAACACCTAAAGCTATGTGAGTTTTACAGGCGATCATAGATGGTTTTGGCGATTTTTTTGCTTCAGACAACGCCCGATCAATCGCAACAGGGTCATGCCCATCAACGGCAAACACAGACCATCCTGCCGCTTCAAAGCGCATCATTTGATCGGTGCGATCAGACAAATCAGCCGTGCCGTCGATGGTGATGTTATTGTCATCCCAGATCACGATCAGTTTTGACAGCTCGTGACGGCCCGCAAGGCCAATCGCCTCATGGCTGACGCCCTCCATTAAGCAACCGTCGCCTGCCATCACATAGGTGTGGTGGTCAACTGCTTTTTTACCAAAACGCGCCTGCAAGGCCTGTTCGGCCATAGCAAAACCAACCGCATTGGAAATACCCTGACCTAACGGGCCTGTGGTGGTTTCAACGCCTGTGGCATGGCCATATTCAGGGTGACCAGCCGTGATCGCACCTGTTTGGCGGAAATTACGGATCTGATCCATAGTCATATCTTTGTAACCAGTCAGATGCAGCAAAGCATAGATCAGCATAGAACCGTGACCTGCAGACAGAATAAAACGATCACGATCAGGCCAGTTTGGGTTGCTCGCGTCAAACTTCAGGTGTTTTTCAAACAACACGGTGGCGACATCAGCCATGCCAATGGGCATGCCTTGGTGGCCAGAGGCTGCCGCATGTACGGCATCTGCTGCCATAATGCGAATGGCGGCGGCTTTTTTGAAATGGTCGGGATGTTGGGTTTTAAGCTCTGATAATTCCACGAGGATCGGCCCTTTATAGCAGCTAAAAGATAAGGTGTTTCACCACCTGTGATACCAAGCATTCGGTTTGGGTCAAGCGGATGTGTGCAATTACACGAAGATAATGCCGCATAGATTTGTTTTCCATTGGGAAAAATGCATAATCATGGCAATAAGATTTCGAATCAAATAAATATATCCGTGAGCGGGGAGTGCAATGCGAGCAGTCGTAAAATTAGAAAGACGTTTTAAAGGGGCCTTGGAAAACTTAAATCTGGGTGCTGTTGAAGCGGTTGATAATCAGGAAAATACAAAGTTATTGGAGCAAGTTTCTGCACTTGAAACGGCGCAATCTGAAAAAGATGCGCAAATTAAAAAGTTACAAGCTAATGTTGCTGCAAAAGAAGAGCTTGTTACAGCTTCAGTAAATCAGGCAGAGTTAAGCAAATCGGCTGTCGGTGCTGCGCAAAAAGAAAACGCAGATTTAGTGGCGTCAGTAAAAAAAGAGAAAGACGCAAAACAAAATGCTTTAGCGCAAGTGGGTGAATTGCAAGCCAAGTTTAATACACTAGAGGCAGAACAAGCCGATGCAAAAGGCGGTTCTGAAAATGTTGCCGCAATGGAAACCGAAATTGCCGACTTAAATAAACGTTTGGAAGAAGCTGAAGCTAATTCACAAAATTATTTTGATCGTATGCGCCGTTTGCGCGGCCGATTACGCGAAGTGCGTACTAATCTGAAAGAAGATAATTTGACACCTGAGAATATCAATCACGCTATGGAAGCGGAATTAGAAGGTTTGTTAGCGCAAAGAGAACTGGATTTAAACGAGATAAATATTGTGTTGGAAAAACTGACACCACTTGTAGAGGGTAAATAATATGCCAGAAATTACCATTCATATTGGGGGTCGTGATTTTGAAGTTGTTTGCAAGGCGGGGGAAGAGCCGTTTTTGCAATCTGCCGCTGCATTGCTGGATACAGAGGCGCAAGCCCTAGCAGAGGTAATGGGGCGTATCCCTGAAAGCCGTATGCTATTGATGGCGGGTTTGATGTTGGCTGATAAAACTGCCAGTTTGGAAGATCAGTTGGCAGTAGCCAGCCGTGAAAATGAAGGCGGCCCGATAGCACATGAAGTTACTGCGGAAATCACGAAGCTGAAAAGTGATCTGGCAAAAGCGGTAGAAGAATTAAAAGCATCGCAAGATGCTTTGGCCGCAGAGCAAAAGCTAAAATCAGCACATGAAAATAATACGCAAACCGCTTTGGCCGCGATGGAAATAATGGTTGCCAGTTTGGAAGAAAAGGGCGCCGCTTAAATCTTTTATCGATGCCCAGATGTTTCGAAGAATATCATTCAAAACATAAATGTCCCAGTTGGGACGCATAGTTAACTAGTTGAAATAAAAGATATAATTCAAAAAAAATCTGCCCCTTTTTTTGCGGTTGAAAAAGGGGCAGGGTTTTGAGATTTTAGTATCTAGGCGTTTGACTCACGGATTTTGTCAGCGGCTTCTTTGTTGAAGTTCACGCCGTTTTCTTCCAGCATTGTGTCCAATTCACCTGATAGGGTCATTTCTGTGATGATATCACAGCCACCAACAAACTCACCTTTAACGTAAAGCTGTGGAACTGTCGGCCAGTCGGAAAAGTCTTTCACACCTTGGCGGATGGCCTCATCAGCCAGAACATTCACATCTTTATATTCAATGCCCATATAGTTCAGCACACCGGCCACACGGGATGAAAACCCGCATTGTGGCATTTCAGATGTGCCCTTCATGAATAGGACAACATCGTTGCCTTCAACAGTTTCTTTGATTTGTGCGTTTGCATCAGTCATATGTGTGATCCTTAAAATCGCGTGTCTTTACCTTTGGATTTAGCAAGCCCAGAGCATTTGGCAAGGGTAATTATGACCCCCTGATATTTCCAAGTGGCCCAAATATCCATTTACTCCTTCACCTTCGTCGTCAAAGCCAGCGCGTGCAATTCACCATTCGGCCCGTCCATTTTACCCTTTAGGGCTGCATAAACCATGCGTTGTTGCGCTACACGGTTCTTGCCTTTGAACTCTTCAGCGATAACTTGGGCGCCCATGTGAACGCCGTCGGCACCATCTACTGTTATATCGGCGGTGGGGAATGCATCGCGTAACAATGCTTCTAATGCTGAGGCTTCCATTGCCATGTTTTTATCCTTTATGGGTATTCGTTTAAGGGCGGTTTAATGGATTAGCTTAACTTCCACCAGCCTGTTGTACAAAAAAGGATGCCCCTTTGGGAATTTCGGGGATTTCCAGATCAAAAGCTGTGGATCGTATGGTGTTGGGTTCAACACCGCGCACCAAACGCCCTGCATGGGTGCTGGGAACCGCCACGGGTGACAGGGCAATGGCATCCGCCGCCGCATAGGTATTGATATATAGCGTTCGTGGCCCATCTGATTTGTTTTCGCTGGATGCGTGTGCCACACAGACATGCATTAAACACAGGCTACCCGCAGGGCCATAACATTCAACGGCATTGGCTTCAAATGCGGGTGTTTCAATGTCTTCTATAGCACCTGTAAATTGCCCGTTTTGCCAATGCGAATGCAGCTTGCCTTTATGTGTGCCCGGCACAACCTTTAACGGCCCATTTTCTGGAGTGACATCGTTTAGGAATAAAAGGGCAGTAATTTGGTCTGTATTGGTGTGTGGATCAAACGGAAAATCTTGATGCCATTTCACAACGGTTTTTGTGCCTGGCAACTTTGAGTTCATCTTGGCGTGATGAAACCGAATGTTAGGGCCTAGCAAATCAGCAACATAATCCCCGATTTTACTATCAAAAGTGATGTGCTTACAAACTTTAGAAATCTCTGTAGGGGATGCCACGCGTCGTAAACCAGGTTTTGTTGCAGTATGATCTGGTTCTACATCAAAACGCGGCCTGCCATCTAAAATAGTACCATAAGGTTTTGTATGGTCACGACTTTCTTCAACCCATCCAGTAAATTGATCTTGCAATTCTGACAATTCGGATGGGGATATGGAATTTGGGACTGTAATGGCCCCAACTGACCAAAACGCGTCGATTTGTTCTTGAGTAAGAGACGGCATTCAATACCTCCAGCATTGCTTTTGGAACGATTGCGAATATAGCTATTTTTGTCGATCATAAAAGCGACATATCGTGAAAAAACATGCCGCTCTATTGAAGTGCTTTATGTAGTTATATTTGGAATACCTGCTTCAAATGCGGCTTTGACATCTACCATTGATGCGTGTGATCCACCCAAAGCAATATCTGTGCCACCAAATACCCCGATGTTTTCTACCGGAACGCCTGCATCTTGTGCAGCCCGCATCAAAGCATCCGCATCGGTTGTAGCCAGCAAGTAACGCGCCTGATCTTCGCCGAAGAACCAACCTGTGTTACCGTCTTGAACGGTCACGCCAAGGCCCGCCGCCAGTGCCATATCAACTGCTGCAAGGGCCAGGCCGCCATCGGATAAGTCATGTGCGGCAGTGATTAAACCACCCGCATGTGCTGCGCGCACAAATTCACCCGCTGCTTTTTCTGCGGCTAAATCAACATGTGGCGCATCACCGTCTTCACGGTTGAACAGTTCTTTTAACAGGGCTGATTGGCCCAGATGACCTGTGGTTTTGCCTATCAATACCAGCGCATCGCCATCATTGGGGCGGATACGGATCATTTGATCCAGATTGGTCATCAAGCCAACAGCACCTATGGTGGGTGTTGGTAAAATGCCTTCACCATCAGTTTCATTATAAAGCGATACATTGCCCGAAACGATTGGCATATCCAACGCTAAAACGGCTTCGCCTATACCTTTGATGCACCCTACAAATTGGCCCATGATGACAGGTTTTTCAGGATTGCCGAAGTTCATATTGTCTGTTGTTGCCAAAGGTTTAGCACCCGTTGCACACAAATTTCGGTAAGCTTCTGCTACAGCTTGCTTGCCACCTTCAAAGGGGTTGGCTTTGCAATATCGCGGGGTCACATCGGATGTGAATGCAATAGCTTTTTCGGTACCGTGAATACGTACAACACCAGCGTCAGACCCTGGGCGCATGACCGTATCAGCCATCACCATTTGGTCGTATTGTTCATATACCCAAGCTTTTGACGCATAGTTTGGGGTGCCGATAAGTTTTAGTAAAGCGTCGGCTGCATCAACTACAGGTGCGTTGGTTAAGGGTGCCGCTTTTGGCGTTTCAACCCAAGGGCGGTCATATTCTGGGGCGGTACCTGACAATGCTTTTAGCGGTAGGTCGGCCTTAACTTCGCCGTGGTGCAATACCAAAAAGCGGTCTTCGGCGATGGTTTCACCGACAATGGCAAAGTCTAGATCCCATTTTTCAAAAACGGCTTTGGCTTCTGCTTCCAATTCAGGTCTAAGCACCATCAACATGCGTTCCTGAGATTCTGATAACATCATCTCATATGCAGTCATGTCAGCGGCACGAATGGGTACATCTTCCAAATTCAGCGTCACGCCAAGATTACCCTTGTCGCCCATTTCAACGGCGGAACAGGTCAGGCCAGCGGCCCCCATATCTTGAATGGAAATCACAGCGCCTGTTTGCATCAGCTCTAATGTGGCTTCCATCAGGCGTTTTTCGGTGAACGGGTCACCTACTTGTACGGTCGGGCGTTTGTCTTCAATCGTGTCATCGAATTCAGCCGAGGCCATCGTCGCCCCGCCAACACCGTCACGGCCAGTTTTTGCCCCTAGATAAACCACAGGCATGCCGATACCGCTGGCGGCGGAATAGAAAATGCCATCGGTTTTTGCTAACCCTGCGGCAAATGCGTTGACCAGGCAGTTGCCATTATATGCTTCATGAAAGCGCACTTCGCCGCCAACGGTTGGTACGCCAAAGCAGTTGCCGTATCCGCCAATACCTTCAACCACACCATTAATTAGGGATTTGGTTTTCGGATGGGTAACTTCACCAAAAGAAAGTGAGTTCATAGCAGCAATGGGCCGCGCGCCCATCGTGAATACATCGCGTAAAATGCCGCCCATACCAGTGGCGGCCCCTTGGTAGGGTTCTATATAGGATGGGTGGTTGTGGCTTTCCATCTTGAATACCAGCGCATCACCATCACCAACATCGACGATGCCAGCGTTTTCGCCCGGGCCGCATATTACTTGCGGGCCTTCCGTAGGCAAGGTGCGCAGCCATTTTTTGGAGGACTTGTAAGAGCAATGCTCATTCCACATCGCAGAAAATATACCTAGTTCTGTATAACTTGGGGTGCGGTTTAGCAGGCGGATAATCTCGGCGTATTCGTTTTCCGCTAATCCGTGGTCTGCGATTAAGCTTTCAGTAATTTCTGGCTCGATGGTCATATTGTGTCCCCAAGATGCACGTGTTTGCAGGCCTTTTACTGTTCAAATGGCCAAAGGGGAAGGGCGGAATAGCCAATTCTGCCTTTGCTTATGGGAAAAACGTTTTGGGCAAAAAAAGAGGCCGAGCAAAGCTCGGCCTTAGTCCAACAGGGAGATAAGTAATGCAGGAATGTAATAAGTTACTCGTCTGCATTTCTTATTATCAGCATCTATATAGGGAAAGCGTTTACAACAAGTGTATATAGGGTGCTATTTGAGCATACCCGTTAAGCGTTTTTTGCATGGCTGGTTGGAAAATACAGAAAAAACTAGCTAACCTTTTGTATCTAAGTCACTTTTCATTTTATTTTTATATATACGTATTTCATCGACAATGAAGTCACGGAATGCTGAAACGCGTTTGGAATGCCGTAATTCTTCTGGATACGCTAAAAACACTGGAATTTCCTGACTTTCATCTTCAGGTAATACTCGGATCAATTCTGGAAATTTTCTGGTGACATAACTGGGTAAAACGCCAATCCCCACATGTTTGATGGTTGCTTGCAGTACGCCAAAATAGTGATTTACTATCAGGTGCGAAGCATGGTCAGCACTTAGTAGGGGTTTTAACCATTTAACGCTTTCGTTTACTTGGGGTGCATTAAGGCTTTGACTAAGTATTCTATGATTGGTCAAATCATTGTAATTTTTAGGGGTACCAAATTGGTCAAGGTATTGTTTTGTAGCATAAAAACGCATATTTGTGGTCATTAGCCTACGCCGTACCAGATCGGCCTGACTGGGCTCTTTCATGCGAATGGCAACGTCTGCTTCGCGCATCGGCAGATCAAGAACGCGCTCTTCAAGTTTTAGATCTATTTTTAGATCGGGATATTTATCGTAAAGTTTACCGATGCGCGGGGCCAGCCAAAGCGTGCCAAAGCCGGTTGTTGTTGTGACCCGTAGCTCGCCAAAAACCTCATCTTCCGAATCGCGTATCTTTGCCTCGGTGCTTTCCAGGTTTTTAGATATTTTACTGGTGGCATCAAATAGCAATTCGCCTTGTTCAGTCAGGATCAGCCCCCGTGCGTGGCGGTGAAACAGAATAACATCTAATGATTCCTCTAACGCGCGGATTTGTCGACTGACAGCGGATTGCGACAAATGCAGGGTGTTGCCCGCGTGTGTCAGGCTGCCAGCATCGGCTACAGCGTGAAAAATTCGTAATTTATCCCAATCCATTGCACCCTCGTAGCTATGCGCTTTGCGTAACCATAAAGGTTTAAGCTATGATTTCTAGGAAAATAAGCTTTTTAAGCTTTTTGCAGGTAATAAATATGTACTGAATCACTGGTTTCCTGTTGCAACAGCGTATGGCCTTGTTCGGCACAAAAGTGTGGCACATCGATTATCGCCGCAGGATCAGTTGTAAGCATGCGAAGGATTTGCCCAGATTGCAACGCAGATAACCGCTTGCGCGCCTTTAGCACGGGTAGGGGGCATAAAAGCCCCGTTGCATCAAGTTCAGCGTTCCAATTCATACGATATTGCATATGTCTGCGGTAAAGAAATGTCCACGGATATGTGATCGGCCTGTGACGTAATGCAGCGTGACCTTGGTAAATATGAAGGGTACAAGGGCGCATGTTTGGAATTGATCTATTTGATGCGGCCCTGATGCCGTCTTTGATTGTAGCCCTTTTAGCGGGGGTCATCAGTTTTTTGTCACCGTGTGTTTTACCCATTGTGCCACCATATTTGGCCTATATGGGTGGGATTTCTATGGCGGAAATGACGGATAAAAAGGTATCAAATAAGCCCGCGATTATCGCGGCAGTTTTCTTTGCATTAGGCCTGTCTACTGTTTTTATATTTTTAGGCTTTACTGCTTCAGTGTTTGGACGCGCATTTTTGCAATATCAAGAACTTATGGGTCAAATTGCAGGTGGTGTAATTATTATATTCGGGCTGCACTTTATGGGTGTTTTCAACATTCCGTTCTTACATCGCGAAGCAAGGCTAGATGCGGGTGATCGTGGTGGTAGTGCATTTGGGGCTTATGTATTAGGGCTAGCATTTGCATTCGGCTGGACACCGTGCATCGGCCCGATTTTAGGGGCGATCCTTTCTATGGCGGCCCAAGAAGCGTCGATAACACGCGGCACTTTATTGTTGGCGGTTTATGCCATTGGGTTGGGTTTGCCGTTTATTATCGCCGCAATTTTCATAAACCGCGCGATAGGCGTTATGAATCGTTTCAAACGCCACATGGCCGTTGTTGAAAAAGCAATGGGAGCCTTATTGATAGTGGTCGGTATAATGTTGATAACAGGCGCGTTTTCCAGTTTTTCATATTGGCTATTAGAAGTTTTCCCTGCTTTGGGTCTGATCGGCTAAACTGCCTTACTTTTTTCGAATTTCCCCAGTATAGTCAGCTTATAACGGGCAAATAGGCGTAAAATGATGCCAGAGCAGGCACAACAGATCAAGCAACGTAAGGTTTTTTACATTCCGGGTTACGACCCTATGTTGCCGCGCCGATACCGTGAATTATATCGCACCGAAGGGGCAAAGCAGGCAGAAGTTTCTGGGTATGATCTACGCTTAAAGGGCACAGGTCAAAAAGCCGAAAATTATGGCTGGGTAGTAGACACGACAATAGACCAGAAAAACACTCATACAGAGTTTGAATTTTTATTGTGGTCGGACATTGTGCAAGCGTCTATGCAGCGCACGATAGCTGGCAGTTTTTGGCTGCTTGCAAAAACAGTTTATGTTTATATTTCAACAGGTTCTTTATTTTCGTTAATGAAGTTACAAAAAGGCCCTATCATAGCCGCACTCTATCCTGTTGTCGTGCTATTAGGGCAATTATTGCTAGGTTTGTTGGCTGCATACCCTGCGTATTTTTTGGTGGAAATGATATCTAACTGGATGTTTGGCGTTCTTGCTGGGTTTTGTATATTATCCGCCGTTATGATCTGGTTTAAGTCCAAGGATAATAAAATTTATGCGTATTACCTAATGCATGATTACGCATTTTCGGCACAGTATCGGGGGGGTATCCCACCGGAACTTGCTGTGCGGATGGCTGAATTTGCAGATCAAATACACTTGGCCCTAAACAGTGATGTTGATGAGGTTTTAATCGTGGGGCATTCTTCGGGCGCACATTTATCAGTGTCCATATTAGCTGATTTAATCCAGCGCATGGGGGTGCCAAAAGACGGGCCGAAGTTGGCTTTTTTATCGTTGGGCCATGTTGTACCAATGGTAAGTTTCTTACCCGATGCTTGGGTTTTAAGGCGTGATTTGAATTACTTATGTCAAAGTCTTGATCTTACATGGGTGGATGTGACTGCCCCAGGTGACGGGTGCACATTTGCGTTGTGTGATCCTGCATCGGTAAGTGGTGTCGCCCCTGTTGGGGGGCCAAAGTGGCCCTTGGTATTTTCTGCGGCGTTTACACAAACATTATCAAAAGAATACTATGCAACGATCAAGAATAAATTTTTCCGCATGCATTTTCAGTATTTATGTCATTTCGACCGACCGGGTGATTATGATTATTTTCAAATCACCAGTGGCCCAATAAGCCTAGAAGACAGGTTTAAAGGGCGTGCGCCTAGCCCGTCTGTAATAACCCGTGCTGTCAATAGGTTTACCAGCCAAGAGGCCCATAAATGAGCCGTGATTACATCCCACCAAAGCCAAAAGCGCGCGCTGAAAAAGTATCAATAGTTACACATATCAAGTTGTTTAGGAAAGATATTTTCACTTCACAGCCTGCAAAACTTTACCGCGCTTGGATGGCTGAATTTAGATTACCATTTTTTAGGTCGTATTTCATTAATGACCCCAAATTGGTCAATCAGGTTTTAAACCAAGACCCTGACAGCTTCCCTAAATCCGAAATTATTAAGGGGGCATTATATTCTTTGCTGGGGGACAGTGTTTTTGTCACTAACGGTGAGACATGGAAACGGCAGCGGCGTATAATTGACCCTGCGTTTGAGGGCGGGCGTTTGCGTGATGTGTTCCCGTCAATGGTTGAGGCAGGGCAAAACGCTGTGGAACGCTTGAATGAAGTGGCTGATGGCAGGCCCGTTGAAATGGAAGAACAATCCAGTCAAATGGCAGCAGACATTATATTTAGAACATTATTTTCTATCCCCATTTCGGATGATATTGCAAAGCAAGTATTCGATAAGTTTAGAGAGTATCAAAGAACGCAACCTTTGATGACTGTTGCCAGCTTTTTGAAAATGCCAAAATGGATACCCAAGTTACAACATAAAAACACCAGACAAAGCAGTGCTGAAATTCGCAAATTATTAAACCAATTAACGCAAGACCGGTTTGACCAGATTAAGGCTGGTACTGCGCCAGATGATTTGGCGACGAAAATTATGACCACCAAAGACCCGGTAACAGGTCAGTTATTTTCGCCCGAAGAGATGGTAGATCAGGTTGCTATCTTTTTTCTTGCGGGGCATGAAACTTCGGCCAGTGCGCTGGCGTGGACATTGTATTTGCTAGCAATGGATACAGAAGCGCAGCAACGTGTTGCACAAGAAGTTGCTGATATTGATACATTTAGTTTTTCTAACCTGTCTAAACTAAAGTTCACACGCAACGTATTTAAAGAAGCATTACGGCTGTACCCGCCTGTGCCAATGATGATCCGCGAAAATACTAAAACAGAACAATTTAGAGGGCGTGAAATTAAGGTGGGCAGCCAAATTGTACTTAGCCCGTGGCATATTCAGCGCCATGAGCGCCTTTGGGACAAGCCCGACGTGTTTGACCCTGACCGATGGCAAACGGACGTTACACGCAAAACTGCACGTAAAGCTTACATACCGTTTTCTAGTGGGCCACGTGTGTGCACCGGGGCTGGTTTTGCGATGATAGAAGGGGTGCTGATGATCGCTATGTTGGTGCGTGCCTTTAAAATAGAACCAACCGATAAAACCCCTGTTCCTGTGGCACATCTAACGGTCCGCGCAAAGGATGGTATATATCTAAAACTTACTCCGCGTGGGTCTGATACCAATTTAGAACAAACAACCGCATAGCGCTTGCCAGCCCAGATGTTTGCAATCGCGCGTCATCTATTTTTGCGGCCAGTTGATTGATTGAAATAGCCTCTTTTTGGGCAATCAACACGAATGCCTGCCAAAACGGGTCTTCCAAAGAAACACTGGTACGGTGTCCGCGTAACGTTAATGAACGTTTAACGGGTCGCCCAAGATCAAGTTGTTCGATGCATGTGTCTATCGTGATTTTACTCTCCTTTATAATGCGCGAATGGAGGAGGGGACTTGCCTATCAAAAAGGTGTCGAGCCTAGTTTGAGAATAGGGAAAAGCCTTCCTCCTCCATTGCAATAACCTCTTCTACGCGTAAGGTTTTACGCGCGGAAGGGCCATAACTGCTTGTGTCTTTTTCTAGTTCCGGGAATATTTCAAATAGTTCCTTTCTAGGGGCTTCATCAATCGCTGACATGGCCATGTGGCCTGGGTGAAAACTTTCTGTAGCGGCGCCATTTGCAAATATAACTTCATGTTTATCAAATAAGATATGAATGTAATCTGTTGATCTTACATGGTAATCCACGGTTATACTGTAATCGTTAATCAAACCTTTTGCAGGCGCAAGCACTTCACTTTCACCGTGGTCAATTAATGCGCGATCTGCCTGTATCAACATGCGATGCTGTGGTGAGACGTGCATATCACGGTCAGGTATATTTTGGCCAAAAGCATGTTTACGAATGCGGATTGGCCGTAATTTTGGATAGGCGTTCAGGCGCGCACCAGTAATACGTTTACACCCTACCCACCGTATTGCCTGCAAGCCGTTATCGGCCGTTATTACCAGATCATCAACACGCAAATCTTCAACAAGGACAGAGCCGCGTGGTGTTGCGATCAAGGTGCCAGGGGTAAAGCAAATAGTGCTTGGTATCGTGGTATAAGGAACTGAATCGTTAGAACCGCCATTATCAAGATTGACATTGCGAATACGATCGCCCTGAGACATGGTGCCTTCAAGGACAATAATCCGATCAATCGCGTCATCAACGCCGTCACTAGCCGCCGTTAGATAGGCAAACTTAACGGGTTGCCCCCTTACGGTACCTGTATAAATTTCAACACCTGTGCCTGTGCCCGTGTAAGTCGGATAGGCTGCGGAATAGAAATCAACCCCGCCGATGTTAAATTGCGGCCCGCCATCTTGGGTTACTGGTTGTAAAAAACCGTCATCATCTAAAATGGTCACAGTTTCAGCAACGCCAACCCGCAAGTTGTTCGTCCCTAATGGATCCCCATTAATCTGGAATGATGTAAATGACTGTGGCATTTACCTTCTCGACACCGTGTTATAGGCAACACAACCACATTAAGATTACGTAATTTTACCGCCCGTTTTTATGCAGTTGAACCCATCTTATCGTGGGTGTGGCCGCATAAAACACAACATACAGTGGTTAGTCATATAAATCAATTACTTACACGCGTAAGGGAATGTAGTAAGGCGTTTTAGTTTATTGTTTTATAATCAAGTAATTACACGCTCTTCTTAATCTATATATACCCTACGTTTAACCGCTCGAAAGCAGGCTATACGATTCGGCTACGCTAATGCTTGGCCTTACGGATGCCCCGTAGGTTTTAAGACCACATTGAAGGTCGGGGAAAATTTCAAATAACTCTGCGCGTGAAGCGTCTTCTAGCGCACATACAGCCATCTCGCCCGGATGAAAGCTTTCGCTTGCTATACCGTCTGCATATATAATTTCATGGCTGTCAAACAGGATATGAATGTATTCGACGGTGTTCCTGCTGGTATCCGTAATAATTGTCGTATCGTTGACCAAGCCCTTGGCGGGAACGAGTATTTCACGGCTGCCAAATTGTAATAAACTTGCAGAACTTTCATGCAAAACCCGATGTTGGGGTGATAACCAGATATCTTTTTGCGGGGCACCTGGGCCAAACGCACCTTTTTTGATAAGTATTGGGTGCAAATGTGGCATGGCAAGCAGGCGGGCACCTGTAATAACCTTGCGGCCAATCCAGCGAATAGGTTGCAGGCCATTATCGCGGGTGATGACAAGATCACCCTTTTGTAAGTTTTCAATAAGACGGGGGCCTGTCGGGGTGGATATATTTGTGCCTGTGGTGAAGCAGACAACATCCGTCCAAGTAAATCCTGTTGTCCATGTTTGCCACCCGCCAAGTGATGTGACCACAGAGCCGTTATCAAATGCTGAACCTATTTGAGGAACAAATATAAAATTAGACCCTGTGGACCAAAGTAACAGATCTTCGGTATGTGATGTACCACCTGAATCTGTGAAGGTTAATTCATATGTACCGCCCCTTGGGTTGGTGTATGTGCTGCCAGCTATGTTTATAGTTTCCCCGAAGTCATTTGTGAAATACGGCGATAAGTTTGCATCATCATCGTTAATTGTCACTGGCAATAATGTGGTGGCAACACCAGTGCCGGCCCAAACCCAACCATCTACGTTATACGTTACCATTTTTAGGCTCCGTATTACTGCGGCGTTTGGCGGTGTCTATCATCCGAACCAACGACATAAGTTGTTCTTTAGGCATCCACCCCATCGGAGGTTCGCCAAGGGGATGTAGGCTGGTTAAGTTTTTATTGAAGTTGTCAGATTTTTCCTTTGTATGGAAAGCGCCCTTAAGGTGATTGGTATTTGATGGCGTCGGGCGCACCATTTCGTGAAGTTGCAATCCTAAGTTGGGTAGTATCTGGGCGGGCGTATCAGTAAAATCCGCAAAGGTTAATTCATCCTGGAACAGCTTGTCACGTTCGCTTGCCAGCTTAGCGGAATAGCCGTCTTTTTTACTTGAAATAACAGGGGTTGAAATTTGTTTTTTTGGCCGCACTAATTGGTCCATCGACAATGTCAATGGTTCAAGCTTACTCACGCTTGGTTTACCGCCTGTACTACTCATGTTTCCTTCCCGCTTTGTTGCGGGTTTATCGTGTGTAAAATTATATATGAATATGTTTAATGTATCAATTTATTTAACCAGTGATTGGTTGAATATATGTTTAGTAACAAAGATTTGAAGAAATATTTAAAAAAGTTGAATTTACTTAGAAATTTAAGAATATTGAAGTAAATCAACAGGCTTTACAGCACATTAGGTCGGTCGTGTTTAGGTATTAAACATGACCATATAATAAATTAGCCGCAATCGCGTACATTGTCAGGCCAACCAAACAATCCAATACGCGCCATGCACGTTGCGTTTTCATGATCGGGGCAAGTAGTTGTGCACCATACCCAAGGCTGAAAAAGAACACGAATGAAGCGCTGACAGCGGCCATGCCAAAGGCCCATTTTGCATCTGCGTCTGTATGCTGTGTAGAAACAGCCCCTATTAAACCTAGAGTGTCTAAATACACATGTGGGTTGAGCCAAGTAAGGGCAGCAGCGATACTTAGTGTGGACCAAAACGGGGCTGATTTACCCTCAAGTTCCAATGCAAAATCAGAGTGCCATGCGGCAATAAAGCGGCGTGTTCCATAAGCTAGTAAAAACATGGCGCCACCAAACGTCATGACGTCTGGCAACCATGGTGCCATATTTACAATATACCCAAAACCTGAAACGCCTAATACGATGAGTATCGCATCCGAAAGCGCACAAAACAGGCAAAGTGGGAAGACATGCACACGCAGTAACCCTTGCCGTAGAACAAATGCGTTTTGCGCACCGATTGCCAAGATCAATGAAAAACTGGTAAAAAAACCAGTGAATGCGGCGGAAATCACTTAACTGCCTTTGCCTTTTTAACCCGAACTGTGGTGGCTTTAGCCGCTTTTTCTTCTTCTGACGGGGGCATTACCAAGCCTGCAGAAATTACCAATTTCGCGGCTTCTTCTACAGTCATATCCAGTTCGTGTACGTCTTTTGTTGGGACGAATAATAAAAACCCAGATGTTGGGTTGGGCGTGGTTGGTAGAAACACAGATGTCATGGCCTCTTGCCCTGATTTCGATAGAACCTCACCACTTGATTGGGTGGAAATAAAGGCAATAGCCCATATGCCTTTACGTGGGTATTCTACCAGGCATGCCTTTTCAAATGAATTGTTGCTTTGGCTAACGACTGTTTCAACAATTTGTTTCAGCCCGTTATAAAGTGAACGCACAACTGGCATGCGGTCAACAAAACCTTCAGCCGCGCGCACTAAACTGCGGCCAAACAGGCCCTTGGTCATGGCGCCAATGATTGTTGTGAACAGTAAAAATACGATAACGCCCAAACCGCGCACGTTAATATCTAGATAGGTTAACGGGTTATATTTTGCAGGGACGAAAGGCAAAACCCTTGCGTCGACAAAGCCAATAAAGCTCCAGACCGCCCAAATAGTGACTGCAACAGGCAAAACCACGGCAAGGCCAGTTAAAAAGTTATTCCGAAAAGACGCAAAAAAGTGGCTGCGCCGTTTAATAGGGGGCTTTTTTTTTGGTTTTTTGGCCATTTTACACGTATTTCCCTGTTCCAGCAGAACTGTTAAGCTACAACTTGGAATTCTTCAATGGGTTTGATTGAATTTCCCACCGAATCCCCTTGCCATCGTATGAAAACCGTCATAAACCGCGCGAATAAATCCACAAGCGGGGCTTGCGGGTTATGGGGGAGAAATCCCTGTAACTCCACCGGTTGGGCAAATTGTCCTTCACCCTGCTGAGGCTAAACCGGAAAAGGAAGATTACAATGGCTCTACCAGAGTTTACATTGCGCCAACTGCTAGAAGCAGGCGTACATTTTGGACACCAAACACACCGCTGGAACCCGCGCATGGGTCAGTTTATATATGGCCAACGCAACGGCATCCACATTATGGACCTTACACAAACAGTTCCATTGCTTGATGCTGCATTGAATGTTGTGCGCGAAACAGTTGCGAAAAACGGACGTATCTTGTTCGTTGGCACAAAGCGCCAAGCATCAAAAGCGATTTCAGAAGCGGCTGAACGTTCAGCACAATATTACATGAATCACCGTTGGTTGGGTGGCACTTTGACAAACTGGAATACAGTGTCAAAATCTATCGCTCGTCTTAAGCAATTAGATGAGAAGTTTGAAAGCGGCGCAGAAGGCCTAACCAAAAAAGAACGTCTAGGCATGGAACGTGAGCAGGGCAAACTTGAAGCGTCTTTGGGCGGTATTCGTGAAATGGGCGGCACGCCTGATTTGGTATTCATCATCGATACTAACAAAGAAAGCCTAGCTGTTGCGGAAGCAAAAAAATTGGGCATTCCTATTGTTGCTGTTGTGGATAGTAACTGTGCACCAGACGGCATTGATTACCCGATCCCTGGTAATGATGATGCGGCACGTGCGATTGAACTATATTGTGACCTGATTGCCCGCTCTGCACTAGACGGCATGGCGGTTGCTATGGGTTCTGCAGGCATCGACATTGGTGAAGCGGTTGAAGCACCAGTTGAAGAATTGCCAGCTGCTGTTGAAGAAAAAGCGGAACCAGCTGTTAAAGTTGAAAAGAAAGCTGCAAAGAAAGTTGTTAAAAAAGTTGAAGCACCTGCTGAAAGTGCTGGCACCAAGCCAGAGCTGATGAAAGAAGCACCTGATGAAAAAGACGACCTGAAAAATATCACTGGCGTTGGCCCTAAACTAGAAGAAACCCTAAACAAAATGGGCGTCTACACGTTTGCGCAAGTTGCTGCATGGACTGCTGATGAAATTCAGTGGGTTGATGACAATCTGTCATTCAAAGGTCGCATTGACCGTGATGACTGGGTTGGTCAAGCAACAGAATTGATGAACGCTTAAGCCAAGCTAGGCTTGTATAAAGTAGGGCAGCGCGGTGCTGCCCTATCAATGAATTTCCAAATTGGAGAACTATGATGGCAATTACTGCTGCATTGGTAAAAGAATTGCGCGACGCATCTGGCGCGGGCATGATGGACGCAAAGAAAGCGTTAACAGAAACAAATGGCGATATGGAAGCTGCAACCGACTGGTTGCGCGCAAAAGGCCTATCTAAAGCCGCTAAAAAAGCTGGTCGTACAGCTGCAGAAGGCCTGGTTGGCGTTTCTGTAAATGGTGGTGTTGGCGTTGCTGTTGAAGTGAACTCAGAAACCGACTTCGTTGGTAAAAATTCTGAATTCCAAGAAATGGTTGCAGGCATCACTACGGCTGCTCTTGGTGTGTCAGATGTAGATGCATTAAAAGCTGCTGACATGGGTGGCAAATCTGTTGAAGATGTTGTTATTGCAAAGGTCGCTACTATCGGCGAAAACATGTCTGTACGCCGTATGGCGAAAGTTGAAGGCGATGTTGTTGGATCATATATCCACACAGCGGCTGCAGACGGCATGGGAAAAATCGGTGTACTTGTTGCACTAAAAGGTGGCTCTGAGGCAATCGCGAAACAAATCGCCATGCACGTTGCAGCACATGACCCACGCCCACAATCAATTTCTGAGGCAGACTTAGACCCAGCTGCAATTGAAAAAGAAAAGCAGTTCCTAACAGAACAAGCACGCGAGAGTGGCAAGCCTGAAAATATCATCGAAAACATGATTAAAGGCCGCATCAAGAAATTCTACTCAGAAGTTACCTTGATCAACCAAACATTCGTTATGTCTGCTGATGGCGACAGTGTTGGCAAATTCGCAGCTGACAATGGCGCAGAAGTTGTTGGCTTTGTACGTCTGGAAGTTGGCGAAGGCATAGAGAAAATTGAAGAAGATTTTGCAGCGGAAGTTGCAAAAACTATGGGCGGCTAAGCCCAAACATTTATTTGATGTATTTTAAAGGCCTCGCATTTGCGGGGTCTTTTTTATGTAATTTCTTTTACTTTACTTCAACATTTATGATATTTGTCTAAAATACTAATCGTTTAATGTGAGGGGACACTATGAAACAATTTGTTAAAGCTACACTAGTAGGCGGCATATTGGGCATGTCATTAGCAATGCCAGCGGTATCACAAGAATTAGAAGCTTGGGGAACAGCAGGGGGCTGGGATGTTCTGATTGATCCATCATTGGGGGATGGCTGTCTAATACAAGCGGAATATGAAGATGGTTCACTGGTACGGATCGGTTTTGACCGAAACAAAGGAACTGGTTATGTGGCATCGTTCAATGATAATTGGGGCGATATAATTGAAGGGGAAACCTATTCAATTTTATTCGACTTAGACGGTCAAGAGTATGATGGCGAAGCTATTGGAATTTATGTAAACGGTGTGCCGGGTGCAGACGTAAACTTTACGAACCCGGATTTTTTGTTTGATATTGCACAAAAATATACCATGACGCTTTATAGCGAAGACGGTGAAGTTATGGCGATTGACCTTGGTGGAACCTCGATAGGTTTAGAAGCGGTTATTCAGTGTCAGGAAGAACTTGGGTAAAGGTTAACCCAACTCTTCTATCATCCGTTCAATCGCCATAGGGTACCCATCTGCCCCATGCCCCATAATAGCGTCAAAGGCGACTTTGCCGATATAGCTGACATGGCGAAACGCTTCACGGGCATGAATATCTGACAGATGTAGTTCCAGTGTGGGAATTTCAACTGATGAAATTGCATCCATTAGTGCAATGGACGTGTGCGTATAGGCACCCGCATTGATGATAATCCCGTCAAAATTACCGCGTGCGTCATGTATCCAGTCGATCAACACACCTTCATGGTTAGACTGGCGGCATTCAACATGCACACCTAGTTGGCTTGCTTTTTTCTGACACATCAATTCAATATCATTAAGCGTAGTCGTGCCATAAACCTCTGGTTGGCGTGTGCCAAGCAGGTTCAGGTTAGGGCCGTGCAGAATTAAAATATTTTTCATAAGCTGTATTTGCCACGGTTCCATGAAAAAAACCAGTATTCTATAGTGTGGAGTATTGAAAAAATTAGCGGGTTACATGGATTTGGGAGAATGTAACCCGCTTAGGTAAAACAGGGATTCTGTAGATCACCTGTAAATTACGATACGTTTTGCAATGCGGTATTAAAGTGATGAACATCACCAATTTAAGTCGCCAAAACATTTTTCCCTATCTATGCACTATGCCATAGACCTTATTTCACAGACCTCATAAGCTTTGAAAAATTATGGAGAATGGGCAGATGCTTGCAGGACATTTATTGGTTAAATCACTGATCGAACAGGGCGTTGACACCACCTTTGGTGTGCCGGGCGAAAGCTATCTTGCGGTGCTTGATGGCTTGTATGACGCGCAAAACCATATCCGCCTTATCACCACCCGTAATGAAGGTGGGGCTGCCTTTATGGCCGAGGCTTATGGCAAGCTGACAGGCAAACCCGGAATTTGTATGGTCACGCGTGGTCCAGGGGCAACAAACGCGTCTATTGGTGTGCATACGGCAATGCAAGACTCTACCCCGATGATCCTGTTTATTGGTCAAATAGGTCGCGATATGCGCGATCGCGAAGCTTTTCAAGAAGTTGATTATAGGGCGTTTTTTGGCGACATTGCAAAGTGGGTTACAGAAATTGATAACCCTGACCGCATACCAGAAATAATTGCACGCGCTTTTCATACAGCCCTTTCGGGTCGCCCCGGCCCAGTTGTGATTGCATTGCCAGAAGATATGCTAACGTCTGATACCATGCGCCAGCCTGCACCACGCATTAAGTTCTCTGAGCCTGCACCTGCACCCGAAGCATTATCGGCTGCGGTTGATCTTTTGAACACCGCCAAAAAACCGCTTGTGGTTGTTGGTGGTGGCGGTTGGACTGAAACGGGTCGCGATGATCTGATTACATGGGCCGAAACCAATGATCTGCCGATCACAACCGCATTTCGCTACCAAGACCTGATGGACAACACCAATCCGCAGTTTGTGGGTGAAGCGGGTATTGGCATGTGGCCCAGTATGATGCAGCGCATCAAGGATGCGGATGTGATTTTTGCGATTAACACGCGGTTTGGTGAAAGTTTCACCGATGGCTGGACGTTGCTAGATGTGCCGAACGCTAAGCAAAAGATCATTCACGCACATATCTCTGACCGCGAACTGGGCAAAATTTATCAACCAGATGTTGCCCTTCATGCAGGGCCAAATCAGTTGTTACGGGCCTTACTGAAAACCAAACTAACCCCAAACTGGGCTGGTTGGCGCAAAGAGGGCCGTGACACATATGAGGTTATGTTGCGTGCAAAACCACAAAGCGGTGCGGTAGATATGGCCGCTATTTGCACGTATTTGCGTGAAACGCTGGATGACAATGCAATCGTTACCAACGGGGCAGGCAATTTTGCGATTTGGTCGGGCAAACATCTAAGCTATTCGCGTAATCAGCGTTATATCGGCCCACAATCAGGGGCGATGGGGGCAGGTTTGCCTGCGGCTATTGCTGCCAAAGCAGTTGAACCGAACACCCAAGTGATTTGCTTTGCGGGTGATGGTGATTTCCAGATGAACGGTCAAGAACTGGGCACCGCGGCGCAAGAGGGGCTTTACCCGATTGTGCTGTTATTGAACAATTCGATGTACGGCACCATTCGCGCCCATCAAGAGGGCCGTTATGCTGACCGCGTTTCAGGTACTAAAATTGTTAACCCTGATTTTGTCAAACTTGCCGACGCATATGGTATCATGGGTGAACGCATCACTGAAACCAGTCAGTTTAAGGTGGCATTTGAACGGGCCAAGGCCAGCCCAACGGGGGCAATACTAGAATTAATTATTGATCCACAAGACATCACACCGTTTAAATCGCTTGATGATATAAAAAATTCGTAACGCCTTGATATTGTAGTTCACGAAACAGGCATCGCTAGATATAGTGGTGACTGAATCATATGATCCGTAAACAGATGCGGATATCGGAGGTTGATTTGCAACAATACCATGATGCTTTGCGCGAAATCCTGAAACAGGGCGAGCAGTCCACTGATCGCACGGGTACTGGCACCATCTCGCATTTCGGGATGCAAATGCGGTATCGTTTGAAAGACGGCTTTCCTTTGGTTACCACCAAGAAAGTGCATCTGCGTTCAATTATTCATGAACTTTTGTGGTTTTTGACGGGCGACACAAACATCCGCTATCTAAAGGAAAATGGGGTTTCTATATGGGATGAATGGGCCGATGAAAACGGTGATCTTGGGCCAGTTTATGGCAAGCAATGGCGGGCATTCCCCAGTGCATCGGGCAGTGTTGACCAGATTGAAGAACTGGTTAAGAACATCAAAACCACACCTGACAGCCGCCGTCATATTGTATCGGCGTGGAATCCTGCTGAAATAGGCGAAATGGCCCTGCCGCCGTGCCACACCATGTGGCAAGTGCGTATTATCGGTGACACCATGCATTTGCAGCTTTATCAACGTTCGGCCGATATGTTTCTGGGCGTGCCGTTTAACATCGCTTCATACGCGCTGTTGTTGCAGATGCTGGCACATGTCACGGGCTATAAAACGGGCGATTTTGTGCATACTTTGGGCGATGCGCATATCTATTCAAACCATATGGATCAGGTCGAAGAATTGTTGTCGCGTGATCTGCGGCCCTTGCCAGTGATGCAGATAAAGCGGGATGTTACATCTATCTTTGACTTTAAATATGATGATTTTGAGCTTACGGGCTACGACCCGCATGCCGCAATTTCAGCCCCCGTGGCGGTGTAATATGATTACATTGATCGCAGCACGCGCACGCAACGGGGCCATTGGAAAAGACAATACAATACCGTGGCATGCACCAGAGGATTTGAAGTTTTTCCAACGTGAAACTTTGGGTGGTGCCATCATTATGGGCCGCAACACTTGGGAAAGCTTACCGTTCAAGCCTTTGAAAAGTAGACTGAATATTGTGATCACATCCAAAGGCTGTGGGGCAGAGCATGAATTTACTTCGCTTGCGGCCGCCATCGCGTTTGCCGAAAATCAGGGCTACCGCCGTATCTATGGTATCGGTGGCAACGGGGTTTACAAAACCCTGCTACCCATGGCCGACCGTCTGTTGCTGACAGAGGTGGATTTGGATGTAGCGGACGCCGATACGTTTTTCCCTACGTTTGATAAGGGGGAATGGCAGCATAAGGGTGGCACACAGATACGGGCTGAGGCGCCTAAGTGTGTGGTGGACGAGTATTTAAGACGTAGCGCATGACCGTGAATAAAACGCGATAGTAAATTACCTATAATACACGCTAGACTTGCAAAGTTAGCGCCTGACCCTAGGGTGGATGCATATGTGCCCTCCAACCTGTGAAAGCCAGCTTTCAGCAGGACGGGAGAGAGTCAGGCGCGGCCCAACGCTAAAGCGATGGGCTGAAGTGGATGGGATTGAAAAAATTAAACTTATACACTTCAGTAAATGAAATTCATTTGACGAAAGTTAAGCTGGGGTTATTGTGACCTTATAGTTAGGATTATTATGAAACCTTTTTTTATACTATTTATGTTTATTTTTACTCTTTCTGGATGTGCTTCTACAATTATGGAAGGGTATGTTGGAAAAGATGTACGAGAAGTGGTATTAGATTATGGACCACCGATTAACGCTTTAGATTTGGCTGGTGGGCAAAGAGCGTTTCAATGGAAAATAAACAGTTCTTTTACAACGCCTATTCAAAGTACTACGACTAGCAATATAAGCCGGAACTGGTATACTGCCAATACAATTACTACTGGTGGCCAAACTTATTCCAGTAGTTGTATCTATACTTTACTGACAAAGCGTTCGACAAATAAAGATGCTTGGATTGTAACTGGATTTAGGAAACCAAGTTTAATGTGTGAGTAACATGCGCAGGTTGCGTGCTCTCCATGCACCACGTTAATCGGTGCTTGCAAAGTACACACCCGCTAACACAATCATTGACCCCACCCCCTTAACTCTTTCTAAATAACACATCCAACCCCTAAGGAGTGCCTATCCATGACTTTCACTGGAAAGACTGCTTTTGTTACCGGTGCAGGTGGCGGGATGGGGTTGCAGATTGCCTGTGATCTGATGGCTTTGGGCGCTAATGTGGCGATGGTCGATGTAAAACCGCAGCCTGATTGTATCCCGTCAGGCACGGGCAACTTTATTTACCTGAAATGTGATCTATCGGATGATACGGCCGTTAGAACGGCCGTTGCCCAAGCCGTTGAAGCGTTCGGCGGTATTGATCTGTTGGCCAATGTCGCGGGTGTGTTGTGGTTTGAGCGTGATAAATCCGCGTTGGATATTGATCTGGATATTTGGGATACGGTGTTTCGCATTAACCTTAAATCCATGGTGCATACCAGCCGTCATATCGCCCCCCACATGAAAGTTGCGGGCGGTGGGGCTATGGTGCATTTTTCAACCATCCAGTGCCGGCGCGGTGACACCGCCCCCCAAGATGCCTATCAGGCGTCAAAGGCAGGCGTAATTGCCCTGTCTAAATCACTGGCAATCCAGTTGGGTGGTGACAAGATACGGTCAAACGTGATTTTACCCGGCCCTGCACAATCACCGATGCAGGCGCGTTGGGAAGATAATGCCGATGCGGTTAAGGGGTTAAGCCAGATCATACCACTGGGCCGTGTCGGGCAGGTGAGTGATATGTCAAACGCCTGTCTGTTTTTGCTATCGGATAAAGCCAGTTTTATCACTGGCACCGAACTGGTCGTAGATGGTGGCTTGTTGGCACGGCCTTGAACATACCCTGCGGGTAGTTTGCAGTATGCTATTGGAAATATCCTACGACTTAGGTAAGTTACATGTGAAATATAGTAGCGAATTTAATGGCACAGCCCACTTTATCAGATAAATCCAGCCGCAATATATCGGAAATGAATTGCAATATTATCAATGCCATTGGTACCGATAATTTCTTTCATAAGATCGCAAATATACTGGATGGCTGCATCACGTTTGAAGGGCTATTTGTGTTTTTATACAGCAAAGATAGTGCACCTTCATCGCTTGGCAGTTTCAAAGGGGCGAAAAGTTTTAGTAAAGGTTTGGAAAACTACTTACGTTACACATATGTTCTTAATCCAGTGTATCGCTCATATCTGGATAATGTTTCCCCCAACGCGTATTTAATATCCGATCTTTTATCGCCAAGATACACTGATCAAATTGCGGTAAGTGATTTGGATATTCGGGTTGAGGGTCATGAGACTATTGGGTATCGCACACCCGGTTGGCCCAAGAACATGACAGAGGTTTTGGCCCTTATAAACCTTCCCGGCAAAAAGATGGTAGAGTTCAGCTTTTTGACATCGCTTTCTGGGGATCAAACCAAGCAAAGTTATGAGCAACTGAAAGAAATATACCCCGTGTTATTAAGTGCTGTTCTGAAGCATTATGAGTTTGCGGCAGAAGATTTTGACACATCAAAAGCCAACCCAAGCCAAGAACAATGGTTTCAATCCTTTGGTCAAGAAGTGCTGACAGAACGCGAACGAAACGTGGTAAGAATGATACTTACCGGTCATTCCAGTAATGCTATCGCATTGACCTTGGGCATTTCTTTGCCAACGGTTAAGACCCATCGCAGAAATATTTACGCAAAATTACAGATTTCATCACAGGCTGAATTGTTTAGTTTGTTTGTTCAAAAGTTGATGGAAAACGCATAAAATACGGTCTCATCCCTTAGGATGATATGACTTGCTCTGGAAACAAAGAATACTAACAGCATCTGCTACAGACCCCTAAACTGCTTAGGGTTCATAATTAAAGGTGCCTGAATTGCTGTTTCCTGTTACTGAAGTCCGTTCGCTTTTCCCTGCTCTCAACCAGTCTGATAATGGCCATGCGCGGGTCTATCTTGATAACCCTGCGGGCACACAAGTGCCTAGTTCTGTAGCGCAAGCCGTGGCTGATTATATGCTGACGGATGCCAGCAATATGGGCGGACATTTCACTACCAGCCTGAACACCGATGCGTTGGTGTTGAAAGCGCATGAAGATGCGGCCCTGTTTCTGGGCGCTAAATCTGCCGCTGAAGTGATTATCGGGCAAAGCATGACATCGCTGACCTTTCATCTGTCGCGCAGCATTTGCCGTGATTTTCAACCAGGTGATGAGATTGTGATTTCACGGGTTGAACATGAAGGCAATGTCGGGCCTTGGCTGGAAATAGCTAAAGACATGGGCCTGAACATCCGCTGGGTAGAATTTGACCGCGACAGCTGGCTAATCGAGCCTGATGCTTTGGCCGCTGTCCTATCTGAAAAAACCCGCCTTGTTTGCCTGAATTTTGCCAGCAACATGACGGGGTCAATCAATGATATTTCCGCGTTGACCCGCATAGCCCAAGATGCAGGGGCCTTGGTTTTTGTTGATGCGGTACAACTGGCACCACATCATTTAGTGGATGTGCAAGCACTTGGTTGTGATTTCTTGGCGTGTTCGTCTTATAAATTTTTTGGCCCGCACCTAGGTTTGCTTTGGGGTAAGGAAGAGGTTTTGGCAGCATTGCACCCCTATAAAGGCCGTTGTGTATCAGATGCATTGCCTGAACGGTTTGAAACGGGGACACCACAATTTGAGCTATTGGCAGGCCTGTCCGCGACAGTGAAATATTTTGAAAATATGGGCCAACGTGGCTCATCTTCTGAAAACCGCCGTGATCTGATTTCAGCGGCTTATAAGATGTCACGCGATTATGAAGAACCACTGACCAACACGTTAATCGACGGGTTAAACCAAATCCGTGGTATATCAATATTCGGTATCACCAACCCGAACCGTGTGCATCAAAGGGTGCCAACGGTTTCAATCCGCCATGACAATAAAGCACCATCTGAAATAGCCCAGTCTTTGGCGGATGCGGGTATTTTTGTCTGGCACGGTCACAACTACGCATATGAACCGACCCGATTTTTGGGCATCCCTGAAGATGAGGGCGTCGTGCGCATCGGATTGGCGCATTACAACACCGAAGCCGAAGTTGCCCGTGTGGTGCAGGCCATCGATATGGCAACGGCGAATAATAACTAAGAAGATAAGAAAAAATGAAACCAACCTAGGAGGATACAATGAAATTTCCAATATTAAAATCACTGGCCGTAGGGGCTGTTGCACTTTTTGCAGCAGGGTCTGTTCAAGCTGAAACGCTGCGTGTGGGCATGGAATGTACTTACGCACCTTTCAACTACCGCACTGCCGACGGTGAACTAGCGGGTTACGATGTAGATGTCGCCAAAGGGGTTGCCGAAATTATCGGTGCTGACCTAGAATTTGTCTGCCAACAATGGGATGGTATGATCCCTGCGTTGCTAGCCAATAAATTCGATCTGATCGTAGCTTCTATGTCGATCACAAATACGCGTTTGGAAAAAATCGACTTTTCTGGCCCTTACCGCGATTCAATCGGCCGTCTTATTGGCAAGGCTGATAGTGACTTGAACCTGTTCGATGACAATGGCGCACCTATAGCTGAAAACTTTAAGGGTATTCGGGTTGGTCTGGAACGGGCTTCAACATATGAAAACTGGTTCAATGCCACATTACCAGGTGCTGAAATTGTCCTTTATGACGGATCAGAACCGCTTTATCTTGATTTGGTAAACGGTCGTGTTGACGTGATTATGACCAACCCAATGAAAGCGCAACTGCGGTTCTTAAGCAAAGAAGCTGGCAATAAGTTTGCTTTTGTTAGTCCCGCGATTAGCGAAGTAGAGTTCTTTGGCGTGGGTGTTGGCATTGGTTTGCGTCAGGGGCAAGACGAATTGCGCGAACGCCTTAGTGCGGCAATCCGTGAATTGATTAACAACGGTTCGTTAAAAGAATATGCCTTGAAGATTTTCCCATTCCAAATCCATAATGATGAATGGGGTAAAAGTTAATATTTAATTAATGTATGTGGCGGCGTAAAAGGTTGCGCCGCCACATAATTTATAACGTTGGGGGGAACCAATGGATGCAGTAACAGGATGGTGGGATGATTATTTTTGGGGGTCGATGATCGTCCTGCAAGTATTCTTTTTCTCACTTATATTAATGGTACTATTTGGCCTGATCGGGGCCGCTGCCAAACTATCTAACAATCGGTTGGCACAAAAAATTGCAGGGGCCTATACTGTTATTTTTCGCGGTACACCTGAGATTCTGGTGATTTTATTGCTATACTTTGGCTCTGCTATTGCTCTGACTTCCATCGCCCAAGTATTTAACCCTGATATAAAATTCGTTGATGTGCCACCCATGTGGGCTGGTACGATTGCCATAGCATTAATCGTTGGATCGTATGCTACCGAAACCTTTAGGGGCGCATTTCTGGGGGTTAAGGCTGGCAGTATTGAAGCCGCCCGCGCCCTTGGCATGTCAAACCTGCAAACCTTTATCTATATCCGTATTCCTGAAATGTGGCGCTTGGCGATGCCCGCTTTTGGTAATCACATGCTGTCGCTTATCAAAGACACTGCCCTGATATCGATCATTGGGCTAAATGAGACTTTCTTTGTGGCTAAACAAGCCATAGGCACCACGGGCGAACCGTTCACCATGTATATTGTGGTGGGTGGCATCTATTTGGCGTTTTCTACCATCATCACCCTAAGCGTTATGGGCATGGAAAAATTCGGTGAGCGAACTGGAAAGGGTGCGCTATGAGTTTTGATCTGTCTTTAATCTATGAGAGCATTCCCAGAATGTTATCTGGCATCGGTATTACTTTTCAGTTGATGTTCCTGTCTGGACTTCTTGGCCTGATACTTGCCGTGATCCTGCTGTTGATGCGGATCAGTGGTAAATGGTATCTGTCCTGGCCTGCACAAGTGCATATCTATATTTTCCGTGGCACACCCATATTGGTGCAAATTTTCATCATTTATTACGGGCTGCCACAGTTCGAGTTTATCCGCGACAGTGTATTCTGGCCGATCCTGCGCGAGCCTTTTGGTTGCGCCGTTCTGGCTTTAACCTTGAACACGGGCGCATATGTATCTGAAATTCTGCGCGGTGGCGTGTTGGGTGTGGATCGTGGCATACTGGAAGCGGGATCAGCACTGGGTTTATCTGCACGGCAAAAATTTATCTACCTGACTACCCCGATTGCAGCTCGTTTGGCACTGCCTGCCTATAGCAACGATTTTATCAGCCTGATGAAAGCTACATCACTGGCAAGCACTATAACGTTGCTGGATATGACAGGTATTGCACGCACAATCGTGGCCCAAACCTTTGCGCCTTATGAAGTATTCATATCATTGGCAATTATCTACATGATCCTGACATGGATCATTCAAAAAACATTCGGCCGGATTGAAAAATATCTTAGCCGTTATGTAAACCCGTGAGGTCTGACATGACAAACTCTACATCTGATGCTTTGATCCAAATGATAAATGTGGATAAATTCTTTGGTGAATTCCAAGCGCTAACGAAAATCAATTTGGAAGTGAAACGCGGCGAAAAAATCGTGGTTTGCGGGCCTTCGGGTTCCGGTAAATCCACAATGATCCGCTGCATTAACCGTCTTGAAGAACATAATGCAGGCCAGATCATTATTGATGGCAAAGAATTGACCGATCAGGTCAAGGATATTGATGCGGTGCGGCGCGAGGTTGGTATGGTGTTTCAAAGCTTCAACCTGTTTCCGCATATGACTATTGTGAAAAACCTGATGCTGGCACAACAACTGGTGCGTAAAGTCCCAATAGCCGAAGCCCATAAAGTGGCGATGCATTTCCTGGAGCGGGTAAAAATCCCTGATCAGGCCGATAAGTATCCTGTGCAACTGTCCGGTGGGCAACAGCAACGGGTGGCCATTGCGCGTGCGCTTTGTATGAAACCTGAAATTATCCTGTTTGACGAACCCACATCTGCCCTAGATCCCGAAATGATCAATGAGGTGTTAGAGGTGATGACCGATCTAGCAAAAGATGGCATGACAATGATTTGCGTCACGCACGAAATGGGCTTTGCCCGTTCTGTAGCCGATCGTGTGATATTCATGGATGCGGGCGAAATCGTTGAAGAGGCCGATCCAGAAGAATTTTTCAACAACCCAAAAAGCGCGCGCACTAAAGCGTTCCTCAGCCAAATATTGACACACTAAGGAAGACAATAATGATGAAAGAATACCCACCGCATCAAGCCTATCTGGATTTTGCAGAAAAGCTTGCAGATACCAGTCGTGAAATGCTTTTGGCCGTGGCAATGCAAACACCAGAGGTGGAGTTCAAGGCAGATGCATCCTTTGTGACCAGCACAGACAAAGCGGTAGAGGCCAAAATGCGCGAAATGATTGCGGATGCATTTCCCGATCATGGCATTCTGGGTGAGGAATTTGAAAACACCAATGTGGATGCAGAATTTGTCTGGGTGCTTGACCCCATCGACGGCACCGCCCCGTTTATTGCAGGCATTCCTGTTTACGGCACGCTGATTGGTCTTGCATGGAATGGCAAACCCTTCATCGGTGTGATGGATCACCCTGCCACGGCAGATCGCTGGACAGGGGTGGCGCATCTGTTTGCTAAACGTAATGGGCAACCTGTGACGGTTAAACCCTGTAGCGGCCTAGATAAGGCCTTTGTGACATGCAGCAACCCCGATTTCATGACTGAAAACGAGTTTGTCCGCTTCACAATTTTGCGCAAAATGGTACCATATGTGCAATATGGCGGGTCATGTTTTGCCTATGGCACACTGGCCTCTGGCCGCACCGACTTGGCGGTTGATAGCGGTTTAGACCCGTTTGACGTGTTTGCATGTGCCGCTGTTATCCAAGGGGCAGGCGGTTATATGACTGACTGGAATGGCGCTGATATTACGCTTGATTGGTCGGGTAGGGTAGTTGCAGCAGGAAGCCATGATTGTTTGGATGCGGCAATAGATTTGTTAAAGATTGATTAACCCTTGATGGCCCTAGCTTACGGTTCTGAACTTTGGCATCAGCCCAAGCAGGCTTTGGGTATAGCTATGCTGCGGTGTGTTGAATAAAGCCTCAGTTTCGGCAATTTCCAGAATTTCACCACTTTGCATCACTGCCACACGGTCGCACATTTGACGGATAACGGGCAGGTCGTGACTGATGAACATCATGGTAAGGCCCAGCTCTTCTTGTAGGTCTTTCAGCAAGTTCAAAACCTGCGCTTGAATGGATACATCCAGTGCCGAGGTTGGTTCATCACAGATCAAAAACCTGGGACGTGTCGCCAGCGCGCGCGCAATAGAGATGCGTTGACGTTGACCACCTGAAAACTCATGCGGGAACTTTTGCGCGGCATTGCTTCCTAAGCCAACTGTTTCCAGTAATTCATCAACGATCTTTTTCACTTCAGTTTTATTGGTAGCCTGCTTATGGAAAATAATCGGCTCGGCAATGATGTTTTCCACCCGCATACGGCCATTAAGGGATGAAAACGGGTCTTGAAACACCATCTGGGTTTGGCGGCGATAATAATTTTGCCTGCTTTTATCTTCCAGTTTATTCAGATCTGTGCCGCAAATTGAAACTGTGCCACCCGAGGGTTCATATATACCAGTGACACAGCGTGCGATGGTTGATTTACCTGAACCGCTTTCCCCAACTATGCCGAAAACCTCACCTTGTTTAATATCGAATGAGACGCCTTTAAGGGCTGTGAAATATTTGTGGTTACGTTTGAAGATAGCGTGCTTGACCACAAAATCCTGTTTCAGGTTTTCGACTTGTAGCATTGGGCCGTCAAATTCTTCATAATCGCGGGTTTTACCCAGCCACATGTCAGATAGTTTTAGATCCTCGGGCCGTTCTTTGACATCTTCAATATAAGTAACAAGCGGGAAGCGGTGGGATTTTTTGTCGGGTCTTGGTACCGCGGAAATCAGGCTTTTGGTGTAGTCATGGGTTGGGTTGTATAAAACTTTATCGGTTTTCCCGATCTCAACAAGTTTGCCATTATACATCACTGCAACACGATCAGTTATTTCAGCGATCACACCCATATCATGTGTAACCATAATCATGCCGACATTGCGATCTTCGCACAACTTGCGCAACAGGCCCAATATTTGGGCTTGAATTGATACGTCCAGTGCCGTTGTAGGTTCATCTGCAATAACAACTTCTGGATCAGAACAAAGAGCAAGCGCAATGACCACACGTTGCCGCATACCGCCTGAAAACTGGTGTGGAAATTGGTCAACACGTTCCTCAGAATTTTCTATGCCCACTTGATTTAGCAAATCTATAGCGCGGGCGCGGGCGGCTTTTTCATCAATATCAAGGTGCAAAGTGATGGTTTCGATCAGTTGTGCCCCAACTGTTTCCAACGGGTTAAGAGAGGTTAGTGGGTCTTGAAAAATCATCCCGATGCGTTTGCCACGAATGGCGGATTTCAGGTTTTCATCCAAGTCGTCAATGCGTTCGCCTTTCAGCCAGACAGAGCCACCTGAAACATAACCAGGTGGATCAAGTAAGGATATAATCGCGTTCCCAACGGTGGATTTACCTGCACCACTTTCGCCAACAATGCCCAGAATTTCACCCGGTTCCACGCTTAAACTTACATCATTTACAGCGGTGAAATCACCCTTGCGAGATGGGAATTTGACAGTCAGATTTTTAATTTCTAGCAATGACATTTTGCGGCCTTATTGCAGCTTTGGATTAAGTGCATCACGCAGCCAATCGCCAAAAAGATTTACAGATAGGGAAAGAATAATAAGTGTCGCCCCAGGGAATATTGTAATCCACCATTCGCCTGAAAACAGGTATTCGTTGCCTATGCGTATCAATGTGCCAAGTGACGGGGTGGTTGGAGGTAGGCCAACACCCAGAAAGCTAAGGGTGGCCTCAATAATGATCGCTAGGGCCAGATGCAAAGTGCCAATCACAAAAACGGGGCCCAGAACATTTGGCAGGATGTGCTTTATCATAATGCGACCCGAACCAAGACCGATAACTTGTCCCGCTTGCACGTATTCTTTGATTTTTTCTGTCATCACACTGGAACGTACAGTGCGCGCATATTGCACCCAACCTGATATTGCGATGGCAAAGATTACCACATAAAGTGCTAGGTCTTCGTGTATTTCCTTAGAGGCGACAGTGCGAAACACACCGTCGATCAGCAAGGCAATCAAAATAGCAGGGAATGATAACTGAACATCCGCTATACGCATGATGACAGCATCCACACGTCCGCCGATATAACCCGAAATTAGACCAAGGCTAACCCCGATCAGTAAGGATAAAAAGACAGATGTGAAGCCCACAAAAAGTGATATGCGCAGCCCGTAAAAGATGGTTGATAGAATGCCACGCCCCTGATCGTCAGTTCCCAACAAGAAACGCGGATCACCCTGATCCATCCAAGAAGGCGGCATGCTGGCATCAAACAGATCTAGGGATGCCAGATCAAATGGGTTTTGTGGGGCGACGAGTGGGGCGAATACAGCAAGGGCAATTAAGGTAATGCCCGTAATAGCAGATATATAGGCCATAGGCGTATGTTTGAACGAATACCAAATATCGTTGTCGGCCAACCTGCGGCGAAAATCCTGCCACCTGTTTAAGTTATTTTCGTTTTCCATCAGTCACCTACCGTGGTTCTAAGTCTGGGGTCTAAGACCACGTATAAAATATCTACCAACAAATTGATGGCAACAAATATGAAAGCGATCAGCACAAGATAGGCGGCCATAATGGGAACATCTGCATTGCCGATTGCCTGAATAAATAACAAGCCCATGCCCGGCCATTGAAACACGCTTTCGGTGATTAACGCAAAAGCGATGATCGAACCTAGCTGCAGGCCCGTGATTGTAATGACAGGTATCAGGGTGTTTTTCAGGGCGTGCCTGTAGTGTATCGATTTCATGCTTAACCCGCGCGCGCGGCCAAATTTAATATAGTCAGTGCGCAGCACTTCCAGCATTTCGGCCCTCACCAACCGCATGATGAGGGTTAACTGGAATATTGCCAATGTAATTGTGGGTAAAATCAGTGATTTGATGCCTGACCATGTCAGCAGACCAGTTGACCACCATCCCAAATCAACCACTTCACCACGCCCAAAGGTTGGTAGCCATCGGAACATGACACCAAACAACAGGATCAGCAGGATGCCGATCAGAAAGGTTGGCAGTGACACCCCGACTAGGGATGATGATAAAAACAGTTTTGTCAGCCAACTGTCTTTGTGTATGGCCGTATATATCCCCATCGGCATGCCGATAAACAAAGCCAACAGTGCCGAAAGTATGGATAATTCCAATGTTGCAGGTATGCGTTCAGACAGTAATTGGCTAACAGGTACGCGCAAAGTGTAGCTTAGGCCAAATTCACCTTTAACGGCATTCTTTGCAAAGTTCGCAAATTGGATGACAAACGGGTCGTTTAACCCAAGGGCCTCTTTTAATTCTTCACGTTCTGCGGTGGATGTATCTTGGCCCACCATGTTGCTGATAGGGTCACCTACAAAGCGCAACAGGGCGAAGGTTATCAAGCCTACCGCAATCATTACCAGAACGCTTTGTATCATTCTTTTGGCGATGAATGTAAGCATGATAGGCCCCCAAGACTTAAGTGTTATTGTTTATAAAATGGCGCAGCCGTAATATTACAGCTGCGCCACCTGAGTGTTTTTTACAGTATTATTTACCGATAACAACGGTTCTTAGGTCAAGAACATTGTCCGCACGTTGTGAAACCGTAACTCTGTCACTGGCACCCCAAGAAAGTGGTTGCTGGTGCAAAGGCAGATATCCAACTTCATCCTGAACCAGTTTAAAACCTTCTTCGATCAGCGCCTGACGTTTAGCCTGATCCGTTTCAGAACCAATAAGATCGGTGATTTCGGTAATGCGCGCATTACAGTAGTTACCAAGGTTAAACGCACCCAATTTTTTATCTGCATTTTGGCAAGATAGAAGGTTTTGATACACATTGTGCGCGTCAATAGAACCTGGTGTCCAACCTAGTAGATAAAAGCTGGTGTCATAACCACCTTGTGCCAACACTTTACCAAAGTACTTGGCTTTTGGTTGTGCCAGTAGATCAACAGTAATGCCGACTTTAGCCAGCAGGCTTGTAACCGCCTGACAGATTTTTTCGTCGTTTACATAACGGTTATTCGGGCAATCCATTGTTACCGTAAAGCCGTCACCATAACCCGCTTCAGTCAGCAGAGCTTTTGATTTAGCTGGATCATAAGCGTATGGGGTGTTCATCGCGCTTACGAAGCCGTTAATCTGTGGTGCAACCATCAAACCTGTTGGCGTTGCGGCACCGCGCATAACTTTTTCGTCAATGACATCAAGGTTGATCGCATGTGCAAAAGCTTGACGCACTCGGATGTCCTTGAACGGGTTTTTACCTTTCACAGATGAATGCAACAACTCGTCACGCGCCTGATCCATACCTAGGAAAATGGTACGGGCTTCGGGGCCTGCAAGTGGGCGTACACCAGCGGCATCATCCAATCGTGACCAGTCTTGGACGGGCACAGGATAAACCAAGTCTAGCTGTTCTGAGATTAAGGCAGCAACACGTGTAGCGGCTTCTTTTACAGGGGTAAATTCTACCCGCGTAACATTTGAAGGAATATCTGTATCCCAATAACCGTCAAAACGTTCCATAATTGTGCGCACGCCTGGCTGACGTTCTACGATTGAAAACGGGCCTGTGCCGTTGGCGTTACTTGTGGCGTATCCCGGGTCGTTTACATTTTTAACGTTACCAGATTCTGCGGCACCATTTGCCTCTGACCATTCTTTATCCATGATATATAGGAATGTCATTTCCTGCATAATAACGGGTAGGGGGCCTGCCGTTGTCACGATAATGTTGTGATCGTCGGTTTTTTCTATGCCGGTAATCATACCGCCGCGCACTTTTTGGTCAGAACCTTCGGTAAGTGAACGTTGCCACGAAAAGATTACATCGTCTGCGTTGAAATCGTTGCCGTTATGAAATTTAACGCCTTTGCGTAGGGCTATTTTCCATGTTGTAGGGCTAGTTGTTTCCCACGATGTTGCCAATGCTGGTTGTAGTTCCAAGTTTGAATTGTACTTGGTCAAACCTTCATAAACACTGCCCAACAGGCCCAATGTAAATGTTTCGTTCAGGCTGTGCGGGTCAAGACCTTGCGCATCACCTTGATAGGCAAACTTGAATGTTTCAGCACTTGCTGGCATTGCCAGCATGGCCGTAATTGCCACTGTGGATAGGTAGGTTTTTATGTTTTTCATTCGTCTTCTCCTTGTTGATTTCTGTGTCAGTTCTAGTTTGCCTGCCATTTAATTAGGTCTTTGATAAACTGAACGCCTTTTTTAACTTGCTCTATCTCAATGTACTCATCTGGTTTATGCGCCTGATCTATCGATCCGGGGCCGCAAACGATGGTGGAATACCCCCGTTCCTGAAATTGCCCAGCTTCTGTTCCGTAAGAAACACTGCTGGTACTGTTTTGCCCTGAAAGCTGTCTGCACAAGGCTTCGGCGTTTCCATTCATCTCGGCCTTAAAGGCTGGAATTTCACGCGTATCGTAAGTGATACCAGAATCAGGATCATCTTGTTTCATACGATCAGATAATCTGCGCACGAGCAAATCTATTTTTGAAACAATTGCTTCGCTGTCATCCCCAGGGATATATCGGTAATCCAAAGTGAATGAACAATCCTTGGCAATGATGTTATGTGCGGTGCCGCCGTTAACCATGCCAACATTCAATGTGCTGTAAGCTGGAATAAAATCACTGCCCTTTAACGGGCTTGCAGCCAGCGTATCGCGTATGTGATACAATTCTGCTATAAGCTTTGCCGCATATTCTACCGCACTTACACCGCGATGCGGTTGGCTAGAATGAGCTTCTAACCCGCGAAGGTTGAAAACATAACCTCGTACACCTTTATGGGCATTTGCTATTTCTAGGTTGGTTGGCTCACCTACAATCACCGCGTGAACAGGGGGTATTGTTTGTGTCATTTCATCGATCATTCGGGGCGCGCCTAAGCAACCGACCTCTTCATCATAAGAAAATGCCAGATGAATGGGGCGTTTCATATTTGCTGTCAACATTTCGGGAACCAATGACAGGGCTATTGCCAAGTAACTTTTCATGTCTGTCGTGCCACGCCCGTATAGGCGACCATTTTTTTCAACGACTGTGAAAGGGTCAGTTGACCAGTTTTGCCCTACTACAGGAACCACATCTGTGTGGCCGCTAAGAATAACACCGCCCGCTACAGTAGGCCCGATAGTGGCATATAAATTGGTTTTGTTACCCTCATCATTATATACCAGTTTAGCATCTACGCCGTGTGATTTTAGATATGCTTTTATGTAATCTTGAATGTTCAAGTTGGATTTATCAGATACGGTATCAAAGCCGACAAGGTCTGTGATAATTTTTTTAACGGTATCCAAACTGAAAAAATCCTTAATGATAAGATGAAAAGGTTGCACTTATTTACTATTCAGTCAAATATCAGTTTTGGGTCTGAGTATTCATAGTTGATATATAATTCGAGGGGCAAATGAACCAACGGCAGCTGGATATATTTAATGCAATAATTGATTGTGGAACCTTAACTGGTGCAGCCCAAACACTTCGCACATCACAACCAACCGTTAGCCGCACATTGAGTGCCCTTGAAATCGAGCTTGGGTTTTCATTATTTGAGCGCCAAAAAGGTCGCGTGACCGCAACACCTGAAGGCATTGCTTTGTACGAAGAAATGCAGCGGGTATATACGGGCATTGGGCGGTTAACAGCATTTGCAAAACGGGTGCGCGCAAAAAAAGATGGTGAGATAAATATCAGTGTAACACCTGCACTTGCCCTTACATTCATACCAGAGGTATTGCGCCGCTTCCAAGAAAAACATCCCACTTTCAAAGCGGTTATTTCTGTACGTGCACCCAGTATAATATTTAACAAACTCAGAAATGGCACCACCGATATAGCGTTTTCTAATTCTATGATTAGCTCGGGGGATGTTTTTGATATTCCCTTAACGGAAGCGCAATTCGTTTGTGCAATTCCCAAGGGCCATCCTCTATCTGAAAAAGATATAATATACCCTTCTGATCTAGGCGGTGAAAATTTCATAATGCTGCACCCTGAAAAAAGCTTTAACTGGAGTGGTCATGAGAAACTTATTAACGCAATGCCGGTTAAGCCAAATATTGTTTTCAGCACCCAACGTTCAGCCACGGCATACGGTATGGTTGCACAGGGGATTGGGGTTTCTGTGTTAGAACCATTTTCGGCGCGGTTTTGGGAAAAACATGATGTGGTTATAAAACCGTTTCAACCCGCACTGACTTAGCCGTTTATGATTTTCTTACCGCGCGGGAAAATCAGGTCGGATTTATGCCATAAGTTCGCCTATGAAGCAAAGCAACATCTGATTGAAAATCCGCTATTACATCAAGATAATTAGGTTTCTACTTTCAGATTTTTCAGGGCGTTTTCAATAGAGTGTTTCAGCTCAATACGTTCTTTGGGGCTAAGAAATGCTGCCAGCTCTATTTCGCGCTCACCACCTGTCATTGTAAGATAGCTTGTTGCAATACGGTTATCTTGCAGTTTCAACCGAACCCAATAGGGATTGGCCTGCCAATATTGATCAGGTGCGCGTGGATTATGCCGATGAACGGCGATCAAATCAGGCCAAATGCGAATATGCTCGTATATTTCGCGGTCACGATCATTACGACGGATAAAATACCACAACATACCAAGGGCCAGTACAAGGTGGGGTAACAGCATCCATAGGGCTTTGGTGCCCAACAGGGCCAGCAAGGGCAAGGTGAACATCACCGCACTGATCGCTATGACCCAAACAAAACCCGTATTTGGCAAAGATTTGACTGGATGAACTCTGTGGTCAAACAAAGTGGGGTCATTTCGGTTTGTTGAATTAAAAAAGGCCGAAGCATGTGCCTCGGCCTGATATTTTTCTGTTTGTTTTACCATCCGATTAGTGAGGGTTTTTATCCCACATATCCTGTGTTGGAAGGGTTTCAAACGTATGCTCTGGTGGTGGGTTTGGAAGTGTCCATTCCAGCGTTTCCGCATGTTCACCCCAATACGCATTGTCTTCTACTTTTTTACCGTACTTGATGGTGTAGAACAATACGCCGATAAAGAATACGAATGAAGCGAATGAAAGAAACGCACCGTAAGAGCTAATCTCGTTCCAGTATGCAAATTGCTCTGGATAGTCGATGTAACGGCGCGGCATGCCTTGGCGACCCAAGAAATGTTGTGGGAAGAAGGTCACGTTCGCCCCGATAAACATCGCCCAGAAGTGCAGCTTTCCAGCCCATTCAGGGTACTGACGACCTGACATTTTGCCGATCCAGTAGTAGATACCTGCAAAGATACAGAATACCGCACCCAGTGACATCACATAGTGGAAGTGGGCAACCACGTAGTATGTATCGTGATATGCACGATCAACACCAGCTTGCGATAGAACGATGCCTGTTACGCCACCAACGGTGAATAGAAACAAGAAACCCAATGCGAACAGCATCGGTGTTTTAAGACTGATAGAGCCGCCCCACATAGTAGCAATCCATGAGAAGATTTTGATACCTGTCGGCACCGCAATCACCATTGTTGCCAACATGAAATAGCTTTGCTGTGTCAGGCTTAGACCAACGGTATACATGTGGTGTGCCCAAACAACGAAGCCCAAAGCGCCAATAGCAACCATCGCGTAAACCATAGGTAGGTAGCCAAAGATCGGTTTTTTCGAGAAGGTTGAAATGACGTGGGAAACGATACCAAAACCCGGAACGATGATCATGTACACTTCTGGGTGTCCAAAGAACCAAAGCAAGTGCTGATACAAGATCGGATCACCGCCACCTGCTGCATCAAAGAACGTTGTGCCAAAGTTGCGGTCTGTCAGAAGCATTGTAATCGCGCCAGCTAGCACAGGAAGTGATAGAAGGATTAGAAATGCAGTGACGAAGATTGACCATGCAAATAGGGGTGTCTTGTGCAATGTCATGCCAGGGGCACGCATGTTCAGGAAGGTTGTAATCATATTGATTGAGCCCAGAATGGATGATGCACCAGATAGGTGAACCGCGAAAATCGCGAAATCCATTGAATAGCCAGCTTCTTTGGTTGAAAGCGGCGCATATAGCACCCAGCCAACACCAGAACCCAGTTGGCCATTGCCACCTGGTAAGATCAGTGAGCAAACTGCAAGTGATGAACCAGCAACATACATCCAGTATGATAAGTTGTTCATCCGTGGGAATGCCATGTCAGGGGCACCGATCATCAAAGGCATAAAGTAGTTACCAAAGCCGCCGAATAGGGCAGGGATAACAACAAAGAACATCATTAAGATGCCGTGCCCTGTAATCAGAACATTCCACATATGGCCGTTTGGTGTACAGTTTTCAACGGCGGATGCTACAAGACTAGCACCTTCCATACACATATGCTGAACGCCTGGTTCCATAAGTTCGATGCGCATAAACACAGTAAATGCAACTGATACGAAACCTAATAGGCCTGCTGTAAACAGGTATAGAATGCCAATATCTTTATGATTTGTTGACATAAACCAACGTGTGAAAAAGCCTGGTCTGGCGTGATCGTGTGCGGCTGCATCTGCCATGTGTCTCTCCTAACACTTATTATTGCTGCGAATCCTAATAGGTTAGGTTCGTAGTTTCCCAAAAGCGTGATAACGCGTTGCGCTTTGCCAGACAACCACTTCAATCATTGTAATGCAAAAGCGGGGCGGCGTGTCGCAGGGTATTTTGGGTAAATTTTGTACAGACATCGGGTTTATTTCTTGTATTGCGAAAAATTGCGGGTGTTTTTTGATGCGATATATGCGCCTGCCGCGATTGGTTCAAATAATGCATCCGCATCGGATATACCAAAATCGCGAGGATCGATGATAGTTTGGCTAGCTGGGTCGCAAAATATCGGAATAGAATAACGGTCAGCACCTGATTTGTTTAAAACGCGGTGTTTTGTTGATACCAGCCTATTGTTCGTCCACCGTTCCAATAAGTCGCCAATGTTACATACAAAGCTGCCCTTGATTGGCGGGGCTTCTATCCAGTTACCAGCCAAGTTTTGCACTTGTAGCCCGCCCTGCATATCTTGCAATAACATGGTAAGAACACCAAAATCAGAGTGTGTTGCCGCCCCAAAGCGTTGTTCTTTTTCATCTTGTTGGGTTGATGTCGGGTAATATACCAACTGGCCGCGCGCCAATGGTTTTTCATAGGCCGTATCAAAAAAATCAGCTTTTTGCCCCAAGCCCACTGCGAGTGCACTAAGAACCAACCTGCTTAAGGCGACCACTTGGGTGTAATATGTTAACAAATCTGATTTCAGGTCGGGTGCCACATCTTCAGGCCACTGATTTGGGGCGACCATTGGTAGGCCTGCTACAACATCAGGGTCATTAGCCGCTACATCCCATCCCCAGAAAAATACTTCTTTTGCATCATGGGTTTTAGCCCCTTCAAGGTTGGTCATGCCTTGTGCCATCCACCCCCGTTGCTGATGATTAACACTGATTGTGGCTTTGTCTGCTTGTGGTAGCTTGAAAAATGTCCGTGACGCTGCAAAAGCCTTTTCAATAACGGCTCGGTCAATGCAATGATTGGTGATGTAGAAAAAACCTGATTGCTGGGTAGCTGTCATCATTTCACCCGCGATTAAAGCAAAGCCCTGTGGTGTATGAATATCTGTAAGGTCAATAATTGGGATAGTATCAAAATCTACTGCGATTGCTTTGGCGTAGTCGGGTTTAGCTTTTCCAGACATGAATTCACTCCATTTACACGTTTATAGGTGAACGCATATTTGGAATTTATATGTCGATGCCTTTTTTAAGTAAGTCATCAATTAACTTTCGCTGCAAAGGGATACTATCCCCGCCACCAAAAGATAACGCACCACCAGAATAAAGCGTGCCATATGTTTTCGCAATGTTAACTGTCTGCCCCAGCCCAGAGATGAACTCATTCTTTTCAAGAAATGATAATGGATGAATAAACGTCGCCCATAATTTACCGCGTGCAATAGCATATCGTGCATCTAAAGTCGTATCAAAGTTCGCCTGTAGCACACGCAAAACCTCGCTTGGTGTCATACCTTCTGCGGCCCTGATCGGCACCAATATACGCATACGATCGTTTTTTGTATCGGTAAGAATTAAAGCAGGAACATCCTGAATGTTGATCTGAAACGAAGTTCCGTTTGATTGGGCATTTTCATCCAGACTGCGGATAATCTTGCCCATACGTTCTACTGTCATTGGGGGCTCGGCCGTTTGTGCCATAGTGATGTTAGCAGCAAATAAAAGGGCCAATAGACTAAAGGTAATGCGCATCATTATTCAAACTTTCAAAATAGGGTGTCATATCCCGTTACTTTGTCGATGAATAAGTATTAGTACAAGTTGTTGACAGTCATCTGACTTTGAAGTGATGGGACGTGAACAAGGGCGCTATGCGTGCCGATACGATAATGATTGTCTGTAAGAGACCTCAGCAAAAAACCAACAAAATCAGTTTTGTTAACCATCCTCTGAAATCGCTGGAGCAATAAAACTAGTAAACTAGTTTACTAGTTTTAAAAAATGGCAGAATAGTGAAGTTAATTATACAGTTATGCGTTGATTGTTGTATTTGTTTTTCTAAAAAAACGCTTCATTCACGCCCTGATAAACCAAGATTTAGGATACATTATCTGTTGCTGAGATCTCTGAAAGTTAGATGACTATTTTATTTATCCCGCCAAAGATACGCTGCAAGCTTTTGATTGCCTTTGAATGATTTATTAACAGTATCAACACCTAATTCTTCAACTAAGTTTTTGTTTTTGCTGTTTAATGATACACCCATATTTGCGCGGCCATCTTTGATCTTATACCCTAAAGTCTCTAATATTGTTGGATAGATATCAAATGGTGCTATTTGGCGGCTGACTTTTTTAGGCGCCCCATCTTCTAGGATCATAAACAGGTTTCGTCTATCTGCCCCAACTTTGTCAAGATATGAGATGACTGAATTGAAAAATGCCAAGTGATCGTTCAGGACGATTACAATAGTATCGTCCCCAACATCACTTTCTTTAATGTGATTTATCAATTTGTGAACCAGCTCGCCTGTACATTGAATGGCGCGTGGTATTTGGCTTGTCGAATTTGGATCTGGTGCACAATCATTGTCCAAGAATGCATCGGGGCCATGGGTTGATATGCTTAATATACTTTGCACAAATGGCGCGCCTGAAGAGGCTAGTGTATCAAATTCTTTTGTCGCATTTTCAAATAAAATCCCATCATTCAACCCCCAGACATTTGTGCGGCCTTGCTTTTCCGCGTCACTCAGGCTTGCAATGTCAAAAAGCCGAGAATAACCATGTTCCCGTAAAAAACTGCGTTTAGAGAATTTATCCAATGAGGCGCCGTTCATATAGGAAAGTGTATACCCATCCTTAGAAAGTTGATCCCCAAGACAATGAACAGACGGTAAGAAGCCCTTCATAGAGGCCTCTAACCCATTTCTAAAAAAGACAGTTTCTAAACCGTTTGGTAATAGTGGAATACCGCATTGTGTGGAAACTACACCTGCGATTGTATAACCTGTACCAGTTGTTTGCACGAAATTGGTTAACTCTAACGATTTGTCTGCAAGCTTTTGGATGGGGGAAAAATAAGGTTTAAACTCAGCGATTTGCCCATAACTACGTTCAACGCTTTCAAGATAGACGATGACTATATTCTTTTGTTTGGATGGCTTTTGTAAAATCTCAGGCGCATACATACGGTCTTTTATAACAAAATCACGATGTTCTGCAGTGGGCAGCAGGGTGGTGCGGATGTATTGCGTCAAGGGCGATATTGCGAGCAATCCAATACTAAAAATGACAAGTATCTTTTCGAAATGTTTTTTGTAGTGTGTTATAATAAACGATGACGCAACAATAGCTAAGATAAGAAGTGACCAAGTTTTTATGGGCTTCGTGAAGCCATCAATGCCTATTGTCAGCATATCATCTACTTGATTGTCACGTAGGAAAACCAAAATTGGTTCAATGTCATTATTACCAAATAAGACTTTTGTCATCACAAAAGGTATTGATATGATTAGCGCCACAATCCAGAATGCTTTAGTCCAAAACTTGGGTTTTGTACCAGCTTTACGGTTTGGCAGAAGAATTACTGTTAAATACCCCAGCCCGCCGAGTGCGGTTATAACCATCCCGATTGTGTTGTAGTCACCTAACAGAAAGATAGGGCTTGCACCATTATCAGTTGAATAAGGTGTTAAATGGATGCCAAATATTAACATACAGCAAAAAAATAAAATCGCTGCAATCATTACCCCGAATTTTGTTAACAAACTCTGCATATCCCACCTGTGTTTTATGTTTTCACACAGCTATAGGGAAAAATTTGGGCTATAATGTGGCATTTACACTTAATCAGCGTTGAAAACCTGCGCAAAGCATTTCTGTAACGCGCAATCTACATCCGTCATGGATACAGGTAACCCTAGATCAACTAGGCTGGTGACCCCATGTTCCTGAATGCCGCACGGAACAATGCCATTATAATGTTCCAGATCAGGTTCCACATTGATGCTGATCCCGTGAAAACTAACCCACTTGCGCAATCGTACACCAATAGCGGCAATCTTATCTTCGCGTGGCGTCCCAAGGGCGGTTAGGGGTTTGTCTTTACGCACAACCCAAACACCAACACGGCCCGCACGGCGTTCGCCCTTAACGCCAAATTCTGCCAGCGTTAAAATCACCCAATCTTCTAGGTTTTGCACGAACTTGCGCACGTCTTTACCACGCAAGTTCAAATCCAACATTGCGTAGGCAATCCGCTGGCCTGGCCCATGGTAAGTATATTGCCCGCCACGTTGGCTTTTATAGACAGGGAAGCGATCTGGGTCGACTAGATCAGCAATATCGGCACTGGTACCAGCGGTGTAAAGGGAAGGGTGTTCTAATAACCAAATTTGTTCAGTCTTAGTGCCAGAAATCATGCCCGCGACATGGGTATCCATATACGCTATTGCATCTTCATAAGGCGTTAAGCCGTCGCTGGTTGTCCAATCTTGCATAAGATGTGTTTCCCAAATTAACGCAGGCACGTCCAGAGATTAAACTGTGGATGTTTCATAATACTCAGACGATGGAATAAACCGCGCCATTTTACCTGCTAATGCCCATTGCTTTTCAGTTTCACGGTTGCCGATCATAACGATGGCATCACTTGGCAATTTTAACGGGTCAAGGGCTGCACGCACGGCAAGGCGTGCGTCAGGCCATGTTGCCTCTGGCTTTGGTTCAGGGGAAGATGATTGAAACTTAACCCCAGAAATTTGTTGCAGCTCCATTTGAAACGCATCCGCTTTTTCACCAGAGGGTGAGAAGGCCACAAGGTTGCATTTTTCTATGGTATGTAATTTTGTTTGCACAAACTCAGGCATCTCAAGCCTTTTGCGTAATTTAAGGTGTAGACCATCTACGGTAAATAAAAATCCCACTATATCGCGCCCGGTTCCCAACATAATGGAGGCATATTGTGGATAGGCCAAACCCAACTGGCGCGCACTTTTTATGCGCATCCGCACAATTTCTATGGGAATGGTTTTGCCCAGCACATTTTTACGGGCAAGTTTCCAACAATGTTGCTGCCAACCTAACCCCGTTTTCATCTGGGGGCCGTTATTGTGGCCTATGCTAATTTTTGACATGCTTATCTCCTGCCAACCGCCCACATATTCGCCTGTTTTCACGCCTCTGTACAGAGGCAGTTTTTAACTGAGAAATCAGGGTAGGGGGCGGTGTTGATTCTCGGGCAGAGGATCGAAAACCACTTCACAACCCCCCATCGCTTCGCTATATGGCACCTTACCTTAAATATGCGGCTGTGGCGGAATGGTAGACGCGCAGCGTTGAGGTCGCTGTGGGGTAACACCCGTGAAAGTTCGAGTCTTTTCAGCCGCACCAAAAGGCCTTTCTTTAGAAAAGGCCTAACAGTCCTAGATTGATCCGATCATATGCACCAGGGATTCTTCTGGAACAGAAGGATCAGCAAGTTTTCCGAAAGAATGAAGAGCGGCAGGTGTTTCAAGCAAACACCGAGAGCTTTCGATGTTCTGCGTATTATCGATTTTACCTAAATGCTGATATATTGCTTTCGAATATTAAATTTTATAATACTTCAATATGTACAGTTTTGTCATGCGTTTGGATTGCGATAACGATTTTTAATATATAAAAATCAAACTGTTAATAGATATAAATAACTTAGAAACTTATAGATACTAGACGTAACGCGTGTATACTTTTATATACAAAGTCTAAAAACTGTCCCGAACTGGTCACATTTAAGTCAAACTTTATCAGTTTAAAGGGCAGGCCAGTACGGCAATATAACGTGTTTTGTAAAATGTGAGTTTAGTATGTTCATTGCGACTGTTTTTGCACTAGGAATTGTTTTAGGTTTGATTGTTGGTTTCGTCAGCTTCACACTTATTTATGCATTCTTAGGGTAAACACCCAAATCCGCCTTTAGTTTAGGTAAAGTAATTTACCTTCATGCGCTTTTAAACAAGTGCGTGCGGTTTGGCCGTAGATGTTTGGTGTTGCGCGTAATTCCGGGAAGATGTTAAAAATTTCTTCGCGGGATTTTTCCCCGATTTCTGCCAATGTATAATCACCCGGATGATAACTTTCGCTTGCAGCACCTTCTGCATATATAATTTCATGGCGGTCAAACAGGATGTGGAAATATTCAACAAATCCGTCTACCACTTGATAAACGCCGTCATTGCCCAACAGATGTTTGGCTGGCACCAAAACTTCGGATTGGCCAAACATCAGTTCTGCCTGCATACCCGTAAACAACATACGGTGTTGGGGTGAAACAATCAGATCGCGCGTGTTCTTGACCACACCTTGTTGAAAAACAATCGGGGCGGTTTCCGCTGTTATGGGTATTTTACGTGACCCAATCCAGCGGATTTCTTTAAGCCCGTTATCACGTGTAATGACTTTGTCACCAATCTTTAAAGTTTGGATTGGTAAGTCGCCACGGTTTGTCATGATGTTTGTGCCATAAGCAAAGCAGATAAAGATGTTCTCAATTTCTGAGAATGTCAGGATCGTACCATCTTTTAATGTAGCCGTGCCTGCTTCATTGTCACCACCGCCATATACGATGTCAGTCGGGGCAAAAATACGCCCTTGTAGGTTCAAGGTATCCCCAAGTGTTTCACCACCTTCGCCACCCGTTACCGTAATACTAGTGGGCGCACCTATTAATGAGTCGACGCTGAATAAATCGTCACCATCGCCGCCTGAGGCAGTATCCCCAACGCTGAAAATTAATGTGTCATCACCTGCACCCGCGAAAAGCGTATCGGCCCCGGTGCCACCACTTAATGTGTCATCCCCAGAGCCAGTAATAATTGTGTCATCACCAGCACCTGCATAAATTGTGGCCCCTGCGGTGTCTAATGCGGCTGAAAAATCATCATCACTGGCGGTCAGGTCAAACCGTTCAATCCCTGTGAATGTGGCTGTATCAGAGCCATCCGTGAATATACCTGTCTGATCGGCATTATAAGTAACACTGACCCCTGATGATAGGAATGTGGCATCTATTGTATCTTCGTCAAGACCGCCCGTAGAGGTGCCTTCACCGCCTGCGATAGTGTCGTTGTCAAACCCGTCATTCAGGATGATTAAATCTGCGTCATCGCCACCATCTATCGTATCAGCACCAGTGCCGCCTTCAATCGTGTCCTGGCCTGCACCACCTGTTAGGGTATCGGCCAGATTTGTGCCCAGAATACTGTCACTACCAGCCCCTGCATCAACACTTATCGCAGATGATAAAGAGGCTGTGGCGTCGAAGGTATCGTCATTATCTGATAATATATATGCTTCAATACCCGTATACGCAGCCGTATCGCCACCACTGACCGCCGTTCCTATTTCATCAGTAGTAAGCGTTACATTTACAGAAGTTGTCAGGTTAGACGTATCTAATGTATCAAAATCCGTACCTGTTGAGATTAGCTCGCCACCGGAAATGATATCGTCACCAAATCCATCGGATAAGACAATCGTATCGGCGTCATCGCCGCCATCGACTGTGTCAATACCTGCGCCGCCATCTATTGTGTCTTGGCCAGCACCCCCCAACAGGCTATCTGCGGTCGCTGTGCCCGTAATACTATCATCGCCGTCACCAGCGTTAACAGATGTGCCGGTGGTTGCAGCTGCTGAGCCATCAAACGTATCAGCTTGAGATGATAGAACAAATTTTTCAATTCCATCGAATGTAGCGGTATCCGCACCCAATGTGGCGGTACCTGCTTCGTCGCCAGTTAATGTAATATCGACGCCCAATGAAAGTGCCGAGGCATCCAGTGTGTCACTGTCTGCGCCACCCGATGTAGTACCCTCGCCACCTGTTATTGTATCGTTGCCAAAATTATCCGTCAGTAATATGGCATCGGCGTCATCACCTGTGCTGATTGTATCCGCACCGGTGCCGCCATCGATGAAATCCTGACCTTCATCACCTGTCAGGCTGTCATCTGCATCGGTACCTATTAGGCTGTCGATGCCCAAACCACCAATTACAGTAGCGCCAGATGTAGAGGCAAGTTGGCCGTCAAACGCATCACCACCATCTGTCAGGATAAAACTTTCAATACCAGAAAATGTTGCGACATCAACGCCGTCGTTGATATTGCCTGTTTCATCCGCTGATAAAATAACGTTCACAGCAAGGGGCAGGGCAGAGACATCTAATGTGTCATTATCAATCCCACCTAATGTGGTGCCTTCACCACCAAATATCACATCTGCTTCATAGCCATCGGTTAAGATGATCGTATCGGCATCGTCGCCTGCATCTATTGTGTCAATTCCAGCGCCACCATCTATGGTGTCTTGACCCGTGCCACCAAGAATGCTGTCATCAAAATCGGTACCTGATATACTATCACTACCCGCACCGGCATCAACAGATACACCCAATGTGGTAGCCGCTGTTGCGTCAAACGTATCGTCTTGCGCGGATAATACAAAATTCTCAACGTCAGTAAAAGTTGCGGTATTGGCACCAGAGGTTGCAGCACCTGCTTCATCACCCGAAAGCAGGATAGATATGGCATCTGTCAGTGTGCTTGCATCAAGCGTATCTTCATCAGTCCCACCGCTGCCTGCGTCAATACTGTCAGTTCCGTACCCGTCGGATAAATGAATTGTATCTTGATCGTCACCGGCAAAGATCTGGTCATCGCCGCCACCTGCATCTATTGTGTCACTGCCTGTACCTGCATCAATAAGATCAGCAGCACTACCGCCAATGATCGTATCTGCACCAGCACCAGAAAACAGTGTCATCGATGCGGAACTGGCAGAGCCGTCTACCGTGTCATCCTGACCAGATAAATTAAACCCTTCAACGCCTTGGAATACGGCACTGGCGCCGCCGTTTGTTATTGTACCAGCTTCATCACCGCTGAATGTCAGGTCAACGGCATTGGTGGCGGATGTTATGTCGATTATGTCATCGTCAAAACCACCTGCTGTTGTTGTTTCATCGCCAAATATAGTGTCATTGCCTGTGCCATCCGCAAGGATGAAAATATCTGTATCCCCCCCCCCCGTTAGGGTGTCATCGCCTAGGCCGCCGATAAGTAAATCGACACCGTCACCGCCATCCAGTACGTCGGCGCCAGCGCCACCATCCAGCAGATCGGCACTATCACCACCAAAAAACGTATCTGCAGCACTACCACCTGTAAGTACGTCGCCGCCATCGCCGCCATAGACTGTAGCGCCATCGGTAGTGGAAGTACTGCCGTCAAAGCTGTCGGCATTACCAGACAGAACAAAGCTTTCTACCTCTGCGAATGTGGCTGTATTACCAGAACTTGTTGCGGTGCCGGCTTCATTCCCTGAAAGCAATATATTAATGGCGGATGTTAAAGTGCTTGCATCTAAAGTGTCAGTATCGGTGCCACCTTCGCCACTTGTAATGCTGTCGCTACCGAAGTTATCGTTAATAAATATAAAATCGGCATCATCGCCGCCTGATATTGTGTCATCTCCTGAACCTCCTGTTATTGTGTCAGAGCCTGCGTTGCCTATGATGGTCTGATCCACTGTGCTAGCAGAACCATCATAAGTATCTGACAATGCTGTCAGATTAAAATTTTCGATTTCGTCAAATGTACCTGTGCTGGCGCCATCTGTGATTGTGCCTGCTTCAGCGCCTGTCAAATTTACAGTAACGCCGCTGGTCAGGTTTGTGGCATCTATGATGTCCTGATCGGTACCGGTTTCGCCACCTGTTATGCTGTCTGTGCCAAAACCATCATCAAGTTGAATGGTATCAGCATCCGCACCGCCAAAGATCGTATCATCACCAGTGCCAGCTATAAGTGTGTCGTCACCTGCGTCACCAAACATAGTGTCACTGGCAAGGCCTGCATCAATTACATCATCACCGTCACCACCACTGATAACATCCTGATTGCCACCAGGGGCGTCGACGGCGCTAAATTCTATATCGGTTACTTCCAGTAATTGACTGGCTGCAGCGCCGTTTGCGTAAGTTATGACAATTTGTGTAACTGGGCCGTCGATTGTGACAAGCACAGACCCCTGTGCAATGTCAGGTGTATCGTTTCCACCGCTCCCTGTAACAACAGGGGCCGCAGATGTACCACTTATAACATCACTACCTGCGGGCGTTAATGTAACAGCAACGGGATCACCATCGGGGTCGATAGCGGTAACCGTGACAATATCTTGCCACGTGTCCACATCAACATCACTTAATCTGAATGAAACATCTGTTACATAATTTTCAAACCCCGATCCGCCATTTGCAGAGAAGTCTATTGTCGTAGTGGACGTGCTTCCAATGCCACTAGACCCTGTCATAGACAACGCGGAATTAGGGTTGAAGGTTTCGCCACCTTCTACGTAATTTGTATCCGTGCTTTCTACTTCAAAAGTTGTGTCAGAACCCGCACTGGTATCAACAAAGGTTACATCAACCTGAATGCCGCCTGTATCTTGGGAAATACCTGCGGATATATCAGTGCCATCCGCACCTGAAGCATCCCAGTTAAAATCCAGCGCAGTTTTGACGGCGCTTATGTCATCATAATTATCAACCATATCGCCGTGCGTGTCGCCAATATAGGTATCATCTATTGTGTCATTGCCAGATGTGCCGTCTACAGTGCCATCTAGCGGCCCCACATCGGGGGCGGCAAAATCAGCAAATGTAAAAACATCATCGCCTGCACCCAAGTCGGGGGAGGAATCATATGAAACGGTTTCATAAATACGCCCCGTAATAAGTGGCTGTTCTGAAAGTGTATAAAACCCTGACGCACCACCACTATCGATCCGAAATGTGATGATTTGAAACTCTTCACCTGTAAATGTGTCACGGATTGTCCAAGAATCTTCGGCATACACATCCGCGCCAGTAGAACTTGTAGCATTTAAAGTAACATCCGCAGTTGCGGTTTCCGTAGAGGCCTGCTCAATAAAGCCATCACTGTCTGTAATGGTGGCGATACCATCCGCGGATGCAGGGCCTGTATAGGATGAAACAGCACCAATCGTTGTGCTGAACAATCCAACTGGATCTATGTCGTAAAATACAACATTATATATTGCCATGCCCGCACTGCTCTTATTTTGGCGCTTTTACGCTTTGTTTTTGTTTGATTTTTTTACATGTACATTACCTGTTTATATTTGATTTATAAGTGAGGCATAAATATGGCTTTTTGCCCGAAAAAACAGAATTTTAGGCGATTACGAACACATTTACGCCACAATTATATTGGGTGATAAATACCATTTCACCTTGGGCGATGGTATTAATTTTATAAATATTGGCTAATTATTGTTTATATTGAATAAAATGGGGTTACAAACTTGTTGCAATAGTCAGTGTAATCAGTTTAGCTTCGATACAAATAACAAAAGAGCACACTGCAAGCTCTTAAATTTTTGGGAGAAAACCTTGGCTGACACTATTTCAGGCGACGGCTCAGTCGTATTTGATCGCGTTCAAAAAAGTTATGATGGTGAGGTTCTTGTTGTTAAAGATCTTAACCTAAGAATTGAAAAGGGTGAGTTTGTCACTATGCTAGGGCCATCGGGGTCTGGCAAATCAACTTGCCTGATGATGCTCGCAGGGTTTGAGACCGCTACACACGGCGATATTTTATTGGGCGGACGCCCGATTAATAACATCCCACCGCATAAACGCGGTATTGGTATGGTGTTTCAAAATTACGCATTGTTTCCTCATATGACGGTAGGTGAAAATCTATCCTTCCCGTTGGAAGTCCGTAAAATGGGCAAAGACGAGCGTGAAGCTAAAGTAAAACGCGCATTGGACATGGTTCAAATGGGTGCTTTTGCAGGTCGCCGTCCCGCACAGCTTTCAGGTGGTCAGCAACAACGTATCGCACTTGCACGTGCATTGGTTTTTGATGCCGAATTGGTGCTGATGGATGAGCCTTTGGGCGCGCTAGACAAACAATTACGCGAACACATGCAATATGAAATCAAACATATTCATGAAAATCTGGGCATCACAGTTGTGTATGTGACCCATGACCAATCCGAAGCATTAACCATGTCAGACCGTGTTGCCGTATTTGATGATGGTATTATTCAACAACTATCAGCACCAGCCGTTTTATATGAAGAGCCAGAAAATGCATTTGTTGCGCAATTTATAGGCGAAAACAACACCTTAATGGGCGTTGTTCAATCTGTTAAAGGTAAAATTGCTACTGTGAAGCTAGAAAGTGGCGATATGGCAGAGGCTCTTGCAGTTAATTGTGGTGATATTGGTAGTAAAACAACACTGTCAATTCGCCCAGAGCGGGTTTTAGTTGGCGGTGCCAAGGCTAAAAATACTGTCGATGCAAAGGTCATAGAACTGATTTATCTGGGCGATCATATTCGCTGCCGGATGAATGTGCATGGCAATGACGATTTTATCGTTAAAGTGCCGAATTCTGCTAACCACGCGCAATTACAGGTTGGCGAAACAACCACAGTTTCGTGGAAAAAAGAGGATTGTCGGGCGTTAGATGCATAAACGCCCGAATGTTTGTTCAGTTTCGCCCAAGGCAGAACAAATAAAGGGAGAACGGGTAACAACATGGAGAGTAAAATGATTAAATCACTATTATTAGGTACAGCAGCGAGTGCAATGATTGCCTCTACTGCTATGGCCACAGACATTACTGTAGTGTCTTGGGGCGGTGCTTATACAAAATCACAAGTAGAAGCTTATCATAAGCCTTGGATGGCAAAAACTGGTAACACAGTTGTTTCAGAAGACTACTCTGGTGGTCTGGCTGAAGTTAAATCACAAGTTGAAGCTGGTAATGTCACATGGGATCTTGTTGACGTTGAATTGTCAGACGCCGTTCGCGGTTGTGACGAAGGTCTATTGGAAGTAATCGACCCGTCAATCTTGCCAGCTGGTGCTGACGGTACACCTGCAATGGATGACTTCTTGCCTGGTACAGTGCATGAATGTGCTGTTGCCAACATCGTTTGGTCAACAATCTTTGCTTATGACACTTCAAAAATAGCAAATGGCCCAACAACCATTGGTGATTTCTTTGATACGGCTAAATTCCCAGGTAAGCGCGGCCTTCGTAAAAGCCCGAAAGCTAACTTGGAATTGGCATTGGCAGCAGACGGTGTAGCAGCTGGCGACATCTACACAGTTCTGGGTACTCCAGAAGGCGTTGATCGTGCATTTGCTAAACTAGACACTATTAAAGCTGACACCGTTTGGTGGGAAGCTGGCGCACAACCACCACAGCTTTTGGCTGACGGCGAAGTTGCAATGACTACTGCCTATAATGGTCGTATTTTCAACGCTGTAGCTGCTGAAGATAAGCCGTTTGGTATTGTTTGGGACAGTCAAATTTATGACTTGGACCTATGGGTAATTCCTAAAGGTGCGCCAAACAAAGAAGCTGCGATGGATTTCTTGGCGTTTTCAACTGCAACAGAGCAGTTGGCAGCACAAGCATCTTACATCTCATACGGCCCAGCTCGTAAATCATCTGCGTCATTGGTTGGTTCATTCCACAATAAACCAGACCTTATGATGGGACCAGAGATGCCAACAGCACCTGCTAATTTCACCACAGCAATTCAAAATGATTTTGAATTCTGGGCTGATAATCAGGATGAACTGAACGAGCGTTTTAACGCTTGGTTGTCACAATAATATGACTTTGGCGCAAGGGGCATGCGTCCCTTGCGCTACTTGAATATACCGCGGATTTGGAAAGTAATAATATGACCGACGCAACAACTGACACTGATGGTTTGGCAATGGCTGCAGATGGCACGCCGCTTAAACGACGGCTTGCACAGGCACTATTTCGTAGTAAATTGCGTGCATTGGGGCTGGTAACACCATTGTTATTGTTGATATTTTTTGCTTTTATGGTACCAATTATTATTTTCTTAATGCGGGGCATTCACAACGATACTTTTGAAGCTAACATGCCTAATGTGACGCCTGTTTTATCACAATGGAACGCGACAAGCGAACCAACAGAGGCCATGTATGCAGCACTGGTTGCTGATCTTATAGAAGCAAAAAAGACCAAAACCATTGGTAAGGTTGCAAGCCGTGTTAACCGCGAATTGTCGGGCACACGTTCGTTGTTTACCAAATCAGCCCGTAAAGCTAAAAAACTGGAAGCACCTTTCAAAGAATCTTTGGTAGGTGTCAGTAAAAAATGGGGTGATATAGAGGTCTGGAAAGCTCTTAAAATAGCATCAAAATCATGGACACCAGCATATTTAGCCTCTGCGATTGATCTGAAATACAATGCAGACGGGTCATTTGAACAAAAATCAGAAGAGCGGCGAATTCACCTTAAACTGTTTACGCGTACTTTGGAAATCTCTATTATTGTGACAGTTATGGGATTGTTACTAGGTTATCCGATTGCATACTTACTATCCACATTACCTGCACGCACCTCTAACTTACTATTGATATTGGTCTTGCTTCCATTTTGGACATCGCTTCTGGTGCGTACAACAGCCTGGATTGCTATGCTGCAAAGCCAAGGTGTGTTAAATGATTTATTCGTGGTCTTCGGTTTAGCAACGGATGATGATAGGTTTTCCCTTATTTACAACAAAACGGGTACATTGATTGCGATGACGCATATCTTACTACCGTTTATGATCTTGCCACTTTATTCAGTTATGAAAACAATTCCGCCAACCTATGTGCGGGCTGCTAAATCAATGGGTGCCACCGATTGGACAGCGTTTTGGCGGGTATATTTCCCGCAAAGCATTCCTGGTATTGGTGCGGGCGGTATTCTGGTCTTTATCCTTGCGATCAGTTTCTACATCACACCCGCACTGGTCGGTGGTGAAAGTGGTACGATGATTTCAAACTTTATCGATTTCCACATGCGTAGTTCGTTGAACTGGTCACTGGCCGCCGCGATGGGCGGGGTGCTGTTGGTTATCGTACTATTCCTTTATTATCTCTACGACAGGATCGTGGGCATCGACAATATGAAGTTGGGTTAATCAAATGAGCGCACAAAAAGCATATAAATACATCCCACCACGCCCGCCAATGTGGTTTAATCTGGCGTGGACTGGTGGGTTTGGCGCACTTGCAGGCTTTTTGACTGCACAAGGTCAATTCAATTTGATGCCGCTTTACATGGTAATAGGTGCCGCATTATTTGTGGGACTAGCGTTTATTTCCATTACGGTTTTGAAAACACGTGTTCGGTCTGGCCTAGCGGGTGCTGCAGCCTTTTTCATATTGGGCTTAAGTTTCTTTGCTTTGTCTTATGGAGTATTGATGGCGATCATCGGTTGGATTATCGGGCGACAGGCCATATGGTTATCATCAGGTGATTACCGCTTGAACCAACCGCCTTATGTGACATCTAAACAAGTATTATGGTTTTACACTTTCCGCGTGATCTGTGGAATGATTTTTGTATTCCTGATTACACCAATTCTAGTTGTGATGCCGCTTAGCTTTAACCAAGAACCCTATTTCAGCTTCACCGCTGGCATGTTGTCCTTTGATCCAGAGGCCTATTCCCTACGTTGGTATGCAGACATGCTGCACAACGGTATGGCCGCACCTGATGCGGTAGCTGGTTGGTGGTCTGACATGTGGAATAACGCACAATGGGTACGTTCTGTGCGCAACAGCTTCTTTATCGGGATCTGTGCAACTGCATTGGCAACGGCCATAGGTACATTGGCAGCTATCGGTCTTTCACGCCCTGAAATGCCGTTTAAACGCCCGATCATGGCCTTGCTGATTTCACCTATGATCGCGCCTTTGGTGATTATCGCTTCTGGTATGTTCTTCTTCTTTTCTGATCTTGGATTGGCAAAAACCTATATGGGTATTATCGTGGCCCACGCAGTTTTGGGAACGCCATACGTTATCATTACAGTTACCGCGACGCTTGTAGGCTTTGACCAAAGCCTTGCACGTGCGGCGGCCAACATGGGTGCAAACCCGATCACCACCTTCTTTAAAATCCAGATGCCACTGATCTTGCCCGGTGTGATTTCAGGCGCACTTTTCGCCTTTATCACCAGCTTTGATGAGGTGGTTGTCGTGCTACAGTTGGCCGATGTTAAACAACGCACCATCCCGCGCCAAATGTTTAGCGGTATCCGCGAGCAAATTAGCCCGACAATTCTAGCGGTTGCAACAGTTCTGGTTTTTATCTCAATCTGTCTACTGATCGTGGTTGAAATGCTGCGCCGTCGCTCTGAACGGATGCGCGGTTTAAGCCCAGGTTAATTTAAGTTGAATTGAAAGTTAGCGATTTATCGCTAATTTTCCACATTTCCATCAAATATTTGCCGTATTCGCCCTCTAAATACTTAAACATAGGTCAATGTAGGCCAGTGTATAACGAGTATTAGGAGTATGTGGTATGTTAGCAAGCATCCAAAAAATTCACGGCAATGCCGAAAAACTTAACGCGTGGACTGATAAGTTTAACGCCGTTAAATCTGCAATTTTTAATCAACCAGATGAAACGGACTTTGAGTTTGCAAAAGTAGTTCTAAGGGATGTTCCTGCAGACAATGACACACAACAAAAATTATATGACGAAAATAGTGATGCATTATCATCTGAGATAGAAATAGAAGAGCGCACTATATTTTTGAACAACCGTATTAAAGATAAAATTCTGGCTAAATGGGAAGTACAGGGCGAAAATGGCCCAACATCCGATTACTATGAAGCCCTTACCGAGGATGAATTCGATAGTATTACACCGTATGAAAAGCCATTGTTATTGGGATTTGATGAACAAAGTGATTACGTGGAACTAGAATATATGGTTGTTCCTGATCCTGTTACAGGTCAAGTTGTTACCCCAAAAATTAGCGTAGAATCTTCTTATGACGGGTCATCAGGTGATGTTTATTTAAATGGCAAATTGGTAACAAGTATTGCTGGTGCTAAAAATCTACAGGCGTCTAATATTAAACTGGTTATGATTGCAGGGTAAGCTAGGCATCTACCCACACAAATTTTGTGTTTTTATATTTATATCAATATGTTGCTATGTGTCCTATCTGGGACATTAGTTTTCCGTTGGCCCTTTAGAAAGATATTTCCAGCACATAAAGCCACAGACTAACCGAGAAAAGTGATGTTATAGTCCCTAATAAAACGGCGTTCGCAGCGGTACCTTTGGCGCGGTCATATATGTTTGCAAATAGATAAACATTCACACCCGGCGCCATTGCAGCGGCCAAAACAGCGGCACGCGTTAGATCAAACGACATGTCAAATACGTGGACAGCCAGAACATAGGCAATGCCAGGGTGTATAAACAATTTTAACCCCAAAACCACAATCGTCTCACCTATCCGATCAGCAAGTTTGTACCTGACCAAAACACCCCCAAGTGAGAATAAAGCGATTGGGATAGCAGCACTTACCATCATCTGAATAGGCGACCAGATAAAGGAAGGCAGGGTGATGCCACCAAGGTTCACAATAAAACCAAGCAATAGGCCAATGGTTAAAGAATTTCTGAATATCTCCTTGAAGATACGCATCAGGGTTTGGCCAAATGATTGCCCACCTGCACGCGCTACCTCCATCGTGGTAATACCAATCAGATAACAATAGGGAACGTGTACGGCGATTATTGCATAGACAGGTTGTAGCGCTTCAGGGCCATATGCACGCTCTATAATTGGCAAGCCAAGTAACACTGTGTTTGCAAACATACCCGAAAACCCAACCGCGACAGAGGCCCCAGGTGGGCGTTTGAATATAAAGCGGGCGATGAGTGCACCCAGAATAAATACAGTGGTGTTACCAGTATAGAAACTGATTAATAGCTGTGGTTGGAATGATGCTTCAATATCCAGCTTTGCGACCGCCGAAAACAACAGGCAGGGCAATGCAAATCCCTGTGCAAACTTCATAACAGCGTCAACCTGTTCCGCCGAAAACATTTTTTGCCTAGTCGCCAAATATCCTGCGCCGATTAAGATAAACACAGGTAGGATTATTTGTAGATTACCCAGCATTACAAATGATAACTTATGGTCATCCCATCATATGCTGGAACAGTATTATCCGCCGTTTCGGCCATGACGCTTTCATAATCCAGATCAACATGCATATTTGTAATAATGGCCCGCTTAGGTTTCACCTGTTTTATCCATTCGATGGTATTTGAAAGATGCGTGTGGGTTTTATGCGGTTTGCGCCGTAACGCATCTATTATCCAACAATCCAAGCCTGCTAGCTTTGGCCATGTCTGGTCTGGTATGCGCACGACATCAGGAATATAGGCTAAATCCTCTATACGAAAACCTTTGGTTGTCATGGCCCCGTGATCTACATCAAAAGCCATAAACTCAACTTCACCACCAGCCCCATTGATACGTATTAAGTCGTCTTGGATGGTGTTTATTTGCAAAATTGCAGGGTATATGCTGCCTTTGACTTGAACGAAGGCGTAATTGAACCGATCCATCAAAGCGTCTTTGGTCATTGGGTCTGCATAAACTGGGATTTGTGCACCTTGCATTAATACATATTGGCGCAAATCATCCAAACCGTTTGTATGGTCGGCATGGGCGTGGGTATAAATGACCGCATCAATATGCCCAACATTTGCATCCAATAACTGGTTTCGCATGTCAGGTGATGTGTCGATTAATACAGTGGTTGTTCCAGCATCGGTAATGCGTTGAACCAGCATAGAACAGCGGCGTCTGTTGTTTTTTGGGTTTTTTGGGTCGCATTCCCCCCAGTTACCGCCTAACCGAGGTACCCCACCTGATGAACCACATCCAAGGATCGTGAATTTTAACTCAGCCATTATTTGGCACTCCATGTGGCTGCTTTTGTGAAAAGGCGATCAAAGTTTGCGGTGGTTATTTTTGCGAATTCTTCATAACTTACATTGAATATATCGGCACCAGTTTGTGCCGTGTGAACGCTATAAGCAGGCTCATTTCTTTTGCCCCGATAGGGGGTAGGTGCCAAATACGGGCTATCGGTTTCGACTAAAATGCGGTCAACGGGTGCACTTGCAAAAATATCGCGTAAATCTTGGGATTTTTTGAAAGTAGTTATACCTGACATAGAAAGGTAAAACCCTAAGTCTAGTGCTGCTTTGCCCAATTTGGCAGAGGATGAAAAGCAATGCATAACGCATTCATAGCTGCCTTGATTATATTCTTCGGTCAATATGCGTGCCATATCTTCATCTGCTGCACGTGCATGAATGATTAAGGGCAGGCCAGTTTCACGGGCGGCTGTGATGTGAGTGCGTAAAGATTGTTGTTGAATTTCAGCACTTTCAGACGTGTAATGATAGTCTAGTCCCGTTTCACCAATGCCAACCATTTTTGGGTGCTGGGCTATTTCTGTTAGTTGATCCACAGTTGCCAATGGTTCAGTTGCTACACTCATCGGGTGGGTTCCAGCCGCATAAAACACAGGGTCATGGGCCTCGGAAATGGCCCTAACCGATGGCTCATTGATTAGTTTGGTGCAAATAGTGACCATACGCATCACGCCAGCGTTTTTCGCGTTTGTTACAATTTCAGGAATGTTGCCTTCAAAATCTGGGAAATCCAGATGGCAATGGCTGTCTACGATGGGGGCAGGTGTGGTCATAATATGTTCGCCTAATGCGGGCTAGTTCCGCGCGGTTTCATTAATCTTAAGCAACATATCTAGGATCACGCTGGAAGGGTCAAGGTTGACTGCCCGTGCATGATTAGATCGCGCGATTAATTCCGCAGAAAGGTCGGCCCATTTTCTGGCAGTCTGTTTATTTGGCCCAAGTTTTGCCAATACTTGTGCTTCTCCCAGCGCGGCCTCAACAAATTGCGCAGGTTGAAGGGCTGCAAAACGTGCAATGCGGGTCAACATTTGCCGAAGCAGGCGCAGTGTCAGATCATAAGTGTGCTCATTGCCTTTACCAGTGCAGCCATTTGCCAGTTGAATTGCGGCAGGCCTATCCATGTTTGGGGCGTTGCTTGCAAGGTTAATTAGCCTGCCATAACGTTTTAACCCATCTTCGGCCAATATTCGGATGGCCTCGCCAACAGAGCCGTCTGAAAGTTCAGCTAAATATTCGGGGTTCTGATCTGCATTGTATCCAGCATTTTGTAAAGCCGTTGAAAGATCTGTGGAAGATAATTTATCACACCGTAATTCCCCGCAACGGGATCTGATTGTTGGCAGCAACAGGGCAGGTTGATGGCTAATCATAAGGATGATGGTTTTTGCAGGGGGTTCTTCTAGGATTTTTAACAATGCGTTTGCCGCTGAATTGTTCATTTCGTCAGCTGCATCTACGATGGCCACCCGCCATCCACCGTCCGCTGCCGACATTTGAAAGAACGTTTTCAGCGCACGGGTTTCTTCGACAGTAATATCGCGTTTAATGCGTTTAAGTTTTTCGTCCCAAGGGCGGCGGCAAAGAAATAAACGTGGCTCACCTAATGAAGAAACACGCCGCATAATCGGGTTATCTTGTGCAATATCAAGCGTTTCTGCTGGCAGGGGGTCTGATGCGAACATACCGCCAGTATCATTTTCTTGGGCCAACAGAAAGCGTGCCAATTTCCATGCCAGTGTCGCCTTTCCAACGCCACGCGGGCCTGTAATTAGCCACGCGTGATGTAACCTGCCTGAATTAAAAGCGGTTAGGAAGTTACTTTGTGCCTTATCCTGTCCAATTAACTGTTGTGTTTCACGTGGGTGAGGTGCGCCTTCAACGCAATCAGATTGTGGGATGGCTTCAGTAATCACGATACGGCCGTAGTGTATGCGTCCATGATTAACTGCGCGACAGTATCAATATCGTGGCTTCCATCGATGACGATACAACGATTTGGGTTTTCATTTGCAAGCTCAAGAAACCCTTTGCGTAACGCAATTTGAAATTCCAGCCCCATATCTTCGAACCGGTCTTCGCCTGTGTTGCGTGCCAAACCCCTTGAAAGAGCAGCTTTTGGATCAACATCTATAATAAATGTAATATTCGCTTCCCGTCCTATGACAGTTTTATGAATTATATCAACAGTATTGCGTAAATCTGCACGTGCCACACCTTGGTATATCCGTGTGCTGTCTACATACCGATCACATACTACGGTGTCGCCCCGTGCAAGTGCAGGTTCAATGGTTTTTTCTAGATGATCGCGCCTTGCTGCATTAAATAATAATATTTCGGTTTCTGCCGACCAACGATCTGGATCGCCTTCTACCAGTAACTTTCTAATGGTTTCAGCACCTGTTGATCCACCTGGTTCGCGTGTCCATATGCAGGGTGTACCTGTGGTGTTTAGGGTTTGGGCAAGTTTTTTGGCTTGTGTTGATTTCCCAGAACCGTCGATGCCTTCAAATGTAATAAACATATACGGTCTATCGTTCTTCAGAGGGGCCAAACACCTCGTCTTTTAATTTGCCTACAGTTGTTTTCATACGTGAAAACAACCCACCTTTACGAACCGCGTTTTTTGCGTATAGCGGGTACTGCATTTTAGCAGTTCCTTTGGCTTCAATTACAAGTGTTGCTATCTGTGCGTCTTTTTCAATAGGGGCCTCAATGGGGCCTTTGTATTGAATAGAGGCTTTATAACCATCAACTTCATCATAAGGTAATAGTGCTGTTATTGACGTTGGCGAATAGAGTTCTACAGTCTTTTCTCGGCCAAGCCAGACATCTGCAGAGCCAATTATCACATCTTTTTCTAAAATGGTTTTGGTAACAAAGTTTCGAAACGCCCAACCTGCCAACCGTTCAGCCTCTGTCGCGCGATCCCTAGCGGATTGAAGACCTGTTAACATAAATGTAATGCGACGATTACCCTGAACTGCTGAACCAACTAAGCCATATCCGGCTTCTTGGGTGTGGCCAGTTTTTAAACCATCTGCACCAATACCTAATTTTAACAATGGGTTACGGTTTTCTTGTGTGATTTTTGCCCATGTAAAAGATTTTTGTTTGAAGAACGTGTAATATTCAGGAAACTCAGTAATTAATCTGTTTGCAAGAAACACTAAGTCTTGTGCGCTCATGCGTTGCCCAGGGTCTGGCCACCCTGTTGCATTGGCAAAGGTTGAGTTGTTCATGCCCAATTTTTTTGCGTGTTTGGTCATTTTACGGGCAAATTCAGCCTCTGATCCTTCAAGTGCTTCTGCAACAACAACACACGCATCATTGCCAGACTGTACAATGATCCCATGAATTAGGTTTTCAACAGAAACCCGTTCACCTTGGCGTAAAAACATCTTCGAACCACCCATTTTATGGGCTTTTTGAGAAACAACAAAATGTGTATCCATTGCAACGCGGCCATCGCGTAATGCTTCGAAAAGCATGTTTAAAGTCATTAATTTTGACATTGATGCGGGTGGAAGTGCGATTTCGGCGTTTTTTGAAAATAGAACGGTGCCTGTATTAACATCCAATACCAAAGCAGAGCGCGCTAAGGTTTCAAAGGCCCATGCAGAAACTGTGGTTGCTACCAGAACTACCGCACATAGAATTATCTTGAGAATAGTCATATTCTCCCTTTATTTCTTAGTTAGATAGGCATCCGAAAAGCCCATTTTTTTGATCTCATTTTGGTATGCTACACGTTCACCCTTGGTTTGTGCAGGCCCTGCAAGAACACGCCAAAAAGTTTTACCTTTTGCCGTAGCTTTTACAATAGTTCCGGGGATTTTCCGTGTTTCAAGGGCTTTTAGGGTGTTTTGCGCATTCTTTTCAACGCTAAAGAAGCCAAGTTGAATGTATGGTTGACTTAACGCCGAACTGCTTGAGACAGGTGTTGGTGCTGGCGTAGGGGCATTTATGGCTACGGTTTTCTTTGGCGTAGTTGTTGACGGTGTTGTTTTTGCAGCTTCCGCTTTAGCAACAGACTTTAAAACCTTATCTTCAATTTCTTCTGTTGAAGTAGGCGCCAAAACCTCGGTCACAACCGTTTCAGGTGTTGCTGGTTGGGTATTTCCTTCATTAACGTTTACGGTTTCGCGGCGTAAAACCGTGACATTCAATGTTGTCGGTGCCCCTGCAAGTACGCCCAATGCCGAAGCCGCATCTGAAGATAATTGCAATTTGGGCCCAGGGTTGTCGCGTTCGCGTTTGAATAAGGCCCCGATAACAAATTTACCGTTGGTCTTATTGCGGATAATCACACGTTCCGGCTGTTTGCTGTTTGGGTGTGCTACCCAAACGCCCCCCAAAGAGGGGCGACCATCCCAAAGGGCTTTTTCGGTTGTTTGAAATATCTCTGGCGACTCAACATCTCGTTCCACGAGTTTAATAGACCCATTTTCCGATGTTTCTGATGATGCGGGTGCTTTTTTACCAAACAATCCACCACCAGTTTTATTTTTGCTGAAAAGACCACCACCTTCACTTTTGCCTTTGAAAAGACTAGGTGTTTTGCCCTCTTCACATGCCGCCAAACTGATAGAAATAGCTGCTATAAGCCCTATTTTAAGGGTGTTTTTACTTGATACTTTATTATGCATGCCCATGCCTCCTGTACCCGCATTTTTATTTTTATGATGGGTTTATAAGGCCCAGCGGGTTACGTTGTGCGTACATTAGCCAAGAACCGTTCTTTTTGGAAGCACCAAGTTTTCATCTTTTTTACCAATCAGCGATGTTTTGCTTGGTTTTGGGGTTGATGTTTGGCGCAACCAGAATTAGTCAGACACTTGTTAAAAGCATCGACCTTTTAACTTATGCGCGGAGAGGTGGCAGAGTGGTCGAATGCGGCGGTCTTGAAAACCGTTGAGGTGAGAGCCTCCCAGGGTTCGAATCCCTGTCTCTCCGCCACTAACCCTTAAATTATTGTTATTGTTGTATATAACTTGATATTAATGCGTGTATTCCGCGCCTTACAACCCCTCCGTCCATCTGTAGGCACATCATATTCACAGTTATGTGTTGATTATCTCCTTACGTCTCACTTGGCCAAGTTCCGGGGTTCGGTTTGCCAATTATTTTTGGCGCTGGAAAAATTAACAGGGAATTAACAGGGAGTTATGCTGTTTTTACTAAATAACTTTATTGTAACCTTCTGTTACAGCCCTGTTTTTATATGGATAATCCGGGCAATTCCCTAAAACTCCGAAACAAGGAATTCATGTACATTGAACAGGGATTTGATGATTTGCAAACTGGGAATGGGATGAGCTGGAACAGGGATTGTGGAAACCCATTCAGCGAGCAGCTTCAGAATCCGAGATGCACCTCTTGACCCTGCCAGTTAAGCGGGATCGGTTTTGAGGTAATCCGTTTCAATGTCATCTCAGTTGGCTGGCTACCATGAACTATCGCACTCTGAATCCTAGGTGATAGAAAGGCCAACGGCAATCGTGTGCGGATATAGCTTTCGGATTTTTCTTCTGTGCGGGAAATATCGGCGATTGAGTTTCCATGCCGGATCGAATCCGCCCATAAATGTGCTTTAATAAGCATAGCAAGAAGGGTGGCATCTGGTTCAGGTAATCGATCCGCGCAGAGAATTTTGGTTTCAACACCGCGACGTTTCAATTGAAAGGGCGCGCTGATTGTTAATGCTGCGGTTCTGATGTCATCCTGTCGAGCGGTACAAAACTCGGCCAGAACGATGCAGTCAAGCAAGATTGTTATGACCCCTTTGCCGATATTGGCCTGTTGCATGGCTCTGCGAACACGAGAGATGGCGATAAGATTGCCTTCGCGAGCAGCGTTCAAGCCTTGTGTGATACGAGCTTGCCAATTTGCCGTTTCATGAATGTCGACACTTCTGAACATTTTGTGGCTGTATGACAGCCCTTCCAGATGACAGATAATCAACTCTTCCACCGATTGTTCTATTTGTAGTGCGGGCAAGCGCAAGGCAGCTGGATCTTTACCACGGATGAGCCGGTTTGAGATATAATAGCGTAAGATACGACCGTTCTTTTTGGTATGCGATGGCGTCATCCGATCACCGGTATCATCAAAGAGGCGGCCTTTCAGCCATGCTGGACTGTCGGCGTGCTGTACATGGCCTCTGCGTTTGCCACTGGCAGCTTGCAGTTTTTGCTGAACGCGATCCCAAAGGTTTTGATCGACGATAGCTTTGTGCTGACCTGGATAGAATTTATCTTTATGTGTGATCTGCCCCAGATATAGCCGGTTGGTCAACAATTTGTGTATGGCGCCCCGACTGAAGGTTTTACCAGAGCATCCATTGCGGGGTTTTGACTGTAAACCTTGCGTCTGTGCTTCAATTTCTGTTTTTCTCAAGCAGCCCATCTGCTCATAAAGCTGAAATAGGGCTTTGATCGTTTTGGCTTCTTTGGGCACCACAATCAATCCGCGAATTGTTTTGTCCGGATGTGGGTCGTAACCCAGAGGGATGGTACCACCCATCCAAAGGCCCTTCTTTTTTGATGCGGCAATTTTGTCGCGGATGCGTTCCGCGGTGACCTCCCGCTCGAATTGCGCAAAAGACAACAACATGTTGAGGGTGAGGCGCCCCATAGATGTGGCTGTGTTGAAACTTTGGGTAACAGAGACAAAAGATGCGCCAGCCCCATCAAGATGATCGACGATCTTGGCAAAATCTGACAGAGCTCGGGTTAATCTGTCGATCTTGTACACGATGATCCTGTCAACAAGACCGGCATCGATGTCAGCCAGAAGGGCTGAAAGAGCAGGGCGGTTGAGCGTTCCCCCAGACACTCCGCCGTCATCATAGCGCTTACTGAGCAATGCCCACCCTTCATGTTTCTGACTGGTGACATATGCTTCACAAGCTTCGTATTGTGCATCCAGTGAGTTGAACTCCTGTTCCAGCCCCTCATCGGAAGATTTGCGGGTATAAATTGCGCAGCGAATTTTTACCTTACGCATTTCGACCTCGGGTTAAGCCAAAAAAACGAGGGCCTGACCAATGTGCACCGGTGATGGCTCTGGCAATGGCAGAGAGTGATTTGTAAGGTTTGGCCTGCCATTCGAAACCACTTTGGGTGACTTCCACCACATGGGTGGTTCCGTTCCATTCCCTCAAAAGCCGCCCACCAGGTTTAAGGCGGTGTTTTGGTCTGGCATCTTGAGCGCTTTTACATGTTGAGTCGCGCGCGTTGCTGGTAACTTGTTTTTTCAATCGGGCAATGTGGGCTTTTGTCTTTCGATCCAATCCGCCTTGAGAGCGGGCTTGAAGATCATATGCAAGCATGCGCCTCATTACAGGCTGACTAATCATCGAGGGAGGGTCGTTTTTATACCAGGATCGCCAGAGCAAGCAAAGCTCGCTACGGCACTGTCAGAGGAAACCTAGTTGAAACGGGCAGGGTGGCGAAGTAGCGTTTTTGCATGACAAAAAACAACCCATTTCGCTATTTCAAAACCAGTCCAGAGATCATCCGCCTGGCGGTGATGTTGTACGTCCGATTTCCACTTTCTCTGAGAAATGTGGAAGATCTTCTGCACGAGCGAGGTATCGATATTAGCCATGAAACGATACGGTTCTGGTGGAACAGATTTGGACCGCTATTTGCGGCTGAAATCCGCAGAAACCGAGTCAGACGGATGCGTTCGTATTCAAATTGGCAATGGCATTTGGACGAAGTATTCGTGAAAATCAACGGCGAGTTACATTACCTGTGGCGGGCGGTTGATCACGAAGGCGAGGTGCTTGAAACCTTTGTTACAAAGCGCCGTGATCGCAAGGCCGCATTGGAATTTCTAAGAAAAATAATGAAACGCTATGGTAAGCCAAGCATCATTGTGACGGACAAATTGCGTTCGTACGGCGCCGCAATGAAAGTTGTTGGCAACGCTGGAAAGCAGGAAACGGGTCGTTGGAAGAACAATCGGGCGGAGAATTCACACTTGCCTTTTCGACGGCGAGAAAGGGCGATGTTGCGTTTTCGCCGAATGCGAAGTTTACAGAAATTCGTTTCCGTCCATTCTTCAGTTTACAACCACTTCAATAAGGAACGCAGTCTTACAAAACGAAATTATTTCAAGCTCAGCCGTACCGCTGCTCTTGCTGAGTGGCGCCAGCTTTGTTCCGCATAAGTTCACGATTTATGCGGGAAACTGAGACTAGTTCGAATTCGTCTGACAGCACCGCCAATCTATTTTTTTGCAATATTGGCCTGCAGTGCATTAGTGCTGATCCAAGTTCTTGTTTAACCTGCTATAGGTTTGAAAGCTCAGGGATCCTTCTAGGCTTATGGTAAATGTCCGCTTTCTGAAAGCTACGCTCCACCCTTATTACCGAATACTGCGGTCATCATTTAAAGTGGGCATGCCTCGATGCTTCCTAGGTTTTCGCATTTTGGTAAGTTGATATTAATTTGACAAAACCCCTGCTTTGACAGTTTTGCCTTTTATAAACGGCGCGGAATGTAGCGAGCGTAGATCGCCATTGTTAACATGATTATACCAGAAGTGATAAACACTGCGGGTAAGGTATAAAGATTAAGCACTAAAGCGAAAATACCGGGAATAATAAGCCGTGCGATGTCTCGATTGGATGAAAAAACTGCGGTCATTCCGGATCTTTCGCGGGAACGAACCGCACGCAGAAAGGGTACATTACCAGCCCCATCGATTGCGCTGGCCGCCAGACAGGCACAAAGCAGTATGGTGATACCCAACCACGGTGTATCTGCTGCCATACCTACTGCGATCGTAAATATCCCAACAGCCAAATATCCCCAAACCAACAGGCGGCGCAATCCGAACCGCCGCCCGATCCAGCCCCAGAATGTAACTATAAACAACGAAGCTGATCCCGCCGAAACAATCCAGCCGCCAGCCTCAGCATCCATTCCAGCGGTCACCGCATAGATTGGCGCATAAACGAAAAACATCGTCCACCAACCAGAACGCCCGACTGCAAGAAACCAAGCAAGTACAAGTCGAGGCTGAGCAAAATAGCGCCGAACAAAGTACAGCGGATTGGTAGTAGATGACGTAAGCGGCGCCAAAATTGGGTTTTCAGTCATGCGCAAAAACCAGAAATACCCTAACAAGGTAAGCGCGAACCCACCACTTGCAAAAAAAGGCAGCCATGATGCGCCATATTTACCAAGGTATATTCCCAACACGGGCGCTATTACCCAGGCAGTTCCGGTGAACAGCATACGCAGTGGCTCAAATCGGGTTAGCACCTTAGGCTGGATATGATCCAACACATATAGATTTAGACATATGGAAAGCGTTGCTGCACCTGACACATGTAGCACCATGCCAACAACCAAACCAACCACGGTTTGACTTGCAAAAAAAGGGGCCGAAATGCATAGAAGAAATACTGCGAGGCACATCACCCATCGTCGCTGCAAACGCTGGACTAGCCAAGGTACAGCAAGAGTACCCAGTACCGCTGCGATACTTACTGCGAAATAGAATACACTTACACCCTGCGCATTGCTAAACAGTTCAAGCGCCAATAAAGGCACCACGGCAATCAGCACACCCCGAGAGAATGTCTCAAGTACGAACAACACAGCAAAAGAATAACTTCCCGTGGTCGTTACAGCACTTAACCATACTGGCGAATGAAACTGCCTCATATAAGCACTTCAGACCATCTAATAGTAAAGTAACTGTTCCCCATACCGTTTGAAAACATTATGTACCTTTTCCGTTGCTTGCTGCTTTACATCAACAATTATGAAACATGTGAGGATGTTCCAGTTAAGGCAAGAAGTATTTCAGGTATTGTTCTAGGAAACTCAAGTTTGAGCGGCATAGAAATGCACTTGTTGGCAGCTTCGAAGTTGGTAAGGCTTTATCTGACAACATCATTCCGCTACCTACGTTATGAAGCATTATTACCTCGTTTGGAATTTACCGTGAAATACAATCAAAACATTAGTGCTGCATTACTCGCTATTGGTGCCTCAGCCATTTTGAGCTTCATCGATAATTTTGTAGGAGAAATCTCTGAGGAAGCTGGGCTTTGGCAATTCCAAATAACAAGAACGTTAATGGCCTTGCCATTGCTCTATCTAGGGGTACGGGTTTTCAAAGCTAAAATCTTACCTTCCAACATTAAATTGTTGGTAGTCCGTAGTGTTATAGTTTCTGCAGGGTTACTGATGTATTTTGCGACATTGGGTTTTTTACCTGTTACCCAAGCTGCCGCTGGCCTATTCAGTGCCCCAATTTGGGTTCTTATATTTTCCGCAACACTATTTTCCCAACGCCTTGGGGTTTTGCAAATACTTGCCACTCTTGGCGGCTTCGCAGGTGTCTTAATATTGCTAAAAATCGACCCCAGATCCATTACTTTGCTTACCTCCTTACCGCTAATAGCTGGTGCATTTTATGGGTTAGGTATGATGGTTACGCGCCATTGGTGTGCCTCAGAAAACCTTGCCTCACTTGCTTTCGGTATATTCATAACTATGGGTATTTTTAGTATTCTGCCGCTAACCTATTTCACAATCTGGCCTTCGAATAGTGAGGTTTCGTTGTTTATAATGCGCGGTTATCAACCCGTTTCTGCGACATTTTATTGGTTAACTTTGCTGCAAGCAGTCGGTGCGGTGATTGCAGTGTCACTGATATCACAGGCCTACCGCATTGGTGATCCAACATACGTTGCGGTTTTTGAATACTCATTCCTGATATTTGCAGCCATCTGGACATTCCTACTTTGGAACAAAGGGATTGGAATAGATGCTGTATTTGGGATAGCGCTTATAATAGTTTGTGGAAGTATTATCGCGATTATTGGCGGGAAACGAAAAGCTTAATAAGCCCAACTTGAATTATTTAGATAGCACGGGCCGCCATCGCACCTTCTGCAATCGCTATATGAACTTGGCGTGGGGCGACGCAATCACCGATGATGTGATACGGCAGGCCGCGTGCCTCGATAGCTGATTGCAGGGTTGTCTCTACCACACCACCACGCCAGTCGACCACGATGTCTACATCTTTGATGTGGATATCTTCGCCTGTATGTACAGACCGCAACGTGACGTTGCGCCTATCGATGGCGTGTATTTCTTGTGAAGGGTGCATCTCGGCGCCACCTGCAAGAAAGCGTTTATAGATCGGTGCGCGCACCGTGGGGGTGACAAGTTCACCTATCGTGTACTCGGCGGTAACCAGTGTGATGCGGTTCTGGTCAAGCAACGCGTCGGCGGCTGAGAGGGCAGTGCGGCCCCCGCCTTCGTCATTAATCAAGATATGCTGCCCCGTAGGGCCATCGGTAATGGCCTGCCAAGGATCAATTACGGGGATCGCATCGGGGCCAGTCGCGGTGGGCAACGGTGCTGCGGCGATGGCACCAGTAGCAAGGATCAAGACATCTGCGTCCAGCGTAGCTACATCTTCGGGGGTAAGGCGTTGGCCAGTGTGAACCCGGACCTGAAGTTGGGTCAGTTGGGTGTGATACCATCTCAAAGTCTTACTAAACTCACGGGTCATCGGGGCCTGTGCCCAGAGTGCCAGCTGACCACCAAGATTTTCTGATGCCTCAAAAAGCGTTACCCTGTGGCCCCGTTCGGCGGCAACGCGCGCGGCTTCCAAACCAGCGGGACCACCCCCGATAACTGTGACGTTTTTGGGTGTGTCTGTCGGGGCCGTATCGCCCCACGTAGCATCGCGACCAGTCATCGGATTGTGGATGCATCTGATCTGTTTTCCCGCCATCGCCTGCGCTACGCATATATTGGCCCCAACACAGGGGCGGATGTCCTGTGGGCGTCCCTCAACCAGTTTACGCACGAGGTCGGGGTCAGAAATTTGGGCGCGGGTCATGCCAACCATATCGGCATCACCTCGTTCGATTATGGCGTTGGCCATCATCGGGTCAGTAATCCGCCCAGTGGTGAATACTGGCGCGGCCACATGGGATTTGACGCCAGCGGCCAGTGACACGAACAGGCCATGCGGCGCGGGGGTAGGCGGCCAGTGGTCCATGCGGCCAGCTCGATCGTAATTTGTGCCAACAATGATGTTAAGATAATCGACCTGACCAGTTTGTGCGATCAGGGCCGCGATGTCTTGAAGGTCAGATTGGGTCAACCCACCTTGGACCCGTTCATCGCCGGGCAGGCGCACACCAAGGATACGGTCGCGACCTATACCAGTGCGCACGGCGTCTATGGTGCGTAGCAGGAAGCGCATGCGATTTTCCAACGATCCGCCATAATCGTCTGTGCGGATGTTGGAATAGGGTGAAAGGAACGCAGCGGGCAGATACCCGAAGGCGGAAAGCAGTTCGACCCCGTCAAGACCGCCCGCGCGTACGCGGGCAGCGGCGGTGCCGTGGGCTTCGACCAACTCATCAATCTCACCGATTGTCATCTGTTTGGGCATTTCGCGTGAAAGACGCGACATAATAGGCGATGGGGCGATTAGCGGGCGGCCCGCGCCAGTGTCGGCGACATTTGCCCCAGCATGACCGAGCTGTATCAGAAAACGCCCCTCATGACTGTGAATTGCATCGGCCAGCCTTTGGTAGCCGTCGATGCAACTGTCATCGCTGGCATTCAAACCACGGCCCGCGCCAACCGCACCAGTACGATGCACTGCAGTAGAGCCGCTGATTTGCAGGGCCGCCCCGCCACGTGCTTTGGCCTGTTGATAAGCAATGTAGGCGTCGTTGGCGTGGCCCCCTGTCTCTATCCCAGGTACATGGGCGGTAACCAGCACCCGATTACGCAGTGTAAAAGGGCCAACATCGATTGGCGAAAGCAGATGTTTGTATTTATCGATCATTATGGCCCCCTTGGCTGATGCATCAATATTGCTTTGGGGCGCGGCATTGTCCAGTGTGGTGATTGCAGATCTGTATGGAATGGATGCGGCAGAAGAAACAGCTAAGTACCTTTGAGTACGCTTAGCATAAAAACGCCAACCCTATAGTATTTGATTTTCTGTGTAACTCGTGATTACATTTACTTGGGAGAATAGAATGGTTGATCTGCTTAGCGCGTTTCAAAAACATGCGCATAAGGTACATAAGGAAATTGCTATAACATCGCCTGCGCATTCTGTTATTGCAGCATCTTGGCGGCGTTCGATGCTGCATCATGGTATCACACCAAGCGAAAAAAACTTGGCACGCAGGTTAAGTGGCCGTGAACTTCTGCTGGCTAAACAGAAACTAGAGTTTTTACTACATCTTGCAAAACCGATTATGGAAGAGCTGTTTTTAACTGTGGGTCAAACGGGGTGTTGTGTTGTCTTAACAGACAAAGATGGTGTGATCTTACACCGCTTAATCAATGACGCAGATGAGGCAAGTTTCAATGCTTGGGGGTTAAATTCGGGTAGTATTTGGAGTGAAGACCGCCAAGGAACGAATGGCATTGGAACTTGTGCAATAGAAGAACGCGCAGTTTTAATTCATAAAGACCAACATTATAGATCCAAGAATATTGGTATGACATGTATGGGAGCCCCAATTTTTGATACCGATGGTGCAATTATGGCAGTTCTAGATGTTTCTAGCGCGCGCAATGATTTGCAAAAAGAATTTGCGAAAGTTCTGACGTCGCTTGTATCAAATACGGCCAATCGTATTGAAACGGAACATTTCAGGGCTTCTTTTAATGAAGCACAAATTGTTGTTGCCGAAGGATATTGCGCATTAGGTACACCACTTTTAGCGTCTGATCGTGATGATCTGATTATAGGGGCAAATCGGGCTGCGCGTAGAATGCTAAATTTGCAGCGTGAAACCTTTGCCATTCCTATTCCACATGACGATCTTATAACGGGTTCCGCGCGATCAACGGGTTTGCAAAGTGCAGAACGCGCGGCATTGCGAAAAGCAATTTCCAGAACCAAAGGCAACATGACTTTGGCTGCTAAAGAGTTAGATGTTAGTCGTGCGACGCTCTACAGAATGTTGAAAAAACATGGGCTAAGCAGCTGAAAGTCTCACTTTTGAGACAATCTATGGTGCTTATTTTTGGCATTTGTTAATCTTTGATCGACCAATACTTGACACACTGGCACCTTCTGCGTCTACTTTTTATTGGAGGATAAAGTTTCATGGAACTAAAGGGCGAGTATCGCATTGCTGCATCCAAGGCCAAAGTTTGGGCAGCTTTAAACGATGCAGAAACCCTAGAAGGCTGTATTCCTGGTTGCGAAGAATTGGATAAATCTTCGGATACGGAAATGTCAGCCAAAGTTGCATTGAAAATAGGCCCTGTGAAGGCACGTTTTAAAGGCAATGTGACTTTAGAAAACCTAGACCCACCAAACGCCTATTCCATTGTTGGCGAAGGTCAGGGTGGGGTGGCAGGCTTTGCCAAAGGTGGGGCCGATGTGCAATTATCTGAAGATGGGGATGAAACCATCCTGTCATACCAAGCGAATGCACAAGTGGGCGGGAAAATTGCCCAACTTGGATCAAGACTAATACAATCTACTGCGGCTAAATTGGCCGATAAGTTTTTTGCAAATTTCCGCGATGCTTTGGAACCCCAAGAAGGGGACGTTAAAGATTAATCAACGCGAAATACTAATGAATTAGGGAGGATACCGATGACTGAAATATCAATGACTGTGAACGGAAAGGCCGTAAAGGCAGACGTTCCCGATAACACTTTACTGGTCGAATATATCCGCGAACATCTTCGACTAACAGGAACGCATGTGGGTTGTGATACCAGCCAATGTGGTGCTTGTGTCGTGCATGTTGATGGCAAAGCCATGAAGTCTTGCACAATGCTAGCCGCTTCCGCTGATGGTGCTGACGTGACAACAATAGAAGGTATTGCAGATGGTGGTCTACACCCGATGCAAACAGCCTTTAAGGAAAATCACGGGTTGCAATGCGGGTTTTGTACACCTGGTATGATTATGACAGCAACCGACATGGTCAAACGCTATCAGGCCGACGGTAAAGAATTGACCGAAGATGCCATTCGCCACGAGTTAGAGGGTAATATTTGCCGCTGCACGGGATATCATAACATTGTCAAAGCCATCACGGACGGTGCGTCCAAGATGACAAACGCATAGGGAGGAACGACTATGACCGAAGGAATAGGCGCACGTGTCCTGCGCAAAGAGGACAAACGGTTTTTAATGGGTAAAGGTCGCTATACCGATGATATAGTAGAGCCAAACCAAGCTTATGCCGCATTTGTACGTTCACCCCATGCTCATGCGGAAGTGAAGGGCATTGATGCCTCTGCCGCAGAAGCGATGGACGGTGTTGTTGCTGTTTTAAACGGAGAACAGCTAACTGGTGATGGTATTGGCAATATTATATGTGGTTGGGGTGTGACGCAAAAAGACGGAAGCGGCATGAACATGGGTGCATGGTCTGCTTTGGCGACAAGCAAAGTACGTTATGTAGGTGATGCTGTTGCAGTTGTGATTGCAGATAGTATTGAGCAGGCGCGTAATGCGGCTGAAGCGGTTGAAGTGGATTATAAGATTTTGCCAGCTGTTGCACAATCCATGAAGGCTTTAACAAATGATGCTCCTGAAATACATGACAATGCCCCTGGCAATGTTGTGTTTGATTGGGAAATTGGTGATTTGGCCCCGACAGATGCGGCCCTTGCTGGTGCTGCTTATATCACGGAAATGGACATCACCAACAACCGTTTGGCGCCAAATCCGATGGAACCGCGCTCTGCGGTTGCAACGTATAATGATGCCGAAGAGCATTATACACTTTATACAACCAGCCAAAATCCGCATGTTGCACGTTTGGTGTTGTCTGCGTTTTATCAGGTAGCTCCAGAACACAAATTACGGGTGATTGCCCCTGATGTAGGTGGTGGTTTTGGATCGAAGATTTATATCTATCCAGAAGAAATCACATGCCTCTGGGCCTCTATGAAGACCAATCGTTCTGTAAAATGGACTTCTGACCGTACAGAAGCGTTTCTAACAGATGCGCATGGTCGCGATCATGTGTCTACGGCGAAGATCGGGTTTGATAAGGACCATAAAATTGTTGGCTTAAAGGTGAATACCAAAGCTAACATCGGTGCGTATATGTCATTGTTCAGTTCTGCTGTGCCAACATATTTATATGCAACTCTTCTGTCTGGCCAATATAATATAGCGAATATCTATTGCGATGTGCAGGCGGTTTATACCAACACTGTGCCAGTTGATGCATATCGTGGTGCTGGCCGCCCCGAAGCGTGCTTTCTTGTGGAACGGATCATGGAAACGGCAGCACGTGAAATGGGTGTCAGCCCTGTAGAGTTACGCCGCAAGAATTTTGTAACGTCATTCCCGCATCAAACGCCTGTAATTATGGCTTATGATTCAGGTGACTTTGCAACCAACCAAGATCAAGCCTTGAAAGCAGCTGATTATGATGGGTTCGAAGCCCGCAGAACGGAAGCTGCATCGCGTGGTAAACTACGTGGTATCGGCTTTTCCAACTATATTGAGGCATGTGGTATCGCACCATCTGCCGCTGTTGGCAGCTTAGGCGCTGGTGTTGGTTTGTGGGAAAGTGCCGAAGTGCGTGTTAATCCAGTTGGAACGATTGAAGTTTTGACAGGCTCACACAGTCACGGCCAAGGGCATGAAACGACGTTTACGCAAATAGTTGCAGAACGGTTTGGTTTGCCGACTGAAAACATTCAGATCGTACATGGCGACACCGATAAAGTGCAGTTTGGTATGGGAACATATGGATCGCGCTCTGGTGCGGTGGGTATGTCTGCTATCTTTAAAGCACTTGATAAGGTGGAGGCCAAGGTCAAGAAAATTGCAGCACATGTTCTGGAAGCCTCTGAAGATGACATTGTCATTGAAGGTGGCGAGGTCAAAGTGGCCGGTACGGATAAGTTAATGGGTTGGCATGAAGTTGGATTAGCAGCTTACACAGGCCATAACTTGCCAGAAGGTATGGAGCCAGGGTTAAAGGAAACCTCATTCTATGATCCGACAAACTTCACATTCCCAGCAGGGTGCTATATTTGCGAGGTTGAAGTGGATCCAGAAACGGGTGTGACTGACATTGTGCAGTTTGTGGCCTCTGATGACTTTGGCACAATCATCAACCCGATGATTGTAGAAGGTCAGGTTCATGGCGGGATTGCGCAGGGTATTGGTCAAGCGATGTTGGAAAACGTTGTTTATGATGACGATGCTCAGCAATTATCAGCATCCTACATGGATTACGCAATGCCACGTGCGGATGATTTGCCTAACTACTCGGTGCATCATGCATCAACAGAATGCCCTGGAAACCCATTGGGTATGAAAGGTTGCGGCGAAGCGGGGGCTATTGGGTCACCGCCAGCTGTGATTAACGCGATAACGGATGCGATAGGAAATAACGACCTGTCTATGCCAGCAACATCAGCAAAAGTTTGGGCGGCTATACAAGCAGCAAGTGCCAAACAAGCAGCAGAATAAGGAGAGCGATCATGTATGAGACAAAATATCATAAAGCTTCAAGTGTAGCCGATGCGGTTTCCTTAATCGGTGAATCGGATGACGGTAAACTGCTATCAGGCGGTCAAACATTATTACCAACGATGAAGGCACGCCTAGCGGCCCCTTCTGATCTGGTGGATATCAGCGGTATTGCCAATATGCACGGGATTAAAGTTAGCGGCTCAACTGTTACGATTGGTGCAGCGACGACCCATGCAGAGGTTGCCAGAAATGCTGATTTGCAAGCAGCTTGTGGCAGCGTTGCCTGTTTGGCGGCTGGCATTGGTGATGCGGCCGTACGACACTTAGGCACAATAGGGGGGTCGGTTGCTAATAACGATCCTGCAGCTGATTACCCTGCCGCATTGTTAGCTTTAGGGGCAACTATCACAACAAATACACGTGAAATAGCTGCGGGTGATTTCTTTGTCGGGCTGTTTGAAACGGCTTTGAGCGATGATGAGGTCATTGTCAGTGTTAGCTTTGATGCGCCAAGTAAGGCCGCTTATGCCAAGTTCCCCAATCCTGCATCCCGATATGCAATGGTTGGTGTATTTGCAGCCCAAACTGCAAATGGCGCACGTGTGGCAGTTACTGGTGCTGGATCAGATGGTGTTTACCGTCAATCTGACATGGAAGCGGCATTGGATAGTGATTGGGCTGCAAGCGCACTAGCAGGCGTACAGGTTGGGTCAGAAGGCCTGTTATCTGATATGCACGCTGATGCAGTCTACCGCGCCAATTTGGTAAAAGTCATGGCGGGCCGCGCTGTGGCTGGCTGTGCATAACTTAATTACTCCAGCCCTGTTCAATAGGGCTGGAATATCTATAGTTACTCTATGACATCAAATTTACCGACATCCATCGATGAAACGCTAGATATGCTGCGCAAACAAGATTATGTTTGTGATCGCAGCCTTGCGACATTGGCTTATCTTGCATTAACTTTAAACCGTCCAATTTTCTTGGAAGGTGAAGCAGGCGTTGGGAAAACCGAACTTGCGAAAACCATTGCGTCTGGTTTGGGGCGAGATCTTATTCGATTGCAATGTTATGAAGGCATGGATGCATCAACTGCCGTGTATGAATGGAACTTTGCCGCCCAAATGTTGGCGATGCGTACAGAAGGCGAAAAGATTGACATCTACGCCGATAAGTTCTTGTTTAAACGCCCTTTATTACAAGCAATGGAAGAACATAAGAACGGCCCACCTGTATTGCTAATCGATGAAGTTGACCGAACAGATGCCCCGTTTGAAGCATTTTTATTAGAAGCCTTATCGGATTATCAGGTCACGATACCAGAGATTGGCACGATAAAAGCGTCCCTGCCACCGATCGTTATTTTAACGTCAAACCGCACGCGTGAAGTGCATGACGCCCTAAAACGCAGGTGTTTATATCATTGGGTTGATTACCCCGATTTCGATCGTGAGTTAGAGATTTTGAATGCACGCGTACCGGAAGCAGCCCAAACGCTTAGCAATGAAGTTGTGGGTTTTGTTCAAAGATTGCGTAATGAGGATTTGTTTAAAGCACCTGGATTAGCCGAAACCCTAGATTGGGCTAAATGTTTGGTGGCTTTGGATGTAATATCTTTGTCCCCCGAAGTGGTTTCAAATACCATTGGGGCGGTCTTGAAATACCAAGATGATATTTCAAAAATACAAGGATCAGAAGTGACCCGTATATTGGAGGCTACCCGCAGCGATTTGCGAGCCACGGGATGACCAATACCCCCTTGAATGTAGAAGGGCGGTTGGCACAGAATATCATCTATTTTTGTCATGCATTGCGGCGCGCTGAAGTGCCAGTAGGGACTGCACAAGTAAATGATGTGATCCGTGCAGTGCAAACAGTTGGGTTTACCAAGCGGGTTGATTTTTTCATGACACTGCGGGCTTGTTTAATCACAAGAGCACAGCACCTTATTGTTTTTCAACGTGTTTTTGATATTTTCTGGCGTGATCCCGAAGTTTTAGAAAGCATGATCCAGAACTTACTGCCGATGATGCAAGTAGCAGAAGAAGTAAATAAACCAAAAGCCGCAGAAAACCGCGCAGCCGAAGCTGTTCTAGGATCAAAAGACCCTCTAAACCCTCAACCTATCGAAGAACAAATAACGTTAGATGCCCAACTGACTGTTTCTAAAAATGAGCGGATGAGCGCTATGGACTTTGATAAAATGACAAACCTTGAGATTAGAGAGGCGGAAAATGCGATTGCAGATTTACATCTGAAAACGCCAAAAGTGCCATCCAGACGATTTAGAACTGCTGCCTATGGGCCAAAAATCAATGCACGCGCAGTTATGCGTGAAGCGCGTCGCACAGGCGGTGAAGTTTTAAAACTTCCACGTCAAAAGCAACGCCATAAGCCATTGAACCTGATCGTTTTAATAGATATTTCAGGGTCAATGTCCACATACTCTCGTATGATGATGCATTTCGTTCATTCGATGTCTTTGAATAGCGGGAATGCGTGGGCAAAAATTCATGCTTTTACTTTTGGTACCAGACTATCGAATATCACCAGATCACTTAACCAAAAAGATCCTGATAAGGCTTTGGAAACTATCGGTAAGCAAGTGCAAGATTGGGATGGGGGCACATTAATCGGGGAAAGCCTGATGCATTTCAATAAAGATTGGTCACGGCGCGTATTATCATCTGATGCCTGTGTTTTGCTGATTACGGATGGGTTAGAACGCGATGCGATTGATAATTTGGAAATGCAAATGAAACGACTAAGTTTATCTTGCCGTCATTTAATTTGGCTAAACCCATTGTTGCGTTTTGACGAATTTGAAGCGAAAGCCGCTGGTATTACAACCATGTTGCCATTCGTTGATCGTTTTCTGGCTTGTCATAATTTGAATGCGATGCAGGATTTGATAAATATACTGAATACGACGATTTATAATGACCAAAAAATCAAGTTATGACAGCCAAAGATTAAATTTAAACGTTTCCAAGTACCTACTGGCCTTAGAAAAAGTTCCCACTTGATTTTTCCAATAGCTCTTTGGCCAATTTTTCGCCTAATGCAGGCCCGTCTGATATGGGGCCGGAAATCTGACCACTGACCTGATCTGATCCATCAATGCGCAAAATTTGACCCTGTAGCGTTAAGTGGTCATTATTCAATGTTGCCAACCCCGCAATAGGTGTTTGGCAGGAACCATCAAGGGCTTTCAAAAAAGCGCGCTCTGCGACTAATCTGTTGAAGGTTTCAGTATCGGCAATGGTTGCCAGCATATATTTCATGTTTTCATCTGTGGCGCGCCGTTCAATTCCGATGGCGCCTTGGGCAACTGCTGGTAATAACTCGTCTGTATCGATGGCTGATTGCGCAACATGTGTATTATCCAAGCGGATCAAGCCTGCCATTGCCAGAAACGTTGCATCGGCAACGCCTTCGGATAGTTTACGTAAACGGGTTTGCACATTCCCCCTAAACTCAACCACATTTATATCTGGGCGACGATTAAGGATTTGGGCGCGTCTTCGTAAGCTACTTGAACCTAATTTTGCACCGATTGGCAAATCGGCGATGGATTTATACTTTAAGGATACAAAGGCATCTCGTACATCTTCGCGGGGCAAGTAACAATTAAGCAGTAAACCCGCGGGTTGCTTAACAGGCATGTCTTTCATTGAATGTACGGCCATATCAATACTACCGTCTAGTAAAGCGTCTTCTATTTCTTTGGTAAACAGGCCTTTGCCGCCTATTTCACCTAATGGGCGATCTTGAATACGATCCCCCGTTGTTTTTATTACAACAATTTCAAAATTATGTTCTGTCAGCCCATGTGCTGCCATTAGACGATCACGGGTTTCATAGGCTTGGGCCAGTGCCAAAGGGGATCCACGGGTGCCGATTTTGTATACTGGTTGCGTCATAAGTTCTCTTTTATGTGAAATCTATTATTTAAACTCCACTTATCATTCCAAACTTGGTATTGCGAGTGGGAATAATGGGATGATGACTGTGACACAATGCACCAAAACAATAATGCGGGCCTTAAATGGCGAAACCTTGCCAACGCCACCTGTTTGGATGATGCGCCAAGCGGGGCGGTATTTACCAGAATATATGGCAACACGGGCACAGGCAGGTGATTTTTTATCGCTGTGTTATAATCCTGATTTGGCAACAGAGGTAACTTTACAACCAATTCGACGGTACGGATTTGACGCGGCAATTCTATTTGCCGATATATTACTTGTGCCACAGGCATTGGGTGCTGATCTGTGGTTTGTAACAGGTGAGGGGCCACGGTTATCAACGATAACAACTGAGCAAGATATGGGTAAACTTGGCCCAGCAGAAGATATACATGAAACGCTTGCCCCGATTTATCAAACAGTTAGAAATTTAACGTCTGCTTTGCCTGCTGAAACTACATTAATCGGGTTTGCAGGCGCACCTTGGACAGTTGCAACATATATGATCGCGGGGCGTGGAACACCCGATCAGGCACCTGCACATGCGCTAATGCGTGAAAATGTTGTTGTGTTTGATGCTTTGATGGATCGTATTACAAAAGCCACAATTCTATATCTGGCAGAACAGATTAAAGCGGGTGCTGAAGTTGTTAAAATATTTGACAGTTGGGCAGGGTCGTTAAGTGCGCAAGCATTTGACCGGTATTGCATTGCGCCACACATAGAGATTGTTACGGTTTTAAAAGCACAATTCCCAGATGTGAAAATCATTGGTTTCCCGCGCGGTGCCGCTGGTAAATATATAGATTACACCGTGCAGGTTGATGTTGATTGTGTGGCCGTCGATACCGCCGTTAGCTCTGCTTGGGCGGCAGAAAACCTGCAACCCAAAACCTGTGTTCAAGGCAACCTTGACCAGACTTTGTTAGTATCAGGTGGGGATAAATTGGTGTCTGAAACCAAACGTGTGGTTGAGGCTTTCAAAGGTGGTGCGCATATCTTTAATTTGGGGCACGGCATTACACCCGATGCGCCACCAGAAAATGTATCTTTGATGTTAGAAGCCATTCGCGGTTAAGCGCCAGGCAGGCCACGTTGCATAAGGTCATACGGGTGTTTCCAGCCATCAAGTTGGGAAATGCGATCTAACCATGCGTCTATATTGGGCCACTCTGTACGCTCAAAGCCAAAAGGTTCTGGATAATATAGATAACCGCAACAAGAAATATCCGCCATGGTCGGGTTGTCTGTGGCAACCCATTCACGGTTTTCCAAATGGGTATTTAATACAGTGTATGCGGCTTTCAACCGGCCCTGCATGAATGGAAATACGGCCTCGGGGCGCTTATCGGCGGGTAAAAAATTCATTAAAAACCGCAATAAACCTGCTTGGGATGACAGTTTATGATTATCCCATAGTACCCAACGTTGAATTTCGCGACATTCTTCATCTGTCGACCCGCTGAATTTACCAGTTAGATCAGCAATATAATTTTGAATAACGCCTGATTGGCTGATTTTTACATCGCCGTGAATTAAAACTGGAACTTCGCCCATTGCGTTGATTTTTTTGAATGCATCAGTTCGGGCTTCACCTTTGAAAAAATCGACAAATATAGGCTGCCAGTCACATTTTGCTAATTCCAAAGCAAGTGCTGCTTTGTAGGCATTCCCAGACTCGGCAAAACAATAAAGTTGAAACTCTGACATTTAATACATTCCTTAAGTGATTCCACCTGAATAGAATATGAATGCGCTGGAAACACAACTTAGATATTGTACCATTAATTCGTATGGTTTTAGGTTTCGTAAACTACAGGGGTACACAATGGATATTGTTCATCTAAGATCTTTCATAGCTGTTGTGGAAGAAAAAAGCTTTACAGCGGCAGCAGCCCGTTTGAGGGTTGCCAAATCGGTGTGTTCTAGGCGTATTTCTGAATTAGAAACTGATTTATCTACACAACTGGTTCATCGGACTACGCGTGCAGTGGTGCCAACGCAAGCTGGCATGGATTATTATCAAGATTGTCTTGAGGTTATAGGTAGTTTTGAGGATGCTAATCATAAAGCTAAGTCTGGTACATCTGTTGTTTATGGTCACTTAAAGTTATCTTTACCCGTCGATTATTGTGGTGCAGTTTTAGCGCCTAAACTTGAAAGTTTTGCGCAAAAATTCCCTGATGTATCTTTGACGATTGAAATGACTGACAGCACAGTAGATTTAATTTCAGGTGGTTATGATGCGGCGGTTCGAATTGGAACGCTTATAGATTCAACGCTTTATGCGCGTAAAATTGGCCAAATATATATAATATGTTGTGCGTCCCCTAGCTATCTTTCAAAGAACGGTACACCTGAAACAGTTGATGATTTATCACAACACCAGTGCATATTATATTCTAATTCATCAACGGGTAGTGATTGGATTTTTTATAAAGACGGGAAAGAAATACGTAAAAGAGTGCGTGGGCGGTTTAGTGTGAATAACGGGCTTTACCAAATGACGCTTGCTATGAATGGTCATGGAATAGCGTATTTACCTAATTTCCTTGCTGATAATCAGGTTAATAGGGGTAATTTGATACGTATTTTGGAAGATTACGATCAAAAAAACATAGATATTCAGGTGGTTTATCCTGAAAAGAAAAATATGCGCGCGGTACTGCGCGCATTTATAGATCATTTAGCAGGTTAATTAATGTCCGCGTGCGATGGCTGCAACACCCGTTCTAGCGACTTCCTCTAGGCCCAAAGGCTGCATCATTTCTGCAAAAGCGTCTATCTTTTCAGGTGTACCTGTCAGTTCAAACACAAAGCTTTCTAAAGTGCTATCGACAACACGCGCCCTGAAAATTTCGGCAGTTCGTAATGCTTCCAGTCGCTTGTCGCCTTTGCCTAAAACTTTAAACAAAGCCAACTCACGTTCAACAGATGGGCCTTCTACAGTTAGGTCATGCACATCATATACAGGTACCATGCGCGATAGTTGCGCCTTTATCTGCTCAATAACAGACGGTGTTCCTGTTGTGACAATAGTAATACGCGAACGGTTGCTTTCGTGGTCTACTTCGGCAACGGTTAGGCTTTCGATATTATATCCCCGGCCAGAAAATAATCCGATAACACGCGCCAGTACACCTGCCTCATTATCTACCAGAACTGCCAGTGTATGGGTTTCTTCGGTATCGCCAGAAAAGTTTTTAAGGTCATAAGCACTAAAGCTTGATGCCCCTTTTTTCAATTTGACCGCGTTCATATCTTATTCCCTTCGTGAATCATTAACGAAGCTTAAGATAAAGCCTGCCCAGTGTCACCGCGCGATTTTGTTAATACGGTACCTTCTTTTAAAATAGGTGCGCCATCTGTTGGTAAAAACATCCGATTTCTTATCAAGGTTCGATAAAACGGTAAAAATTCCTGGCGAATGCGATATTGATCGTTCACAGACATTTCAAGCTTGTAGCGTTTTCTCACGCCTTTGTTGAATTGGATAAAGCGTTTTTTCAAAACGTGACGTTTCACAATGCGTTCCGAACCTTCAATGTGCAAATTAGTCATGATACGTTTTGTAACAAGGGGCATTCTGAAAGCAAGATCATGATAGAATAGGGGTAGGCAATTTGGGCGGTATAACCATTGTGTAAGACTGTCTATTTGGCCGCGTATATTGCCAAGCGCATCGTCGATTGTTTCTATTTCCGCAAAAGCACTGCGCCCCATAAGGCGTGCCATGCGACCATGGTCAAGCATTGATAATGCCATTTCTCTAGGGTCGCGGTACGTGGCGTGCACTATGGCTTTGCCTCTTTTAATCATATCGATAACTGCTGGGTCTGGGCGCGTATGCGTTTTAATAACGATCGGGTAGCCTACGTCTTGCACGGCTGTTTCTAAATTATTTATTTGTTTTTCAGTAAGGTGCCTTGTGAAGTTAATGCGCTTATTTTGCCCTAAAGCGTCCACTGGTAATACAGGTTGGGGGAAACCTGAAAGTTCAAGTGAAGTGCGGGCCAGTTCAAAGGCAAGTGTGGATCCGCATTTTGTCATACCATATGAGAATATGATTTTAGCGCCTAAAGGGTGTGAGATGCCCTGAAAGTTATGTTTAAGATGTACCATACCCGCACTGTGGCGTGGTAAATTTAAAATTTGATTAAATGCAACACGAAAATTTAAAAACCCGCCACATAAGGCGGGTTTTTAATTTAAACAGGGTGGGCTTAAACCAGAACGGCACCGCCGCTATCAATCACACCTTGGGTATCTTCTTCACCCATAAGCATTTCATTATGGGCCTTACCAGACGGGATCATCGGGAAACAGTTTTCATGCTTTTCCACCCGACAATCAAATATAACTGGCCCATCGTAGTTAAGCATTTCCATGATTGCATCATCCAGATCAGCGGGATCTGTGCAGCGAATACCTTTGCCGCCAAATGCTTCGGCTAATTTCACAAAATCGGGCAGGGCTTCTGACCATGAATGTGAATAACGTTCGCCATGCAATAATTCTTGCCATTGGCGTACCATGCCCAAACGTTCATTGTTTAAGATAAACTGCTTTACAGGTGCGCGGTATTGAATGGCAGTGCCCATTTCCTGCATATTCATTAACCAGCTTGCCTCACCCGCAATATTAATCACCAGACTGTCAGGGTGGGCAATTTGGGTGCCAACAGATGCAGGCAACCCATAACCCATTGTACCCAGCCCGCCTGATGTCATCCAGCGATTTGGTTCTTCAAAGCCTAGATATTGCGCGGCCCACATTTGATGCTGGCCCACTTCAGTAGTGATATAACGGTCCATACCTTTGGTTAATGCTTCCAACCGTTGCAAAGCATATTGCGGCTTAATGATCTTATCGGAATTTTTGAAAGCCAGACAATCTACTGCCCGCCACTGGTCAATTTGCGCGTGCCATTTTTTAACATCAGCGGTTTTGGTTTTACGTCCGCGCGATTTCCATATTTTAAGCAAATCTTCCAATACATGGCCTACATCGCCAATAATTGGCACGTCTACGTGGATGACTTTGTTGATAGAGGACGGGTCAATATCAATGTGTGCCTTTTTAGATTTAGGGCTGAATGCGTCTATGCGCCCTGTAATACGGTCGTCAAACCGTGCGCCGACACAGATCATAAGATCACAATCATGCATCGCAAGATTTGCTTCATATGTGCCGTGCATGCCCAACATACCCAACCAATTATCGCCAGAGGCAGGATATGCCCCTAAACCCATCAAAGTTGATGTGATTGGGAAGTTGGTGGCTTTCACCAATTCACGCAATAATTGACTGGCACCCTTACCCGAATTTATGACGCCGCCACCTGTGTAAAACACTGGTTTCTTTGCCTTTTCAATCAACTCTACAAGGGCAGTTATAGCATCTTTATCACCTTTAACGCGCGGTTGGTAATGTCCTAAATCTGCCTTGGCTGGGGAAATGTAATTCCCTGATGCAAATTGCACGTCTTTTGGAATATCAACCAAAACAGGGCCAGGACGGCCATTTGTTGCAACATGAAATGCTTCATGGATTGTTTCCGCCAGCATTTCGGTATCTTTAACCAGCCAGTTATGCTTGGTGCAAGGCCGTGTAATGCCAACCGTATCAGCCTCTTGAAACGCGTCAGAACCAATCATAAAACTGGGAACTTGCCCCGAAAGTACGATCATCGGGATGCTGTCCATTAGGGCATCTGTCAGGCCAGTAACGGCGTTTGTAGCACCGGGACCAGATGTAACGATAACAACACCGGGTTTACCAGTTGAACGTGCATAACCTTCGGCCGCATGTGTAGCACCTTGTTCATGGCGCACCAGAATGTGGCGAATGTCGTTTTGTTGAAATATGGCATCATAAATAGGAAGCACGGCACCACCTGGATACCCAAAGACGGTATCCACACCTTGATCTTTTAAGGCTTGTACTACGATGTCGGCACCTGTCATTTGACGGCTCATATTTTTCTCCTTTTTAGTCACAAAAAAACCCCCGATTGTTGGGGGTTACACGGTGGTGAAAAACGATAATTATCGTTTTCGTTCCGTGTAAGGCCCAGATAGAACCACAATGTGAACTGTATTTTCCATAAAGGCATTTTTATATGGGAATTAGTTAAGGTCAACCCATAAACAGGTATTTATATTCCGTTAAGGGGTTAAGTTTTGTAATTTAAATACTGATTTTGGGGTATTTTGTAATTATATTATCACATGACGTAACTATGTGACTTATGACCTATTGGTGCTTAAAATATCTGGCAGGTCGATTGCAGCCACCTGATTTGGAATAGGGTCTGATCCGATGGGGGTGTTTTCTAAATTGAATTCATTGGGTTTATTCAAATTTGTCCAGGCACCATTATGGTAAATTTCCACCGCATTAAACTTAGATTTGTAATCCATTTTTGGGCTGCCAGGCACCCAATACCCTAGATATACATAAGGAAGGCCCGCTTCTTGCGCTATTTTGATGTGGTCTAATATCATATAAGTTCCTAGGCTGCTCTTGTGTAAATCTGGATCGAAAAATGAATATACCAAAGACAACCCATCATCCATTAAATCAGTTAGACAAACCGCACTTAGTTCGGTGCGTTCATATTTTTCATACGCCATTGAATATTCCACAATGCGACTGCGCACCGGGGTTTCTTCCACCATAGAAGAAAACTCAAACATATCCATGTCTGCCATCCCGCCATCTGCGTGACGGGCATCTAGGTAGCGTTTGAAAAGTTCATATTGATGTTCTGTCGCCCAAGGTGCGGATGCATCACGATGTAAATGTGCGTTCTTTCTTAGTATTCGTTTTTGGGCTTTGGAAGGTGTAAAGTCAGCAACACGGATGCGGGCAGACATGCAGGCATTACATTCAGAGCAACTTGGCCGATACAAAACATTTTGTGACCTGCGAAACCCTTGTTTTGATAGGGCATTATTTAAAAGGTCTGCATGCTCGCCTTGTAGGCCTGCAAATAGTTTGCGCTCAAGCTTACCCTCCAGATATGGACAGGGCTGAGGTGCAGTTACATAGAATTGTGTTGCCAAAGGCAAGGAATGTCGCATTACACTACCAATTTACTATTTACTCAAAAGCGTACCAGCAGATTGTTATTCGGGCAAGGTGGCAAAATTGAGGCAAATTGTATCTATATTTTTGGACGGTTTATTGCAGTGGTACCCACGAAATAGTCATGTATGCCCTGACCACGCTTATTAACCAGCATCATTACCATTGAAATAATAAGCCCAAACATAAACACCACAACTACTGTATAAATAGAGGTATGCCATGCAGCTTCGGATAGGGTTAATTTTTCGCCACGCCCATTTCTGATTTCAATTCCAGCTACAATCATACCTAAGGTGGCAGAGTTACGTTTTAGCGTGAAAATTCTGTATCCAAGATTAGAGATAAGTAACAAGAATGGGTACATAAAAGCACCTAAGCCGAATGTACCAACGACTAGGGCCATAGAGATTAGCAGGATTATGATAAAATCAATAAACCAAGCTAATAATCGTTTGAACGGCACCCCGTCATAGAATTGGCTATCTGTATCTGGGTCGGGTAACCCGCTTAAGTCATGATTTATTGCAAGCATTGTTTTCTCATTGTTTTCGCTTCGCACAGTATGTGCGCGAAGCGATTTAGGCTCAAGTGGTAGATGAACTAAACCTATGCTTTTATATCTTTAGCCCGATCATCCATGAAGGCGTCAAATTCGGTTTTATCCTTCGCTTCACGCAAACGATGTAAAAAACTTTGAAACGCCGTTTGTTCATCTTCTAAACGTTTTATTGTGTCGTCTTTATAGGCATCAAAAGCGGTGTTTCCTGTATTGCGGTGTGATTTTCTTGAACGCGAACAGCCAAAGAAAGAACGAGACATACGATTACTCCATATCATATAAAAGAGGATGGCCAAACCAAGTGGCCATATAAAAATAAACCCTAAGATCATTGCCATTAGCCACGCACCTTTTCCGTGTTCATCCAGCCATGCAACTGAGGTTTCAAACCAAGTGATTGGTGTCGTCATTTAATTTTCCTTTCCAACTTTATAATGTAAATGTTACTTACATTAACATATATAATGCTGTGAAACTCAAATACAAGATATTTTAGAGATATTTTTTTATTACCATTAAAAAGGCGAAAAAACGCCGTATTCATACAGGATAGTCCTGTGAAGTAGTAAATGTATAATGGTGTGTGATGATTAACTTTAAAGTAATAAAACAACAACTGATAGATTTTTCGGTTGATAAGAAGGGCGCCGTTACAGTTGATTTTGTAACGCTAATGGCGGCTGTCATCATCATTAGTTTTGCAACGACATCAGGATTGGCATCAATTATAACAAATGCATTGTTAAATATTACCTTGGGATAACCCTATAAGGTATGTAGTTCAGTGATCTTTTGCCAAAACACCCAGACCCCGTAAATAAATACCAATTCCTGTTTCCAATAAATCCTCTGGTGAAAATGGGGATCGTGTACCGGGTTCTCCGCGTGCATAAAGTTCTACAATACCGTGGCTCATGGCCCATATGTGTTGACTGACCATTGTAGAGGGTGGCCGTTTGCCTTCGGGTATATCCAACGCTAGATTATCGGCGGCTTTGACCAATACATTTATTGCCCTGTTTGCGACCGTGGCAAGTTCTGGATCGCTATTGATAGAAACGCCGCTTTCGAACATTGCTATATAATGCCCTGGGTGTTTTCGGGCGAATGCTAGATATGCGCGCCCTGTTGCTTCTACTGAGGTAACCGCTGAGCCGCCGCCTTTGGCATAAGCATACTCTAACAAATCGCCGAACATGGAAAACCCTTGCTTTGCAACCTCTGCAATCAAATCTTCTCGGCCCTTAAAATGCCGATAGGGGGCGGCGCCAGAAACACCAGCCAGTTTAGCGGCCTGTGAAATGGTAAAACCTGTTGGGCCTTTTTGTTCAATCAGTTTTATTGTGGCTTCAATAAGGGTTTGCTTCAGGTTTCCGTGGTGATAGGCACGTTTAGTCATTTAAAATTTTGGGGCCTCCGCTAATTTTAGCGTCGGCGAGGCAGGCAATATCAGTGTCCTTCATTGGATATGGGATTTTTTCCAGAACGGTTCGAATAGCTGCTATGCGTGCACGTCTTTTATCGTCTGTTCTAATCACATGCCAAGGCGTGTGACCCGAATTGGATTTTGCCATGGTTTCGGTAATAGCAGATGTATAGGCATCCCATTTATATAGGCCTTTTACGTCAATACCTGACAGTTTCCATTGCTTTAACCGATCACTTTCACGGTCTAGAAAACGGCGCAGCTGTTCTGCCCGCCCAACATTTAACCAAAGCTTAATAAGGATGATGCCATCATCTGCCAGCATGTTTTCAAAATCATTTACTTGATTGAAAAAATGCTTTCGTTGATCGTCTGTACAAAACCCGAATACATGTTCAACCACACCACGGTTATACCAAGAGCGGTCAAAGAATACGATTTGCCCTGCACTTGGCATATGCTTGATATAGCGTTGAAAGTACCATTGAGATTGTTCAGTTTCTGTTGGTTTTGATAATGCAACAACACGTGTGATGCGCGGGTTCATATTTTCGCGGAACCGTTTGATTGTACCGCCTTTACCAGCGGCATCGCGGCCTTCAAATACAATAGCAATACGGGCGCCAGTTTCTTTGGCCCATGATTGCATTTTAACCAACTCTATTTGAAGAAGTTCCAATGACTCTTCGTACTCTTCGCGATCCTTACGTTCTTTATAAGGATATGTCGGGTCAAGAATTGCGTTCTTTTTTCCGTTTTTGATTTGTTCGCGAATTTCATTTGGCGCGTCATTTTGAAAAAAACTGCTAATCGCCCCTTCAAATGGTTTTGGGTAGTGTGGTTTTTTCATTATTGCCTCCCTGTATTATATTAATATGGAGTGGCAGGCTGCATTTAGCAACTAGGCCGCATCCGCAACGGCCTTTACCGCTGCTTCTATTTGTTGGGTCGCCAACTGATGTGTGCCATGCCCCATACCCTTAACCGTTACCAGATTTGCATGTGGAACTACCTTAATAAATTTATCCGCGTGTTCGGATGCTGGAACAGATACATCAGTCGTCCCATGTATTAATTCAATGGGCATTTTTAGGTTAGGATAAAACTTCGATTGTGCTAAAACCTGTGGCAGCAAAATGTTTAATTGCCGAGAGTTTTCTACAAAGTTTTTAAAACGAACAGAGATATTTACCCCAACATGATCCAAATACCCTTTTGGTGATCCTTGTGGGGCGAATATAGTTTCATAACTATCCCGGAAATAAGTGTGCCTATAGAACGAGGTCGCGATAGCCATCAAAATCGGGCCGATTATTGGCTTTGCCATCACCCTGTAATTAATATGAATGGGGTAGGGTGTGGGCATAGACACTGCTGATACCAAAATAAGCCCACGCACAAACTCAGGCGTATGCGTGGCTATGTGCAAGCTTAGAGCGCCCCCAAATGAATACCCCAGTAAATATGCGTTTTTCACCCCAAGTTCATGCGCCGCTTTTCGTAATAATTCAGATTGATCGGCTAAAGTCGCACCTTTTTTATTAGGAAGAGAGGTATAACCATGTCCCGGGCGATCAAATGCGATTACCGTATAGTCTTTGGCAAAACGGTCGACCAAATCGAATGTGAAGTCTTTCAAATGACCGCCAGCACCATGAAACATTATTAAATGTGGGCCAGTACCTTTTTTGACATAATGAATGTTAATGCCATCAATCTCTATAAATTCACCGACAGGCGGTGTGATTTGTTCAGCATGCTTGGTGAATTTACTTGATAGATAAATTGTAAGAAGTGCTAAGCAGATAATGCCAATCAAAAAAAGACTGATAACCATATTTAAGACCCGATTTTTGATATATCAAAATGTGTGGTCTGGTATATTTCATTTATCCAGTTGCCATACATCAAGTGCCCGTGTCCGCGCCAACGGTTAAAGGGATGTAAAGACGGATCATCATTCGGATAGTAATTACACGGAACATTTATGGGTGTACCATTTGCAATGTCACGGTCATATTCTTCCTTTAAAGTGCCGCTATCATATTCAAAGTGATTGAAGATATAGATTGCACGGTGGCTATCGTCTTTTACCAAACAAGGGCCAGTTTCTTCACTGCTGATTAATACGTCGAGGCCTTCTGCGGCCTCTATTTCAGACATCTTATTTTCCGTCCAACGACTAACGGGGATTACCAAATCATCTGAAAAACCACGCAAGTAGGGTGAAGAATGATCCTGCACCTGATGGCGAAAACAGCCAAAAGATTTAGTATCCAGCATGTGCTTTTGCACCCCGTGGAAATAATAGATCATCGCCATGCCGCCCCAGCACACGCCAAAGGTGGAATGTACATTGGTTTGTGTCCAATCCATCACTTCGCGCAACTCATCCCAATAGGTAACATCTTCAAATGGTAAATGCTCAATCGGCGCACCCGTGATGATAAGCCCGTCAAATTTTCGGTGCTTGATGTCTTGGAAACTTGTATAAAAAGACTCCATATGGTCATGCGATGTGGTTTTTGAAATATGTTCTGACATGCGGATCAAGGTCAGATCAATTTGCAAAGGTGTTGACCCGATTAAACGCGCGAACTGCGTTTCGGTCTGAATTTTTTTAGGCATCAGATTTAATAGGCCGATTTGCAATGGGCGTATGTCTTGCTTGTTTGCAGCACCTTCTGACATAACCATAACGCCTTCTGATTTCAGAATGTTATGGGCAGGTAATTTTGTGGGTATTCTAATGGGCATTGATTTTCTTTCACCTATAAGCGGTCAAATAGGCTGGTTATTTGGTTTTCTCAAGAGTATCTTCTATCACTTTATCGAAATCGGCAGTGGTTCGCACATTATGAATATCAGTGGCTTCCACGGTAACACCCCATTTTTGCGCAATCGCTTTATAGCGGGGCAGACGGTCTGCCAGTAATTGTTTGTATCCAAAACGTATGAAATCATCTGGATCAACCTCATTTGGTGCCACTGACTTTTCAGTTAAATATTGATCCCAACAGGTGACTAGAAAACTTTCTGGGTAATACATCGGCTTTGGGGATTTATTAAACCGTTCCACAAGTACATCTATATGATCATCATTGCCTTCTATCCATACTGGTAAAAGATGTTGCGATACCAGTGACATAACGGTGTCATCATCATCATTTGCATCTACCACTTCGACAACAGAACCAGATGTATCACAGATGAAGTTGTCATAGTTATATAGATCTTTGGCGCGTTGAATGAAATGCACGGTATCTTTCATAGAATTGATTTCCGCATCGCGGTGCAGTCGTTGACGACGCAAGTATTCATCAAACGCAATGCCACCTTTGGTTGGGTCGCCTGGTTTGCCTAAATAGGTGGATAGGGGCGAAAGGTCTGAAAATTTTAGGTTAGACGCAATATAGATTGCATCCGCCCTTAGTAAATCAGCCAGAAACGGGTTGCGCATGGCCTCAATTTTGAAGTTATCAGCGATATGTTCGCCCATATAACGGGTGCCAATGCGGTAATCGACGCTATAGTGAAACCAGTCGCCGTGATCGCGAAGTATCTCACTGATATAGGTTTTTCCAAGGCCCGACATGCCAAATAGCATTACCTTTTTGGCTTTGGCATTACGCCAGTCTTTTGCAGAATTATACAGCATTGCGGCCTCTTTTTTACTTTAAGCATATCCTAAAGCAAAAAAGCGAGAGAAGTTCAATTACTAACGTCTTATGATACGTCCATCTATTATAACCATGCCTAGGGCGATGGTGGCAAAACCCAGATAGGCAGAAGTGGGTAAATTTTCACCTAAGACCACAGAACCCCAGAATACGGCAGTAGGCGGGACAAGTAATGTGACTAGGCTTAAGTTGCCACTACCAGCAAGGTTTAAAGCGCGGTAATACAGAAAGTACGCAACGGAAGTAGCTGGTATTGCTAAGAAAAACATGGCTGCATAGGTATTAGGTAGCAATGTAAAATTTGGGGTGCCGTCGATGAATAACGCCAAGGGCACCATAATTAAACTTGCCCCCGTTAACATGCCTGTTGCAGCCATGATTGGGTGTAATCCTTGCAATGTGTGCCGTCCCCAGCTTGCAGCAAGCCCATAAGCGAAACTTGCACAAAGAAGGGCTATTTGCGCCAAAGACCGTATATCAAAGCTTTGTAATGCGTCATATCCAATGGTGATGCATACACCGATAAAGGCAATAGAAGCACCGATTAACTTAACTCCCGTTAGGCGTTCGTCGGCAAAGGCAATAGCGGCAATCAAGATACCGAATATGGCGGTAGAGCCGTTGATGATTGATGCTAGCCCACTTTCAATATGGGTTTGCCCCCATGCGATTAGGGAAAAAGGGATGGCGTTGTTTAAAAAGCCCATGACCAAAAGTGCGCCCCATGCTTTCAAACTGGAAGGCAACGGAATTTTCAATGCAAAAACCACTGCCCACAGAACCAAACCGCCCCAAAAAACGCGGTGCGCCACAAGGGTAAAAACGGGTAATTCACGCAGGCCTATGGCAAAACTTAAAAAGCTTGCACCCCAAATAAGGGCAAGCGATATAAGACTGACCCATGCTGCCAGTGATAAGGATTTTTGTGGTTTCATATGGTGTTTATTGCCTTGATATAAGGATGAATAACAAACGATTATTCGTGATCTACTACATCATTATTTGTGGTTTATTTTCGGGCTGTTTCAACCCGTTTCTTGCGGGTTTCCGCCCAAATATTGATATAGTTCGACCCAAAGATGATGATGGCCCCAAGGATAACCCAAATATCCAGCGGCTCGTTATAAAACAACATGCCGATGGTTGCTATAATAGGTAGGCGGGTGAAATCTACAGGCAAAACCACGGTTGCAGGGGCCAGTGTTAGGGCCTTGGTGATACACGAATGTGCAAGCAAGCCACCTAAGCCAACGATAATAACCCAATGGATGGTATCAAAGGTGGGTAAGGCTATATCAAAATCGTAGCCTGCACCGATCAACCCAAATATCAGCTGAAGCAAGGTCATCCAGAAAAGGATGCTTAGAATTGGTTCCGTGCGGGTCAAGTTTTTGGTGGCGATTGACGTGGCAGCAAAACATATAGCACTGAAAGCGGCGGCAATGATGCCAATACTTAAACCTGCCGCCCAAGGCCGCGTAACCATTAATATGCCAGTAAAGCCGATAAAAACTGCTGTAACCCGTAGTGTGCTAAGCTTTTCAGATAACAAAAATGGTGCCGCCAATGTGACCCAAATTGGTACTGAAAATTCAAAGGCAAACAGATGGGCCAATGGGATAACTGTGACGGCAAAAAACCACAGATTTTGACCTATGAAGTGAAATAAATTACGCCAAAAGTGCAAGCCTATTCGGGCTGTTTTGATTTGCGGAATTTTACGCGTTGCCACTCCAAAGCTGCCCACGATAATAAACCCGATAAGAGAGCGGTACAACATGATTTCAAAGGTATCTAATTGAAAGCTCATCTCACGGCCGGCAACTGCCATGGCCGAAAATGACACAACAGCACCCATCATCCACATTGCGGCTTTTATGGTATTTGATAAAGGGGCTGCCATAGATCTGACCTTTGAATTAAAAGCCAGACGCTAACGCTTACCTAAGCAAAAGAAAATACGTTATTCTACGGGTTGTTCCAAGTCTGCGTTGGTTACACATTCCACACCTTCGCCTGCGAATTTGGTGCAGATGAAATCAACAAATAAACCGAACAACGCCCCTTCAACCACAAACCACCAAGGCGAAGATAACAATGCCCCTTCACCAAAGGCTGTAATTTGCATCGCTGATAAGTCATCATAGATAAACAGTGTCAGAATTAGGTTCATCCAACCGCCAATCCAAAGCCCGCGTAGCCACCATGGTAAAGGCATTTTAATCAGCGGATGGTAGTCTAACACCCCCATAAGCCCAACAAAGGCACCGATCATAATGTAGTATAGAACAAAGGCCAACTGCATGACCCAACCGATATCGGGGAAAAAATACGGGAAGAGCAGTATCCCGCCACCCGCGAATATAAGGCCAAGTGTTTTGCCATAAGTGATGCGCATGATTATAGATGGGTTTTTAAACATGGGTCATTTCCTTTCGGTGTGAACCCATGTAAAATAGCACATTCTGCTATAACGTGCTTTGATATAGATCAGAGTTTATGCAACTTCTGTAATTGTATAATTACGTGGTAAGCCTGCGGTGATTTCTGCCCAAGGCGAGGTGCTTGCACGGGTTTGGTGTTGGTCAAAGGCCGCGCGATCAACAAAAGTTTCTGCCACCAAAAAACGCCCTTGAATATCAGGGCAAGGGGTTACTTCAAATGACAGGCATCCAGCTTCAGCGCGCGTAAGCGCTATATGGTCAATCAAGGCTTTGGCCACAGCTTCAATACGGTCAGGTGTTACGTCCATATAGCCTGAAAGTTGGATTTTATGTATAACTATAACCTATCCCCATTTAATAATTGGTAGAACTTTGTTCTATACTTAAAAGTTATTTATCTGCATAGAGATTGTAATAGTTGTGTCATCTATTTATCGAAAGCGTTTAGATTATTCGCTAATTGAGGTAGACATTTACGCGCCGAATTCTTTCTCATTCACCTAACTTTAACCAATCTATCTCATCAACTCTTTGAGAAAAGAATTTTGCACCAGATAGAGTATGGTGTCCTCTATCATAATAATTTTTACTAAGATTTTGTTCAACTGCAGAACATATCTTTGTTTCATTATTACAAACGTAATCCATTCTGTTAAGGGTTTTTGCACCTGCCGCTTCTGAAATTCGCTCAACCATTTTATTGATATCGGATCCTTTGTCAGCATCTCGTTCCTCAAGGTAGTATTCAAAATAGGCTCGGTTAACGCGTAAAACAGTGCCACTTAGTGTCATTGAACTCTTAAATGAATTTTGCACCACTACATCAATTAAACTAAAGCCACTTGCTTCACCTGAAAATTCAAATATATTTTTAACTACGATTGGCGTTTTGTTTTCTTGAATTATTCTGTCGAGTACATATTTTAACTTTTCAACATCATTTACATTGATTCTAGAAGCAATAATAACGTAGTCAGAGGCATGATAATTCGGGCTATTCCATAGAGAATAGCTTGAAGACAAGTCACTTATTTGTGCGCCGTATCGTGCAACTTGGTATTTACTTTGTACGGTCTCAGAGTTGAAAAGAATATTAAATACATCTTTTGAATGTGAGTTTCCAACGACAAGTATATTGCGACGTTTATCTGGTTGCACAAACCATTTTTTTTCATCAAAGTCATTATTTTTTACGCCATAGCTTTGATTGTCAGAAAGCTCTCTTAATATGCCCCATGATTTTTTTTGTAGAAGCTTATTATCACGTACATACTCTCCAAAGGTTATAGAAGCATTCGCAGGATGAAATATCCCTGGATTTATTTCTTTACTGAACTTCCACCCTAAGACGCCAATTACTGATAATAAAATCAAACCAGAAACGCTGAAGCTAAACATGGCTTTTTTGCCAATGAAACCCCGATTTCGAAAAGGCGACTCGACAAATTTCCAGCTTAAAAATGCGACTAACAATGTCATCACTGAAGCGAAAAGGAAGGTTGAGTCAGTGGGTTCAAAAAAATAAACTCTAATAAACTCTAATAAACGCGAATATAGGTTGATGCCATAAGTAGGCAGAGTAGCTAATCAACCCAATACCTACAAACAGCTTCGTGCTTAACAGTTTAGCGGTTAGCGTTTCTTTTCCAGAAAATAGAACCAATAAGACGACACCGACTACTGGAACTAAAGCATAAACACTGGGAAACGGTGTATTTTTATCGTAAGCGAAGATAGCAAACAAGATTGCCGCTAATCCTAGCAGAGATAAAGCATTGTTAGCTTTCACTCCACTTTTGTGCGCTACAAATGCAGCAATCGAGCCTGCAAGCAGTTCCCAAGCGCGTGTTGGTGCCAAATAGAAATTAGCTGATGGTTCATTTCGCCAAGCCCATTCACTTAATGCTAAGCTGATTGCTGCAAACACAATAATCATCCAAAACACCCTGTTCTTACCAAATCTCCATGCTACGAATAGGAATATTGGAAAAAGTACGTAGTACTGTTCTTCAACGGCTAAGCTCCACGTATGCAGCAATGGTTTATTTTCAGATGCTGCGCCAAAATAGCCACTTTCCAGCCAAAACAGAATGTTAGATGCAAACAAGTTGACCGCTACAATGCTTTGCGAAAAATCCTTCATCCGATCTGGTAGCATCCACATCCAAGCAAATGGGAGACACACAAGCATAACAAAGAAAAGCGCTGGTAAAATTCTTCGGGCACGCCGCTCGTAGAAGTTAATTATACTAAACCGGTCGTTTTCCATATCTTCAATAAGGATTGTTGTAATCAGATAGCCACTGATTACAAAGAATACATCAACACCAACAAAACCCCCACTAAACACCTCAAATCCTGCGTGGAATAAGATGACTGGGACGACAGCAAGGGCACGTAAACCATCAATTTCGGCACGGTATTTCAAAAATAGTAATCCTTAGTTAGATAGGCTTAGAAAAAGCGATCAGGTTAATTTGGTTTTGGGTTTACGTCCTTCAATTAACGAATTTTCAGCGCCCTAGGCGTAAAGCCAACCTGATTTGTAATCCTTATGCAAATTATTCATTTCTATAAATGCCACCACTTATATGTGTTGGTTTAGTATCATAGCATATATAAAATATGCAAAGGAAAAACCCAACACAGTTACAAACTAAGCTTTTTATTTAAGTAACTATGAAATCAAATGGTTATATTATAATTATTCCCACTCGATCGTACCTGGAGGTTTGGATGTTATGTCATAGGTGACACGGTTAATGCCTTCGATTTCATTTATGATGCGTGTTGCGGTTTCACCCAAAAATTCGTGGGTGAACGGATAATAATCCGCAGTCATACCATCGACAGAGTTCACTGCGCGCAAAGCACAGGCATAATCATAGGTGCGCCCATCGCCCATCACGCCCACGGTGCGAACGGGCAGAATGGCAACAAAGGCTTGCCAAATTTCGTCATAAAGCCCGTGTTTGCGGATCTGATCGATATAAACAGCATCAGCCTTGCGTAATATCTCTAGCTTGGTGCGGGTTATTTTGCCAGGGCAACGAATGGCAAGGCCCGGGCCAGGGAAGGGATGGCGGCCAACGAAGCTGGCAGGTAAACCTAATTCGCGTCCCAAAGCGCGTACTTCGTCTTTGAATAACTCGCGTAACGGCTCAACCAGTTTCAGGCCCATTTTTTCAGGCAATCCGCCAACATTATGGTGTGATTTGATTGTCACCGACGGGCCACCTGAAAAGCTAACGCTTTCGATCACATCGGGGTATAGAGTTCCTTGGGCTAAAAACTTGGCCCCGCCCACAGATTTCGCATGTTTGTCAAAGACATCAATAAACAGACGTCCAATGATTTTGCGTTTGGTTTCGGGGTCTGATTGTCCATCTAACTCGCCTAAGAAAAGTTCTTGTTCTGCGGCGTGGATCAGCGGCATATTATAGTGATCGCGGAACATGGTGACGACTTCTTCTGCCTCACCTTGGCGCAGTAATCCGTGGTCTACGAAAACGCAGGTTAACTGATCACCGATCGCCTCATGTATCAAGACGGCTGCAACTGAACTATCAACGCCACCAGACAGACCGCAGATGACTTTTTCGTCGCCAACTTGGGCGCGAATTTCTGCGATGGCTTGTTCGCGGTAAGCACCCATCGTCCAATCGCCGGTGAAGCCAGCTAATTTAACGAAATTTTCATACAGTTTTGCGCCATTCGGTGTGTGATGCACTTCAGGATGAAATTGCACGGCAAAGAAATTGCGTGAAAGATCGGCTGTAATGGCGAAAGGCGCGTTGGGCGAGGTGCCATATACATTGAACCCGCCGGCAAGTTTAGAGACGTGATCGCCGTGGCTCATCCAGACTTGTTCTTTGCCTTCTGAAAACCAGCCGTCAAGAATGTTTAGCTTGTCGTTTTCGGGTGTCACAAAGGCGCGGCCAAATTCGGCTGTGCCGTGACCACGTTCCACTTTACCGCCAAGTTGGTGCATCATTACTTGTTGGCCGTAACAGATGCCCAAAATAGGCAGGCCCATATCAAACAGGGTTTGCGGTGCGCGTGGGGCGTTTTCATCGAATACGCTAGCGGGCCCCCCCGAAAGGATCACGGCCTTTGGCGCAAAGTCTTTGATAAAAGCTTCATCGACATTTTGAAACGGGTGAATTTCGCAATAGACATGCAATTCGCGCAGGCGACGCGCGATAAGCTGCGTAACTTGGCTGCCAAAGTCGATGATAAGAAGGCGGTCATGTGTTTGTGTGCTCATGTGCGCGGTTTATTTTGCAATGTGTTTAAGCGCAAGGGCTTTGGCAGCGATACGCATACAAATTACGACACTGGATGTCGTTTGTCGCCCGATTTAGGCGAATTTGCTGTGCGATATTTTGCAAATCCGATTAAAAATAAAAGAAACACACTCTCAAGGATTCCTAGAATGTCAGAAGCTGCCACATCCGAAAACCCTGGTCGTCGTCGCGCACGCGGTGGCGGGGGGGCTGCACGCCGCGCCGAACGTACTGCTGTTGTTATCGAAACCGCAAAATATATCGAACGCAATATTCCGAATTTTGAAATTCTGAACGAAGAAGCCTTGCAAGTTATAGAAGCCAACGCGGAAACCTTACTGGAAGAAATAGGTGTTAATTTTCTCGATAACCCTGCAGCCCTTGATCGCTGGCGCAATGCTGGTGCGGATATTGATGGTGAACGGGTGCGTATCCCTAAAGGTTTGGCCCGCGAGCTGATTAAAACAGCACCCAGCGAATATGTGCAATATGCGCGTAATCCAGAACGCAATGTGCGTGTAGGTGGCAATTCAATGGTGCTAGCCCCAGTTTACGGCCCGCCGTTTGTACGGGACATGGAGGGTGGCAGACGGTACGCCACAATCGCAGATTTTCAGAAGTTTGTGAAATTAGCCTACATGTCAAAATGGTTGCACCATTCTGGTGGTACGGTATGTGAACCTACTGATATTGCTGTAAATAAACGTCATCTGGATATGCTTTATGCCCATATGACGTTAAGTGATAAACCTTATATGGGGTCGGTAACGGCACCAGAACGGGCAGAAGACTCGGTTGCAATGTCAGAGATTTTATTCGGCGAAAGTGTTGCTAATAAAACTGTGATGACATCATTGATAAACGTCAATTCACCGATGACATTTGATGACATCATGATGGGTGCGATGGAGGTTTATGCCAAGAGCAATCAGGCCTGTATCGTATCACCGTTCATCGTGGGCGGTGCGATGGCACCTGTTTCTGTTGCGGGAACTTTAACGCAAGCCTTGGCTGAAGGATTGGCCGGTGTGGCCTATAACCAGTTGTGTAACCCTGGTGCTCCGGTGATTATGGGCGCGTTTGTTACCTCGATTGATATGAATTCGGGTGCGCCGACGTTTGGCACACCTGAGGCCAGTAAAATTCTTTATGGTATGGGGCAACTGGTGCGACGTTTGAACTTACCGTATCGTTCTGGTGGCGGTTTATGCGGGTCTAAGTTACCTGATGCGCAGGCGGCGTATGAAACTGCCAATACACTGAATGCGGCATTGTTGGGCGGCGTAAACTTTTGCCTGCACGCGGCAGGCTGGTTAGAGGGTGGATTGGTTGCGTCTTTTGAAAAATTCGTGATGGATGCGGACCAGTTGGGCATTTTGCACTCTGTGGCTCAAGGCATTGATATTTCGGAAAATGGTCAAGCGATGGGTGCTATCCGTGAAGTGGGGCCGGGCGGGCATTATCTGGGTTGCGAACATACGCAAGCCAATTTCAAGAATGCGTTCTGGCGCACTCAAGTGCTGGATTACAAGCCTTATGAAACATGGGCGGAAGATGGTGAAAAAGACACCATGACTTTGGCTAATGAGCGGGTCAAAAAGTTGATTAATGACTATCAACAACCGGCACTTGATCCTGCCATCGATGAAGCATTGTTGGCCTATATAGCGAAGCGTAAGGAAAGCGAACCAGACGCGTTTGGTTAATTTCTTCGGGATGTTTTTGGCACTAAATTAACTTCTTGAAGCAGTGCAGTCATGGTTAGAATGTGTAATTTTAAATCATAGGCTGCACTGCCGATAATACGAGCCGTTTCCAATTCTTTTTCTTTTATCAATAATTGCTTTATAGTGGGTTTGGTTTTAGGTAGGCTTTGCAAACCTAGTATGCGTTTCAAATCACGATCTCTGATATATGATTTTAACCCTATCTTTGCAGTCTTTATTAAAATTAGCGGTCGGCGTAATTTTTCAAATACATCTTTAGATTGTATTATATATCTCCTTATTGAGGACAGTATTACCCAAAGTTATGCTGTGTTGCGCATTTTTTCTAAGTGCGAACTGAGCGTTATCATTTGGTTACTTTCAAAAGCACTGATCCCTTAACAATAAAATTTTTAATGAATCTTTCAAATGTGCAACTTTAAATTGTATTAATGAAAGATGAACAGGAGGGAATAGTGCAAGAAGTACCACAACAAAATACGCCTGAAGCCTATAAATCTGGTTTTAATACGACCGCCACCAGTAAAAAAATCGATATACGCGAATACATTGACCATGTTGAAGCGAATACATTGACCATGTTGAAAATGGTATCCCATTACGCATCATTGCAAAAAGAGATGGGGTGCATCCATCTACAGTTTTACGACGTATTCGCAAAATAGAAGCAAAACGTGACGATCCGTTATTAGACGAAATTCTGACACGTATCAGCATAAAATCAAAAACCAATTCCAATAAAAATGAGGTCTGTATGAATACCTATATAACCCCAACAACATGCCAAAATGAAATAACCGAAAAGAAAGATGTAATACGAATACTACGACGGTTATGTGAAAAGAATGCTTTCTTGGTGATGGCCTTATCTTTGCCCAAGGCGGTTGTGATGCGTGGCACTGGTAAATCACAGGTTCGATCTGCGGTTTTATCACGTGAGTTGGGGCAAAGTTTACTGATTAAAGGCTGGATAGAGCGTACAGGTGGTGGAAAATTAAATCGCTATGAGGTTACAAGTGCTGGGCGGGCAAGTTTGAAACGAATGATTTATGAGCAGCTTGAAACCCAAAAAGCGACAGGATTTGCAGAAGCACCTAACGCATTTCAGGAACAACATCGTGAATGGGGTGAACGATATGTAACATCCGAAGGTGATGCGCGTAGTCAAAAGATAAAAGTTAACTTACGCGAAAGTCCGATAAATATGTTGGGCCGCAAAAAAAGGTAAAGATGGTAAACCATTTCTACAAAACGAGCTGTTACATGCAGGTAGAGCGTCTGCGTGAAGACTTTGAATTGGCACAGCTAGGCCCGCGCGTAACCCAGAACTGGGATCGTTTTTTAGTGGGGTCTGATCGTGGTAACTTTGGCTCAAATGAAGGTGGTGGATCATCACAAGCCCAAAACCGATTACACAAAGCTTTGAAAGCACTTGGGCCAAGGCTAGGCGATATTGCTTTGCGGTGTTGTTGTTTTTTAGAAGGAATGGAAGCTGCAGAAAAACGAATGGGCTGGTCAGCCAGGTCAGGTAAAATAGTTCTGCGCATAGCCTTGCAACGTTTACGGATGCACTATGATGAAGCTTATGGCGGTGTCTCTGATCGGATAGGTTAACCGAGTGTTTGGATTATTTGGGAAAAATCTGCAGCTTTTAAGCTAGCACCCCCCACAAGCCCGCCGTCTACATTGGATACGTTTGCAATGTCGGCGGCGTTTTTCGCATTCATAGAGCCGCCATATAAAATGCGAATAGAATTCCCTATGTCATACCCAAAGCGGTTTTCTAGGTATGTACGGATAAAATTATGAACTTCGGCGATTTGATCCAAGGTAGGGGTCAATCCTGTACCAATCGCCCAAATGGGTTCATAGGCAATCACTAGATTTTCGCCTGTAGCCTTATCAGGAATAGACGCTGATAATTGCGCACTTATGACATTAAGTGTTTCAACTGCTTTGCGCTCTGTCAAGCTTTCACCAATGCAGACAATAGCACTTAGCCCTGCATACCATGCAGCCAATGTCGTAGCATGTACATCCGCATCGGTTTCATCATGGTCAGACCTACGTTCAGAGTGACCAAGAATGACGTAAGTAGCACCACAATCTGCAATCATTTGGGCCGAAATATCGCCAGTATGTGCGCCTGCTGCATTACTATGACAGGTTTGCCCACCGACAGTAATATGGTCAGAAATGTCGTTCATATTACGTAGTAAAGTTGCGGGCGGGCAGATGATCACTTCGCAATTTGACACTTTAGCTGTGTCTGATAGTATTTTGATTTCATGCAAGTTTTCTTGCAATCCATTCATCTTCCAGTTGCCTGCGGCCATTTTTCTACGCATCTTTATTACATGCCTTCGAATTTAATTGACTCGCCGCATCCGCATGCCTCAGAAACGTTAGGGTTTTTGAATTTGAAACCAGCTTCCAGCAAAGACACCTCATAATCGATTTCGGTGCCAAACAGAAACATCTGCGCCATGGGTGCAATCATGACTACGGCACCATCTTGTTCAACAACTTCGTCATTGGGGTCTACTGCTTCCACGTAGTCCATGGTGTATTCCATACCAGCACAGCCGCCTTTTTTAACGCCAATACGCAGGCCTTTTGTATTGCCGTCAGCCATTAACTTGGCAATTTGCATCGCAGCTTTATCGGTCATGGTTACAGCAGCTTTTCCAGGAACACCAAACATCACATAAACCCCAGTTCTAGCCGCGCTTCATCGGTCATCATATCCATTCCCCATTGCGGCTCCCATATCAGTTCTACGGATACTGATTGAACACCTGGTAAAGGTGTTACAGCATCTTCGACCCATCCCGGCATTTCACCAGCCACTGGGCAGCCAGGGGCGGTCAGGCTCATTAGAATGCTGACGACGCCATCATTATCAATCTCGATTGTATAGATAAGGCCCAAATCAAAGATGTTCACAGGGATTTCAGGGTCATGAACCGTGCGAATTGCTTCGCATATGGTGTCATATAAAGGATGGTCAGTCGTTGACGGTTTAATCAACGGTGTGCCTTCCATTGGGGCGGTATCTGCGGGCATGAGCGTGTTCTCTCTTGGAATTCCTGACTAAACATATAAGAAATGATTTGGGAAACGTCCAGTAGGATTAAATATGATGAAACGCTTTGAATTTGAATTGCATAATACAGATGGGCTTGCGCGTAGGGGAATCGTGAAAACCCCAAGGGGTGATATTCAAACACCAGCGTTTATGCCAGTGGGCACTGCGGCGACTGTAAAAGCGATGATGCCAGAAAGCGTTGCTGCCACTGGGGCAGAGATTTTATTGGGCAATACCTATCATTTGATGCTGCGCCCGGGGGCTGAAAGGGTTCATAATCTGGGCGGTCTTCACAAGTTTATGAATTGGGACAAACCAATCCTAACCGATTCTGGTGGCTACCAAGTTATGAGCCTGACTGATTTGCGCAAACTGACCGAAGAAGGTGTTAAATTTCGCAGTCATATTGATGGGTCTGAACATAATTTGACACCAGAGCGATCGATGGAAATACAAAAATTGCTTGGGTCGGACATTGTGATGAGTTTCGACGAATGTACGCCTTATCCAGCGACTGAAAAACAGGCGCGTACCAGTATGGAATTGTCGATGCGGTGGGCGCAAAGGTCACGTGATGCGTTTGGCGACAGGCCCGGATATGCACTTTTTGGCATTCAGCAAGGCAGCACATTTAAAGATATGCGCGAAGAAAGTGCACAAGCCTTGCAAGGTATAGAATTTGATGGCTATGCCGTGGGCGGTTTGGCCGTAGGTGAGGGCCAAGATATGATGTTTGAGGTGCTGGATTATGCGCCACAACAACTGCCTATAGATAAGCCACGGTATCTGATGGGTGTGGGAAAGCCTGATGATTTGGTGGGGGCAGTGCAGCGCGGGATTGATATGTTTGATTGCGTTTTGCCCTCGCGTTCAGGGCGTACAGGGCAGGGGTTAACCCGCTTTGGTGCGGTTAACCTACGAAATGCGCGCCACAAGAGTGATCCACGGCCTTTAGACGAAAAATGCACCTGTCCTTGCTGTCAGAAATATTCGCGCGCATATTTGCATCATACGATTAAATGCAATGAAATTATTGGGTCTATGTTGCTAACGTGGCATAACTTACATTATTATCAAGAGCTTATGGCAGGTTTGCGTGGTGCAATCGCATCACAAAATTTGGACGCATTTGTAAAAGGCTTTCATTCACTGCGTATCGAGGGAGATATAGAGCCGATTTAATCTGGTTTGAAACGAAGTGTTTCCTTAACAACCCTTGCACCCAATGCGTAAAACCGCCACAATAAAATTAACTAGATGAGCTATTGAAGTCTTGACTCTTTTACGATCAAGCACACCTATAAGCTTACATAAATTGGAGAAATGCCGCGTTGCTGGGAAAACTGGGGCGCAAAGTTTCTTGCTAAAACAAAGGAATTAATATGTCAGACGCGAGCAGCGTATCTTATCCAGTCTTACCCCTACGTGATATTGTGGTTTTTCCACATATGATTGTACCACTTTTTGTCGGTCGTGAGAAATCAGTCCGCGCGTTAGAGGCGGTAATGGATGACAATAAAGAAATACTATTATCTTCACAAATTGACCCATCAGAAGACGAACCTACTGAAGAAACAATTTACCAAACGGGCGTTTTGGCAAGCGTTTTGCAGTTGCTGAAGTTACCTGATGGTACGGTAAAAGTTTTAGTTGAAGGTTTGCGCAGGGTTCGGATTACCGAGTATATTGATAATCCCGATTATTTCGAAGCAACTTCCGAAATTTTGATCGAAACTGAAAACGACCCTACTGTGATAGAAGCACTTAGCCGCTCGGTTTCTGACGAATTTGAACGCTATGCGAAGATAAATAAATCTATCCCAGAAGAAGCACTATCTTCTGTCGCAAAATCAGATGGTGCGGATAAACTTGCAGATACAGTCGCGGGGCATTTGTCTATCCGTGTAGATCAAAAGCAAGAGCTTCTTGAAACGCTTGATCTGTCTGAACGGTTGGAAAAAATCTTTGGTTTGATGCAAGGCGAAATGTCTGTGCTTAAAGTTGAGAAAAAAATAAAAAGCCGCGTTAAAAACCAGATGGAACGCACCCAGCGTGAATATTATCTGAACGAACAGATGAAAGCTATTCAGCAAGAGCTGGGTGATAGTGATCAAAGTGGCGGCGATGAGCTTACTGAGCTTGAACAAAAAATTGGGAACACCAAGTTTTCAAAAGAAGCTCAAGAAAAAGCTGAAGCCGAGTTGAAAAAACTACGCCAAATGTCGCCAATGTCGGCAGAAGCTACAGTCGTGCGTAATTATCTTGATTGGATGCTGTCTATTCCATGGGGTAAGAAAACACGCGTGAAAAAAGATCTGAACCGCGCCGAGGAAATTCTTGATGCGGATCATTACGGTTTAGAAAAAGTTAAAGAACGTATTATTGAGTATTTGGCAGTGCAAAAACGTTCTGCCAAATTGAAAGGCCCAATTCTGTGTCTTGTCGGGCCTCCAGGCGTTGGTAAAACAAGTTTGGGTCAATCTATGGCACGGGCCACAGGGCGCGAATTTATTCGTATATCTTTGGGTGGCGTGCGTGATGAAAGTGAAATTCGCGGGCATAGACGGACTTATATCGGCTCTATGCCGGGTAAAATCATTCAATCTATGAAAAAAGCTAAAACCACGAACCCTTTGATTTTGCTTGATGAAATCGATAAAATGGGTACGGATATGCGTGGCGATCCAGCCTCTGCTTTATTAGAAGTTTTGGATCCTGAACAAAATGGCACATTTGTAGATCATTATATGGAAGTCGAATATGACTTATCGAACGTCATGTTTGTGACCACATCTAATTCATATAACATTCCTGGCCCCTTGCTTGATCGGATGGAAGTGATTGCGCTTTCTGGTTATACAGAAGACGAAAAACAACAAATTGCCAAACGTCATTTGATGGATAAGCAATTAAAGAATCATGGGTTGCGCAAAGGTGAATTTTCACTGAATGACACGGCCCTGCTAGATATTGTGCGTCTTTACACACGTGAAGCTGGGGTGCGTAACCTTGAACGGGAACTTGCTAAGCTATGCAGAAAAGCCGTAACAAAAATCGTGAAAGGCATGCAAAAAACCGTTGAAATCACATCGGATAACATAGAAGAATTTTTAGGTGTTAAGCGCTTTAAATACGGGTTGGCTGAGGAAGACAATCAAATCGGCGTGGTTACTGGGTTGGCGTACACATCTGTTGGCGGTGAATTACTGTCTATCGAGGCTTTGAAATTACCCGGTAAAGGGCGTATGAAAACCACTGGTAAACTTGGCGATGTGATGAAAGAAAGCATTGATGCTGCATCTTCATATGTACGGTCCATTAGTCCTAAGATTGGGGTAAAGCCCCCTGTCTTTGAAAAAATCGACATTCATGTTCACGTACCAGAAGGTGCTACCCCCAAAGACGGGCCATCCGCAGGTGTTGGTATGGTAACTTCTATCGTATCAGTTTTGACGGGTATTGCAGTACGCAAAGATATTGCAATGACGGGTGAAGTCACACTTAGGGGTCACGTTTTGCCAATCGGCGGGCTAAAAGAAAAGCTTTTGGCGGCGTTACGGGGTGGTGTGAAAACCGTTCTAATCCCGAAAGATAATGAAAAAGACCTACGTGATTTACCTGATAACGTCAAAAACGGACTGGAAATTATCCCTGTAAGTAAGGTGTCTGAAGTTCTTGAACATGCTTTGGTTTCCAAACCTGTACCAATTATTTGGGATGAAGCTGCCGAAGAAGCTGCTGCGGCCAGTTTGGCACGTGAAAAAAGTGATAACAATCCAACGCTTTCCCACTAAATATAGATAAAATTGAATAAACAGCGCTACCTGTAGATAAAGCAGGTGGCGCTGTTTTTAATTTTGCTATAGTATATTGCATATAAACAACGGAGGTTCGGGCGAACAAATGGTTACGACAGCAAAAAAAACAACAGCTACAAAAAAAACAACAACCGCAGCTGCCAAAGCAACAGCGGCTAGTAAAGTAGCCGTTGAAACCGCTACAATTGCGCCAGCAGCGGAAGAAAAAATCATAGATCCAAATATGATTAAGAAAAAAGATATTTACGATCATGTTTCCGTATCCACTGGGTTACGCAAACGCGATGTGCGTGAAGCAGTTGATAGTTTGTTGGAATATTTTCATAAAAGTTTGTCGTCTGGAAAGACGTTGCAGGTCCCGCCATTGGGTAAAATTAAACCAGTAGAGCGTGGTTCTGGCGAAAATGCGAAGGTGCACTATAAACTTACATTGAAGAAAACTGACGATAGTGAAAAAAAAGACGCTTGATGTGAAACTACCTCTTGATGCGGCTGACAACTCTGTCTAAAAGCCGCGTCAGTGGGTGATTAGCTCAGTTGGTAGAGCGCTTCGTTTACACCGAAGATGTCGGGAGTTCGAGCCTCTCATCACCCACCACTTATCCCCCAAAAAACAGGTTTGTTATGAAACTTCCCTTGTTATATTTTTTACGCCACGGTCAAACTGAATGGAATGCATTGGGGCGGTTCCAAGGTCAGTTGAATTCTAATTTAACCGAAACAGGTAAGGGCCATGCGGCTGCGCAAGGGCGCTTGCTGGCACCTATATTTGAACAATCCCCCGACATTGATCTTTATGCCAGCCCTTTGGGGCGCGTGTGTGAAACTTATACCATTGCTTTGTCGGAACACGGGCGTGAACCCGTTTTATGTGATGATCTGAAAGAAATTTCTGTAGGGGATTGGGAAGGCTGCACAAAGCTAGACATAGAAGAAGGCTGGCCCAGTATTTACAATGAAAGCCAAACCTCATTAGATCTATTTCTGGCGGCACCAAAGGGTGAAACCTATGATGATATGTATAACCGCTGTCACCGCTTTTTAAGCAATTTATCAGGGCCAAGCGTGGTGTTTTCACATGGTGTAACCATTCGTTTTTTGCGTAAAATTGCACAAGGGCTTTCATACGAAGAATTAAGTCAGTTGGACAACCAACAAGGCAGTATTTACGTGATTGAAAACGGCCAAGAATCTTTATTGTCTGAATGAACTGCTTTCCACCTGTTTTCATTCTGCGTCATGGACAAACTGAATGGAACTTACAGCCCAGATGTCAGGGACAGCTGAATTCTAACCTTACAGCATTAGGCCGTTCGCAAGCCGTAGATCAGGGCGTGTTGTTGCAAAATGTGTTTTTGCAAAACCCAAATGCAAGGGTTGTTTGCAGCCCACAAGGCAGGGCACGTGAAACCGCAAAAATCGCCCTAGCTAAATTTGATCATCCTGTCAGTTATGATCCGCGGATCGCAGAGCTGGGGGCAGGTGTCTGGTCTGGGCTGCCCCATGTTCAGATAGGTGCAAAATGGCCCTTATTGTTTAATGATGATTTAACGATATTTGAGGCCTCATTAAACGCGGTCGAAGGTGAAGGGTATGAAGCATTACAGACCCGCTGTCAGGACTTCTTGAAAACAGTTACTGGCCCGACAGTTTTATTTACCCACGGTATTACCAGCATGGTATTAAGGGGGTTGATATGCGGATTAAGTTTTGATGAAATTGCGCAATTACAGTTTACCCAAGGCTGTATCTTCGCCCTAGTTGAGGGCAAAGAAACCATACTTACGTTGTAATCTACTGTGTTCCAAAAATGCGGTCACCCGCATCACCCAAACCAGGTACGATATAACCAACCTCGTTTAGTTTTTTATCTAAAGATGCTGTGATGATAGGTACATCTGGGTGGGCCTCTTTCATACGTGCAACGCCTTCAGGGGCGGCGAGCAGGCACAGGAATACTATGTTTTTAGCGCCTGCTTCTTTCAACATATCAATGGCCGCTGCTGATGAATTGCCTGTGGCCAACATCGGGTCAACCGCGATAACCAAACGTTTGTCAATTTCTGACGGAACTTTAAAGTAGTATTTCACCGGCTTTAAAGTTTCCTCATCACGATAAAGCCCTACAAAGCCAACTCGCGCTGACGGGATCAGATCAAGCATACCGTCCAACAACCCGTTACCAGCGCGCAAAATAGATACCAGGGCAAGTTTTTTACCATCCAGTTTTGGCGCATCTATTGTGGTCATAGGTGTTTCAATGGTTTTGGTAGTCATCGGCAAGTCCCGCGTCACCTCATAGGCAAGCAAATGGCTGATTTCGCGCAACAACTGGCGAAACTGATTGGACGGCGTGTTTTTATCACGCATGATGGTCAGTTTGTGTTGGATTAACGGATGATTAACGACAGTTAGGTGATTTTCCATAGCTTTATGTCTTTCTAAATTTGCCTTATTCTTTTCTTATCCGCATGGTGTTTTCAATAGCTAATAAATGATTTATTAACATTGATTGATTGATTTTAAACTCATTTAGCTGCATTCTGTTGGCATTAAGTCTGGAAAAAGGGCGATAATTCTCTTGCCCATGAGAATGCATAAGGAGCCACTTATTATGACTACATATATTAAAACAAAAATAAAACAGTGCGTTATAGCCGCTGCTATTTGTACTTTAAGTACACAAGCTGCATATTCAGCAGGGTTTCTTGATAAGATAAAAATTATTGAGAAAGGTATCTCTACTGTACAAAAAAAACCAAAAGCACAGGCTGATGTAGGCGGCGTTAAAATTGACCTTACAAAATGTAGTGCAAAAACGGGTATCAAAGCCGCTGATGATGCCAGTAAAAAGAAAACTGATGGTAAATGTGGCGATGATAAAAAAGAAACACAAAAAGTTTCTGCACAAAAACTGCAACCCTATGAAGAAGACGAAGGTTCATCAGATAGATAAATTTTACGCCGAAAGGTTAGTTCTAAGCATGCCGGTTTTGCAGTAATGCTTGGGCGGTGACAGATAGTAAAACAAAACTACCGCCGATTATTTCAATGATAGTCATGGCTTCACTTAAGAATACCCATACCCAAACTGGCCCAAGCAAGCTTTCAATAAGTAACAATAGGCTTGCTTCGGCCGCAGGCACATAAGCGGTACCCCATGTCATCAGGGCTATCCCCAATCCTATCGTGAATGCACCCATAAACAGTATCAGATATAAATCGTAGTTCGATACAGTAATGCCAGAGCCGAATATATATGATAAAACCAACCCCGCTACAGCAGATATGACACCTGCCATAAATGTACCGCCCAACGGATCAACTTGGGTATTCTTTCTAGCAAAAACCAGCATGATAGCAAAACTGATAGAGGAAATGATTGCGTATATATTCCCAGTGGTGCGACCAAGCTCAACACCGTCACTAACCATAAGACCAACACCGAACACGGCACCGATCATACAAACCCATGTTATGCGGGCAGGGGTTTCGCCTAAGAAAACCATTGCAAGTAAAGCCGTAAAAAATGGTGTGGTAGTTAATATCAACAACGTAGATGCAACAGAGGTGTTAATCATCGCAAACACATAAAACGTAAATGCAATAGCAAGGCTTACACCCATGTAAAAATCGATCTTGTTGATACTGCGAAGAAATACGAACAAGTTAACTTTACGTTTTAAACAGACAATTAAAGCTACCACCAGTGTAAGTGAAACGGATCTGTACATAAGTATTTGATAGCCATCTGCTGTATCTATTAACCGCATCAGTAATCCGACAAAACTCATGCATGTGCCGCCGATTAGTATCAAAAAGGATGCGTTTCGTTTAGTCATTGAATACCTAAAAATAACTTTTCAGAACCCTAATCAGGCATTTATATACATGTCCACACATAAGGTTGGATGGCTAATTAAAAGGTTCAAATTCCCCTAATCTAGAATTTTACGAAAAATAAATTTTTGTCATACAAACGCGCTTGACGCATCACCCCATAGACCCTAAAAGCCACCTCACACCACGCTTATAGTTTGGTGTAGGAAATGCGCGGTTGTAGCTCAGCTGGTTAGAGTGCCGGCCTGTCACGCCGGAGGTCGCGGGTTCGAGCCCCGTCAACCGCGCCACTTTCCCTTCACTTCAAACACATCAGTTTAATTCGGGAAAGCATAATAGATTTTCCTTTTTTCGGAATTTCCTGTTTGAGCTTGCAAAATCACGCAAGCACACCATGAATGATCCATATAGCGTTCATAAACAGGAAACAGAATGCCGCGTTCAATCGTTTTTACTTTATTTTTTTTGGCAGTATTCCTGCAAGCAGGCGCTTACGGATTGACCTTTATGTTACCAAAGCTTTTCACAGGCTTTGGCGCGAATGAGAAAGATGTAGGCAATATGTTGGCGATTACCACTATTGCTACTCTGATAACCGTCTATTTTTCGGGCCATTTATCTGATCGGTTCGGCAGGGTAGCAACACTGGGCATTGCTTGTTTTTCGATTGCACTGGCATTGTTTTTATATGGGTGGTCAAAATCTGTTGGTATCAGTTTAATCTTTGCTAGCATTTTTCTGGGGTCGGGTTGGGGGTTAACCTATTCATTGGCACCTGTGACATTAACAAGATTGATAAACGCCGATGAACGGGTTCAGTATTTTGCTTTACTCAGCGTATTCGTTATGGCCGGATTTGGCCTGTCACCTGTCATGTCATCGCAAATGCTGGCGGCAGGGTTTTCAGTTGCGGATGCATTTTATATTACCGCCGCTTTATGTGCGGTTAGCGGTTTGTTATTCTTACTTCTTATCAAACCCATACGCGCACATTCGCTTGTATCAGGTGTAGAACCCGGCTCCAGTTTGACGGTGTCTTCGATCAAGCTTATCTTGAAATCCCGCGCACTGACACCTGTCATTATGGTGTGCTTAGGCGCATCTGTATTTGCAGGCATGACCAATTTTCAGACTGTCTTTGCAGAAAACAGGGGCTTGGATTATGCCGCCTACTTTCTGGCCTATACTGTTACAGTTATCGTCTTTCGCGTGGTTCTTAGCCGTTTTAAAGGCGGTAAATCCCCTTACAGAACCATCGCGGTGCTACAATACATCATGTTTGGCAGTGTGGTTTTGTTCATGGTTATCGGTGGTAATCAAATGCTATATATTGCGGTCGCGGTATTGTTCGGGATCGGTTACGGGGTTTCCTACCCTATCTTGGTGGCAATGGCGGCCAATGATGCCGACACTGATTTAGTGCCGCAAACGTTGCAATTATTTGCTCTGACCTACTTTATCGGTGTGTTCGGGTTTCCTCTAATTGCGGGATGGTTGATTGTTGAGGTGGGTACAATGATGCTGCTAGTTGTTGTAACCGTGTTGGCTGTTATTGAGGCCACTATGGCTGCCCGCCGTGCGTTGCAGCGCAAAGTGTAAAATCACAAATCTCCCGCTACCAGTAACGTCAACCATGTGCCAATCATTGCAGGCTTTTCACTGCCTTTAATTTCAACCTGCACCTCGTTTTCAGCCAAATATTGTCCTTCGCGGCGTTTGGTTAGGCCTTTTAGGGTGAATTGCCCACGAATGTCGCTGCCACTAGGGACGGGGCAAAGAAAACGGATGCTTTCCAGCCCATAATTAATGATTAATTCATGCCCATTCAGGCGCGGCACATGATCTTTGTACATCTGGGTTATCAATGACAGGGTTAAAAACCCATGTGCGATGGTACCGCCAAATGGCGTGTCATCTTTCGCACGTTTTGGATCATTGTGAATAAACTGATAGTCGCCGGTGACATCGCAAAACCCGTCGATCATATCTTGGCCAACGGTTATCCAGTCGGAATGGCCGATAACCTGTCCTTGTTGTGCTTCATAGGCGGAAAGTATTAATTTATCTGGCATGGGTTTGTCCTTTGAATTGTCACCGACAATCTGGCATGCATGGTGCTGCGTGCCAATGTGAAATAAGGGTTAAATCACCAGTAAACCGCTTGACTTTAAAGGGGTATTTGACGATAAGCCGCCATCTGAATGACTCTTTTGTTCAGAGCATTGTAATATCGCACCAAAGGGTGCGCGCTGTTCGAGGCGCGGATTATCCGCTAAACATATGAAATCTTTTAAGATTTTGTCGGGCCAAAGAACGCGGATATCAAAGGAAACGCAAATGTTTGCGGTTATGAAAACTGGTGGTAAGCAGTATAAAGTTGCCAGCGGAGACATTCTTCGCATTGAAAAAGTTACTGGCAACGCCGGTGACACAGTTCAATTTAATGAAATTCTAATGGTTGGTGGCGATAAGCCAGTGATCGGTGCGCCTGCGGTAGCGGGTGCGGCTGTACAAGCTGAAATTCTTGAGCAGGGCAAAGGCCCTAAGCTTATCCACTACGTTAAACGTCGTCGTAAGCACTCTTCACAACGTAAAAAAGGTCATCGCCAGCAGATTACTGTTTTGCGCATAACTGATATTCTTGCCAAAGGCGGCGAAAAATCTGGTGTTGCAGCAGCTCTTAACGGTGCAGGCTTTATTCCAAGCGTAGAAGATGCTACGAAGCCAGCAGCAAAGAAAAAAGCGGCTCCTAAAAAAGCAGCAGCGGCTGAAAAACCAGCAGCTAAAAAAGCGGCTCCTAAAATGGAAACCAAAGCTGAAGCGAAACCAGCAGCTAAAAAAGCAGCGCCAAAGAAAAAAGCGCCCGCTAAAAAAGCTGCAGATAAGTAAGGACAAGCGATATGGCACATAAAAAAGCAGGCGGTTCATCCCGCAACGGTCGCGATAGCGCAGGACGTCGTTTAGGCGTTAAAAAGTACGGCGGTGAACTTGTTATCCCTGGTAACATCATTGCACGCCAACGCGGCAATAAGTGGTGGCCGGGTGAAAATGTTGGTCAAGGTAAAGACCATACATTGTTTGCAACAGTTGAAGGCAACGTGAAATTCCACAAGGGTTTCAAAGGCCGTACATTCGTATCCGTTTTGCCGGCAGCCGAGGCTGCAGAATAAGCTGATTTGATTGAGACATAAGTTTTGAATAGGGTCGGCGTGATGCGCCGGCCCTTTTTCATTTTGGGGTAGATATGACTAAGATTGTAACAGAAAGACTGCTGCTGCGAAGTTTGCGTGATAGTGATGCACAAGCAATGGTTAATGCTGCAAATAACTACGACGTTGCGCGCTGGCTTGCGGTCTTGCCTCATCCCTATACTATAAATGACGCAAATGTTTTTATCCTGAAATCTAACAAGAAACCTGTAACTTCTTTTGGTATCTTTCACCGCAATAAATTTGTAGGTGGAATCGGCACTGAAGGTCATACTGGTTTGGGTTTTTGGTTAGCACAAGATGCATGGGGAAACGGTTTTGCAAGCGAAGCTGTAAAAGCGGTGCTTGGCTGGTATTTCAATGAAACAGATGCAGATGAAATTCGTTCGGGGTATATCGTCGGAAATCATGGGTCTGCAAAAATTCAAGAAAAGTTCGGCTTTGAAACTGTCCGTGAAGATGAGGTCGATACGCTTCTGTTGAAAGGGGTTAATCACGTTTATACTGTGCTAACCCGTGAACGGTGGTTGAGCCTATGACCGTCTTTCTATATCGCATAACTAACAAATATTATGAAAGCCTAAGCTTATGAAATTCCTAGATCTGGCAAAAGTCAACTTACGCTCTGGTGCGGGTGGCAATGGCTGCGTTTCGTTCCTGCGCGAGGCGCATAACGAATATGGTGGGCCAGACGGTGGCAATGGCGGCGGCGGCGGCGATGTGTGGGTTGAAACCATCGAAGGGCTGAACACGCTAATTGATTTTAGGTATCAACAACACTTCTTTGCCCAAAACGGGCGACCGGGCATGGGCAAGCAACGCACGGGTAAAACGGGTGATGATATTGTTTTACAAGTACCCGTGGGCACCGAAATTCTGGAAGAAGATCAGGAAACTATAATTGTTGATCTGACAGAAGTTGGGCAACGTTTTTTACTTGCCGAAGGCGGTAATGGCGGCTTTGGTAACCTGCACTTCAAATCGTCACGTAATCAGGCACCACGCCGCGCCAATCCGGGCCAACCAGAAGTCGAACGCGTGGTTTGGTTACGCCTGAAACTGATCGCAGATGCAGGCCTGTTAGGTTTACCTAATGCGGGAAAATCTACGTTTTTGGCTGCAACATCAAATGCACGCCCTAAAATTGCCGATTACCCTTTCACAACATTAGTTCCCAACCTTGGTGTTGTGGGGATTGATGGCACTGAATTTGTGATGGCTGATATTCCAGGTCTTATTGCGGGCGCGCATGAAGGTAAAGGTATTGGTGATCGTTTCTTGGGCCATGTTGAACGCTGTGCGGTTTTACTGCATCTGGTTGATGGCACTTCGGAAACTGCTATCGAAGACTACCACACGATTATCAATGAGTTAACGATGTATGGCGGCGATCTTACCAATCGCCCTAGGATCACTGCATTAAATAAATGTGATGCCATTGATGATGTTGAACAAGCCCAGTTGCACAATGAATTGGAACAGGCTGTTGGGGGTAAAGTGTTTCAAATCTCTGGGGTTGCACATCTTGGTTTAACCGAAGTTTTGCGTGCAATACGCGCGGCCATTGATACCCGTAATAAATTAGAAAACGCGCCTAAAGAAACGCCGGAGGCAAAAGGATGGCGTCCTTAGACACATCTAAGCGCATTGTTATCAAGATCGGGTCCGCTTTACTGGTGGATACGGTAACAGGTGAATTGCGGCTGGATTGGTTAAAAGGGCTGGCACAGGATGTGGATGCGCTAAAAAAAGCCGGTAAAGATGTATTGCTGGTGTCGTCTGGCTCTATCGCATTGGGGCGCAGGGTATTAGATCTGCCAGAAGGTTTATTAACATTAGAGCAAAGTCAGGCCGCTGCAGCTGTTGGGCAAATTCGTTTGGCCCGCGCATATGAGCAAGTTCTAACACCGCTTAATATCAAAACTGCACAAATTTTGCTGACATTGGAAGACAGCACAGATCGCCGCCGCTACCTGAATTCACGCGCAACAATGACAACACTTATGGGTTTTGATGTTGTGCCCATCATCAACGAAAATGATACTGTTGCCACTGACGAAATCCGGTTTGGCGATAATGATCGTCTCGCAGCCCAAGTTGCCGCAATGGCAGGGGCAGATGTGCTTATTCTACTGTCCGACGTAGATGGTTTGTATACGGGCAACCCCAGAGTGGATGCCGATGCTATACACATTGCATTGATAGATAAGATCACACCTGAAATAGAAGCAATGGCAGGCGGCGTAGGCTCTGCTACCTCCAAGGGTGGTATGAAAACTAAAGTGATCGCTGCCAAAACCGCCATGCAGGCGGGTTGCGCTATGGCTATAATGCTGGGTGATGTTGATCGCCCGATAACGGCTTTGATGAACGGGGCGAGGTGTAGTTGGTTTCAGGCAGAAGGTGATCCGCAGGCCGCACGAAAACTATGGATTTCAGCGCTAAAGCCAAAAGGTACGTTGATTGTAGATAAGGGTGCGGCGGATGCATTGCGCCGAGGAAAATCATTATTACCTGCAGGAGTAACCAACGCAAAGGGTGGTTTTATGCGTGGTGATATAGTCTCTATTTGTGACACTGAAGGTACTGAATTGGCCAAAGGTCTGGTAAATTATGATGCGGATGAAGTTGCCGCTATTTCCGGACATAAAACGGCAAAGATTAAAGAAATATTAGGATACCCAGGCCGAGCAAGCTTGGTACATCGAGATAACATGGTGGTGTAAGGATTATGGATATTAAAACGGTTATGACCGAGATGGGTCAAAATGCAAAATTAGCAAGCCAAAAACTCGCCTACGCATCTTCAAATGTAAAACAGCAAGCTTTGATGTTTGCAGCCGATACTGTTTGGGAAAAAAGGGCGGATATTATTTCTGCAAATGAAAAAGATTTGGAATATGGCCACGCCAAAGGCCTTACAAACGCAATGATGGACCGTTTGATGTTGGATGAGGTAAGAATTTTAGGGATTGTTGACGGATTGCGTGCCGTTGCAAAACAAGATGACCCTGTTGGGGTGGTTTTGGCAGAATGGGATCAACCATCGGGCCTGCATATCAAACGTGTTTCCACCCCATTGGGGGTGATCGGGGTGATTTATGAAAGCCGCCCAAATGTAACGGCTGATGCAGGTGCGCTTTGTTTAAAAGCTGGTAATGCGGTTATTTTACGCGGTGGTTCTGAGAGTTTCCATTCGTCTAGTGTTATCCATCAGTGCTTGGTTGACGGATTAAAAGCCGCAGGGCTGCCAGAAACAGCAATTCAACTTGTGCCCACACGTGATCGTGTTGCCGTGGGCGAAATGCTGACGATGACGGATTACATAGATGTGATTGTGCCGCGTGGTGGCAAAGGCTTAGTAGGCCGTGTTCAATCAGATGCACGTGTACCTGTATTTGCCCATCTTGAAGGTATTTGCCATATTTATGTTGATGCCGATGCTGATATGGAAAAAACTAGGCAAGTTATTCTGAACGCTAAAACACGGCGTACCGGCATTTGCGGATCAGCCGAATGTCTGTTGATTGACCACAGCTTTTATCAGGCACATGGGGCGCCGTTTATAACAGATTTGTTGAATGCGGGTGTGGAAGTACGCGGCGATGATATAATATCGCAAATCAAGGGTGTAACAACTGCTGCCAAAAGTGATTGGGGGCAGGAATACTTAGATATGATAATAGCCGCAAAGATTGTGGATGGGGTGTATGGTGCAATTTCGCATATTGCGGAATTTGGCTCTAACCACACGGATTGCATAATGACGGAAAATGATGCGGTTGCAGACAGGTTTTTCCAACGTGTGGACAGTGCCATTCTAATGCGTAACGCATCCACACAATTCGCAGATGGTGGTGAATTTGGCATGGGTGCAGAAATTGGTATTGCCACAGGAAAAATGCACGCACGCGGGCCAGTAGGGGCGGCGCAATTAACCAGCTTTAAGTATATTGTTGTCGGCGATGGCACCACACGGTCATAAAAAAACCCGCCTTTAATAGGGCGGGTAATATTGTTATCCTATTTAGATCGCGTTTAGCGTCCCCAAGTCCGTAACGGGCCGCAATCCATATGAACAAAGTTATTACGTGAATAGCGGCCAACACCACCCCCACGGCAGGCAACAGCGGCACGCGCCATTTGACTAACCGATCTGGAACTTAGGCGTAAATCAGTGGCCATGCCCTTCATGTGGTAGCTGTCTTTTGCAACACGGCGGCTGCGGCGGCGCAACATCGCATTTGTACGTGCAGAGCGATAACCTGATAGCATTTGAAACGGTTCGTTTGTATCCAGCATGTGATGTGTGGCTGCAATAATATCAATTTGTTGACGCTCAATTTTCTTAACTGAATCTTCACGCCAATCGCGCATGAAATAGTTAACTTCGTCTAAAGCAGGTTTAATATACTTGCCTTCAATCCAATAGATTGTGTCAACGCTTTCACCTGTTCTACCAGAACGCAGTGAAACACGACGTATATTACCAGCACCCTTTAAAAAACCAGGGGCTTTTGCGTAAACTGGTGCCGCAGAAATCATTGAAATGCTTGCAAAAGCACCAAGAAGTTTACGGCGCGTTAACGCATTTTCAGTAGTATTTATCATATTTTGCCTGTCCACTTTTTATTCCATTAGCCCATTATCTGAGCTTTTCTTGAAAATCCCTCAATTCCAAGCCTTGTCTATATGCCATAAAGTGATTCGTTTTCCAAGTGTTAAGTTTGCAGCACAAAAAAATATACTGGAATCACTGTAGGTTACGTGTTGTCGCAACGTTATTTATCATGATCCCTCTTTGTTCTTAAAATCTAGTATATATATGATGCATATTGAGCGAATAATTGCCGAAAATTTGATTGGACAGTTCACTCAAAAGGTAGAGAATGGTATGAATTAATCCTCATGAGTTGAGTGTGTTTTTTGGGAGACACTATGTATTTATTAAGCAACAAAATTAAATGTGCCATCATTTGTATGGCTTTGGCAGTGTTCGTGCCAGTCTTTGTAGGGTCTGTTGCTGCGCAAGTTATTGTCGCAGACAAAAACGTTTATAATTCGGTGCAACAGATTGGGAAAAGCGGTAAAGGTATAAAAGCCTTTTACGCCTCTGTTGATTATAAGCCTATTTGGGCTGGCCCAAAAAATAAAAACAGGCGCCGTGCGTTATATTCCGCGTTAAATACATCTGGGGATCATGGCCTGCCTGTTGCACGGTATAAATTATCCGCTCTTAAAAAAGCATTAAATAATGCGCGTAGCGGGGAAAAACTAGGAACAGCTGAAATAATGGCAACTAAAACGTTTTTGCAATATGCGCATGACATTAGTTCTGGTGCTGTTAATCCACGCCGAATTGACAAAGATATTGCTATCAAAAGGCCCCGAAGAAGTGACCATAAGCTTTTAACATCATTGGAAAAAAGCGATGCTACTGCTTTTATGAAGTCCTTGGCACCCAGAACTAAAGAATATCAGCGTTTACTGGTTGAAAAGAAAAAATTGATACGCGAAGTTAGTTCTAGCGCCTCGAATAAAGAAATTCCATCGCGCACCTTGAGGATTGGCATGTCAGGCAAATCGGTGGTTTTGCTTCGTAAACGGTTAAAATCTTTAGGCTATGCCAATCTTGGTAATTCAACCAAGTTTGATGAACAGTTAAAAGCCAGTGTTATCAGTTTTCAAAAAGCAAACGGGTTAAATACGGACGGTGTCGCTGGCTCTGGTACAATCGGGTACTTAAACCAAGGGCCAAAACAGCGACTGATTAAGGTTTTGGTTAATCTAGAACGCGAACGTTGGATGAATTTCCCGCGTGGCAAGCGCCATATTTTTGTTAATCAGGCCTCTTTTACGGTATATGTTAAAGATAATGGTAAAGCCAGTTTTGAAACCCGTGCTGTTATTGGCACGCGTGACAAAGACAGGCGCACACCAGAGTTTTATGATGAGATGACCCATATGGTGATTAACCCCACATGGCATGTTCCAAGTTCTATCGCTGGTAAAGAATACTTGCCTATATTGCGTAAAAATCCTGGTTTTTTTGATAATAAAAATATGGTGATGATTTCCAAAACTGGTGAGAATATACATCCAACCAGTGTTGATTTATCGCAATATAGCGAAAAGAACTTTCCTTTCAGTATTAAACAAAGACCTGACCCCGGAAATGCCTTGGGCCGTGTAAAGTTTATGTTCCCGAATAGGTTCAACATATATTTGCATGATACGCCCAGCAAAAGTTTGTTTCTAAAAGATGTTCGCGCCTTTAGCCATGGATGTGTTCGCTTGCAAAAACCATTAGAATTTGCTTATAAATTACTGGAAAAACAAACCTCTAACCCAATCACGGCATTTTCCGCATTGCTAGAAACGGGCAAAGAACAATATGTAAATCTGGCTAAACCAATTCCTGTATACCTTACATATCGTACTGCATATTTTGGTAATGCATCAAAACCTTCATATTTTCCTGATATTTATGGTCGCGATAAAAAAATATTTAAGGCTTTATCGAATGCAGGTGTTTCCTTGGGTGCTGTTCGAAGTTAAATAGCTTATATGATTAAGTGCTTGGGATGATATAAAGGTCATTCCATTTGGACAGGATATTATATGACCGGCTATACGATTAAGCACATTGCAGATGCCTTGGGCGCGAAAGCCCAAGGGGACTTATCGCTAAAAATAACTACTGTGAATGAGCCCCAGTCGGCATCTTCGTCTGAGTTGGCCTTGGCAATGGATCCAAGTTATGCGGAAGCCTTACAAAAAGGTAATGCAAGGGCTGCAATCATTTGGGATGGTGCCGATTGGGAAGCTTTGGGGCTTAAGGCCGCAATATTCGCCCCGCGTTCACGCTATATACTATCTGGTGTTAGTTATTTATTTGAAAAGAAAGCCCAAATAAATTCGGGAATTCATCCAACTTGTATAATTGACCCAACTGCGAAGATAGGTAAAAATCCGTCGTTTGGCCCATTTGTAGTTATAGGCGCTGATGTTATTATCGGCGACAATGCATGTATTGCGTCACATAGCTCAATAGCTGAAAATTCGGTTATCGGTAAAAATGCTTTCATATACCAAGGCGTACGCATAGGGGCGCGGGTTGAAATTGGGGATGATTTTATTTGCCAGCCAAATGCTGTGATCGGCAGTGATGGGTTTTCATTTGTAACACCAAAACCAGGTGCCATAGAAGAAGCACGTAATACAGGTACCATTGTAAAAGGGACACAAGCAGAGAGTTTTGTGCGTATTAATTCGATGGGGTCAGTAATTATTGGTAACACTGTAGAGGTAGGGGCAAATACGGCGATTGATCGTGGAACCATTTCCAGCACACGCATTGGAAATGGCACAAAGGTGGATAATCTTGTACATATTGGCCATAATGTAATCGTTGGTGAAAACTGTTTATTATGCGGGCAAGTTGGTATCGCAGGCAGCTCAATAATCGGTGATCGTGTGATTTTAGGCGGAAAGTGTGGTGTGGCAGATCATGTTACCATTGGCTCTGATGTGATTGCCGCTGGAAAATCAGGAATTTCCTCAAACGTACCCCCCAAACGGGTTATTATGGGGGACCCAGCTGTAAAAATGGCCACTAGTATTGAGTCTTACAAAGCCGTTAGACGATTACCGCGCTTGGTTGCAAAAGTAGCAGCACTGGAAAAGGTTGTTTTCAAAAACAAAGGAAAAGGCTAATCCTTGCCCAAAGGTATCATAAGGATAGGGCAGGTATGTCTGTTGAAAATAAGATCATTGCAATTATTGCAGAACAGGTTTTTCTTGAACCTGGTGAAGTACCACCTACGGCGACATTAGAAGAGTTGGGGGTGGATTCTATGGCCCTTGTAGAATGTATTTTTGCCATTGAAGAACAGTTTGAGGTTCAGGTGCCATTTAATGCAAATCAACCAAATGCTTCTGGTTTTGATATATCCTCTGTAAAATCTATTGTTGCGGCTGTTGAAGTATTAATACTAGAGCAAAAACAGTGATTTACGGATGAACCGTGTCGTCATTACAGGTCAGGGAACAATTAACGCATTAGGTAAAAACGTTGCCGAAACGTTGACGGCTATGTCAAATTCTACCTGTGGCATTGGCCCGTTGGATTTCCCGAATGTTGATCGTTTATCTGTTCAAATTGGTGGTCAAATACAAAAATATAAAGCGCAAGATTGGTTTGGCCGGCAAGAGCTTAGCCTGTACGATCCTTTTACCCAATACGCCGTCATTGCAGCGAATGAAGCAATTTCCCAAAGTGGTTTGGATTTTTCAGATGAGCTATCCTTAAATACAGGCGTAGTTCTTGGCACTGCAGGTGGCGGGTTGGTGACACAAGATCAAAATTATAGATCCGTTTATGAGGATGGAAAAAACCGAGTACATCCGTTTGTTGTGCCCCGTTTAATGAATAACGCGGCCGCCAGCCATGTTTCGATGATCCACGGGCTGCGTGGCCCAAGTTTTACCGTTGCCAGTGCGTGTGCCTCTTCTAACCATGGGATGGGGCAGGCGTATCATATGATCCGTTCCGGTATGGCAAAAGTGATGGTGACAGGCGGCAGTGAAGCCATGCTGTGTTTTGGTGGAATGAAAGCGTGGGAAGGTCTGCGCGTGATGTCAAAAGACGGATGCAGGCCATTTTGCGCTACACGTAATGGCATGGTGCAAGGTGAAGGTGCCGCAGTGTTTGTTTTTGAAGAGTATGAACATGCAAAAGCGCGCGGCGCGAATATTTTGGCAGAAATGATTGGCTTTGCAATGACATCAGATGCCTCTGACATTGTGATGCCCAGCCGAACGGGTGCTGCAAATACCATTCGCCTAGCCCTAAAGGACGCAAATGTAACTCCAGAAGATGTGGGCTATATCAATGCCCATGGCACTGCTACGGCTGCGAATGACAAAACTGAATGTGCTGCTATCCGTGATGCGCTAGGGGTTGCAGCCGATAAAGTTATGGTATCCTCAACCAAGGCTATGCACGGGCATATAATCGGCGGTACAGGAGGGGTGGAATTGTTGGCAGTGATTGCGGCTGTAAAAGACAATATGATCGCACCTACGATTAATCACGTAAAAACAGACCCTGAATGCAATTTGGATGTGGTGCCAAATGTCGCGCGTCAGAAACGTGTTAAAGTGGCTATTAGCAATGCATTTGCCTTTGGCGGGATGAATGCGGTTTTGGCTATAAAAGCCATATAAAAACCCCGCTAAAAGCGGGGTTTCAAAATGCGTAACGACTATCTACTACCACTATTCTTTATTTAGGGAGTCCCAAGCAGATGTGAAGCCAGTAAGCGACACATTTAGGGGGATAGGGTCATTCGGTAATGCAACAGCAGTGATTGTCATTACCGCCTTGTTACCCTTTTTAAGGTTATCAAGTTCGGGTTTGGTTAAGCCAAACCGTGTGATACATCCTGCTTGCTCACACCAGCTAAAAGGGTAGCGTTTTGTCTGCCCTGCATCAATGCGCATACTTGCCTGTGCTGTTAACAATGTGCCCAAAGGTGTCACAAAGTTAACACCAGCGGCTGCTTGTGCGTTTTTTGCCAATGCAATTATACCAAACTCAGCAACGGGTGAGCCTGTGTCATCTTTAAGAAGTTGATACAAACGGCAATTAGGTTTGATGTCTTTACCTTTGCTTGTGCAAATAATTTTCCAATCACCGTGTTCTTCGGTAACATATTCAGCACCTGGGACATCCTTGGGATCTTGTGCAACTGGAAACGTTTCATCATCTGTGGTTGTTGGTTTCGGCGCCTCTTGCGCTTCAGGTGTTGTTTGCGTTGTGTCTTGGGCAAACCCTTGTGAACTTAAGCTCATGCCTAGTGCTATTAGGCAGGTAAAGAATATCTTTTGCATATAAAATCTCATCCATACGATTCATGTCAGTGCTTAATACTGATCTAAAACGCATTTGTCAGGTTAAAATTGATCTATATATATATTGTAATAATGATCGGCGGGGTTTTGCCATAAAAAAAGACACATCCGATGATGCGCCTTTTTGTGCCTTTTGGCATTCTCCCCATCGGACTGGCCGAAATGTAGTGGAAAGTTATGATTTTAATGCGTACCAGTCAACAGTGAAACTTTAGCAGTTTGCAATATACTGGCTTTTAGAACAGGTCAGTTTACGTGTGTATTTAAGAAACTTGAGTATTCAAAATTTCCACTTCATATAGTATGTTACGAATGTAAATATTTAAGGAAGTGAATTCATGTCTGATATAGATCGTATATTTGTTGGCGGCGGCGGCGAAGGGTATACAACTGCGCAAAACCTGATCTTGAAATATGCTAACAGACATGGGTTAATTGCGGGTGCAACTGGTACAGGTAAAACGGTAACGCTTCAGATTTTAGCAGAAAGTTTTTCTAAAGCGGGTGTTCCTGTTTTCATGTCAGATGTTAAAGGCGATTTATCAGGGATGGCCAAAGCGGGCAGCCCAGACTTTAAGCTGCACGGTGCATTCACCAGCCGCGCGCAAACCATTGAATTTGATGATTATGGCTATGATAGTTTTCCCGTAACATTTTGGGATTTGTTCGGCGATCAAGGCCACCCAGTTCGCACAACAATAACTGAAATGGGGCCATTGTTATTATCGCGTTTATTAGAACTGTCGGATGTTCAAGAAGGGGTTTTGAACATTGCATTCAGGGTCGCGGATGAACAGGGTTTGTTATTGCTTGATTTGAAAGACTTACGGGCAATGCTTGTGTCTTTAGGGGAAAATTCGAAAGAGGTATCTTTGCGCTATGGTAATGTTTCAACTTCTTCCATTGGTGCCATTCAACGCAGCTTATTGGTGCTTGAAAATCAAGGTGCGGCAAACTTCTTTGGGGAACCGGCCCTAAATCTATCAGACATGATTTCTACTACACCCAACGGGCAAGGCCGTATTAACATTCTTGCCGCAGATAAACTGATGCAATCGCCAAGGCTATACGCCACGTTTCTTTTATGGATTTTATCCGAGCTATTTGAAGATTTGCCAGAAATTGGCGACCCAGATAAACCAAAATTCGTGTTTTTCTTTGACGAAGCCCACCTGTTGTTCGATGACGCGCCCAAAGCGCTTATTGATAAGGTTGAACAAGTGGCGCGTCTGATCCGATCCAAAGGTGTTGGGGTTTACTTCGTTACCCAAAGCCCAACAGACGTTCCCAATGATATTTTGGGTCAGTTGGGCAACCGTGTACAACATGCATTGCGTGCCTTTACGCCGCGTGATCGAAAAGCGTTGCTTATGGCCGCGGATACATTCCGGACCAATCCACGGTTTGACACTGCTGATACCATACTTGAGTTGGGTACAGGCGAAGCGCTTGTGTCTACGTTGGAAAAAAAGGGCATGCCCAGCATGGTAGAGCAAACCTTGATACGCCCGCCATCGTCACAGCTTGGCCCACTTACGAAAGAAGAGCGTAATGCTATTGTGAGGAACTCACATCTTGCAGGTCTTTATGAGACTGGAATTGATCGCGATTCAGCATTTGAGGTTTTGACGAAAAGGGCTGAAGAAGCCGCAAAAGAAGCTGCACGTGTTGAGGCGCAAGAAAACGAAATTGAAGAGAAAGAAAAAGAACGTAAATATGCCCGTCGTTATGATGGCGGCACTACACGATCCACACGCAAAAGCACGTCTCGCAGTGATAGTATCGGCAAAACCTTTGCCAAATCATTTGCCCGGCAATTAGGCAGTAAAGCGGGGCAAAAGTTGGTGCGCGGAATTCTGGGCAGTTTGTTTAAAGGGCGTTAAAGCGGGCGCACCTTCAATTTTATAATACGGTTTTGTTCCCGCTGCACAATTTGAAACCTGTAACCATGAAAACTAAACACTTGCCCCGCAATAGGGATCATTTGTGCTTCATGTATTACTAAGCCTGCAACTGTATTGGCCTCATCATCGGGTAAATCCCAATCGTAAGAACGGTTTAAATCCCGAATAGTTGCAGCCCCATCAACCTCAAAGTTACCGCTTGCATCCGCTTGTATGTCGGATGTTTCTTCCTGATCGTGCTCATCCGTAATCTCACCCACGATCTCTTCAAGAATGTCTTCCAAGGTTATCAAACCTTGCAGGGCGCCATATTCATCGACAACCAATGCAAAATGGGAACGACGTCGTAAAAACTGGTGCATCTGATCGTTCAGCGTTGTTGTTTCAGGAACAAAATATGGCTTCATCGCAATGTCCATGATTTTCAACTTAGACATCGCAGTTTGACGGTTATCAGCGTTACGCAAAAGTTTTTCAACGGCACGCAGCAGATCTTTTGAATGTAATACACCAACAATATTTTCTGTATCATCTTTATAAACAGGTATGCGTGTATAGGCAGACTCTAGGCAATTGCGAACAATATCTTGCGGGTCGTCATCTGCATTAATCATCTCAATGTCAGAACGGTGCAACATTATTTCTTCGACTTCACGGTCTTTCAAATCAAGCGCCCCTAACAGACGGTCGCGGTCGTCTTTTTTGAAGTTACCTTCAATATGACCAAGTGAAATAGCCCCTGCTATTTCTTCTTGTGCGGCGTCCATCTCGTCATCAGCCGCCATATTAACCCCAAATGCAGTCAATATAATGCGGACAAAAAATTGAACTGCCGCCACAATCGGTGACAGTAAAATGACAACTATGCGAATGGGTGCGGCCACAAGTATTGCCGCAGACTCTGCCTTGGTTATGGCATAGGTTTTTGGTAATACCTCTGCGAAAATCAGCACTAATAAAGTCATGACCAAAGTGGCATAAGCTACACCATTAACCCCAAAAAGTCGTGTGAACAGGCTGGTCGCAAGGGCTGTTGCTAGGATATTAACAAGATTATTACCCAACAAAACCGACCCGATAAGCCGTTCATTGTTGTCTGTTAAGCTTAGTGCACGTTTTGCACCGCGTGATCCTTGCTCTGCCAACCCATGCAACTTACCACGGCTGGCCGCCGTAAGGGCAGTTTCAGAGCCAGAGAAAAATGCTGACAACACCAAAAGCGCCGCAATACAAGCGGATGTGATCCAGAAATCGGCATCTAAAGCAGTTACAGTCAAGATAATGGTTTCCATTCTTATGGATTTCCTTAATTCTATGCATTGTCTTAGTTATGGGGCTTAGCAAATGTCACATCAAGGGTTGGATAGCGATGAATATCTGTGATTTAGGTAAAATTCAGGGTGATATGTTGTTGTTTGGCGGCATTTATTCCAATTTAGCGGCGTTAAATGCCTTTATTATGGCTGCACAAGAATACTCTATACCGCCTGAAAACTGTATTTGTACAGGTGATATTGTGGCATTTTGCGCCGATGCAGCCGCATGTGTTGACAAAATGTGCGACTTCGCTTGCCCTGTCATAGCGGGTAACTGTGAAGTGCAACTTGCAAACGATGCGCAAGATTGCGGGTGTGGTTATTCTGAAGGATCTGAATGTTCAATACTTTCAGATGGTTGGTATTCGCACGCAATACGCCAAATCAATGATACGCATAAACAGTGGATGTCTAACCTGCCTGACCGCATAACATTCGTTCATAATGCGAAACGTTACGGGGTTGTTCATGGTGCAGCTAGCGATATATCGCGGTTTATTTGGCCTGTTGTCACTGATGAAGTGATTTTATCCGAAATAGCTTTACTGGAAGCCCAAATTGGTAAGGTGGATGTCGTAATTGCAGGTCATACAGGTATTCCAATGAGCCGCAATATTGGCACGAAGTCATGGATAAACACAGGGGCAATAGGGATGCCCAGTAATAACGGTAGATCCTTAACTGGTTATGGATATTTGAATGAAAACAGCATTAAAATCATAGATTTGCCATATGATATTAATGCAAGCGTACAAGCAATGGAGCAAGCAGGTTTAACCCAAGGATATGAAAAAACATTATCTACAGGGTATTGGCCAAGCCAAGATAATTTACCTGTTGAATTACACCGTTAATCTTGTGCTAACGGATGATGTTCCAACACCAATTCTTTCAGTTTTTCATCTAGAACATGGGTGTAAATTTCCGTAGTTGCCACATCGGCATGCCCTAGTAGCATTTGGATCACGCGCAAATCTGCACCGCCTGCTAAAAGATGTGTCGCAAACGCGTGTCGTAGCGTGTGCGGAGTTACTTTATCGGGGTTAATACCAGCGTTTTGGGCATATTCTTTGACGAGGGTGTAAAACCTTATTCTTGTCAGGTGGCCCAGATTTCCATTTGACGCAAATAAAAATTTTGACAGCGGTACACCCTTACTTAGTGCCAATTCCTGTTTTTCATCAAAGCTTTGTAAATATACCGCAGTTGCCATTTTCGCTGGGGCTGACAAAGGCACCATGCGTTCCTTGCCGCCTTTGCCCTTTATAAAAAGCATTTCAGGATCACCACGCACTGCCGCTACAGGAAGGGATACCAGTTCAGAAACACGCATGCCTGTTGCATATAAAAGCTGCATCAAACAGCTGTTTCTATTACGATCAAATTGACTGCGGCCAGTTTGTGTAGCAGCCTCTAACATACGGCTAACTTCATCGTAACTTAATGTATTTGGTAGGCTTTTTGCCGTGCGCGGGCCTTTAATCATCATTGAAGGGTCATCGTCACGCCAACCTTCTTCAAAGGCAAACCTAAATAGTTGACGTACTGCCGATAAACGCCGCGCGCGTGTAGACGATGCCATTCCACGGTATTCCAGTGCTACAATGTAATCCTCTACATTTGATCTGGTTGCTGTGTTAAATTCGCACTTGGATTTTGTCAAAAAACTTTCAAACTCTTGTAAATCACGTGCATAAGCTAGAAGTGTGTTGTCAGACGCATTTTTTTCTGCCTGAATTGCCTCTAAAAACGTTTTTATCCAATGACTTGTCATGCGCCCTTACCGTAAGTTAATAGCTGAATTGCTATCCTTTCTGCTTCTTCTTTAAAGCCACCATATGACAATACTGATAGGGCTATTTCAATATCGCCAATATCTGTTTCTGGCCCGTCTTTTAGAATGGTAAGGGCTGATAAAACTGCCTGACCTAATCGACCATCTTCAATATCTTGATGTAATATTGTTTTTGGCGATAAGCCCGTTAACGCGTTAAAAACAGCTACTTGCAAATTATCTTTTGGGGGAACGGTATAACTTTCCGTCACACAGGATACAATAAATTGCTCGGATTGATTGGTAGACGCAAATAACTGGGCGGTATTTAGTGTGTTTGGATTTAGGGCGGCTAATATAAACCCAATAGATTTGGCCTCAGTCGATAAAGTATGATCTGATAAAGCTTGTGCGAACCATTCTGCCAATACCGATTGTAAGCTCAAAGGTGCCATTAAATTATATGCATCGGTTAATGCCTTTGAAAGTATATCGTCGCTTCCACTGCCTAATGCTTCATTTAAGTTCTGTATCGCCGATACCCTTTCCCAAACCCCACCTGATGCAGACGGAGACCCTTCTAGGTATAAATCCAACAGGGCTATTGGCGATAAGGCCTGCTCTGCTACCAATCTTTCTGATGAAATAATGCGTTGTTTCCATCCTGCTTTGTTTTGTAGGTCCATATGTAAAAAAGCCACAGGCAGGCTTTGGCTTGGGCGCGGTAATGCCAATGCTTCACGCATTACAAATGTAAGGGGCGTTAATTTGCTTGGTATAGGCGGGGTGGTATCACTGTCGAATGCTTCAGGGTCAAGAAACATCCCCAACAAAAGCGCATCTTGGGGTGAAATTTCCCCTAATGCTTTGCCCGTTGACAAGGTAACTGATGCAGCCCCCCAATCACCTGAACGGGCAAGGCAAAAAACGCGCGCATGTAGCGTAGGGGCGAAATTTGGTGTTGAAACCATACGTTTACAAGCGTTATCGGCACGCTGGGTTAAAATGCTTACATCAAACCAGCGGCGGAAAAGCTGCGGGTTGCTAGCGTCTGCTGCTTTTAACAATGCTTCAGCTGGGTCAAGATCACCTGCCGTTAATAGGTTATCTAATCTGGCCAAAAGCAACACGTCATTTGTGTTGCCAAATGCGGGTGGATTGATTTCTGCTAATATTATTCTGCGCCATAAAGCGGTAATCTCAGGTAACTGGCCAGTAGGGGCGTTGCGGATCAAACTGGCTAGTCTTGCAGGGTCGCTATTGCCCCAAAAGTCTGCGGGTATGCCAGAAATTTGTTCAGGAAATAACCCAACCGTATCTTTTTGAACATCTGATAACCGTGTTGTTTCAACTGGTTCAATCACAACACCCGTAAGGTCATTAATGCCATCAGATGCCTGCGGTGTTTCAAGTATGTCTGATAGCCAATCAACAGCAGACAACGGATCGGCATACGTTGGGAACCCAACTGTTATCAAAGTGACTAGCAGGGCCGCTTTGCTATTCATTTATCGTCACTGGTTGCGTTATTTCCATATTCGGAGACGATAAATCCCCTAAATATGCGTACCCGATTAGGACAATCACACATAAAATGATTAAAAAAAGTAAAAATTTAATCAAACGCCCCATCATTTATTCCTATCTGCCCCATAGTGGCCTGTTCGATCTTGTCTTGTATGATAGGGATGTTATCACGAATATAGAAAAAGTCATCCATACGACTGATGTACAGGCAAAACTTTGCCAAAATGTGATGACATAATTAAAACGGGGGCAACGTGCGGTATACATTAAGCAAAACCATCGTCTTTGTTGGCCTTATGGGCGCAGGTAAAACGGCTGTTGGGCGTTTGGTTGCTCAGGAACTTGGTGTTGCTTTTGTGGATTCTGACGAAGAAATTGTAAAAGCTGCTAATATGTCTATCACAGAAATTTTTCAACGCGACGGAGAGGCCTTTTTTCGCCAAAAAGAATCGCAAATACTCGATCGCTTGTTAGATGGCCCGCCGTGCATTTTATCAACGGGTGGTGGCGTTTATATGAAGGAAGAAAACCGCGCATTAATTTCTAAAAAAGGCATGGCATTATGGTTGCGCGTTGATTTAAATTTACTGTGGAAACGTGTTAAGAATAAAAATACAAGGCCGCTTTTGCAAGTAGCAGACCCAAAAGCTAAGCTAACAGAACTTCATACTGAGCGTACACCATATTATGCCAAAGCAGATCTGATCGTGGATTCTGAAATAAATATATCTTTGGATGATATGACTGAAAAATGTATAAATTCATTACTAAACAACCCACTAAGCGGTGTATCTAAGGAAGAATAATGGAACGTGAAGTTGTAAATGTTGATTTAGGTGACCGGTCTTATGATATTCTAATAGGCCCTAATTTAGTGCCAAACGCAGGGGCGTTAATCAAACCGTTTTTAAAACGCAATCATGTTGTTATTATCACCGATGAAAATGTCGCCAGGCTACATTTAGCCACACTGGAAAAAGGTTTAGCAGACCAAGGTATTAGTTCATCCGCGTTAAAGTTACCCGCAGGCGAAACTACAAAATCTTGGGAAATGCTACAAGAAACAACCGAATGGCTGCTATCAGAAAAAGTAGAACGCGATGATATTGTAGTTGCTTTTGGCGGCGGCGTTATCGGCGATTTGGCAGGTTTTGCAGCCGCTATAATGCGAAGGGGTGTTCGATTTGTACAAATTCCAACATCTTTGCTGGCGCAGGTCGATAGTTCGGTTGGTGGGAAAACGGGCATTAACTCACCTCATGGCAAAAATCTGGTAGGGGCTTTTTACCAACCCCAACTGGTTTTGGCCGATGTCGAGGTGTTGGGAACGCTAACATCTCGTGATTTCTTGGCGGGATATGGTGAAGTTATAAAATATGGTATGTTGGGGGATATTAAGTTTTTTACCTGGTTAGAGGAAAATGGCCCTGCTATGGCTGCGGGTGATATGAAAAAACGTATCTATGCCGTGAAACGGTCATGCCAAATGAAAGCCGATATTGTTGCGCGCGATGAAAAAGAACATGGGGACAGGGCTTTGTTAAATCTGGGGCACACATTTTGCCACGCACTTGAGGCAGCAACTGGGTATTCTGATCGTCTATTACACGGTGAAGGTGTGGCCATTGGATGCGCCTTGGCGTTTGAAACTTCTATGCGTTTGGGTTTATGTGCGCAAGAAGCCCCTAGTCGGGTTAGGGCGCACTTAAAAAACATGAAGATGAAGGTTGATCTATCTGATATAGAAGGTAAATTACCTAATGCAGATGCGTTAATTAACTTTATGGCACAAGATAAAAAAGTTCAAGATGGTAAGCTAGCATTCATAATGGCACGCAGTATCGGCGACAGTTATGTGGATCGGGATGTAGATTTGACAGTGGTTAAATCCGTATTAGAAGACGCATTAAGTCTTCGTTAATACGGGTTTAATTTAACCCGAACAGCTGGCGCCACCCAAAACACAGAACTTTGCGCAATGGGGATGGTTTAGTTTAACGTCACCCTCGGCCTGTTCCAGCGTTTCGCCCAACTCAAATTCCGGGCTGTAGGGCAGTAATGTACAGGCTAAAACCGCAAGTTTATCAGCGCCTTTTCGTTTCACAACCATACGAGACGATGAACACATTACATCCGATTTGGGTTTGTTTAAGATACCCCAACAAGCCGTTGTAATTTCAGGAACATCCACTGTTTCATCCATTTCAGGAAACAACATTGTAATTGCTGGGTCCTCAGTATCTATCGTAAAATCATTGGCGTCAAATAAAGCTTTATAGCCAGCTCTGCTTTGGGCATCAGTATCACCCCATACGGTACGGCCAGCAACAGCCATTCGAATGCCGTTATCGCGTAACCATTCCATGCCTATAAGTGTAATGTCATAACTGCCTTTGCCACGTTCTTCATCGTGGTATTCGCGTTTGAAATGATCCAGTGAAATGCGCAAAGTCAACTTCCCACTAAATTCTTCATTCAGGGCCAATAAACCTGCTTTTACAGACTTTCGCATCATCGGACGCATTGCATTGGTTAATACTAGCACCTCAAAACCACGCGTAAGACAGGCACGTATCATATCAATAATATCGGGGTTCATGAACGGTTCACCACCGGTAAAGCCAATTTCGGTAACGGGCCACGCGCGTGATGCAAGCTGATCTAGGTAGCTTACAACCTCATCTGTGGTGATATAAACCAAGGCATCATTTTTGGGTGAGCTTTCAATATAGCAATTTAAACATTCAATATTACACAAAGTTCCAGTGTTAAACCAAAGGGTTGTAGGTTTAATAAGTGGCACAGTCGCGCGGGCTTCACCTTTTGCAGTGATGTCGGGATGTTCAAACTTACCCAAAGGGGTTACGTTTTTAGCATCAAAAGTTTGTTCATTCATTGTTCTGCCTGAATATTAGATTTCTTTGTGGATATACTTTTTAACTGCTGGTGAAAAGCCTTATGAAATTAGCCCACAGAATCGTGATTATTTGCAATGCAACTGTGTTTATCTTGCGAATAGGCCGCGTAATTGTAATAATCCGATAAAATTAAACAAAGGCTGGATTATGGTTGCGCAAACTATCCCCGTAGACGATTTTGACTTGGTTATAATAGGTGGGACGGGCGATCTGGCTAAACGAAAAATCCTACCTAGTCTTTACCGCCGCGTATGTGCCGGTCAAATGCCAGAAAATGCACGCATAATTGCCGCTGCCAGATCAGATTTTTCACAACAGGATTATAAAGATTTTATTCGCCAAGCATTAGAGGATTTTGTTAAATCAAAAAAACGTAACAAAAAGAAGATTGAAACCTTTTTAGAGCGCCTAACCTACATAAAACTTGATGCAACAGGAATTGAGGGTTGGAAAGAGTTATCACAATCATTGCGGGCAGGGGCTGTTCATGCTTTTTATTTTTCGGTAGGCCCCAGCCTGTTTGCCCCTTTGGCCGAAAGGCTAATGAAACACAAAATTACGGACGAAAATACGCGTATTGTTGTCGAAAAACCCTTTGGGCGTGATCTGGCATCGGCACAGAGTTTAAACGCGGTATTGGCGCGGTGTTTTCGAGAGGATCAGATTTTCCGTATTGACCATTATTTGGGTAAGGAAACCGTTCAAAACCTAATGGCATTGCGTTTTGCCAATGCATTATTTGAACCTTTGTGGAACTCACAACATATCGATCATGTGCAAATAACAGTTTCAGAATCGTTAGGGGTAGAGGGGCGCGGGGCCTATTATGATAAATCAGGTGCGATGCGTGATATGATGCAAAATCATCTGATGCAACTATTTTGCCTAACCGCAATGGAGCCACCTGCGGTTTTTGATGCGGCCTCAGTTCGTGATGAAAAACTGAAAGTTATCAAAGCACTAGATCCGATACTTGAAGGTGATATGGTGCGGGGACAATACCGTTCGGATGAAAATGGCGACAGTTATCAAAATGAAAGCGGTAACCCTGCCAGTACCACCGAAAGCTACATTGCGCTAAAGGCAAACCTGTCAAATTGGCGGTGGGTTGGCACACCGTTTTATTTACGCACTGGTAAAAAACTACGCAACCGCATGTCTGAAATCGCCATTGTTTTCAAAGACCCGCCGCATTCGATTTTTGAAGATAGCCAAGACCTAAAAGGTAACGTGTTAACAATTCGCTTACAACCCGATGAAGGCATAAATTTAAGCATGACGATCAAGGAACCTGGGCCGGGCGGGATGCGTCTAACCGAGGTACCCCTTGATATGAGCTTTGCCGATGCTTTGGGCGAAGATGAGGCAGACATGCCTGATGCATATGAGCGACTTATCATGGATGTCATTCGCGGCAATCAGACTTTATTTATGCGTGGCGATGAAGTTGAAGCGGCATGGGCATGGGTTGATCCTATCATTAAGGCGTGGGAAAAATCAGGTGCAAAACCTGCCCAATATGATCCAGGCAGTAACGGCCCTGACGACAGTTTGATGTTGTTACATAAAGATGGTCGTCGCTGGCGGGAGATTACATAATGAGCATATTTCTAGATTACCCAGATTATGAAACTCTTATGATGGGCATTGCTAAAATTGTGGCTAAACAACTGGTTGAAACTTTGGCGCAAAAAGGGACGGCAACACTTGCTGTGCCAGGCGGCACAACACCTGCACCATTTTTAGAACGCTTAAGCCTGATGGAAATGGATTGGAAAAATGTGCGTGTGTTGATGACTGACGAGCGTTTACAACCTGATGACCCGTTTAGGTCGAATTTCCGAATGGTAGAGCATTATTTATCTCAGAACGCGTCATCCAAGGCGCAACTGCTGCCAATGGCATCAATAGAACAGACACCACAAGAAGCATTAGATGCGGGCACTGACCTGTATACGCCATGTTTGCCAATAGATGTTCTGGTATTAGGAATGGGGGCAGACATGCACACAGCATCGCTTTTCCCCGACGCACCAGAACTTGTCGCAGCCCTTTCACCAGACGCACCACCCCTTATGGTGATGAACAGTCCCACCCAACCAGAGGCACGCATAAGTTTGACAGCACCTGTGTTGACTAATGCACAAAACACACATGTTTTAATCTCTGGGCCAGAAAAGCTGGCAGCATATATTGATGCAGAAGAAGGCGATGGGCCAACCATAGAGGCGCCTATCAGATGTGTTTTACAAGGGCCAAACACTGTATTTATTCACCACACGCTTGGCTGATTATCCCGCTACCTAGGCAGCACCAATATGGCTTTCAACCCGCCTAAATCATCACTTTGGAAAAGTTCCAATTTACCACCGTGGCTGCGCGCAATATCTGTTGTAATAGCAAGCCCCAACCCAGATCCGACACCTTTGTTCTGATTGCGTGCACTGTCTAACCTAGAAAATGGTTCGGTTGCAGCTTCGCGTTTGTTTTTTGGAATGCCGGGGCCATCATCTTCGATAATAAATTGTACTTTTGCAGGAGCTATATCGACAGTAAGTTGGGCTGTTTCGCCGTAACGTACTGCATTCCCTAACAGATTTTCTATTGCACGCTGCACGCCTTGTTCACGACATTTCAATGTATCATCCGTGGTGTTATCGCCAATAAAACGTAAATCCACATTATGTCCTGCGCGTTTAAAATTACGTGCAATACGTTTGGATAATGCTTTAATGCCAACAGTTTCGGATTTTTCCTCACTGTCACCACGCGCAAATTCAAGAAACTCGTTTAACATCGCTTCCATTTCTTCAACATCGCGTTTTAGATGTTCAATTTCCTCTGACGGATCAAGCAAACCCAACGATAATTTCATCCGTGTCAAAGGGGTGCGTAAATCGTGACTGACACCCGACAACATCAGCGTGCGTTGTTCTATTTGCCTGATTATGCGTGCCCGCATGGCAAGAAATGAATGGCCTGCACTTCGTACTTCACGCGCACCCCTTGGGGTGAACGGAATGGCCCAACCGCGCCCAAAAGCCTCGGCTGCATCTGATAAGCGTTTGATCGGTTTAATCTGATTGTTTAAAAATAACACCGAAATACCCGTAAAAATTAAACCAGTAATTAACATTGCGACTAATAGCTGGTGTGGATTGGTAGCCGATGCACGGGTTCTGGAAAAAGAAAGCTGTATTGGGCCTTTGTTTGAATTTATCCCAAGGTTTACTAAATCTTTATTTGATCTTAGGTCCACATAGACAAGGCCATTAACGTGGCTCTTCAACGCGCCGCTTACATACCGCCCAGATAAATCAAACCACAGCCATCCGTTATTTTGGTGTGTTATATGATTTTGAAAACCTGCATTCATACTTAAAGGCCGCGCGGCCTTGGCCACAACCAATAGGGCCGTGGCCCTGTCTGGTGATTGATTGGCAAGGGATACAAGATAATTAACCTCTAGGGCTACATTCCCTGACATTTGTTCTGACACATCCCGAAAAAGCCGTTCCGCAAAATAAGTTGCCACAACGATTTGTATCACAATGATCGGCACCGCAAGAATAAGCATGGCACGGCCAAATAAACTGCGTGGTAGTTTCGATTTTATCCAAGCCCGTATCATAGGGATTAGGGATATTCCGATGATAGGTTCGACGCAAGGGAAAGAAATGATACATTTATTTTTACTGCAAGGCAAAATCCCTATAGACGCATTAATATCGCTTTGCTATACGCAGCCTCGCAGCGCATGTTGCAATGGTATTCCGACGTAGCTCAGCGGTAGAGCAGTTGACTGTTAATCAATTGGTCGTAGGTTCGATCCCTACCGTCGGAGCCAATACCTCCCCCTTTTATAATAATGCCTAAGCCCACTGGGCTTTCGCATCATTTTGCGCACCACTTTTGCACCATTTAGGTCGCAATCCAACTCTAGATCGTCATAGTTAGACAAACTACCTAGAATCATTTGGTTCCATAATTGTTAGAGAAAAAGAGGTTGGCAAATGGTGACTAAAAAACTGCCCAAATATGTCTTTCAACGTAAGTGGGGCTCGTACCAATACAAACGCAACGTACCCAACAGGCTTAAGACGCTTATAGGGAAGGCCAACCTCTATCGTTTTCTTGGTAAATCGTATGATGAAATGATTGTTTCCCTCCCTGTTGTTCACAAGGAGATAGAGGCACAGTTTAGTAAGCTGGATGGGGAAACGGTCAGGGGTCGTACGCTTGCTTTGGTTGAAGCAAACTATGGTAAACGGGCGGCTCAGATGCTCGACGCAGGTGATGTCGATGAACATTTGGACATGGCGCTGTGGGGCTTAGGGCATAAGTTAGAGTATGATGAGCAGGTTGATCCGATGGTTGTTGGTCATCTCATTGGTGGAAGCCTGCCAGTAACGGCCTTTTCGTTGACCAAGGCAATCGAGTTGTATGGTGACTACAAGGATGCAGGCGACAACAAAAAATTATCCAACCAACTTGCTAAGCTCACAAAGGATTTGCGGTTGTCTATTGGTGACTACAAGGTAGACGAAGTCCCAATGAACTCCCTGACACGTCGCGACGCGATCAACTACAGGGACTACCTGCTTGAGCGAGTGGCCCCAAATAGCGTCACGCGTTACATCAACGTTGTGCGTGCGGTTATAAATCATGCAATTAATGAACGGGGCTTCAAAATGGACAACCCCTTTCAGAACCTACGCGTAAAGGGGGCTGGACATGTAAAGAACGCCAGACTTCCTCTGACAGACATAGAGACACAGACAGCAGCAACAGTCTTCCTGGATGATCCAACCTTCCATGCTATTTACACAGTACTTACAGATACAGGCTGTAGGCTCTCTGAAATAACTGGCCTACAGGTTAGCGATGTTAACCTTCAGGAGCAGTTTGTAGAGATACGCGAGAACTGCTTTCGAAGAATTAAAACCAACAGTAGTGCCAGAAAGATTCCTCTATCACAGAGGGCCCTAGAGTGCCTGCAGGGGCATCGTATTGGTAAGTCTGATGACGAGGCTATCTTCACACGTTACGCAAGAGAAGGGGGTGCAGGTTCTGCTTCTGCGGCCATGCTCAAGCGGCTCAGGAAGGTCATTGATGACCCAAAGAAGACACTTCACAGTTTACGACACAGGAAAAAAGACCAACTCAGGAGTGTCAGCTGTCCCGAAGAAATTTCTAAAGTTCTGTTTGGTCACAGTAACCAAGAAGCCGCTTCTAGGAATGGGAGAGGGTACTCTGTCGAAGTTCTGCGTGATTGGATAGCCAAGACTTGGTGAGCTTGCAAAAATTGGAACATTAGGCAGCTTATCGTATGCCAGTAAGTGGGGGGCAAAGCTGCCGTTCGAATGCTCCCGCGCTACTTCTGCTTACGGCCTATTCTGTTGAAAAACTCCGTTTTCTAGCAAAACCTGAAAATATTTACCCACACAGCTCAATTGAATATTTTTTGCGAGGGGTTCGGCTAAAATGTGCTTCAAGCGCTGTTGCGGTTCCTTCGAACCTTTCGCGACAATCCTCACTTACTTTTGGCAAAGGTGTGCTTTTAACAGAAATTCTCAAAATCCAAATATTAGAGTTTTTCAACAGAATAGGCCCAAACCTGCCTTTCGAGTGCAGTTAAATTGCAAGGTTGTAATTTCCCGAAAGCAGACATTGCTCAACAATCGTGTGTCTGTATTGCCTCAACTTCTGCTAAGCGGACCTTCCTGCCGTTCGCTACTTCCGATCTAATGTCCGCTAAACGAGGCTCATCAACTGGTTTCGGAGCTATTGCCAAAACGTGATAACTTACCTAACCTCGCTTCAATACTCTCCAACACGCTAGGTATCGGACAGAAAAGAGGCGATTGATGATTCCCGCAGTTATGTCAGGTGTCTATCTGACCCGCCATGGTGGTTCTGATGCGTTGGAATGGAGGGACGATATCCCGGTGCCAGAACCCGCTGCCGGGCAGCTCCTGGTCAGGGTGTTGGCGGCTGGAGTAAACAACACTGATATCAACACCCGCGTCGGTTGGTATTCCTCTGATGTATCCGACGCCACCGAAGATGTCGGCGAGGACGCTGATATCGAGGCAGGCGGCTGGGGCGGCGCCCTCAAGTTTCCCCGCATTCAAGGCGGAGACATTTGTGGTGCCGTTATTGCTGTGGGCGACGGCGTCAATTCTGTAAAGATTGGCGCGCGGGTGACCAGCCAGATCAACATTCCCAGGCCTACGCCTGAAAATCCCTTTTCCTACGTTGCGCTCGGATCAGAATTGGATGGCGCCTTCGCCCAATATTGCCTATTGCAGGAAAACGAGATTTTTGACGTGAGCGCGTCACCGCTTTCCAACGAAGAAATCGCTGCCATCCCGTGTGGCTTTGGTACCGCCTACAATTTGCTGAACCGGTCTGGAGTTTCCAAGGGACAGAATGTCCTGATTACTGGGGCGTCAGGCGTCGTGGGGCTGGCAGCAGTGCAACTCGCCTCGCAGTTCGGCGCTCAGGTCACCGGTATTGCCGCTGATGAAAAGGCGAAAGCCGTTCGCCAGGCCGGTGCCAAAGATGTCCTGCCGCGTTCTGCGACACTCCCAACACAACAGTTTGACATCGTCATTGATGTCGTGGCCGGTAAAGTTTGGCCAGATCTGATCCGGGCCTTGAAGCCAGGGGGGCATTACGCAGTGTCTGGTGCAATCGCCGGTCCTATTGTTGAGGCGGATTTGCGGGAAATTTATCTGACCGACATCACCATTCACGGTTGTTCATTCATGTCGCGCGATGTTTTTTCGGGCTTGATGAACTTGATAATTGAAGGGCGGGTGAAGCCGACTATCGCCAGAACATACCCTTTGCGCGACATTGCCCAGGCTCAGGCGGATTTTCAGTTGAAAAATAGCGCTGGCAAGCTGATCCTCTTACCATAAAGCAAGTTTGTTGCTGAAAGCAACTGGAAGTGGCAATATATTGTGGGCGCATCCGCCAAGATTGGACCGGAGAGGGCTGTTTGCACTAGGATGAAACAGCCACATTTTTTGGACTTCCGCAAAAAAATGCCTCGAGGTTTTCGATAGCAATGTCGACCATCGCGGCAACAGCCTCGGGTGTGTTGTAGGCAACGTGTGGCGTCAAGACAACACTATCGAGTTTTGTAAGAGGATGTCCTTGTGGCAAGGGTTCCTCGTCAAATACGTCGAGGCCCGCAGCCGCGATGTGCCCGGAAGCGAGCAACTCGATCATCGCGGCTTCGTCCAGGATTTGGGATCGCGCGGTATTCACGATCACGACGCCCGGTTTCGTCGTGCGTAGTCTCGCAGCATCAATCAAGCTATCGGTTTCCGGTGACAAGAGCAGATGAAGTGACAGCACGTCGCTCTCAGCGAGTAGATCATCCAGATTGCGAAATTCGATGCCAAGTCGGGTAGCGTCTTCTGAATTTGGATTGCGAGTCCATGCAATGACTTGCATCCCTAAAGCCTTGGCAAGCGGCACTACCGCCCGCGCGATACGACCAAAGCCAATCAGTCCCAGTGTCTTACCTCTTAGATCAAACCCCTGAATCTCAACATTGAACAAACCCTCACGCATATCCCGGTCCAGACGAGCGATGTTTCGAGATGCAGCCAGCATAAGGGCAAGGGTATGTTCAGCGATTGTGTCTGCTGCAGATAATGTGTGGGTTACTGTGACACCCAAGCGCGTTGCTTCGTTGATATCAACCACCGAGGCTGCTCCGAGGCCGATAAAAGACATGCAATCAAGATCAACAGCCGCCTCAAGAACCTCGTTAGTCAAACCCCATCCAGAAATAATGGCATCCGCGCCGCTTATACGCTTGATGTATTCCTCGCTCGAGGGTGGGCCACCATAATATGCGGTGAATTTACCTAACCTCTCTAGCCGCCTGAGCCGTTCACCCGTGAAAAGTGGCGCCAGGTTATCCTCTGCATCAGGATAAACAATGAGACGAGTTTTCGGCATTGTACTCCATTCTGTTTCCGTCCAAAGCCCACGATATGACATTGTAGGGTCTCTGTTGATCGACGCCAATTCAAAGATAGTCTTCGAAACACATTGTAGGAAACAGTTGAAGGCAATGCAATGGGCCGTAATGGACCTTATCAGCCTTCGCATCAGCGCAAGGCTCGTTTTATTGTCTTTTTCTAGGAATGCGGACAAATGTCAGAAGAGCGAGAAGCAGACGTTCGCCGCAGCACAGAGAGTTGGTAGAAGTGGGCTCTTTGCGGCCATTGCCAGTAAGTTTTCCTCAATTGGTGGTCGAATAACTGCTTTTCGAAAATTGGGTCTAAAAGTTTGCACCTACTGCGAACGACCGCTTCCCGCCCTTTCTGACTAAGCCTGCTTCCGGCCCATTGCTGCCTTTCACCGGTCGATCTAATGCTGCGGCGCAGCTTCCCCAGACCGGCCATTCGTCCGTTGCGAAGCATTTTTACTGGCTGGAGGTCAGCAAAGCGGGCATTGATGATTGGAGCTAGTAATTATCTTAGGTTCGGCTGCTTTGCGGACTTTATAGCCAATATTACAACCACTGTATTAACCAGAGATCTCTAAATACCCATCAGATTCTAAAACAAACCCGTAGCGCTGCTTTGGTTGAGTAGCGCCAACTTGTGTGGCGTAGAAGTTCGCGCAATTTGGGTAATTGAGTTCAGTTCGAGTTTATCTGGAAATACCTGCCAGACACATATGGCAGCACCAATTTATTAGCTTATCATGATGATTAACGGTGATGATAACATGCAACTTGCACTCTACCTGTCTGTTCCAGATTAGGTGCAGTTGCTCTGCATTTATCGTCGGCAAACTGGCATCTAGGGCTGAAATAGCAGCCATCAGGTGGGTTCATCGGTGACGGCAACTCTCCCGACAACATAATACGCTCTTTCTTGTTACCTGGGTCTGCAATTGGTGTGGCGGAAAGCAAAGCTTCAGTATATGGGTGCCTTGGCTTGTTGAAAACAACTTCAGCAGGCCCTGCTTCAATCACTTTGCCCAAATACATCACCATCACATCATCCGCGATATGTTTAACCACAGATAAGTCGTGGCTGATGAATAGATACGCCAGACCAAGGTCTGATTGCAATTCGGCCAGAATATTCAATACCTGCGCTTGAATAGACAAATCAAGCG